>Ga0209540_10002851_pt1 | contig 12026 bp, 14 predicted proteins | sample BarGraIncu01121A_FD_184501 | JGI IMG/M metagenome (GOLD analysis project Ga0209540, IMG submission 184501) | Arctic peat soil microbial communities from Barrow, Alaska - Barrow Graham LP Incubations 011-21A (SPAdes) (version 2) | ecosystem: Environmental > Terrestrial > Soil > Wetlands > Peat... | reverse complement strand
AATGAGCTGATCGTTAGAAAAGGAATCGAAAACGAATCCGGCCAGTTCATGCACTTCGATGTTGTAACCTTTGCGCCTATCGACCTTGATGCAATAGACGCAGAAGATCTTAACCGTGATGAAAGACTGTATCTTAACAGCTATCATAAGCTTGTTTACAAGAAGATAGCCGGACATCTCAGCGATGATGAGCGTGAGTGGCTCAAGAAATATACAAGGGAAATATAAAAGAATATAGGGGGAAAATAATGAGTGAAATAGCAGTAAAAAACAAACGTCCTTTTGGATTCTACGTTTGCAGCATCGCTTTCATGTTCGAAAGGATGGCGTATTATTCAGCAAAATATCTTATCTTCGTTTTTGTTGCCGCTACATTGGTAACAGGAGGGTTGGGCCTTACAAAAGTTGAGGCTGCACTTATCCAATCTAATCTTGTTGCATTTACATATCTCGCGCCTATCATTGGAGGTTTCATTTCCGACAGGTATATAGGAGCAAGATACTGTGTACCTGTCGGACTGGCACTGATGGCTGTGGGCTATTTCCTTGGCGGTTCGGCAATAAATGCCGCAGGTATGACTTTGATGGTTGCTCTTGTAGCAGTCGGGACAGGTCTTTTTAAAGGCAACGTTTCTGCGATCAACGGTTCTCTGTTTGAAGATGAAAACCAGCTTGATTCAGCATTCTCAGTTCAGTATTCTTTCGTCAATATAGGATCATTTATAGGAACAACAGCAGTTGGTATACTCGTTGCGACGACATTTGCACATGGCGGCGTTCAGGGATTCAGACCTGCATTCCAGATTTGCGGACTAATCTGCGCTATAGATGCTTTATGGTTCCTGTTCGGCATGAAATTTCTTGGCGATGCTGGCAAGAAGCCATTCAAAGCAGGAAAACATACCGAAAAGAAGCTTGAAATCGAGGTTAGACCTTTAACAAGGGTGGAAAAAAGAAAAGTATTTGCAATCGTATTGGTATCATTGTTCTCGGTTATTTTCTGGGTGTTCTGGTATCTGACATACCTCGCTGCTTACGATTACGGCGGACAGTTCATCAACATGGCTGTAGGCGGGTTTGCAGTACCTCTTTCATGGTTCGACTCACTGAACGCATTTGTATGTATAGCTCTCGGACCTGTTCTAGCTGCACTCTGGTTCAAGTTGTCAAAGAGGCCTAAGGGTGACCTGAGCCTGTTCAAGAAATTGGGTCTGGGACTGGGTTTCCTTGGGATGTCATTCCTTATGCTCGTGTTTGCTGAGCTTTCAAGAGGCGGAGTTGCAACAGCAAAGGCAAGCATAATGTATCTTTTGTTTTTCGGCATTCTCCTGAGCGTTGGAGAGATGCTGTTCTCGCCACTCGGGAACTCATTTGTAACTAAACATGCGCCAAACAAGATGTACTCTGTTCTGATGGGTGTATGGATACTTGCTTCCTTCGTTGCAGGTAAATCATATGGCTATATTTACGCTATCGCTTCAAATTACCCAATCATGATAGCTTATGTTGTCATACCAGTTTTCCTGTTCATAGCTGCAGTGCTTCTGTTTGTCTTTGACAAGAAGCTGATAAGACTGCTGGATGAAGAACCGGATGAAAACTGGAAAGAATCATTAAAAGCTATATAGGGAAAAACAAAAAGATGGCTCGTTTCGCATGAAACGAGCCATCTTTTTATCTATATGTCAATTTCCAATGATACAGGGCAGTGGTCGGATCCTAGAATTTCACAGTGGATCTCTGCGCTCTTGAGACGCTCATGTATCCTCTCAGAGATGCAGAAGTAGTCTATTCTCCAACCTGCGTTATTGGCCCTGGCGTTGAATCTATAAGACCACCAGGAATATATGCCTTCCTTTTCGGGATAAAAATACCTGAAGGTGTCTACGAAGCCGTTCTCGAGAAGCACAGTGAATTTGTTCCTCTCATCCATCGTGAAGCCTGCATTATTCATATTGGGCTTCGGATTCTTCAAGTCTAATTCTTTGTGTGCTACGTTAAGGTCTCCGCAAAGAATTACTGGTTTTTTAGAATCCAGCGCTTTTACGTGCGCCATGAACTCATCTTCCCACTGCATCCTGTAATCAAGGCGAGCCAGCTCTGCCTTAGAATTAGGCGTATACACATTTACAAGATAGAAATCCTCGAACTCTAGTGTGATGACCCTGCCTTCCTTGTTGTGTTCTTCTTTGTCTATACCATAGATAACATCCAGAGGCTTTGTTTTTGAAAATACTGCTGTGCCGGAGTAGCCTTTTTTCTCCGCATAATTCCAGTACTGATTGTATCCTTTAAGCTCAAGGTTCAGCTGGCCTTCCTGTAGCTTTGTCTCCTGCAGGCAGAAGATATCAGCATCCGCTTCGTTGAAAAAACCAAGAAAACCTTTCTGCACGCAGGCTCTCAGCCCGTTTACATTCCAAGATATAAGTTTCATATATGTCCAAATCCCCTTTATTCATTAGTTTCATATAAAAAAAACCCTTAGACAGTCCGTCTAAGGGTAAAATATTCATTAATTAGATAACTTTGATATTTTCAGCCTGAGGGCCTTTTGCTCCCTTGACAACGTCATAAGAAACCTTCTGACCTTCTTCAAGTGATTTGAAACCTTCTGACTGTATCTGTGAGAAGTGAGCGAATGCATCGTTTCCGTCTTCTCCTGTGATAAATCCAAAACCTTTTTCTGCGTTAAACCATTTTACTGTACCATTCATAATAATGTACCTCCGAAATTTTATTTCTTAAACACTTTGTAATAATTCACAAATAAAATTTCGGTATATAAAATACCGTCAACATATTGTTTGCTGCATTATTTACTATTTATTTAAGTTCTTGTTAAGAATAACACGTTCTAACCTATAAAGCAAGTGTTTATAAACATATTCATAAATCTTTAACATAAACATAATAAAGTATTGACAAATAAATCAGGCCTGAGTAGTATATATTTAGGGGGCTAAATAATTATGAAAAAGAATATGTTCAGCAATCATGTAGGATACTTTGTACAGGAAATAGCAAGGAAAAGTTCGATCGCACTTAATGAGGAGCTTGAAGCATTGGGGATCACATATGCCCAGTTTAGGGTAATCAATTGTCTTTGGAAGAAAGGGCCTATGCCCCAGAAGGATATACTGAAATTAATATCTGTGTCACCTCCAACACTTACGGGTACTGTAGACATACTTGAAAAGAAGGAGCTCGTCTACAGGAAGCCAGATGAGGAAGACGCAAGAACGAAGAAGATCCATCTTACAGAACAGGGAACCGAGCTTCAGGAAAAGGCGTGGAATATAATAGCTAACTTTGAGGAAAGGACGACCAGCTTTATGTCAAAGAAAGAGAAGAAGATGGTTTTGGCTGCCCTCAAAGAAATAGAAAAAAGTATCTAAATAATAATTTAATATAATATTTAGGCGGCTAAATAATAAAAGAGGGGGAAAAGAAAATGGAAAAATTGACGCTGGAATTTGCAAGGGAAAAAGACGGAGAAGATATGCTGAGGCATTTCAGAAACAGGTTCTATCTCAGGGAAGACGAGATATACATGGACGGGAATTCGCTCGGGCTTCTTTCAAAGGATGCAGAAGCCTGTATACTTAGGGTGATGGATGAGTGGAAACAGTATGGGATAAACGGCTGGGAGAAGCCTGCAAAGCCTTGGTTCTATTATGCCGAGGAAATGGGCAGGGCACAGGCGGATTTTTTCGGGGCAAAGCCTGAGGAAATAGTGGCTCACAGTTCAAATACAGTCAATCTGCACAGCATGCTGGCCACATTTTTCAACCCGCGCCCTGGCAGAGATAAGATTATGATAGACGAGTTGAATTTCCCTTCAGACAGATATGCCGTCGAGAGCCACCTCAAGATGAGAGGGTTGGATCCGGGAAAGAACCTGGTAGTCATAAAGAGCGCTGATGGAAGGACCTTGGATGAGGACCACATTATAAGCCTCATGGCTGACGACATTGCGTTCATACTCCTGCCTGGAGTTCTCTACAGGAGCGGTCAGCTTATTGATATGGAGAAACTCACTAAGGCTGCACATGAAAAGAATATAGTCATCGGATTTGACTGCTGCCACAGCGCCGGCTCGGTGCAGCACGAATTCGACAAGTGGAATGTTGACTTTGCATTCTGGTGCAACTACAAGTATTTCAATAACGGACCTGGCGGAACGGCAAGCGTATATATAAATGAGAAGCATTTCTCAAAAGGACCCGGAATGGCTGGATGGCAAGGATTTATTAAGAAAAAAATGTTTGATATGGTTCAGGAGTTCGATCCGGAGAGCACAGCAGGAGCCTGGCAGATAGGAACACCCCACATGCTCAGCATGGCAGCTCTTGAAGGTTCACTGAAATTGTTCCATGAAGCGGGTATGGATAACCTGAGGGCGAAATCGCTGGAACTTACAGACTACATGATGATGCTCATAGATAATGTGCTTGCACCCTACGGCTTCAGCGTTGGCACCCCGAGGGAAGCTGAGAGGAGAGGCGGCCATGTTGCTCTTGAGCACGATGATGCAATAAGGATCAATGCCGCACTAAAAAACAACGGCGTCGTGCCTGATTTCAGGTTCCCTAATGTCATAAGGCTGGCGCCGATTGCCTTGTACAGCAGTTTCGAGGATGTCTGGAATGTCGTAAATATTATCAGGAACATTATGGATACAAAGGAATATGAGAAGTATTCCTCAGAGAGGGGAACGGTTGCATAATCAAAAAATAAAAAGGCTGCACTTCAAAATGAAGTGCAGCCTTAAACATTATCTGTTGTCCACCTTTTCTGGGTACAGGTCATGCTGGAAGAGCCTGTTTCTGGCCATATCCTCAAATACTGTGCCTGGCTTCCCATAGTTGCAGTAAGGGTCTATGCTTATCCCGCCGCGCGGCGTGAACTTGCCCCAGACCTCGATGTATTTAGGGTCCATGAGCTTTATGAGGTCCTTCATTATTATGTTAACGCAGTCCTCGTGGAAGTCGCCGTGATTCCTGAAGCTGAAAAGGTATAGCTTCAGGGACTTGCTCTCCACCATTTTTTGGCCAGGTATATAGCTTATATATATTGTGGCGAAATCAGGCTGGCCTGTCATTGGGCACAGGCTTGTGAATTCCGGGCAGTTGAACTTCACGAAGTAGTCGTTGTCGGGATGCTTGTTGTCAAAAGCCTCCAGGATACTCGAGTCATACTGTGTCTTATACTTTGTCCCCTGGCTTCCCAGAAGGGACAGTCCTTCGAATTCTTTTCTCATAAAAACTCTCCTATACCATATTTTTAGACTTGAGATAAGTATCCAAGCCTCTTTTTCTCAAAATGCAGGCAGGGCATTCGCCGCAGCCGCCGCCGATAATTCCGTTATAGCAGGTGAGGGTCTTTTCCCTGATGAAATCAAGAGCGGCCAGCTCATCTGCCAGTTTCCATGTCTCAGCTTTGTCGATCCACATTATCGGTGTGTGTATGACAAACTGGTAATCCATGGCTAGGTTCAGGGTTACATTCAGGGATTTTATGAAAATATCCCTGCAGTCTGGGTAACCGCTGAAGTCAGTTTCGCAGACGCCAGTTATGATATGAGGAGCATCCAGCTGCTTTGCGAGCACTGCAGCGAAGGTGAGGAACAGCATGTTCCTCCCGTCGACAAACGTATTTGGAGGAGCTCCGTCCTCGCCCAGCTTTATTTCAATATCGCTTCTTGTAAGAGCGTTAGGGGCCAGCTGGGCCAGAAGTTTCATGTCCAATATGTGGTGCTCGACACCGAGTTCACTTGCTATGTTCTTTGCGCAATCCAGCTCGGCAATGTGCTTCTGGTTGTAGTCGAAGGAAACCGCCACTACCTCCTTGAAATTTTTCTTTGCCCAGAAGAGGCAGGTTGTAGAGTCCTGGCCTCCGCTGAACACTACTATTGCTTTGTCTTTTCTCATGTCTATACCCCCTTGGCATCAGGCGACCAGATTATCTTGTGCAGCTGCAGCTGAAGCCTTATCCTGTTCATCCTTTTTTTCTTCATAAATTCCACTATTTCTACCGGCTCAATCATCGAGGTTATCGGGCTCAGGTAAACCAAACATTTGACTGCAAGCCCATACCTGTCGATTATCAACTTGGCCTTCTCCAGATCTTCCCTGGATCCAATGACAAACTTGCACACATCTTTGGAGCTTAGGAGCTCGAAGTTTTTAAGATCCATCCTGCTCTCCATGCTGCTTCCCGGGAGTTTGTAATCTACTATGAAGCTCACGTTGGCAAGGGTACTTATCCTTTTAAATCCATATACCGGCACTGAGCCGTTTGTCTCTATGTGTATGAAAAGCTCCTGATCCTGTGAAAGGAAGTATATGAGTTCCTCTATTCCTTCCTGGATGAGAGGCTCGCCGCCTGTAATAGTAACATTGATTGCCCCGGTACCCTTTATGAAGCTGTAAATATCCTCTTTAGTCAACTGCTCGCCGCGGGCGCTCCTGTCTATCGAATATGCTGTGTCACACCATAAGCAGGAAAGGTTGCAGCCGCCGAACCGTATGAACGCAGCGATTTCGCCTGCGGTAGGGCCTTCGCCGTCGATTGAAAGGAACTTTTCTATAATACTGTATCTCATATTTTAATCCTCTCTGTATATGCAGCTGTTAGTCGGAGTCTCGAAAAGTTCCACTTCATATACTTCTATCCCTTTGCACTTGATCCTGTTGAATATGTCTCTGGACATCTCCTCGGCAGTGGGCCTGTAAGGCACCAGAATGTAATCGAATATTTCAGGCATTTTAGAAAGGCTGCTTATAAGCTTTTGGCCTGTCTCATCATCTTCGATTATGAGCTTGTGGTCGAACAGGTCCTTGATCTCCTTGAGCACACTCTTAACAAAGGTGAAGTCCTCGACCATGCCTCTGTTTGATCCGCTTTCCTTGAGATCTTTACTCTGGACTTTTGCCACTAGCTTGTATCTGTGGCCGTGTATTTTTCCGCACTTACCTTCGTAACCGCTCAGGTAGTGGGACGCGTCGAAGCCTATCTCGCTTTTAATTATAAACATTGATTTTCCCTCCAAAATTAACAAATAAAAAAGGACGCTAAGAAGGCGCCCTGAATTTACACAGTGTAAAAAAGTTGCCTAGTTTTGTTTAACGACAGGAAGCTTACGAACTGTCTATTGAATTGTCCCACATTTATTTATATCAGATATCAGCAGCTAAATCAATAGGAAGGCATGATGTTTGTGGTATAATAATCTTATAAAATTCAAAGGAGGCTGAAATTATGGATTTGATAAAAGCAGGAGATGTTGCACCGGATTTTACACTTCAGGATAATTTGGAAAATGACGTGAAATTATCTGGCTTCAAAGGAAAAAAGGTCCTTCTCTCATGGCATCCTCTCGCATGGACCTCTGTATGCCTGGATCAGATGAGATCCCTTGAAAGAAACATGGGAGCTTTCAGAAAGCTTAACGCCATCCCCCTCGGACTGAGTGTGGATCCCCAGCCTTCAAAACAGATATGGGCAGATGTCTTAAAGCTGGAGGAGCTTAGAATTCTCTCCGACTTCTGGCCTCACGGCAAGACAGCCATGGATTACGGGCTTTTCATCGAGGAATACGGCATTTCACAGAGGGCAAACGTTATAGTTGATGAGAACGGGGTTGTCAGATGGGTGAAGGTTTATCCATTGTCACAGTTGCCGGATATAGATGAAGTACTTAAGGTTCTTTCGGAAATATAAGAAAGTTAAAAGCTGCACTGGGCTATAGACCCGGTGCAGCTTTATTTCTGTGCTTATTTCTTTTTAACTATTTCAGTCATTCCGCCCATGTATGGCCTGAGTGCAACAGGAATGTTAATTGTTCCTTCTGCTGTAAGGTTGTTCTCTAAGAAAGCGATGAGCATTCTAGGAGGGGCAACGCAAGTATTGTTGAGTGTGTGCGCAAAGTATTTACCTTTTTCTCCGTCGATACGGATCTTAAGACGTCTTGCCTGAGCATCTCCAAGGTTGGAGCAGCTGCCTACCTCGAAGTATTTCTGCTGTCTCGGTGACCATGCTTCAACGTCGACAGATTTAACCTTAAGGTCTGCCAGGTCGCCTGAGCAGCATTCAAGAGTTCTCACTGGCACGTCAAGAGTCCGGAAGAAATCAACTGTATTCTGCCAAAGCTTGTCATACCACATTGGGCTGTCTTCAGGTTCGCATACTACTATCATTTCCTGCTTTTCGAACTGGTGTATTCTATAGACTCCTCTTTCTTCTATGCCGTGTGCTCCGACTTCTTTTCTGAAGCAAGGTGAGAAGCTCGTCATAGTTACAGGAAGCTCTTCTGTTGGAAGTATTGTGTCAATGAATTTTCCTATCATGGAGTGTTCGCTTGTTCCTATAAGGTAAAGGTCTTCTCCTTCGATTTTGTACATCATGGCATCCATTTCTGCAAAGCTCATTACGCCTGTAACAACTTCGCTTCTTATCATGTAAGGAGGGATGCAGTAAGTGAAGCCCCTGTCGATCATGAAATCTCTTGCATATGACAGTATTGAGGAGTGGAGTCTTGCTATGTCTCCCATGAGGTAGTAGAAGCCGCTGCCTGAAACTTTTCTTGCGGCGTCAAGGTCTACTCCTTTGAACATTTCCATTATGTCTATATGGTATGGAACCTCGTAATCAGGGACAATAGGATCGCCGAATGTTTCTACTTCAACGTTTTCGCTGTCGTCCTTTCCTATTGGAACGCTGTCAGCAATTATGTTTGGAAGAGTCATCAGTATAAGCTTGATTTTCTCTTCAAGCTCAGCTTCCCTTGCTTCAAGTGCAGTAAGGCGTTCTGTGTTAGCAGTTACCTTTTCCTTCAGCGCGTCAGCTTCAATTTTCTTGCCCTGGGCCATAAGTCCGCCAATTTCTTTTGAAATTTTGTTCCTTCCAGCTCTCAGCGTATCAGCTTCCTGCTTAGCATTCCTGTTTTCGACGTCAAGAGCTAATACCTCGTCAACGAGCGGGAGCTTAGCGTCCTGAAATTTCTTCTTTACGTTTTTTCTTATAACATCCGGGTTTTCTCTTACAAATTTTAAATCTAACATAGTTTAGCCTCCAATTAAATTAATTTTGATTTCAATTGACTTTACGACAAAAAAACAAAAAACCTCCCATCACATATATTAATATGGGACGGAAGGTATATATCCGCGGTGCCACCCAAATTGCTTGGTTCAGAAGAACCAGCCTCTCGACAACAGTAAAATAAAGGTTACCAGCCTCTCGGTTCATCACCAGCAGCTCCAAAAGTGGAAAGATTTAATCTTACTCCGGTTCACATCAGCCACCGGCTTTCTGAAGAAAGGTATAAATCGAAGCTTTTATCAACGCTGTTTTTTAATATGTAATTCATATTATATAGATTCTTGCGGCAATTTGCAAGGAAGAACAATTTTATTTGTATGGAAACCTTTTCTGCTTGTTGAACAATTTTTTGAGCAGTATTATACTTATTTTTGCATTAATATAAATTGAAAGGGAATGATTTTTATCAGTAACGTAAGAAAGAGCAGTAAAATGCAATTATTTATAGTATATACTTTATTTCCTGTGGTAAGGAAAGCCTTTGTGATGAATAAAAAACCATTTCCCTGGCAAAAAGCTCTGACTGCGGCAATTTGCGCGGGCGTCCCTGTAATCATAGGAATGATTGCAGTACAGATCAGCCTCGGGTTTCTGGGGGGATAGGAAGCTTCTCATACCTGTATGTTTTCAATGAACCATATGCACAGAGGCAAAGAAGATATTTCTGGTAGCCGTCGGAATGGCTCTCGCGGTTGCTCTGGTAACTCTGTCAGCGCCTCATCCGTTCCTCGTTGTCATCATGGTAGGGTTAATTGGAGCATTGGGGACCTTCGTGTTCGGCGTATTCAACATACCGGGTCCAGCAGCAATATTGATATACTAATAGGATCAGCCATAGGTCTTATCGGCACCTACATAATAGGGCGCAGTTCAGCCTCCAGCAGGCTGCCTGGACTGACCATCAAGCTTATAAGGAGCCAGGAGAGAGTTCTGGTTAGATTAGCGGCCAGCAGCAAAGGCGCCTCTTCCGACCCGACTATGTGGATAAAGGAAAAAATGAATACAAACCTTACAAATTTCAAAATGGCCTACAGGACGGCACTTGGTGAAGTGCCGAATGATGTTGAACTGCTGGAAATCATGTGGCCGGCTTATATATCTCTGGAACACATCAGCTATCTGCTTGAGAGTGTCTGCATGGATAAAGGATACCTGGAAATATCCGATGAAGATCTTGCGCAGCTGCTGCTAGTTCTTGAGAATATTGCAACTGCTGTAGAGCAATCTCATCCGGTCCAGCCTAAAACAGTTCCGATAATAGAAGGCGTGCATAAGATCTGCGAAGAAATAAATATGCTTCAGGAAGCTTTAAGCATTAAAATAATAAGGTGATACACAAAGACAGCAGCCAGGGTCGATGACCTTGGCTGCTGTCTTTGTGACGATTATTAGTATTCTTTGTACTCAAGATCAACTTCCTTGAGATCTATGACCTTTGTCTTGAACTTAGCCTTGTACCATATCCATAGGCCGAAGAAGAGCGGAAGTCCGATATAAGCTGCGATCATCCCGCTCCAGTCAACGACTCCGTTTGAAATATATGCGAAACCTTGTCCGAGAATAACTATCACGCAAAGAGCAAAAGCGAGGATAGGTCCAAAGGGAAAAAACTTGGCTATGTATTTCAGATCCTTTAAATCCTTTCCCTGGGCTATGTAAGCTTTTCTGAACCTGTAATGGCAAGCAGCTATTCCTACCCAGGTTATAAATCCGGCGAGTCCTGAAGCTGCAATCAGCCATACATATACAGTAGATTCAGCATACAGCCCTGTGAGGAAGCAGAGTGAAGCAATTAAAGTTGTCGCTATGAGTGAATTAACAGGGACACCTCTCTTGTTGACTTTTGCAAACCACTGAGGAGCTTTGCCTTCCTTGGCGAGAGCGTAAAGCATTCTTGTTGAAGCATACATACCCGAGTTTCCGGCAGAAAGGACTGAAGTAAGTATGACTGCATTCATAAGGGATGCTGCACCGGCTATTCCTGCCTTTTCAAACACCATTGTAAAGGGGCTCTCTATAACACCGGCTTGAGTATAAGGGATAAGGGCTCCCACCACTATTATGGTTCCGACGTAGAATATAAGTATTCTCCAGAAGATGGAGCTTATTGCTTTAGGTATGTTTTTTTCAGGTTCTTCGCTTTCACCTGCTGCTATTCCCACAAGTTCAGTTCCCTGAAAGGAGAATCCTGCGATCAGGAATATCAGGAATATGGACTTGATTCCGCCTACAAACGGAGCTTCCCCTACAGTGAAATTAGAGAATCCAACTGCATTGCCGCCTATAATGCCGAATATCGTAGCCACACCAACTATCAGAAATACAATAACGGTTACTACCTTAATGCTGGCAAACCAGAATTCGGATTCGCCGTAAGCTTTTGCAGATAACACGTTGAGCGCAACGATAATTACAAGGAACACAATACTCCATATAAGTGCAGGAACATCCGGGAACCAGTATTTCATGAGAAGTGCTCCAGCAACCATTTCGGCAGCTACAGTGATCGCCCAGTTGTACCAGTAATTCCATCCAAGAGCAAAACCCAAAGAAGAATCAATAAATTTTGATGCGTATGTTCCAAAGGAACCGGATACTGGCATGAAGGTAGCCATTTCCCCAAGACTTGTCATTAAGAAATACACCATAAGTCCAATGCTCAGGTATGCAACCAGAGCTCCGCCTGGACCAGCCTGGTTGATTGTTGCACCAAGAGCCAGGAATATACCTGTTCCGATGGCGCCGCCTATTGCAATCATGTTGAGATGTCTTGCCGTCAGGCCTCTTTTCAATTCGTTTTCTCCATTAGAATTCATTTTTATCCCCCCGTTTAAAAATTATAAAAACCCTGAGCATACACCCAGGGCAAAAATCCCGCGAATGATAGCTCACCACAATAATTGTGACAGTCCTGCACATATTAT
>Ga0209540_10002850_pt1 | contig 12030 bp, 7 predicted proteins | sample BarGraIncu01121A_FD_184501 | JGI IMG/M metagenome (GOLD analysis project Ga0209540, IMG submission 184501) | Arctic peat soil microbial communities from Barrow, Alaska - Barrow Graham LP Incubations 011-21A (SPAdes) (version 2) | ecosystem: Environmental > Terrestrial > Soil > Wetlands > Peat... | reverse complement strand
TAAACATAATTTTTACGTGGTCGAAAACAATCAAGTACTAGCCGTTTGTTACACAAAATTGGCTTCAGATTGGTGCTTAATCAAAAGGGTTTATTATAAAAACTTAGATGTATTAAAGGGTTTGCTTAACGAAATCAAAGATTATTATGAGGATAGGGTTGAAGGCATCCAATTCAATTCTGTCATACCAATCAGAATTCGAGACTTTAAGTTGCTTGGTTTCATCGAAAAAGGCAAATTGGATGATATGCCTACCGGTGGCGAAAATGTATTTTTGATTAACAAGAATTTCAAGCGTCATGAAACCGTTAAAGATTACAATATTGAAACTTCGAAGGAAGCAATCAACCATTATGAGGATGTAATGAAAAGAGAAAATACGTTATTAAGAAAATCCCTAAATTTCTCCTCCGAAGTGGTCGATACGCAGTTTGTCGTTTTAGATAATGGCAAATTCGTTGGCGGAGTTTACGGTAATTTTCAATATGACTATTTATTTATAAATGTCTTGTTTGTAAAAGCAACGCATCGAGGGCGGAATATCGCTACAAAACTCATGGATTTGATTGAATTAGAGGCCACTAAAAAAGGTGTCTATAACATTTATTTAACAACCTTCGAATTTCAAGCACTTGGTTTCTACAAAAAAAGAGGTTATAAAGAGGTCATGGTGATCAATGATTATCCTAAAGGTTTCAAGGAATATACAGTTTATAAAAATCTTGTAAAATGATAGGTTCATTTATAGGACACCATAGGACACAGTGAACCACGATGTAATAAAACATAAAACTGGTGCCCGCGGTCGGACTTGAACCGACATGATATCGCTATCGCAGGATTTTGAGTCCTGTACGTCTACCAGTTTCATCACGCGGGCAGCGAAGTAATTATAACTAGAGGATGATTTCTTTTCAACAAAATAAGCGTTTTTGGCAAAGAAAAAGCCCAGAACCTTCTGGGCTATGTTTTATGATGGTGCGCTAGACAGGAATCGAACCTGCGACCCCAACCTTCGGAGGGTTGTACTCTAATCCAACTGAGCTACTAGCGCAAACGCTTATATAGTGTAGCACAACGCTATTTTGGTATCAATTCGAGATGCCGTGAATTCTTTCCGACTGTCTCTTTCTCTCTTCTTTTTGCTAGTCCGATACTCTACAATAAAAATATCTCTGGAGGGAAAAATCATGAAATACGAAATCGAAGGCGGATCGTTACCAGTCGTTATCCTTCATATGGAAAATGGCGAACGGATCATCACTCAAGGCGGGGCAATGAGTTGGATGTCTTCCAATATGAAAATGTCCACCACCTCAGGCGGCGGCATCGGAAAAATGTTTGGCCGTATGTTTTCCGGCGAATCCTTATTCCAAAACATCTACACTTCGGAGAGCGGACAAGGCTTCATTGCCTTTGCCTCGCGCCTCCCGGGAACTATTCGGGAAATCGATATTGCCCCCGGCAGTGAATATATCTGTCAAAAGGGTAGTTTCATTGCCAGCACGGAAGGTGTCGAGATGTCTGTTTTCTGGCAGCGTAAACTTGGCGCCGGATTATTCGGCGGCGAAGGCTTCATCATGCAAAAGATGGCTGGTAACGGTCAGCTCTTCATTGAGATTGACGGCTACGCCAAAGAATATGAACTCCCGGTCGGCGGTTCCATCATCATTGACACCGGATACTTAGTCGCCATGAGCGCCACCTGCACCATGGATATCCGTGGTGTCGGCGGCATCAAAAACACCCTCTTCGGCGGCGAAGGTTTCTTTAACACCGTCATCACCGGACCTGGCAAGGTGATTGTTCAGTCCATGCCACTTGGTAAACTCCGTACGGTTCTCGGCATCGATGCATTAGAAGCAAAGATCAATAATCAAGGTCACTAAAACAATTAAAGAAAACCGCGTTTCTCACCTTGAAGAACGCGGTTTTTTTCTCTAGATTTTTTCGATGATTGACTTCATCAGCACAGTGAACTGCTTTTCGGATTTCTTCGCGTTTTCCAAGACTTCCTCATGATTGAGGGCGACTTTGGATAATCCGGCGGCGCGGTTGGTCACAAGACCAATCGCCAAGACTTCCATTCCGGCATGATGGGCCACCACGACTTCAGGAACGGTCGACATGCCGACGATATCCGCACCGAGAGACCGTAACGCACGGATATCGGCCGGTGATTCATAGGTCGGTCCGGGATAGAAAACGTAAACGCCTTTTTGTAGCATGATTTTCGAAGCTTCAGCCACCTTGAACGCCAGTTCGCGTAAACGGGGGGTGTAGGCGGTCGACATATCAAGGAAACGTGGACCATAACGATCGTAGTTTGGGCCGCGTAAGACCGGCGGGCAGAATAATGAGATGTGGTCTTCAATCACGACCAGCGTGCCCGGCACAAAGCCTTCTTTGATGCCACCGCAGGCATTGGTCACGATTAATGTTTTAACACCCAGCGTAGCAAAGACCCGGAGGGGAAAAGCCAGCTCGTCGGAATTGAAGCCTTCGTAATAATGAAAACGTCCGTTCATTATCAGGACTTTTTTGCCTGCAATCGTTCCATGAATCAACGTGCCTTTATGGCCGGTGACGCTGGAAAAGGGAAAATGAGGAATGTCGTGATAACTAATCGCGACGGGGTGTTCGACTAGATCAGCGAGAGGTCCCAGTCCGGAACCTAAAATTACTAAAATCTTGGGGATACTCGGCAAGTTATTCTGTAAAAAGGCCACCGCTTCATCTATTTTTTTATACATGATTGGCATCTTCTTTCTATTTTTATTATAACGGAAGATAATCCGCCTATTTATTCGGGTAGGACTTTGCTGGTAAGTATCTCGTTTCTCTTTAACGCCAAAATCATGATTTCGGCACTGGCCATATTGGTGGCAAGCGGAATATTGATAACATCGCATAAACGGAGTAACGCTGAGATATCCGGTTCATGCGGTTGCGAGGTTAACGGATCCCGTAAAAAGATCACGAGGTCAAGCGCGCTGCTGGCCACCATCGAGCCGATTTGCTGGTCACCGCCAAGTGGGCCGCTTTTCATGCAGCGGATTGGCAAATGGGTCGCTTCCATGACGAGTTTTCCGGTCGTCCCGGTCGCGTATATCTCATGTTTGGCAAGTATGTCTTTGTAACGGAGAGCCAAAGCAATCATGTCGGGTTTTTTCTTGTCGTGGGCGATTAAGGCAATGCGCATAGTGTTTTCCTCTTTATCTTTTTTAATTTGTCAGCATCTAGATTATATAAAAGAATGCGTTGAATAGCATTACTTTCACGTCAGCAGGCATAAAAAAAGAGCGCTTTGTAGGCGCTCTATAGAGTTTAGAATAACTCCGAGAAAGATAAATGTTTATTTAAAGCCTCGGTCAGTTTCATCATCTTGCTGTTATCGCCAATGAGCGTAAACCCGCAGAGACGATCAGCGGCAAAGAAGTATTTTTCAAGCGTGTTCTTGGTCGCGTCACGGAATTCGACCGTTTGATATTTGATTTGCGGATTGGATCCATTATCGCCAACGGCATATAAGGATGTTTCCATCCCGAAGAAAGCAAGCGGCGGATTTTCATAGACGTATAACTTCTCTTCGCCGGCGGCATTGGCTCCGGCAATCTTACCCATTTCGAGCGAGGATGACCATAAGGCATAATTGACCCCGGCAAATTCGGCGCAGTCGCCACAGGCATAGATAGAGGGGATATTGGTTTCCATCTTTTCGTTGACTTTGATACTGCGGCCAAGGGTAATACCCGCACTGCCGGCGACGCCGACGTTCGGGCGAATGCCACACGAGATAATCACGACATCCGCGGGGAATAACGTTCCGTCAGCGAGTTTCACGCCTTCGACTTTGGTCGTTCCGACCATGCCTTCAATCTTGACGTTGGTAATAACTTTGATGCCTTGATTAGAAGCGAGGTTCTGCATCATGAGCGAAGCGGTTTCGTCGAGCTGGCGCATCATCACGCGGGGAGCAAGTTCCAGCACGGTGACATGGCAGCCGGCTTTTTTAAGTTCCCACGCCGCTTCAAGGCCGAGGACGCCACCACCGATGACGACTGCCTCGAGTGAGGTTTTCGTTTTCTTGGTGACTAAATGATCGATTTTAGCCACATCGGCGATGCCGCGGATGGCGATGACTTCATTCAAGTTTGCCCCTGTAAATGGCGGGATGAAAGATATGGCGCCAAGCGCGTAAATGCACTTGTCATAACTGAGCGTAGTCCCGTCGGCAAACTTCACCGATTTAGCGACGCTATCAAGGAAAACGACCTTTTTATTCAATAACTGGAGGTGTTGGGTTTTGTACCACTCTTTGTCATGGATGGCGATTTTTTCGCTATCAAGACTGTTGGCAAAATCCTTAGTGAGCATCGGGCGATTATAAGGAAGTTCATTTTCTTCCCCTACCAAAATAATCTTGGCGGTTTCATTCCGTTTCCGGATTTCTTCCGCAGCCGTGACTGCAGCTACGCCTTGACCTAAAACGACAAAGACTTCCTTGGTATTCTTTTTGAATCCGTTTTCAGTTTGATCAATATAAACAAAGTTTTCTTTTCCGACGCCACAGACCGGGCATCGTTCTGGGCCTTCTTCGAAGATCGCGCCGCAGACGAGGCACTTCACAAAACGCTTCTTGTTGGGTGCCGCTGGTGCGGACATCGTCGCTTCCTGAGCGGTCGGGGCAGCTAATTTATCGTTTTCTTTGCCGAGCAAGACACAACCAAAGTTGTAACCAAATAAGTAGGCGCCTTCAAGTTCTTCGTCGCTCGGACGGAATCGGACGCGGTAACCATCGAGGACTTTCATTTTCAGTTGTTTCAAACGTTCGATGATATGGGGAACGCCTTCTCCGGTCCAGCCATAACTGCCGAATGCGCTGGCAAGTTTGCCGCCATGGATCGGCGCATACATCGAGGTCGTCAAATCCCAAATGGGTTCGAGCGCTTCCTGCAAAATCGTCGGCGTGCCAAAGAGGAGGCCGTCGGCAAAGCCGATTTCGGCCATGACTTGTTTCTTATCGCCGCCGACCATGTCAAACATCTTGACCGCGACATCACCGCTCTCGCGGACGCCTTGGGCGATTTTTTCGGCCAGCATTTTCGTGTAGCCGTAAGCACTGACATATGGCATGACCACTGTCTTTTTCTTATTTGGATTCTCGACTTTGACCCATTGATAATATAATTTAACCAACTCATCGATCCGACAGTCAATCACCGGTCCGTGACCTGTAGCGATCATGTCGATTTTCAAATCTTTGATGCGATTTAACGCATTCGCCATATAGGGTTGTTTAAAAGGACCGATAATCATTTCAAAATAGTATTTATAAGCGCGCAAATGGCCATCGGTATCTTCAAGATTGCTCAATAGAATTCCCGGGTGGCTATAATGCGAACCAAAGGAGTCACAAGTGAATAAGACATGATCCTCGACAAGATACGTGAACATTGTATCGGGCCAATGGAGGTTGGGCAGCATCATGAACGTCAAGGTCTTGTCACCGAGGGAAAGCGTATCGTTTTCTTTCACGACTTGGCTCTGGAATTCCTGATGCAGCATGTGCTTGAGGAAGCCAATCGCTCCCATCGTGCCAACAATGATGAGATTCGGGTTGATTTCAAGAAGCTTTTTGATGCTTCCCGAGTGGTCCGGTTCGGTATGGTTGACGACGAGATAATGGATCCGCTGCACATCAACGATATCCGTGACGTTCTTCAAAAAGTCTGTCAAGAAACCGATTTTGGCAGTTTCGACCAAAGCGATTTTTTCGCTGCCTTTGATGATATAGGAATTATAGGTCGTTCCGAATTCGGTCATCATGATGATGTCGAAGATGCGGAGCGTTGGGTCTTGGATGCCACACCAATAGAGGCCTTTGATCAGTTGTTTAGGTTTCATTTGCTGTTTCCTTTTTGTGAGAATCTCCAGTTCGAATCTGACTGGATAATTCCGTGGTTTTATTACTCATCAATGCTACCATATAAAAAATTGTAAAGTCAAACATCATACTTGGATGTTCTTTAAGAAAAAAGGGCCCTTGGCATGAGTGAAAAACGAGTGTGTGTCCTTAGTTCCTGGTTTAAACGAGCGAGAGAATAGGTCAAAGCATCATTTTCATATAAAAGTATTTATTAATCAAAAAGACTAATTATTCGCTATTTAATGTGCCTTGGCATAAAATGAAGGCAAGACAAGAGTCATAACCACCGCTTACATTTTGTTCAAGACACTTTGAAATAATCACAAGCCCTAATATTCGCTACAGCATCACGAATACTCTTGAAAGGAGTGACTATCGATGAAAGAAAAGATCATGAATCCGATGGACAAAAACGACCTCGGGGAACCGCTTCCCAGTCAGAACCAAGCTATCGGCAAGCACCCGGAACTCAAGACTGAGGCCGGTTCTCCGGTTGCCAATAATCAGGACAGCATGACCGCGGGTCCCCGTGGGCCAATGGCCCTTCAAGATATTTGGTATATCGAAAAAATCGCGCATTTCAACCGGGAAGTCATACCGGAACGGCGTATGCACGCCAAAGGTTCAGGCGCGTTTGGGACGTTTACCGTGACCCACGATATCACGCACTATACCAAAGCCAAAATCTTTTCGAAAATCGGTAAACAAACCAAGATGTTTGCCCGCTTCTCGCTCGTGGCCGCTGAACGCGGAGGCGCCGATGCTGAAAGAGATATACGCGGTTTCGCCTTAAAGTTTTATACTGAGGATGGCAACTGGGATTTGGTGGGAAACAATACCCCCGTATTCTTCTTCCGCGACCCTCTCAAATTTCCTGATTTGAATCACGCGATCAAACGCGATCCTAGGACCAACATGCGGAGCGCGAACAGCAACTGGGATTTTTGGTCCTCGCTGCCCGAAGCGCTTTTACAGGTGACCATCATTATGGGTGACCGCGGGATTCCGTCTTCTTATCGTCACATGCATGGGTTCAGTAGCCATGCATATAGTTTCCTTAATGAAAAAAACGAACGCGTCTGGGTTAAGTTCCACTTCCGTTCGCAGCAAGGCATCCTCAACCTGACCGATCAAGAGTCCGAGAAGGTTATCGCCAAAGACCGGGAAAGCCACCAACGTGATCTCTATGAAGCCATCGAAAAGAAGAAGTTCCCGAAATGGCAGATGTTCGTGCAAATCATGACCGAAGATCAAGCCAAAAAGTTCGTCAACAATCCTTTCGATTTAACGAAAATGTGGCCAAAAAAGGATTATCCGCTCTTTCCGGTCGGTGTTTTTGAACTGAACAAGAATCCCGAAAACTATTTTGCCGATGTCGAGCAGGCCGCCTTTAATCCGGCCAATGTCGTTCCCGGCATCAGTTTCTCGCCAGACCGCATGCTCCAAGGAAGATTACTGGCCTATGGCGATGCCCAGCGTTATCGCCTTGGGGTGAACAGTGGCCAAATCCCCGTGAATGCACCGCAAGGTGTCACGCACCCCCACAGCTTTCACCGTGACGGCGTGATGCGCGTAGACGGCAATAACGGAAGCGAGATTCATTTCGAACCCAATAGTAACGGTGATTGGAAGGAATCAGCGCAACTTGATAACCCATTAGAAAAAACCGGTGGAGACATCTTCCGTTATGATTACCGCGAAGATGACCATGACTATTTCACGCAACCGGGCCTTCTTTTCCGAGCGATGACACCTGACCAAAAACAGGTCTTGTTCGAAAACACCGCGCGTTTTATGGGTGACGCTACCTTGCAAATCAAACACCGTTATATTGACCACTGCTACCAAGCCGATCCGGCTTACGGAAAAGGCTTAGCGGACGCTCTTGGCATCGATATAAAAACAGTTGATCTCCGTCTTGCTGAGTCTACTTCGCTGGCAAATAACAATGCCGCGAACAATGCCCACCCGGAGTTAAACCATCCGACCAAACCAGTTGATTCCATGCGTGAAATCAATACCAATTCCGGTCATCTTTATATCAACCCGGAAGAAGATCCTTGGTTATTGTAATTGATCTTTTTTCGTTGAAACAGGAGACGAGTATACATAAATCTAACGATTTAGAAACGCTATTTTGCGATTGACCTTTTCGAGGGTCTCTCCGCCTTTATAGTTCCACTCCTCTTTGAGAAGAGTCAGTTCTCTCTTATAAGCTTCGATCGCGCCATTTTTATTGCCCAATCTAATATTCAGCTGAGCGATTGATTCCAGAGAGTCGACATATCTCGGTTTTTCTTCGACCGCAAAGGATTTTTCGAATAATACGATGGCATCATTCAATCTTTCGTTCGTGGCGTAGGAATTTGCGACACTGGTTAAGGTTCTCCAATCAGTTGGATATTTTTTCAAACAATCCTCATAGAAACGCACAGCGTGTTCAAATCCATCCCGTTTTTCAACGATATATGAAGCATAATAGTCATTCATCGAATCCTCAATCACCTGTTTTCTCTTTTCAAGGACTTGGACCGATTCATTGAAACGGCAGTCGTCAAGCAAAGAGTCGAGTAAATACAAGTAGGCTCTTGCCACTTGTGGATTTTTCGCGATGAATTCGAAATAATATTCGATGAGTTCAGAATGATTGTCGACATTCCAGTCAAACATTTTACCTCCCGAAGCATTGTTCAAGGTATTGTGATCGAACTTGCTGTCCGGTTGGAGTTCCAGAGCTTTTTTCGCGTAGGTTCTTGCCCGATAGTCTAGTCTTGTCGCTTGGAAATGATACAAATCCCCAAGCGCGGAAATTGCCTTGTGATGCTTGTCGTTTCGTTCAATCTCTTTGAGTAAGAAGGATTCGGCATGCGCAAACTCTTCGTTGGTCAAGAATCTTTGGTTCTCGATCATGTTGTCGATTCGTTCGTATTCTTTTTCTTTGGAGTATTCAAATAAATCATCGATCATGATTCCAAAGAAGGCCGCAAGTACGGGGAGTAAAGAAATATCAGGTTGCGAAGTGTCGCTTTCCCATTTGCTGACAGCTTGGGAAGTGACATGAAGTTCACTTGCTAATGTCTCCTGCGTTATCCCTTTGTTTTTTCTTAATTCTTGAATCTTTTTTCCTAATGTCATCTTCATCACCTCAACATTAATATACTTAAAGTGATTCCAACTAACAATTGATTATTAGTTTGTATTTTGAAACCGTCAGTTGTTTTTTTATTAGGTGTCCATTTTTGAACACGCCGTGGAAAATTAACATGCCTCAGAATAATAGAGGAAAATTGAAAATACATCTATCCTAAATGAAGATGGGATTCTTTAAAGAAAATGGCAAGATTCAATCAAAATAAAAAGGCCCTTCTCTGACTTAGGAAAAGCCTTCAATATTGCGTTTCTGGTGCGGTCGGTGGGAGTTGAACCCGCATACCTGTTAAGTACTAGACCCTGAATCTAGCGCGTCTACCAATTTCGCCACGACCGCACATGAAATAATATACAATATATTATTCTTTTTCGCTATAAGGATTGACGTGGACCATGATATGTTTCACGAGTGGATATTTTTTTTCGATTTTTTCATGCACCGCTTCGGCGATGAAATGCGAATTTTGCAATGACATTTTGCTATCGACGGAAATTTCGAGATCAACATAGATGCGGGCGCCGAACTGACGGGTCCGGAGGACATCAATACGTTTCACGCCTTCGACGCCGATAATACTGTCTTTAATGGCTTGCTCGGTTTTCGCGTCGCAGGACTTGTCGACCAATTGTTCCGTCGCTTCTTTAAAGATGCGGACTGCGGTGATGACGATAAGCGCACAGATGAGAATACTTAAAATCGGGTCAAGGAGCGGCATATTAAATAAACGAGCGCTAATAATACCGACAAAAGCGCCAGAAGCGGAAACGACATCGGATTGATGATCCCACGCCGCCGCTTTAAGGGCGGTACTATTGAGTTTTTTGGCGGCAATCATCGTATACCAATAAAGGAATTCCTTGAGGGCGATAGCAATCAAAGCGACGACCCAAGCTAACGTTCCGGGCGGTTCTAACGTGCCGGAAACTCCGGCGAGGATTTTGGCGATGCCTTCGTAGCCGATAAAGGCAGCTGTGGCAAGGAAAAACATGGAGAGAATAATCGCGGCAATCGAGTCGAGACGTTCGTGCCCGAATTGGTGATCGGCGTCCGCGGCTTTCTTGGACATTCGAATGCCAACGTAGACGACAAATGTCGAGAGTACATCGCCAATCGAGTTAATCGAGTCGGAAATCAACGCTTGAGAGTTTGCGAAAATGCCAACACTCAGTTTGCTGATGGCTAAAAAGAGGTTGGAAACGAATCCAACGGTGGATACTTGTTTGGCTAATTTTATATCGCGTTCGGCGTTCATGTGGGTTGACCCTTCCTAATAAAAACCCGTGAAACATATGGAGTCCCACAGGTTAAGGTTTCCTGTTGCGCTAAGCCCGGCCTCTTAATAAAGCCTGTCCAGTTATTCGGTTTTCATCGACATATAATAAACGAAATTACGGATTAATGCAAATCCATCATAAAGGGAACTTAGCATTGATATAATTATTGGTCGTATTTCTCTTGGTGTTCAGGTAGTTAGCGATGGTCACGTTATTCCCGGAATCATCCCCGAGCGTCCAGTCGGCATAGGCAAGTCCTGAAGGAAAAGTGTCGACGTCATCGGCATAATGAGCCCGATAGATTTCGTACATTTCCGTGAAGACCGTAAGATTAAACCAGTCAGATGCCATGAAGGAGCGGACGTAGTCGGCAAAGGTGCGTTGATAGGTGGGACTACCACCATTAATAATCGTGAATTTGTAGAGTGGATTGACTTGCGCATCGCCATTCGCCACAGCCGTGCTGGCGAAGGGATTGACGTCCGTCATCCCATTTCCGTTTGGGTCCCAGTCTTTGGTGACGCCGAGGCAGCGATCCCAATCGTAGGGAATGAAGTACGCAAGGCTCGAGGTCTTGGTGAAATAGATGTAATAGTTATTGTAGTTGTTCCGGGCGTCATCGGGGTTACCCAGTAAATAGGCCACCGCTTCCAAACGGAGAAAACTATCGATATCAACCATGCTGGCCAGTTGGGTCAATTTGCTTGCGTTGCTATAATTGTTCGTGCTGTTCAAAAAGCCGATGAGATTAGCGATATCGAAGTAATTCGGCGCGCTGTCATTGGTTTTGAGATCATAGGCCGGATGATAGCCAAGGTCCAAATCTTCAATCCCGATCAGGCCGTTTTCTTTACGTGTGTAGGTTGTTCCACTGGTATTAATCGAGTTCCAGTTAGAAAGCGAAGCGCCGGACCATTCACCGGTGTTCAGCGGAGCGCCCCAACCGCATTTATAAAGGTTTCCGCCCGCTTCCGCGAGATTAAAACGTCTTTGAATAAAGACTTTATCAATGCATTCGATGGCTTCATATAATCCGAGGGTGTTGACAGAAGAACCACCATCGGGTAATCCAGTAATATTCATGGTTAAAGGCGTCAGGGTGGTTTGGGGCGATAAAACATCCATCGCTTCAAACATCTTGTAGGCATGCGTCTGACGAATCTGCGTGCCATCAAGGTTTTTATTCCACTTAATGTCAATTTTAGTCATGCCAAGGAACGTCCGTTTGCTGACGAATTCAGTAAATGAAATCTTATAATGGATTAAGTCAAATAACGCGCCGTTTGTCTCATCGATGAACACTCGTCTTGAAGTATTGCCTTTCATCCGGATGCCCACGTCGTTTAATGTATAGCTTTTGGCTTCCCCTACTGCCGGGGCCATATCGACGATGAGGTTCGCCCGATAATAGGTATCATTATCAGCTTCCGTCGATGATTCAAAGCAATCCTGGAGACCTTTGAGGTTGTCATACGTCGCGGTCAAAGTAAAGTTCAATACCGTGGTTGGATTAAAGAAGTCATAGAATTCCTGCGAAGAGACAAGCGCCATCGTTTCAGAATCGAGTGACGAAGAGGAAGCTTCGCTTGATGAGACCGGAACAGCACTTGAAGATTCACTCACGGAGGCTTCGAGGCTGGAACTAACGTTGTCGCTTAGAGAAGTGCCCGATGAGC
>Ga0209540_10002848_pt1 | contig 12035 bp, 11 predicted proteins | sample BarGraIncu01121A_FD_184501 | JGI IMG/M metagenome (GOLD analysis project Ga0209540, IMG submission 184501) | Arctic peat soil microbial communities from Barrow, Alaska - Barrow Graham LP Incubations 011-21A (SPAdes) (version 2) | ecosystem: Environmental > Terrestrial > Soil > Wetlands > Peat... | reverse complement strand
CCAGCGTCCTTAAGTCGCTCGCGCGTTGCGGGTTTAATTTGAATGGTTACAGCTTCCATGTTTTACTGTATGCTAAGCTATTCTATAATTATTTACTGTATGCCTTGCACAGCATAACATAGGCCGCCTACATGCACGCGCCAAGTGAAAGAAGGAAGCCTTCAATGGCGTATTTTTAGAAAATGAGCATTTTGGCAGCTCCGCGCGAAGCCCTCAAGTTCATATAAGAACCCGAACTGTTATCGCGATGACCTTTCAATAACAAATAAAAGCCACTAGCGCCCGTTTGCGAAACGCCGGAAGGCGGCGTTATTTTAGCAAAAGAAGGCCGAAAGGTCTGAGTGCGTTATGTTCTGCGGAATATTCGAACGAATATCACGCCTCTCTTCTTCGGCATCAAGCAGCGTTGCCGGTTTCTCAAACGCTGGAAAAAATAGACCCGCATTTTTTATGTGTGACCCGTGTGTATGTGAGGTGCGGCGTCAGACTTTTATATCCGCCCCGCCATTCCGGTGCTCTTCTTTTTTTTATTTTCTTTTTTTTTCAGAGTTCCAGCGTCGGCGGCTGAGGTCGAAGTTCCACTACTGCAAAGTAATGCTCGGACGGTTAACAGAGATTTGAGGAAATTCTTCGAACAAAGGGAGATATTTTGCAGTAGGACCAGTCAAATAAGAATTATATACTAGCTAACGCCGTATCGGGCGTTGACTGGCGTTTCTACAAGCACCCGCTTCCTGATTCGGTTTATGACATCTACTTGAAATACTGGGGAGGCGTGAGCCTAAAAACCTGAGCTAGGCGCGCTCACGTCGATGAGAGCCGCGTCAACGGTTGCTTTTACTCAAGCTTGCGCGGCTCAAGCTCTTTTCTTTATGCCTCTGACAAGTATTCTCGACATGAATTAACGTCTCCAATTGCATAGCACACTAGCTGATTGTACAAAGACCGGTACGCTTAGCTATTTACCGAAAAGACAAGTCGAAAAAATAATAAACGACATATCAGCAAGAAGACCGCAGTTGACAGAGTTATTACTTTAAGGGAAGTGTGTTTATGCAAATCAATGAAAAACTGCCGTTTATAGATGAGCTTATCGTTTACGCGGAAGAGCTTGAAAACAATATTCCAGGAAAGGGTGCAGAAGATAGCAGCGACCAAGACTTCTACGTTTATAACCTGCTCCACCGCACGGTGCGCTTTGCGAAGGCTGTCGTCGAATTAGCAGAGAAAGATTTTTTTCACGAAATAGTGCTCCTAGGCCGCGTTTGAACTCGAGGGTCTTGCCTGTTTTATGGCGTATGCTGCGGGTATTTTGGACGTAGGAAAAGGGGACGATGCATTAGCGAGCAAGTGGCGAGCAGCTATGAGATATGAAAACTACCTCCAGGTGTTAAAGCAAAACGAGCAAGTGGCAGCAACGAAACTGAAGGCTTATGAGAACACTCTTGACGCACCGTCATTCGAACGGCTAAACAAATTAGTTGACGGCGGGCCCGTCCAATTTAGCAAGAATAAATGGCACGGACACAGATATACTCACAATTTGTTCTCGCTGTCAAAAGACAAGAACGCTGAAGCCCTTTACAAAGTTGTTTATAATCACTTCTCCGAGGTTGTGCACTGGTCGCCGTCAGGCGTCCTTTACGAAAGGCTACCTAATTATAAAGAAGCAGCGATTAATTCGACCTTTCATTGCTTGTGTGACATCACGAAATACGTAAATGTAATGTACCCTTCAAAGGGGTTTGATAACAAATTGAAAGACATTCGCAGCCGCTACGTTGGCGAGATATCCCGTGAGAGCGCATCATTCTCTGTTGAACACTTGTTATAGATTTAATCAGCGCTCTACAAAACAGAGCTAATGAAGCTTAAAAATGGCTATCGTACGGATTTCGGACCGTAACTCAACCTTTCGAGGTTGTTCCCTCAACGTAAGCCGTCAAAAGCTGGAAATCACAAAACGTAACGCTCTCCTTTGCGCTGCGGAGGTGCAAAACCTGACTCGACACGGCGGCCTATGTGTCACTGTCTTACTCAAGTATCGGAGTGAGGGAAAAAGAAATGACTAGCTAAGAGAAGGAATAGATTTCTAGGGCAAAACTATTTCATCGGAGGTTTCCCTAGTTCCTGCAACTTCTGATTAAGTGCTTCCCTCTTTTTTCTGGCTATACTGGGTTGGACATAAAAAAAGTCGAAAAGTGATTCTAAGACGTCCAAGTTCCACTCGGCTTCTTCGGGCTCAACGGGAAATATTTCTGCTGCTACAATGCTTTTTTGAGGATGCGCTGCGAAGTTACCGATATTACGAACTGCATCAATATTCTCAGCGATATTAGAAGGCAGCTTACCATTTTGAATTACCAGGTCAATTTCTTTCGCCAGATTACTTGATTTGAAACCGCGGTCATGTAGGACGTGTTGAAGGCACCTGCGACTTAGTGCCGCGGAGGCTTCCGGGCTATCTGCAAGAACCAAACACGACTGGATATAATCTTTTTTAATGTCATCAGGGACCTGCAGCGGACATGGGGGGCGTGTGATACCCTTCGGTCTGACCATTAAAAATGTTGATTTGTTTAAGCGAAACGGCTGCTGCAATTGTAACTCAGGAAAACTGATTTTTTGTCCCTCTATTAGTGCTCCTTGCTCTAAACACAAAATGAATCTATTGCAGCTAGGACATCGTTCAATCACAAGATTCCAGTATCCATCGACGTCCGTGCCGATTCCGTGGGATGTAGGACTATCGAAAAAGGCTGTCATGCAATGCGGACATTTCACAAATAATACCTCAACATGTGTTTGATTATATGCGAGTTTTTGCGTCAATAACGAAAAGGTTTTCTGATTTCTATTTGTAAAACTGACTTAGATTCATACCACTTAATTGTTATATTCAATAGTTTTGTGAGTCTCTGTTATCTCACCATAATTTAGCGGCCTGCAATTCTACGCATCGACGACCGCAAGTCCATCGTTGTTATGAGGTCGTCGAGTGCCGGTGCTCACGTTGAACGCTGCGTCGCGACTGCTGCGAACCGTTTTCAAACCTAAAATACAAAGGTTGTTCAGTCGGTTATTACCGCTGCAGGACACCGCTTTGGGAGCTTTTTTTGCTGGTACGCGAGTCGGCCACGTCTGAAATTTAAGCGTCAGATGTAATTTTACGTTTATCAGCAGCCGTTACACTTAAAGTATAATACTGGACCCTGCGCTGTGCTGCACTGTGCCGAGCTATGATGCGTATATTGCAACGCTATTATTTTAATTTCAATTTGAAGACGCGCTGGCCCCCAGTATCTAACTATCGAGAGAATGTTTATTTTAGACTGAACGCGGCGCAGCGTAGTGCGTTAGTGTTGCGGTGTGGGATAGCAACCTTTGTGGCGTTGAAATCGAGCAATACAAAGCTCAGTGAGCGGGGTAAAACGAGCAGCTTATAGACATCGCTGCCAAACTTCTAGAAATAGGTGAAGGTATGGCTGCGTTGCCCAACTCAATGAAGGGCGCAGAAAAAATCAGTCAAAAATCAAAGGAAATCGTCAAATGAAATAATGAGCTCGGAGATAAGGAATAGAGTATAGGACCGCTAGCTCACTATTATTCGGTTGATTGTTCACCTACCAAATGAGAAGCTTGCGGGGATGAGACCGGTAACGACATGCATGCCACGTTAGAAGTCCCCGTCAGTACTGCTTTCTGATTACGTCTTCTTCGATGCTCATGGTGATACTTTCGTTACTGTTATCGAGGCGTTAGGTAGGGATGGGTCCCCAAGGTATTCAGCATTGAGAGTGTGGACACCGTTTGGAGCCCACGTTGTCTCTGAACCGTTGGCATCTGATACCATTACAGCACCGTTGACCGTAGCCCCAGTCATTGTGTTCGTTTGGTGGTACTTACCGTCAATTAACCAATTCATCTTGCCGGCGAGCTGGTCTTGGGGGAGGGCCTTACCATTTACGAGAACTGTGGCTGTCCACGTTCCCCCCTGACCATCGTGTATTGTAGTCGGACCGGAGATAATGACTTGTATGGTGGGTGAGGGTGTCGGGGTAGGTGTTGGGGTTGGGGTAGGTGTAGGCGTTGGGGTAGGTGTAGGCGTTGGTGTGGGTGTTGGCGTTGTTGCTGCTGCATTAGCTGATGATACTGATGCGATACCCCACGTTACAAACTCGTCTTGCTGTGTAGCAATGCTAGCTTGGACGATACTATTCAGCCTTCTGCTTTCGTTGTTTATTGTCGGATTATGTCCTGTTGTCGTTTTGTAGATGCTGGCGTTAAGCGTCGGCTGATAAGGTGTAAAACCAAGGCTTGTTTGTTCGTAGAACCTAGTTGCTTCGTTCACACTGGAGAATCGCTTAACGTTCAAGCCAAAAGTCGTTGTAAAACCATTTGTATATAAAATCGGCTGACTGGTTTTATTTGTTATTGCGTAGCTAAGCATTACGGTGTCCGTTCCGTTGTCAACTATTTTTTGATTGGCAAGTGTTTCATTTTTACTTAATGATGATATGGTGACGTTCAGGTAGTTTTGTGCATAATCTCGTGCGGTCGCTGTGCTTGCGCTAGGTGTTTGATTAGTATTGCTTGTAGTGCTTGTCGTGCAACCAGATACTAGCAAAGAAGCAACAACAAGCAAAAGAACAGCTATCGCGGTTACCGGTTTGAATTGCATAATAGTCACTTACGCAAGTGACGACGCATGGCTTAACTGTTGTCATAATCGCGAAGTGAAGGCTTGCGCCGGTCGAAACCGACGCGAAACCGACGCTGAACCCTTCAAATCGTTAAAATAACGGCGTTATGCCTTCTGATGATACCCGCACATAATACATAATAAGCGCAGAACACAACCATTTAAGCGGTTTATACCGTTAGTTAGTGTCGAATTAAAGGAATTTAACGCATAGTTCTTGGTAGCGGAAAATATGGGAAAATTTCCCCGGTGATTCATTTTTACAAATCTCTGTCGTGGAGAAACTATATGTAAAACGAAAAAACGTTCATATTCAATAAATTAAAAGCGGTGTAAAATGACTCGTTGGGAAGTATCTTTCACTTTAAATCACCAATTCAGCGATATTGAATTACCTTACTGGCTCGATTTGTTTAACTCCCCTTCCTGCAAGGTAACAGAGGAGCGTGGCAGCTACTGGTTAGCCGCGTGTCGGTTTGAGAAGCTGGATGACATTGCTGAAGTACGCGAATCAGCAAGAAAACTCATTACAATGATGGCCGCTTTTGCTAAGATTGAGCTCGGCACCGATTACCAAAGTATCGGACAGGATGAGGATGAGGACTTTACTAGCGCCATTCGAGAGCACGTAGGCGAAACAACTAATGTCAACGTATTTGCGAAAACAGCAACTGCATACGCTTTCGGAAACCCAGCGAAAATCGTGATTAAAGATAAATATGGCAATGTGCTACCTCAGCCGCGTCAAGAGCGTTGGTATGATGATTACTTAGACCAGTGCGACGAAAAAATTAGCGATGAGATACTTAGAGTGTTTGCTTATTTTGCACGCCAAGCGTCTTGGTACAATTTGTATAAGATTCTTGAACTCATCTTGTGGGATGTCGACAAAAAAAGTGAAAATAAGGCTAAAGAAAAGATTATCAATAACGGATGGATAGACGAGAGGAAGTTGGACGACTTCACCTACGCAGCAAACTATTACGACCTCTTGGTTAAGACGGGCGCTGGAAATGTGTACTTAGACGAAAGCCGCCATGGCGAAGGCAACTTTCAAAGGAAATCTAAGGGAAAACCAATTCGCACTGACATAATGCACAAGCCAGAAGCTAAGAACGTAATTGGAGATTTGATAAGAAATTGGCTTAAGTTTAAGATAATCTCAATTTAGCTGTTATTTTGAGGATTACTTCTCTTTATATCCTCAATCTCTTTTGAACTAAACATACTCATATAGTAGATTGGCCCCCATTCTCTAAGGATACCTTTCAGCACATCAGAATTAGTAAGGGCAATGGTATCTCCATGAAATTTCCTAATCATATTTTTCAAATTGTCTTTTGCGTCATCCCAACGTTCTTGCATTTCTTCATCTAGTTCGATACAGATTTTCATTTTAGTTTCACACTCCGTGTTGTTTGTTGAAAAAATTATGAGATTACAAGAAGTCGGTCGAAAAGCTCCTCTCTGCCGCTCGAAAAATTCTGTTGCAAAAGTTGGCGTATTATTTTCAGAAAAACGTGCGCCGACGTGCTTATCTTGGCTACAGTTTTCTCTACTTTTTTGCAGTTTTGCGTTACTCTGAGAACTCAAGCAAAAAGTCGCCAAACACTTACCAGGTTGTCTGATTATTTTACTCCTAACGGGTAAGAATTGAGATGACAAACCAATTGAAGCATATCGCTGATGTCAAAGTCGGCAAACTAAAAGGCAAAAGTAGAACCTATCCACAGTTACGTTTTCCCAGTGACTATGTAGAACTCGCTGGCAAAAAAGCTAGTATTTACGAAATGAACAGGCAAGAAGAGAGTATTGCCTTCATCATTCGCAGCTGAAACACAGACGTTTTGGCTAGAGCTAAAAGAACAGCTTGCCTAGACCCTAGCCGCATTTGTAAGATCGATCCTGACTCAGCCGGGGCGCATAAACGCGGAAGAAGCTGCGGAGCCAGCTCTTCGTCAGATCATTGAAGTGCTACAGCAGGTGACGCGCAGACACGACGCTGAAAAGCTTGCGATTGCTGTGCTGGAAACATACGAAGGTGGTGTTGCCCGGCGGGCGAGCAGTAGTATACTGTCGTACTTCACCTAGAGTGCAGCGACTTGATATATAAAAGATTGTTATATCCAAGGAAAACATATATCATGTTTACACAACAGTAACTGTTATATAACAGTCACATATATTACAAGGTAATGACGGACGTAGAACTGTTATCCCGGCACGCGCTACGGTCATATTCTCTTTTTGTTCTGTACTTTCTACTCACACAAGGACCGATGAGCGGGTATGAAATCGCGCAGCTCATCAAGGAGCGCAGTCACGGTCGGTTCAAGGCGACCGCCGGAAACGTCTACCCTCATTTGCACAAGTTAAAAGAGGCAGGCGACGTGCGCGCCGGAGAACCGATTGGTGGTCGCGAAAAGATCGTGTACGAGATCACCGAGCAAGGAAAGCGGACGCTGCGTGAAGGCGCCCTGGAAAAACGGCCACCCGTCAAAGGTCTGCTCACGATCATTGACGACATACTGGAACGTACCGCGCCGTCCTCTGCTCCGTAAGCCGCTCGCGATCGGTAGGTCAAAAAACACGTCGCTGCCGAAATGGGGCGCCTTAGAAGGAAAGAAAGAACGAACGAAGGCACACGCATGAACGAAACTGCACACAACACGAAACAGACGCGTTCCCCTGCCTTAGCGGGCACTGGAACGGGGATTTTGCTCCTCCTGTCACTCATCGCCCTCATGATCATGTACACCGAGACGATGCTGATCGCCGCCCTGCCCACGATACAGACGCAGTTTAACACCACCACGGCGTGGACGGCGTGGGTCATCTCGATTTACCTCGTCGTCGGTGCCGTGGCGACCCCGATATTAGGAAAGCTCGGAGACTCGTACGGAAAAAGGCGGTTCTTCCTCGTCGCGATGGTTCTGTACACCGTGGGCGTCATCGGCAACGGATTTGCGTGGAGTTTGGCGTCGCTCCTTTTGTTCAGAGCCATTCAGGGGATCGGACTTGCGATATTCCCGCTCGCGTTTGCGATCATCCGCGACGAGTTCCCGCCTGAGCGGGTGCCGCCGGCGACGGGCATCGTGAGCGCGATGTTCGGTGTCGGCGCGGCGGTGGGACTCGTCGTCGGCTCGTGGGTCGCGAACAACTACGGGTGGCAGACGACGTATCACTCAGTGATTCCCGTCGCCCTGGTGCTGGTTGTCGTCGCCGCGCTCACGCTGAAAGAGTCCCCCATCCGCACCCCCTCACGCGTGGATTTTCCTGGCGCCATAACGTTCGCGATCGCTATCGTCTCGTTCCTCATCGCGATGACGGAGGGAACGTCGCGGGGCTGGACCTCGGGGTTCATCATCAGCCTGTTGGCCCTGGCGTTCGTGTTTATCATCGTGTTCATCGTCATCGAGATGCGCACACGCGACCCGATGATCGATCTCGCCATGCTCCGTAAGCGGAACGTGTTCCTGCCGAACATCACCTCGTTTGTATCCGGACTCGCTATGTTCATGCTGTTTCAGAGCGTCGTGTACCTTATGGAGTACCCGGCGCCGGTCGGATTCGGCACCGATATCTTCCGTGCGGGAGAGATCCTCGCGCCCGCGGCGGCCTTTATGCTCGTCGCCGGACCGGTCGCCGGCGCGATCGTCACGCGGCGCGGCGCGAAGCTGCCGCTCTTCATCGGTGCGGCCATTCTCGCTGCCAGCTTCTATTACTACTACCTGTTCCGTGCGACCCAAGCCCAGGTGGCGCTCGGGGCCGTCTTCGTGTGTGTCGGCGTCAGCTTCATGTTCACGGCGATGATCAACATCATCCTGCAGTCCGTTGAACAGGCGCAAACCGGCGCCGCCACAGGAATGAACACCGTGTTCAGGACCGTCGGCGGCTCGGTCGGACCGACGATAGCCGGCGTCTTCCTCGCCACGTACGTAGCACCGATTATTATTCAGACGCCGCGTGGTCCGATAATGGGGCCAAGCCTCCCCACCGCGATGGCCTTTGACTATATCTTTCTGACCGGCTTCGGCCTTGCTGTTGTGGCGATGATTGTTACGCTCCTGATCAAGGGTCCGGTGAAGGTGACGGAATCCGTAACGCAGGCGGCAGAGGAGAGTCTGGCAGAGGCGCACGTCTAGATACGAGGACAAGACGCAACGGTGGACGGGGGTGTATCCCAAGCGCCGTAATGATTCCGAGTAGCGTAGCGCGGCGGAATGACCCAAGCCCAGCTTCCTTGTAGGTATCATCCTCGACTCAATGATTGCCTGATTAATCGGGTGCTTCTTGCAGGACTACATCTTGCCACCCATTTAGCAGAAGACCTTGATCTGACCAGCGAACTGCGGCGCTTAACAAGGCGGCTTCAAGACGAGGTATCACTAATCACGTTAAACAGATTCGTACTCAGACGACTCGAACGCGAGAGCAACCGACTCGTCGCAGCGTATCGACCGTCAATCGAAATCATCACTATGTTGCTAAAGTCTCAAGGGATCTCTTTGGAGCAGGAGACGTCAAAGCAGCGACTCTCCGGATTTCTATTTGACATGAACCGCTTCTTCCAGGCTTTACTAGCACGTTTTTTAAAAGAGAACCTCGTCAATGTCACCGTTGTCGAGGAATACAGGCTTAAACGCATGATGTGTTATCTGCCGGATCGTAATCCGAGAGGGTTTGGAGCACCCATATTGCGCCCTGATTTCATACTGAAGCGCAGGGACAACATAATTGCTATTTTAGATGCGAAATATCGCGACCTCTGGGCGAATAAGCTCCCCCCTTACATGCTCTATCAGCTCGGGATGTATGCGCTTAGTCAACGCGCTGGTATGAGCGCTACGATACTTTATCCCCCAACGTATAATGAAGCGCGCGAACAGGCAATCGCTATAAGCGATCCCGTTCTTGGGCGACAGAGGGCGACGGTCATATTACGTCCGGTAAATCTAGACAAACTAGATGTTTTGAGTTAGCTCTTGAACGGGACCCCATGAGTGCTTGTAATCGAAAAAAAAATAACGAGCTAGAAGGTAAGGGTAGGGCCGAAGGAAGACGTTATACTATCTTGGCTCTCGGGCATTCTCAAGAATTGCGACGGCTCTCGTGAGAGCTACCACAACAAAAGAGGGCGGCGGTATCCCCCACCACGAGGCGAGGCCGAGAAGGGCGGGGCTGTCAGAAAAAAGACGGAAGTGGCGCAGGTTAATGAGATGTTGCTAAAGGTGTTGTGTCATAACATCTGTGCGGTTATTCAGGAGATGTTTGAGCTGGGGATTGAGCCGAGCTTCTTTTCGGCTTGATTTCCCTTCTTTTCTGTGTTCAAAATTTCAATGAAGATTTGTCGTTACAAAGGCTTATAGCGGAAGAAACAACCCTTTATGCGCACTTTGATTGTCGAGGTATAAGTCATGTCGTTAGTAGTTGCAATAAAAACACTGGAAGGATTGGTTTTGGCTGTAGACAGCAGAATGGTTATCGCTCCGGTTGATACAAAAGGCGTTGCGCAAGCTCCGGGGACTTATGATAATATTACAACAAATCTATTTTCATTTAAACCACCACATAATTTTATCGCTGTAGTTTCGTATGGTCAACCTGTTCTAGGCAATCGAGCTGTTTCTGGATACTTTGCTGAATTCAATGAGTATCTTAGTGAACAACGACCGGAGAGGCTATCTGTTTACGACTTTGCTTCAGAATTATCTCAGTTTTTCACAACAAAATGGGATGATGTCCAAGCACCACCTCTTGGAGGACAATTGTCCTTTCTTATTGCAGGGTACGATGACAAAGAAACCACCGGACATGTATACGGTGCCAGAATTCCTGAAAACATAGAACCAGTTGAGCTAATGGAGGGTCTTCCCTTTGGAATATTACCCGACGGGGAAGCAAGAATTATAGGTCGAATAATAGCAGGATACGATATTACTCTCACAGACGTCGTAAACCAAAATCTAACAGAAAAGGAGAAGTTGGAGTTAAGGCTGCCAATCCCTTATGATTTGTTGTCTTTGCGGGCTGCAGTTAACCTTGCAATTGCCTTAATCCGAGCTACTATCGATTTACAAAACCTAGCAATTATACCGCATACAAGTGGCGGCCCAATTGATGTTTGCACCATCACAAGTGTTGAAGGCCTAACGTACTTTCAGCGCAAAGAAATCACAGGTGAAAGGTAACACGTGCGGTGTTTTACTAAAAAAGAGGTAAAGATGCTTTAACTATCATCTTTGCCGGTCCGAACCAATGCTTACATCCCTCCAGAAACTCATCCCAATCTGTAATATAATAACTTACTGCAGGCGGAGTTATTGGATTGTGGCTATCGTCGTGGTCCTTGTTTAGATTATCCATTAGCTCACCTTCTGAAAATCAAAAAAAGCTTGTTCCTGCGCTCTTCGGAATTTTGCTCAATTTGAAAGTGTTACTGGTGGTCCGGGTCAAGACGTGTTGGTCACAACGATTCGCTGGCATTGAATAAACATTGAGTGGTCAGGTCTCCCGAGCACATGACCTTAATCATAAGCGCAATAGCAGGGATTCCAGAGGCTATCCTAGTCATCCTTCTCTACGTGTTTGGCAATCCTTGATAGGAGAGAAGCAAGGGCACTACTCAGGGATACTTTTGAATAGTCGGTACTATACCTACTAAAAGGAAGCGCCATTGTTAGGGCGGTCATTAAGCAATTGATGCTAGCAAAACTGACTGGATTTCAGATGAGCGAAACGATTAGCACTATAGCAAACAGTATCACGAATTAGTCGCGGATATGGTCGCGGTATATGCGGATCTGACCCATAATGGAAAAAATACTCACAAAAACTGAACAGTAAGAAGGAAAGCCGAGCGTAGAAGCCGCTCGTCTTTCACCGAAAATCGTCAACAACCCCCGTGCAAGGAGCTTACCAACTCCTAGAGGTAATCGACAATGGATATTACTATTTTATACACTAAAAACCTTACCGGCCAAACCGGGCTAAACGACGTTGTTTGCAATCCGTCCGTCGTCTCTTGCGTCTATCCCGATCTTGTCCTCCGGGCCATAAAACATATTTTTCTTGATATTCTGATCTTGCCTTTGGGTAACCTTTTACGCCGTACCTATCGTTAGCACTTCCAGCATACAGAAATAGAACTCTTCCAAATCAAGGATATAATTGTCGGAGTTGGGATCAAAGTGTGTTCGCCACTGATTAAGATCTTCTTCTGATAAATATGGAGTTCCTATTTTAGCGTGCCATTCTGCATTACCTGCAATATAGCGTTTTGCTTCTGGAATGAGAGGTGAGAGTTTTTGTATGGCATAGCTTTTAGTAGATA
>Ga0209540_10002846_pt1 | contig 12044 bp, 9 predicted proteins | sample BarGraIncu01121A_FD_184501 | JGI IMG/M metagenome (GOLD analysis project Ga0209540, IMG submission 184501) | Arctic peat soil microbial communities from Barrow, Alaska - Barrow Graham LP Incubations 011-21A (SPAdes) (version 2) | ecosystem: Environmental > Terrestrial > Soil > Wetlands > Peat... | reverse complement strand
TCACCGAGCTGTTCGAGAAGCTCGTCGAGCGCACGCTGATCCAGCCCACGTTCGTCACCGACTACCCGCTGGAGACCTCCCCGCTGGCGCGCAAGAAGCCGGGGGAGCCCGAGCTCACCGACCGGTTCGAGCTGATCATCACCGGGCGCGAGTTCGCCAACGCCTTCTCCGAGCTCGTCGATCCCGTTGACCAGCGCGAGCGGTTCGCCGCTCAGATGACGGCCAAGGCCTCCGGGGACGACGAGGCCATGGGCTACGACGAGGACTATCTGCGGGCGATGGAGTACGGCATGCCACCCGCGGGCGGGATGGGCATCGGAATCGACCGTTTGGTCATGCTGCTCACCGACAGCGCGTCGATCAGAGACGTGCTGCTCTTCCCGCACCTCCGCGCTGAGTGACCCGCATCCCTTCCGGGGTGCTCGCAAGGCGCGATATCTAAGCGCGTGTCACTCAGATGTGGCACCGTTTTCGCTCAATCCCCACCATTCGCGAGGCTCCATGTCGGCGCTCGCGGGTATACTGTCCCCGGGAGAGAACACAACCATCGCGCGTCGTCCTCGCGCTTGCGGATAGGAGCTACCCATGTTCGAACGGTTCACGGAGAAGGCACGGCGGGTGGTCATCTACGCGCAGGAAGAGGCGCGGATGCTCAACCAGAACTACATCGGCACCGAGCACCTGCTGCTCGGGCTGATCCGGGAGCAGGACGGCATAGCGGCCAAGGCGCTCGAGTCGCTCAACATCTCGCTGGAGGATGTCCACCAGCAGGTCGAGGAACTCATCGGACGAGGCACCTACGTGCCCAACGGGCACATCCCGTTCACGCCCCGCGCCAAGAAGGTCCTCGAGCTGTCCCTGCGCGAGGCGCTGCAGCTCGGTCACAACTACATCGGCACCGAGCACATCCTTCTCGGGCTCATCCGCGAGGGCGAGGGCGTCGCAGCCCAGGTGCTGCTCAATCTCGGGGCCGACCTCGAGAAGGTCCGCTCCGCTGTCATCCAGCTGCTCTCGGGCTACTACGGCAAGCCGGGGGAGCAGGGCGGCGAGGAGCATGCCGGCGGTTCGAGCCAGCTGCTCGACGAGTTCGGCCGCAACCTCACGCGCATGGCGCGCGAGGGAAAGCTCGACCCCGTCGTGGGCCGCGAGCAGGAGATCGAGCGCGTCATGCAGATCCTGTCGCGCCGCACCAAGAACAACCCCGTGCTGATCGGCGAGCCGGGCGTCGGCAAGACCGCGGTCGTCGAGGGGCTCGCGCAGAGGATCTCCTCGGACGAGGTCCCCGAGACGCTCCGGAACAAGCAACTGTACACGCTCGATCTGGCCGCTCTGGTGGCCGGATCGAAGTACCGTGGCGAGTTCGAGGAGCGGCTGAAGAAGGTCATCAAGGAGATCCACGAGCGCGGCGACATCATCCTGTTCGTCGACGAGATGCACACGCTGGTGGGCGCGGGAGCGGCCGAGGGCGCGATCGACGCGGCTTCGATCATCAAGCCGGCGCTCGCGCGCGGCGAGCTCCAGACGATCGGTGCGACCACGCTCGACGAGTACCGCAAGTACGTTGAGAAGGACTCCGCGCTTGAGCGGCGCTTTCAGCCGATCACCGTCGGCGAGCCTTCCGTCGCCGAGACCATCGAGATCCTCCGCGGGCTTCGCGACCGCTACGAGGCGCACCATCGTGTATCGATCACCGACGGTGCGCTTGAGGCTGCCGCGACGCTGGCGGACCGCTACATCTCCGACCGCTTCCTGCCTGACAAGGCTATCGACCTCATGGACGAGGCCGGCTCGAAGATGCGCATCCAGATGATGACCGCGCCTCCCGACGTGCGCGAGGTCGAGGAGCGCCTGCGCGCCGTGCGGCAGGAGAAGGAAGCCGCCATCGAGGCGCAGGAGTTCGAGAAGGCGGCCTCACTCCGCGACAAGGAAAAGCAGGTACTGGCCGAGAAGCGGACGATCGAGGACGACTGGCTCAAGCCTGACAAGTCCCGCGTCGTCGAGGTCACCGAAGCCCACATCGCCGAGCTCGTCTCCATGTGGACGGGCATCCCGGTCACGGCCCTCACCGAGGAGGAGACCGCGAAGCTCCTGCGGATGGAGGGCTCCATCCACGAGCGCGTCATCGGCCAGGACGAGGCCGTCTCAGCCGTCTCGCGCGCGATCCGTCGTGCCCGCGCCGGCCTGAAGGATCCGCAGCGCCCCGCCGGGTCGTTCATCTTCCTGGGCCCCTCGGGTGTCGGCAAGACCGAGCTCGCGAAGGCGCTCGCCGAGTTCCTCTTCGGCAGCGAGGACTCGCTCATCTCGCTCGACATGAGCGAGTACATGGAGAAGCACACGGTGTCGAGGATGGTCGGCTCGCCTCCGGGCTATGTCGGGTTCGACGAAGGTGGCCAGCTCACCGAGCTCGTCCGTCGCAAGCCCTACAGCGTCATCCTCTTCGACGAGATCGAGAAGGCGCACCCGGACGTGTTCAACGTCCTGCTGCAGATCCTTGAGGAGGGGCGTCTCACGGACGCCCAGGGCCGCAAGATCGACTTCAAGAACGCGATCATCATCATGACCAGCAACGTCGGCGCCCGAGACATTGCCAAGGGCAAGACGTCGCTCGGTTTCGGCACCTCGGGCACGGAACTCGACCACGAGGCCATCAAGGGTCGCGTGACCGGCGAGTTGAAGAAGCTCTTCCGTCCCGAGCTGCTCAACCGCGTCGACGAGGTCATCGTGTTCCACGAGCTGACCGGCGACGAGATCTCCTCGATCGTCGACCTCATGGTCGCCGACCTCCGCACGCACCTGTTCGCGCACGGCATGGGCGTGAAGCTCACATCCGAGGCACGCGAGGTGCTCGCCAAGGAGGGTTTCGACCCGCAGTCGGGCGCGCGTCCTCTTCGCCGAGCGATCCAGCGCCTCGTTGAGGATCCGCTCTCCGAGGAGATGCTGGCCGGACAGTGGGGCCCGGGCGACGTCGTCGAGCTGACGGTCGTCGACGGCAAGATCGTGTTCGAGCACGGCAAGGGAGCTCCCGAGCCCCCGAAGGCAGCCGAGAAGGCTCCGCGCAAGCGGGCCATGACACCTCCGCGTGCGTCGCGCGGCAGCTCGGGAGCCGCCAGCGGCGGCGCTTCCGGCGAGTAGGCGGAGGTGGCCAAGGTACGCACGGCCTGGCGGTGCTCGCAGTGTTCACACCTCGAGCCGAAGTGGGCCGGGCGTTGCCCGGATTGTGGAGAGTACGGGACATTCGTCGAGGAGGCTGCGGGCACGTCCGCGACCTCCTCGCGCTTCGCGATACCTGCGGCGCGCCCGGTGCGCCTTTCCGAGGTGCAGACGGCGGGTGATCGCCGCGTCCCTACCGGCATCGACGAGTTCGACCGTGTGCTCGGCGGTGGCCTGGTTCGCGGTTCGATCGTGCTGCTGGGAGGTGAGCCCGGCATCGGCAAGTCGACATTGCTGCTGCAGGTGGCCGACTCGCTCGCCCGCTCCGGGAAGCGCGTCCTCTACGTCTGTGGCGAGGAGTCGCCCGCACAGGTGAAGATGCGCGCGGAGCGGCTGGGCTGCAGGGGTGACATCGGCCTGCTGCCGGCGACCGATGTGACCTCGGTCGAGGCCGCCGCGCTCGAGGACGGTGCGGACGTGCTCATCGTCGACTCGATCCAGACGATGGTCGACCCCGAGTCGCCGGGTACCGCCGGGTCGGTGGGCCAGGTCCGCGCTTCGACCGCCCGCCTGACCCGCGTCGCGAAGGAGCACGGCGTCACCACGCTGCTCGTGGGCCACGTGACCAAGGAGGGCGCGATCGCCGGCCCTCGTGTGCTCGAGCACATGGTGGACACCGTCCTGTACTTCGAGGGCGATCGCGACCACGCGTTCCGGATCGTCCGGGCGGTCAAGAACCGCTTCGGCTCGATCTCCGAGATCGGTGTGTTCGAGATGGCGGAGGCGGGCTTGCGCGTCGTCGCCAACCCTTCGGCCGCGTTGCTCGAACACCGCCCCGCCGGAGTGTCAGGTTCCGCGGTCATGGCCGCGATGGAGGGCTCTCGCCCGGTCCTCGTCGAGATCCAGGCCCTCGTGAGCCCCTCCTACCTCCAGATGCCCCGCCGCCTGGCGACCGGTATCGAGCTGCCCCGCCTCCTCCAGGTGCTCGCGGTGCTCGAGCGACACGCGGGGCTGGCCTTCGGCCAGCAGGACGTCTACGTCTCCGTCGCCGGGGGAGTGAAGATCTCCGAGCCGGCCGCCGACCTGCCGCTCGCGCTCGCGCTCGCCTCCGCGCGACGCGATGTGGCGCTGCCGCCGGACCTCGCCTCCTTCGGGGAACTCGGCCTCGCGGGAGAGGTGCGCCCCGTTGCCCACGCTGCGGCGCGCGCCGCCGAGGCCGCGCGCCTCGGTCTTGGCACGGTGGCATCGGCGCCGGGACGCGACCTGGACAAGACGGCGGGCGTTACGTTGCGGCTCGTCACGTCGGTCTCGTCGGCGGTGGGCCTGCTCGGGGGCTGACGGTCCGCGCCGCGAGGCGGCGGCGGGTACAATCGGATTGGCCACGGTATTCGAGGAGGGGCGATGGACGCGAGGATCGAAGCGCGGGTCTCTGATGTGCTGCGTCGCGTCGCCCCGGGTACCGATCTGCGCGAGGCGCTCGACAGCATCATCTCCGCGGACTCCGGGGCGCTGATCGTCATCGGCGACGTCGAGCGGGTCCGATCCCTGTGCGACGGCGGATTCGCACTCGGCGTCCCGTTCACCCCACAGCGGCTCTTCGAGCTGGCCAAGATGGACGGCGCGATCCTGCTCGACGAGGAGTGCGGCACGATCATCCGTGCCAACGTCCACCTCGTCCCCGACGCGTCGCTCCCCACGGCCGAGACGGGCATGCGCCACCGTACCGCGGAGCGTGTGAGCCGCCAGACCTCCGCCCTCGTCGTCTCGGTGTCGCAGCGCCGCAACATCGTGAGCCTGTACCGGGCCGGACGCCGCATCACGGTCGAGGACGTCACGGTCGTCCTCGCGAAGGCGAACCAGGCCCTGCAGACCCTGCAGCGCTACCGTATCCGCCTCGACGAGGTGATGGCCCGCCTTACCGTGCTCGAGTTCGAGGACGCCGTCACCATGGGCGATGTCGTGCTGGCGCTGCAGCGCTCCGAGCTCGTCAAGCGCGTGGCGCGTGAGGTCGCGCGCTACGTGGACCAGCTCGGGAGCGAGGGCCGTCTCGTCGCGATGCAGGCCGAAGAGGTCATCGCCAACGTCGCCGAGGAGCACGCGCTCCTGCTGCGCGACTACCTTGTGGCGCCGGGCGTCCGCCAGACGACGGCGGCGCGCACGGCCCTCTCCGACATGAACCAGGACAAGATCCTCGACGACGTGGCGGTCGCAGCGGTGCTCGGCTTCCCCACGTCGGCGGATTCGCTGGAACATCACGTCCGCTCGCGCGGCTACCGCGTACTGCGACGGATACCCTCGCTTCCGGCGTCGGTCATCAACCGTCTCGTCGACCGATTCGCCGGGCTTGTCGCGCTCGCTCGCGCGACCGAGGAGCAGCTCGACGAGGTCGATGGTGTGGGTGCGCGCCGGGCCAGCGCGATCGCCGACGGTCTGAGGCGGCTGAGGGGCTCGGCTGCCGTCTAGCGCGCTTCGTCCGTCCGTCTGAACGGGTCTTCCGCCGTACGGCGGCGTCCGGCCCGGGTGTTAGAATCGCTTCCGTACCGTCGACTCGTCAGGAGGACGCACCGCGTCCTCCGCCTGGAGGGGGGTGACGACGCGGGCGGCGCACCACGGTGCGCGGTCTGGGCACGCGTCGCACACGATGTTCGTTCAGCTCACTCGGTTCGTCATGGCGACCTTGGGCGCGCTGGCAGGCCTGAGCGTGCAGTCCCTCATCCAGTGGGACCAGCAGATCGGCTACTCTGTTCCGACCGTCATCATCCTGTTCGTCATCCTCGGAGCGTCGATCGGCTTCATCCTCGGTGGCATGATCGGAAGGGAACTGCAGCGGCTGTACCTCTTCTTCGAGGACTACGTCCGCGGCATGTCCATCAGCGATCTCGTCCTCGGCTCTGTCGGCCTGCTGGTCGGGCTCGTCATCGCGCTCATCTTGGCCCAGCCCCTGGGGGGACTGCAGCCTGCGTCCTTGGGTCTCATCGCTCAGGTGGGGCTCTACGTGCCGTGCGCCTACCTTGGCATCCGGATCGCACTGATCAAGCGCCGCGACGTCGCGCGCATGGTGTCGCGTGTCTCGCCCGACGACGGCGCTCTCGAGGGGGCCTCGACCAAGATCCTCGACACCAGCGCGGTCATCGACGGGCGCTTCGCGGAGCTTCTGCGGGCGGGCTTCGTCGAGGGAAGCGTTCGGGTCCCGGGCTTCGTGCTCGCGGAACTGCAGACGCTGTCCGACTCGGCGGACGACCTGCGCCGCGCACGCGGCCGCCGCGGCCTCGACCTGCTCGCCGCGCTGCGGTCCGGCGAACACGCGGTGGACGTCTTCTCCGTCGACTATCCCGAGATCGCCGAGGTCGACGGCAAGCTGGTCCAGCTCGCGCGCGACGCGAAGGCCACCATCATCACGGTCGACTACAACCTCACGCAGGTGGCGCGGGTACAGGGCGCCGAGGTGCTCAACGTCAACGATCTCGCGGCGGCACTCAAGCCGTCGCACCTTCCCGGAGAGACCATCCGCATCAACGTCATCCGCGAGGGCAAGGAGGCCGACCAGGGCGTCGGCCATCTTGCGGACGGCACCATGGTCGTCGTCCACAACGGCAAGCCGTTCCTGGGCGAGGACGTGGACGTCATCGTCACCTCGGTCCTGCAGACCGCCGGGGGGCGCATGGTGTTCGCGCGCCCGAAGGCGGGGTCGTGAACGCGGCGGTCATCGTCGCAGGCGGCGAGGGCGAGCGTTTCGGCGATCCTCGTGGGAAGCAGCTCGCGCGCGTCGCGGAGCTCCCCGTGCTCGCGCACACGCTGCGCGCGTTCGAGCGGTGTGAAGCGGTGGACGTCATCGTCGTCGTGACACACCCCGACCGCGTGGTGGCCTATCGGGCCGAGGCGATCGGGCCGGCGGGCGCGACCAAGGTCGTCGCCGTGGTACCGGGTGGCGCGACGCGCACGGCATCGGTCGCGGCGGGGCTGGCGGCTCTGCCCTTTGGTTGTGTCGCGGTCGCAGTCCACGACGGCGCTCGCGCCGCGGTCACTCCTGAGACGATCGACGCGAGCTTCGCATCACTGCTCTCCGATCCGCTCCTGGACGGAGTGGTAGTCGGGCACCCCGCGTTCGACACGATCAAGGAGGCGGGCGACGACGACCGCGTCGTGTCCACCCCCGATCGGTCGCGGCTCTGGGTCGCGCAGACCCCGCAGACCTTCCGGCTCGCCGTTCTTCTGCGCGCGCACGAACGCGCGGCCACTGAGGGCTTCGAGGGCACCGACGACGCGGCACTCGTCGAGCGTTGCGGCGGGACGGTGGCGATGCTCGAGGGATCGCGGTGGAACATCAAGGTCACGCTTCCTGAGGACCTCGTCGTGTTGTCGGCGCTCCTGGCGGAGCGGAGAGAGGCGGCGGACGATGTCTGACCTGCGTATCGGTCTCGGCTACGACGTCCATGCGTTCGCGGATGACCGACTCCTGGTACTCGGCGGCGTCGAGCTCGGGCACCCGCGCGGGTTGGTGGGCCACTCCGATGCCGATGTGCTGGTCCACGCGCTGATGGACGCGATCCTAGGCGCCATGCGAGCGGGTGACATCGGCGCGCACTTCCCCGACACCGACCCCGAGTGGGCCGGAGCATCGTCGATCGGGCTGCTCGAGCGGGTGGCCGCCCTCATGCGCGCGGATGGCTGGGAACTCGTCGACGCCGACACCGTGCTCGTGCTGGAAGCTCCCCGGATCTCTCCCCACCGGGACGCCATGCGCGCCAGGATGGCGGAGGCGCTCGGCGTCGAGGTCTGCAGAGTCGGCCTCAAGGCGACCACGACCGAAGGCCTCGGTCTCACCGGCCGCAGCGAGGGTGTCGCCGCGCAGGCGGTCGTGCTGCTCGAGCGGTCCTGAGGATGCCCGAGCGCGTCCGCTTCTCGCCGGCTCCCACCGGGGATCTGCATCTCGGCGGTGCGCGCACCGCGCTGCTCAACCATCTGATCGCCGCTGCGGGCGGCGACTTCGTCATCCGCATCGAGGACACGGATGCCGTGCGCTCCGACTCGGGTCGCGAGGCCGGCTTGCTCCGGGACCTCGCTTGGCTCGGGTTGAGGTGGAGCGAGGGCCCGGATGTCGGAGGCCCCTTCGGCCCCTACCGGCAGTCGGAGCGCACCGCGCTCTACGCGGCCGCGCTCGACCGCCTGGTGACCGCCGGGCGCGTCTATCGCTGCTTCTGCGGGCTGGCGGACCTGGGGACCGGTCGCGGTGATGACAGCGCGGAGGGCCGGCCGCCCCGGTACCGCGGCGGCTGTCGCTCGATCGGTGCCGAGGACTCGCTCGACCGAGCCGGGGCGGGGGAGGCGTACGCTTGGCGCTTCGCGGTCGATCCGGAGCGCGAGTGGGTCGTGGACGATGCGGTCCACGGGCCCGTCCGGTTCTCCGCGGCCGACATCGGTGACTTCCTGATCGCCCGCTCCGACGGAACCGCGCTGTACGACCTGGCGTGCGCCGTGGACGACGACGCCATGCGGATAACACTCGTCGTTCGCGGAGACGACCATCTGCCCAACACTCCGCGGCAACTCATGCTCCACGAGGCGCTCGGGGCCACCCCTCCGCGCTACGCGCACGTGCCGCTCGTGCTCGGCAGCGACGGTCGTCCGCTGGCGAAGTCCCGGGGCGCCGAATCGGTGGCGAGCCTGCGCGAGCAGGGTTTCCTGCCCGCGGCGGTCGTCAACCATCTCGCCCTGCTCGGCTGGTCCGATCCGTACGGGCGTGAGGTTCTCGGCGCCGACGACCTGGTCGAGGCGTTCGACCTCGCCCGCGTCTCGCCGGCGCCGCCGGTCCACGACCCCGCGCGCCTGCGCTGGCTCAACAAGCGGCACATGGGCCTGTTGACCCCCGACCAGCGCATCGCACTTGTGGCGGAGCACGCGCCCCCCCTGCCCTGTGCCGACCCGCTCGCGGTGGCGGAGGCGCTCGCCGACGAGGTCGAGGTCGCTGGGGACGTCCGGCGACTGGTCGCGGGCATCGCCGAGGCTCTCGGACCCGACGAGGAGGCCGTAGCCGCGCTCTCCGCACCCGGCGCGCAGCGTGCCCTCGAGGTCGCGCTGGAAGCCGTGCGGGCGCCCGGCGGGACCGGCGATCTGCGCGACGCGCTGAAGGCGGCCGGGCTTCCGATCCGTGAGGCGCTTCCGGCGGTGCGCGCCGCGCTCACCGGGCGCGCGCACGGCCTTCCCGCGACCACGCTGCTGGCCTTCCTCGGGCCTGCGGAGGCCGCATCCCGACTGGAGCTGGCGCTGCGCGCGTGACGCGACGGCGGGCGGGTGGGTACACTGGCCCGTAAGGTAGCCCCGCCCGACGATCCAGGAATCGCAGGTGCCCCTCACGTGTTCGACCGGCTTCGGCGCGACATACAGGCGGTCATGGAGCGCGACCCCGCGGCGACGTCCGCGTGGTCGGCGTACTTCAACTACCCCGGACTCAAGGCCATCCGGCGCCATCGCGCAGCACATCGTCTCTACCTCGGCGGGCACACGTTCCTGGCCCGCGCGCTGAGCCAAGGAGTCCGCCATCGCACCGGCATCGAGATCCACCCCGGCGCGACCATCGGCGAGGGCCTGTTCATCGATCACGGCATGGGCGTGGTCATCGGCGAGACGTGCATCATCGGCGACACGGTGACCATCTATCAGGGCGTCACCCTCGGCGGGACGGGCAAGGAGCGCGGCAAGCGTCACCCGACCATCGAGGACTGCGTCGTCATCGGCGTGGGAGCCACCGTGCTCGGCGACATCACGGTCGGTCACGGCAGCAAGATCGGCGCGGGCGCGGTCGTCGTCAACAACGTGCCTCCGAACTGCACGGTGGTCGGTGTCCCCGGGCGCATCGTCGTGCGCGAGGGCACCCGCGTCGACGTCGTCGACCTCCACCATGAGGACCTTCCCGACCCGGTCGTGGAGATGTTCCGATGCCTCCAGCACCGCATCGACCGGATGGATGCCCGCATGGCCCGCGACGAGGCCGTCGCCGCTGGCGCGGCGCCGACTCCCGATGCGGCCGACCCGCGGCCGGGATCCTGTCCGATCGACTGAGCCCGGAAGGACCGTAGAGTGACCCTTCGCGTCTACAACACGATGGCCCGCGCCAAGCAGGAGTTCGTCCCTCGCGAACAGGGCGCGGTCTCCATGTACACGTGCGGCCCCACCGTCTACAACCACATCCACATCGGCAACGCGCGCACGTTCCTGTCCTTCGACGTCATGCGCCGCTACCTCGAGTACCGGGGTTTCGACGTCAAGTTCGTCCAGAACGTCACCGACGTGGATGACAAGATCATCAATCGCGCCAACGAAGAGGGTCGGCCCGCGTCCGAGGTGGCAGCCGACTACACGGAGGCGTTCATCACCGCGATGCGCGCGCTTGGTGTGAAGGATCCGACCGTTCGCCCGAAAGCGACGGAGACGATCCCTCAGATGATCGCGTTGATCGAACGGCTGATCGCAGCGGGACATGCGTACGACTCGGGCGGGGACGTCTACTTCGCCGTGCGCAGCTTCCCGGGCTACGGCAAGCTCTCCGGCCGCGATGTCGAGGAGATGGAGAACCAGGCGCGCATCGAGCCGGACAGCCGAAAGCACGATCCTCTGGACTTCGCGCTGTGGAAAGCCGCCAAACCCGGCGAACCGCATTGGCCCAGCCCCTGGGGCGAGGGCCGCCCGGGATGGCACATCGAGTGCTCGGCCATGTCCGAGATGGAGTTCGGGCTGCCCTTCGACATCCACGGCGGCGGCTCCGACCTGATCTTCCCGCACCACGAGAACGAGATCGCCCAGTCGGAGGCCGCGACCGGTGTGACGTTCGCGAACTACTGGTTGCACGGCGGCATGCTCCAGGTCGATTCGGAGAAGATGTCGAAGTCGCTCGGCAACTTCCTCCTTCTCAAGGACGTGCTCGAGGCCTACCCCGTTCCCGTCATCCGCCTGCTGATGCTGCAGACCCACTACCGCAGCTCGCTGGACTATTCGACCGACCGGCTCGACGAGGCCGCGACCGCCCACGAGCGCATCTCCAATATGGTTCGCACGGTACGGTGGGCGCAGGGCCGGCCCCCCGCGGACGGGGGAGCGCCCGATGCCGAGCGCGAGGCGCTGGAGGGCTCGATCCTCGCGGCGCGCGATAGATTCGTCACGGAGATGGACGACGACTTCAACACGGCCGGCGCGTTGGGCGCCGTGTTCGATCTGGTCAGGCAGGCCAATGTCTTCCTGTCGGCACACGGGACGGCGCTCTCAGCGGACGACCTGGGTGTGTTGGGCGCCGTGGCCGACGCCGTGACCGAGCTGGTCGGGGTGCTCGGCGTGACGCTCGACACCGCCGACGGGGCGGCCGGGCTGCCCGCCGCGATCGTGCCGCTCGCGGCCGATCTGGCCGGCTACGCGGGACACGATGCCGCCGAGGCCGCCGACGCGCTGCTCGCGCTCCGCGCGTCCGCGCGCGCCGAGCGCGACTGGGCCCGGGCCGACGCGGTCCGCGACGGCCTGTCGGCCCTCGGCGTCTCCATCGCCGACACCGCGACCGGCGCACGCGTCACCGTCTCGGGGTCCTAGGCATGGCCACTCCCGACGACACGGTCGAAGGCCGCAACGCGGTCACCGAACTGCTGGCCTCCGATCGCCGCGTGATCCGCATGGTGGTGCTCGACGGCGCGCGCTCCGGTGACCCGCTCGACTTGCTGAAGATGACGGCCCGCGCGCGGGGCATCCGGGTCGACGGCGTATCGCGCAAGGAGCTCGACCACATGAGCGAGCGCGGCGCCCACCAGGGTGTCATAGCCGTCGTTGAGCCGTTCCGCTACGCGAAGCTCGAGGACGTACTGACTGTGACTGCGGAGAAGCCGAACAGCCTCGTCATCCTCCTCGACCACGTG
>Ga0209540_10002845_pt1 | contig 12045 bp, 9 predicted proteins | sample BarGraIncu01121A_FD_184501 | JGI IMG/M metagenome (GOLD analysis project Ga0209540, IMG submission 184501) | Arctic peat soil microbial communities from Barrow, Alaska - Barrow Graham LP Incubations 011-21A (SPAdes) (version 2) | ecosystem: Environmental > Terrestrial > Soil > Wetlands > Peat... | reverse complement strand
AATTAGTTTTAGCTTTCATATTATTTATTATTTATAGCTTAGTGATTAGCTTTTATTGTTTCATTTTATTTGAATTAATCCCGCCTTTCGGCGGGATATAATTTCGTATATCTTATGCTTAATCGGGCACGTTAATTATTGTATTTACCATTGTAACTCCAGATACCAGAGAAATCGCCCTGCCGTTTAATACAGTTTGCACTGTAGTATTGGTACTGTTTCCCGGAGAAGACAAGGTGACACCTGAGTTGGCAATAATGGTTCCTACCATTGTTCCCCCCCCTGCATAGTTAATTACTGCCGCACTTCCAACATACCAGTATACATTTTTAGCTAATGCGCCGTTTTTCAATATTACACTTCGTGCACCTGAATCTGTTCCTACTGTAAGTGCAGTAGGCACCTGGAATATCCAGACTGCATTCGCGTCGCCCTGTGCATCCAGAGTAAGGTCTAATAATGTAATGTTGTAAGAACTTCCGGAGGTATAAATACCCGGTGCTAAAGTTCTTCCGCCAAGTTCATCATTATCCAGTGTTATTCCCCCCGGTTTGCTTGCCGGTGAAATACTGTTATAGAAGTTGCGTGCTGCTAAAAGACCTGCCTGAGCAATTGCCATTGTTACGGCGTTGCCTCCAAATGGTCCTCCTGCTTTAAATATTGTAGGTGGAGGTGCATCAGTATATATTCTTCCTTTAACATAACCACTATCAAGCGGTGTTTCGGTATATTGATCTCCGGTACTGTCATGGAATCCGGTAATCAGAGTTGATGCCGCTGTTGTACCAATACTACCATTGTTGATGACAGTATATAGCCCCTGATTGGTAATTCCTGCGTTTCCGCCGAAAGAGCCAAAAATTGAAGAGAATAGCGGTGCAGCTGCTGCTGCTGCTTTTGTAGTGAACTTCCATACATAATTATTCAGCATTGCAGTACCCGGAACATTTTTCACTCCGTTAGTAACTGTAGCTGTATATTCTGTATTTGGCAGAAGATCACTTGAAGGAGTAAAATAAGCCACAGAATTTGCGTATGTAACTACTCCTGTAACCGAAGTTGTCCCACGTTGTAAAGTATAGTTTGCCCCGATTATGGTAGCAGGGTCCATAGGCACACTGAATGTTGCCGTAACAACTTTATTTAAGACTACTCCCGTGGTAAGATTAATAGGGTTAGTGGAAATTATTGTTGGAGCAATAGGAGCAACTGTTGTAAATTTCCAGATATAATTTGCTGCAAGTGCAATCCCGGCTAAGTTTTTAGCTCCGGTAGTAATTGTGGCAGTATATTCTGTGCCCGGTAACAGATTTCCAAAAGGTATAAAGGACAAATCTGCCCCGTTATAAGTAATTGTACCTATTATCTGTGTTGTTCCTCTGTATAAAGTAACGGTTGTGCCGTTAAGGGTCAGCGGATCCATGAGCATACTGAATTTTGCAGTAATAATTTTGTTCAGAATTACACCATTCTCCAGATTTGTAGGACTTGTAGATGTTACTGTAGGAGCAATTGCTGCAACGGTTGTAAATTTCCATACATAATTAGCTGCCAGCGGAGTACCGGCCAGGCTCTTGGCACCGGTGGTAATTGTGGCAGTATATTCAGTATTTGCTAAAAGACTTGCGGTAGGAATAAAGGATGCGTCTGTTCCATTGTAAGTAACGGTCCCTAATACCGGTGTTGTTCCCAGATATAAGGTAAAGGTTGTCCCGTTAAGGTTCGCCGGATCCATTGGCAAACTAAATCTTGCAGTAACAACTTTATTAAGAAGTACGCCTGGTTCCAGGTTGGTAGGACTTGTAGATGTTACTGTAGGAGCCGCTGCCAGAATAGTGGTAAATTTCCATACATAGTCAGTCGCCATTGGCATACCGGCAAGGCTCTTGGCCCCGGTGGTAATCGTAGCAGTATATTCGGTACCTAATAAAAGATTACTGGAAGGAATAAAGAATACATCTGTTCCGTTGTAGGTAACTGTTCCAAAAACAGGAGTTGTCCCTTGTTTAATGGTAAAGGTTGTCCCAATAAGACTCAACGGATCCATTGACATATTAAATCTTGCAGAAATAATTTTATTAAGGGCTACAGAAGTAGCGCCGCTTGCCGGGTCGGTAGAAATCACAATGGGTACTTGACCGGTGGTAAATTTCCATTCATAATTAATTGCCAGAGGAATACCGGCCAAGCTCTTGGCCCCGGTGGTAATTGTGGCAGTATATTCTTTATTTGCTAAAAGATTACCGGAAGGTGCAAAGGATGCATCTGTTCCGTTGTACGAAACTATTCCTAATACCGCCGTTGTTCCTAGTTTTAGAGTAAAGGTTGTCCCGGTAAGAGTCGCCGGATCCATTGACATACTAAATTTTGCAGTAATAATTTTATTAAGGAGTACGCCACCTTCTAAATTAGTCGGGCTGGTAGATGTAACTGTGGGAGCCGCATCGGTGCTGAAAGTCCACACATAATCTTCTTGTATTGCGTTACCCATTAAATCTTTAACCTTTGTTGTTATCCTGCCTGTGTAGGTAGTGTTGGGTGCCAGGGGACTGGTAGGTGTAAAGGATGCAGTTAGTAAGCTGTACGTAATTGTTCCTGCAACAGGTGCTGCCCCTTGTATAGTAAAAGATGTTTGCGTGATAGTAGCAGGGTTCATCTTTTCATTGAAGGTTGCAGTAATTATCTTGTTGATGGATACACCAACATCTTTATTAGCGGGACTTGTGGATTCCACTTCCGGGCAAACTCCAACGACTTCTACGAAATCATCTTTTTTGCATCCCGCTATTAAAACAACCGATAATACGGCTAGGGTTGTCAATAGTTTTTTCGTTTTCATTTTATTGGTTATTAAAAGTTAATATATTTTCGTGCGATAAAGATATGCTTGTTAAATCCGGAAAGTATTACATAATTTCCAGTAAGTGTTACATGATTCACACATATTTTTTAATCTTTCCGTTTTTTCTCCTGTTCAGACTTTGCCTTCTGAGGTCGTGCGGGTTCTGCCTTGCGTTTTACGTTTGGTGGCGTTGCAACTTTTTGTTGCTGCTCTTTTTGACTCCGCTGAGGTTGTATGGTTTGTCGCTGAGGTTGTACGGTTTGTCGCTGAGGTTGTGTGGTTTGTCGCTGAGGTTGTACGGTTTGTCGCTGAGGTTGTGTGGTTTGTCGCTGAGGTTGTACGGTTTGCCGCTGAGGTTGCGCGGTTTGTCGCTGAGGTTGTGCGGTTTGCCGCTGAGGTTGTGTAGATTCTGTCTTGCGTTCCACGTTTGTTGGCGTTACAACTTTCTGTTGTTGCACTCTTTGATTGTTGACCTGCGGATTTACATTTCGTTGTTGATTTGGCGCAGGTTTCTGCCCGTTAATATTGCCTTTTTTCACCAGAGGTCTGTATATCCGTAGTTGACCATTACTCATATTTTGCCCCGGTTTGTTATTATCCTGAATAGTAACAGGACTAATTTTTCTACCGACAATTTTTTGTACGTCCTCTCTGGCCGGTCCTGAAACATATGTGGCATTCCTTCTGCTATCTATATACGTTTTACTTATCACGGTTGAATTTCTGATAATTCTGTCATTATCAGTTCTATTTACAAAATAGCGATTGATATCGTGCCTTTCAAGATCCCTGTCTCTTACAAATATCCAGTGATCATCATTTCTGTTGTATCTGTTGCCAAAACTGAGACTGATACTAATACCGGGTTGCATAGGTGACCAGCCATAATAACCATTGGCTCTCCTCCAGGTTACCCAGGCAGGGCCCCATTGATTATCCGGTAACCAGAACCAACCATAATGATTATCGTAGTCCCAACGGCCATAATGAAAAGGTGCCCATCCCCAATCGTAGTTAGACACCCATGTCCAGCCATAGTCCGTTAGTACCCAATAACCATTCGTAGAATAAGGAACAAAGTCTTGCCCTGCATCCGGAATCCATATATAACCGTAATTGGGATGGTCTACCCATTGGCCGTAGGGGCTTAGTTCGTCATAAAAAACCTGAAAACCGACATTGGCTTGCTGCGCCGATGCCTGTTTTGTAAATATTACAGAGGAAATTATAAATCCCAGTAATATTCCTAAAATTTTAATTTTTGTTTTCATTGTATTTAAAATTAATTCATTTGTACTTTTCCTTGGTTAATCTTGCCATCAGGTAACTTACTGTTGATTCTGCACCCTGATTGAGGTTAACATGCGTTTCCTCCAACCCGTCGTAACAACCTCCTGTACATGGGTTATAAATTATTTGATGCAGGCGGTTACTTCCCAAAAACCAATTGAATGCAGTTTCCATTTTCTGGCGATAGTTTTCGTCATTAAATACATCATAAAATTTGCTTAGCGTCATTATGGTATAAGCAACATCAATGGGTTGTTCTCCAAAATGCCCTGCTTTCTGTCCCTTTTGGAGCCAGCCTTTATTGGAAATTACCTCAATCCCGTTTTCATTAAAAATTTGCGACAGCAAAAAATTAAACGAAGAAATGGCAATCTTTTTATAAACTGTTTTTCGTGTCTTCAACCAAGCATATAGCATGGCCTCCGGCAATATGCTATTGGCATAAGTCAGATAACCCTCAAACCATTCCCATTTTTCGTTCGATTCGTGCTTATACATCTGGACCAAACGATCGGCAAAAGTTTTTAAATGAAGGAGATTTTCAGGAGAATTTGCTGTGCTCAGATAGTAGTATATTCCTTTCACAGCAAATGCCATAGCCCGAGGAGAATGCACTGTCTCTATACGATGCATAGACTTTTCAATTATTGCTTTTGCCTCAGATATGACGTCACCCGGTAACAGGTTTGTTAATGACAATAAATATCCTAAAGCCCAAACTGCCCTTCCGTTGGCATCATCTAAATTGGCAGCTTTGTTTTGATCGGTAAACTTGTTATCCTTATCTACGTAATTCAAAAAGTCGCCTGCAGGTTGCATACAACTTTTTATAAAAGTGAGATATTTACGTATATCTTGAATGCTTTTCTCATTGCCTGTCAATTCGAAATACATACAAGTGACCACTAGGGCTCTGGCATTGTCATCCAGGGTATAACCCGATCTTATATCCGGTTGATTGATTTTTGAAAACTGAATAATCCCGGTATTTGTTGTCATCTTTTTCAGGTGATTAAGGTTGATGACCGGGAGATTATACTGTATGGCAATTTTATCGCCGGAAATTTTTTCGAACAGCATGGCATGCGCAACTGCAGAATTTTCCCAGGCTGTGGAAACTATTTTCTGTAAGGTATTTGAGCTGATATTCCTTCGTAACGAGCCATCGCTGAGTAACCGGATAACGCCATTGGCGAGTTGTTGTGAGTTGCCAAACTCAAAAATAATTCCTGTATCCTCCGCCAATACCTCCTTCGCATGAGGAATGGGTGTAGAAATGATGGGGCAGGCGCAGCTCATGGCATAAACAAAAGTGCCACTTACAGCCTGGTTAGGGTCATTAGATGTAAATAGGTAAATATCTGTTAGTTGTAAATATTCGAGCAAATCCGGCAATGCCAAAAATTTGTTGATAAATCTCACGTGATTTTGAAGATACAAGTCTTTAACTTTTTGTTCAAGACTTTCACGGTATTTTTCTCCTTCCTCTTTCACAACTTCCGGATGAGTTTTGCCAATTATCAGAAACAATACATCCGGGATGATTTTTATAATGGCAGGCAAAGCTTCCAATGTGGTCTCAATACTCTTTCCGGAACTTAGCAAGCCAAAAGTTGTAAGGATCTTTCTATCCTTTAGCCCATACTTCGTCTTCAGAAATTTTTCGCTCAAATGTAGAACTAGGTGAGTTCCATGGGCTATCACAGATATTTTTTGCTGTGGTACGCCATAATCATCGGTTAAAATATGAGCCGAAGTATTGGTCATTACGATTATGGATCTGCAAGCAGCAGCAATTTTCATTATTTTTGATCTTAACTGTTCATCGGGATGAGGCAGTATTGTATGAAAAACAATAACAAACGGCTTTGTAAGCTCGTGTAAAAATTGCAGGAATGCTTGTTCCTGCTTTTTATAAAAACCAAACTCATGTTGGATCAAAACGATTTTAATGCGTTTGTCCTTATTGATTGATTGAGATAATTTCTGATACTCACCTGCAAGAGAAGTGTCAAGAACAAACTTCACTTCATCCGGGTAGCTATAGCTTGTATTTCCGGATTCCAATGCACAAACTTTTATAGATAATGAATTGCCGAATTTATTATTAAGAGCCATTATCAAATCCTGGGAATAGGTTGCTATACCACATTCCCTAGGTGGATATGAAGTAATAAACAATATTTCGGTTTTATTTTTCATCTTTCGCAACATGTGTTAACAATTCGGACACTAAATCCGACAAATTCACAGAAGCACAGGCAATTAGTCTGTCTGCAGCACCATAATAAATAAACAGGGTTCCGCCAAATAATGCGGTACCGGTAGGAAAAACTATATTGTTAACCTCGCCATACAATTCCCATTCATATTCCGGCGAAAACAATACATAAGGAAGGCGCGCCAGTTCTTTGGTAGGGTCATTCAAATCCAGTAAGGCAGCACAAGCAGAATATACGAGCCCTTTATCCGTTTCTTCTGCACCATGATAAATCAGCAGCCATCCGTGTTCTGTTTCAATTGGAGGGCAGCCACTACCCATGTAGCTTGACTCGTGTGGATAAACAGGATCGAGGACAATATGATCCTGTAAATTAAGAAAATAATCTTTCCAAAATTCTTTGGTGAGTTCCGTTAAGCTTTTTACAGAAACGATTTGAATGCCAGGCCTAATACGGTGAAGAAACACCAGTTTATCATTAATTTTCCTGGGAAAGAAAATTACATTCTTATCCCATAACAATATTTTTTTCTCCGGATCTGCCTCATGATAGTAAAACTTATGATTATGATAATAGTTTTCGTTTACTTTCCCGGCAGATTCTACAAGGAATACAAACCTTGAGTACGTTATAGGAGGAACAATGATTCCCTGTTTTTCAAAATGCTTCAAATTTTTGGAAGTAGCTAATGCTCCCCGAGCATTTATTCCGTCGTAACAGGTATATGTCATATAATACAGATTGTCAATCTTTACAATACGGGCATCTTCAACGCCATGCGATTCATAATCGAATTCAGGAACCATAATCGGTTTGTCCCACCTTTCGGCAACTGTCAACGGACCATCCAACCTGCAATAGCCAATACTGGAATAATTCCCTTCTCTTACTGCACGGTAAAAAACATGAACACTGTCACCTTCGCGGATTACTGCGGGGTTTAGGACTCCTTCGTTTTCAAATTCGGAAAGGGTCTTTGTTAAAACAACTCCCTCTTTCTTAACTTCTATCATATCTTTTTCTTCTTTATTATTTTAAAACCCGGCTTTATTTTCAGTAAAGAGGGCATTGTGTCGCCCAATAAAAATCCCCAAGGTTTTAAGGATTCTATATGGTCGAAAATGAGTTTTACAATAGCAAGGAGTGGTATGGAAAGAAACATCCCGGGGATACCCCACAAAGCATTTCCTACAAGTACCACTATTATAGAGAAAAGCGCATTGATTTTCACTTTTGAGGCAACTATATAGGGAACGATGTAGTTATTGTCTATTAGTTGGATAATATAATATAATATGAGAACGTAAATGGCGTACAACCCTGTTGTTTTGGTGGCCAAAGCAACCATCATGGGTAATGTTACTGCCACAAGCCCACCGATATATGGAATGACGTTGAGCAATGCTCCAATAATGCCGAGCAGGATAGCGTAATCAATTCCAAGCATCAAAAGAGCACCTGTATTTAGAACCGTCATTATGACAGCTTCGATAATCAATCCAGTAAGATAGCGTTGAACAACAGTTTTGGTTTGGGTAGTTATTTCTTTCACATCACTTTTGTTGTTTTTGCCAAAGAACCTGTTAATAAATTCCAGTAAGAGGGGTTGGTAAAATAATATCAAAAAGATGTAAACAGGAATTAAAAATAATACTAATACCCAACTGCCAACAGCAACGAGCGTTTGTCCGATTGCAGCGCTGCTGTTATTGATCAGTTCACCTTTGGTCTTTACAATCCACTCATGGATATTTTGTGGGTCTATGTTGAAATAGCTCGAAGCCCAAGTGATGGTTTGGTTGAGCATCTCAGTAAATCTATCGACCAGTATCGGCCATGATTCGCTGAACCGGCTTACCTGCGAAAATATAAGAACACCAATAGTGGCAATGACTAAAACGGTGAGGAATAAAGCAATTAAAATTGCTATTACCCTGTTTATTTTCAATCGTACAAAAAAGTTTACGACAGGGTTTAGTAAAATGGCAATGATTACTGAGAAAACAAGAGGAACAATAATGCCTTGAGCGATATACAAAATCGCCGCTAAAGCAAATATGCCAATGCAAAAAATGGTTGCCTTAGCGTAAAATGGGAATTCTAGTTCTTTTTCTATCACGACTTTTTAATATTCATTCCCTTTTGTGGAATATGTGTTGAAATAAAAACCGACCCAATGATTTAATAGTATCGGGGTGTTGAGTAACAACATTTGTTACACCTAACTGCAAAATAGCACCTAGAAACTTTCTTAATATATTGCCCGATGCACCTACATATACTTTTTTTGAAATATAACCGGTAGCCAATCCCACGGCAGTACCTAAAATATCATTGATCAAAAATGGTGATGAAACCACGTCATTAAGAGTGCTTCTAAGAATGTTGAGAGGTTTCAAACTCTCGCAGGTAAGGTAAAATTGTTCTTTCAACAACTGTCCTTTAAAAGCTTGCTCAATTTCTAATAATTGGATTGCATCTTGAAGTCCGGTAACGGAGGTTATCTTTTCCATGTGATTTTATTTAAGCAATTGTTTAATTACATAATTGCGCACATTCTCTCTGAGCCTTCTATGCATAAAGAAATATATAACAATCCCGATTATTCCGTAAAAGGCACCTACTATAAAGAATCCGTAGCAAATCTTGCCAAGTATCTCCCCGAGCCAAAAGGCAAATCCCAAACTGAAGAAAAGCATGAAAGACGCAATTAAGGCTACGACTATAGAATGAAACGCAAATGAGGAAATAACATCGGATGTTTTTTTCAGGGTTTTAAGTTTTAACAACTCAAAACTTGTTTCGCCGTATTCAACTGTTCTCTCGAGCAGTTTCTCGATTAACTTAGCATTGTCTTCCATGGCTTTGGTTTTTGTTAAAGTTTTAACTCTTGGAAGCTTTCATTTCTTTTTCCGCCTCTTCCCTTACCTCTCCCTTTACCTCTTCCTTTACCTCTTCAAATTTTTCGGTGATGCTTTCAACAAATTCATTGAATTTATCTTTTAACTCACCCACATAGTCCTCTCCCTTTTTAGATATTTTTTTTCGGGTATCCGAACCTTTTTCGGGGGCAAACAAAATTCCTAACAATGCTCCGGCGGCTACGCCAGCCAAAACGCCTAATAATACTTTTCCTGTGTCCATGATTTTTTAATTATTATTGTTAACACTATGATTTTAAAGAACTCTTCTCCCTTGAATAACCCTTAGGATTATTGCAATTATTGCAATAACAAGAAGAATGTGTATGATGCTCCCTGCGCTGTAGGCAAAAAATCCGATTGCCCATGCGATAAGCAAGATTACTGCTAAGACATAAAGTAAATTTCCCATGACTGTTGATTTTAATTTTTTGGAATATAAATAATGGATATACTGAGTCGCACAGCAAAGGTGCAGCCCTTAATTATGAGAACCGTTACATAACTTTGGAAATAAGTTACATCATTCACACATTCTGAACTAAATGTGGAGAAACAAATTGAGAAAAAGAGGGAGAATTATTTGCTGGTTACATCCATATACCAACTCAATGCCTTTTCAATTTTCTGAGTATGAAAAATAGTGGTAATGGCTTTCTGCAAGCGAAGAAAAGCAGTCTCACTTTTAACAATATAATCAAAAGCCTTGTGGTGGATACAGTTTACCGCCACTTCAATTTTATCTTGGGAAGATAACATCACTACGGGAATATCTGGGTTGAACGCTTTAATTTTATCTAATATTTCTATTCCGTTCATCGCGTTTTTATCAATACCGTCAAGATGATAATCTAAAATGATAACATCTGGGTTATGTGATAAATTCGCCATACAAATTTCGCCTGTCGCAAAAGTTTCAAGGGCAAAATCTGCATTTTGGTTGAATTCAATTTCCAGTAGTTTTAAATACATCGCATCATCATCTACCAGAAAAAGTTTTATTTTATTTTCGTTAGCCATCAACCTGCGTTCTTAATAGTGTTAAACTCTTCTTCTAACTCCTCACAAGCTTGCGCACAAATAGTTTCAATTTGCAGGACCAAGTCTAGAATTCCATCTGTCTGTTGCTGTGTACTTGCATATTCCTGAATTTTTTTTGCCATATTTTCGAAATCGGCACTAATACCCATTATCGAAAATGACGGAATCAATTTATGTACTGCCGAGTACAATGACTTCCAATCTTTATCCCTCAGACTTTGTTTCATTGTGTTAACTAAAGTTGGAGTTTGTTCCAGATAAAGTGAAATCATTTCCATCATCAATGTTGGATTCGATTTTGTACGGCGGTTTAAATAATCAAGATCTGTGCATTTTAATTTTATACTTTCTTCAAATCCATTCTCTTTATACCCGTCGATAGAAATAGATTTTTTAACAGCTCCTACTATTTTACTGTATAATAATCTTTCATCAATTGGCTTTGCGATGTAATCATTCATACCAACGGCTTTGCATTTTGCCAGATCAACCGTGGTTACATCGGCAGTTAAAGCTATAATGGGGATGTCGGAATTTAATATGTGGCGAATATATTCAGTAGCTTCAAACCCGTTCATTTCGGGCATTTGCAGGTCCATTAAAACAATATTGAACGATTTGGTTTGGAGTTTTTCGACAGCAATTTTTCCATTTGCTGCCATATCACATTCAAATCCGAAATCATCCAATAGCGTTTTCAACAGTAATTGGTTGAGAGCAATGTCTTCTACCACCAATACTTTTATATTCTTAATGTCGGCATTGAATTCCACTAATTCCATTTCTGTTTCTACCTCAGCTTTTGTTTTCAGAAAACTTAATATAAAACTAAAAGTAGACCCTTCACCAACTTTGCTTTTAACCTGAATGCTTCCACCCTGCGGTTCTACTAATTGTTTAACAATGGCAAGTCCTAATCCCGTTCCCCCATACAATCTTGAAATGCCACTGTATGCCTGCTGAAAGTTTTCAAAAATACTTTCTATTTTATTTTCTGGTATTCCAATTCCGGTATCCGTAACTGCAAATTCAATGGTTGCTTTCTCTTCATCTTCACTCAGCAAATGAACACTTACTGTAATTTTTCCTTTTGTTGTAAACTTTACTGCATTACTCACAAGATTTAAAATAATCTGGTGCAAACGAACCGGGTCACCAACCAACACCTCAGGAATTTTGTTATCGTATTCTTTAACCAACTCTAAATTCTTTTCCTGAATTTTTGGTTCAAACAAATGAAGCATGGCTGATATGGATAAAGCCATTTTGAAAGGTGTCTGCTCAAATGTCATTTTTCCTGCATCTACTTTTGCCAAATCGAGTATGTCGTTAATGAGCACGATTAATGAATCGCCACTTATTTTTATGGCTGTTAAATATTCTTTTTGTTTTGCTGACAAATCTGTTTTCAACACCACCTTTGTAAATCCGATAATCGAATTCATAGGTGTGCGAATTTCATGACTCATGTTTGACAAAAATTGCTGTTTAGCTTTCATTGCATCTTCTGCTATTCGTGTGGCACTTTCGGCTTTACTTTTTGCATCTTCAGCAATTCCTGTTGCCAACTCGGCAAACACTTTCGCCTCTATCAATTCTGTTGCAATTCTTTTTTGATCAGTAACATCTCTTGCAACAACCACCACACCCAATACATTTCCTCTATCATCTTTATAAACCGATCCATTGAATAATACATCGGTCAGCTTACCGTCCTTATGGCGAATCG
>Ga0209540_10002844_pt1 | contig 12053 bp, 10 predicted proteins | sample BarGraIncu01121A_FD_184501 | JGI IMG/M metagenome (GOLD analysis project Ga0209540, IMG submission 184501) | Arctic peat soil microbial communities from Barrow, Alaska - Barrow Graham LP Incubations 011-21A (SPAdes) (version 2) | ecosystem: Environmental > Terrestrial > Soil > Wetlands > Peat... | reverse complement strand
CCGTTTTCAAAGAACGCCTGTTGTTTTTGCTACCAGAAGGTGAACAAAGGCAATTATATTCAGCCACTTATGGTGTTAGAGTCATGTGCGAAAGTTGAGCTATCACTATATATCCAATTGTCTAACCTGACCCCATAGGTTACAACCTCCCAAAAAAACAAATTCCTATCCAAAATTCACCGTCGCGCTTTCGACGCCCGGCACGTCGCCAAACCGCTTTTCAACTTCGTCCACGGTCAATACCGACAGCATGTCGGTTACTTTAATAATGCTGGTTTTCATAACGCCTCCTTAATGGTCTTCGTATTCAAAATGTTTTGTTCAAGTAAGCCGCTGACGCGGCAGTAAAACCAATCCCCCCCCCCGAATCCCTCCGTGCGACATCTTCCTTTCATACCAGCCGGCCAATCGAGTATTTTTTCTTTCGTTGTCACCACACATCGAAAGGAGAATGACTATGATGACCAACTGGTACGAAAGATCAACGAAGGCGCTTCAACTCGCAGGGCTGGCCAAGAGCTCGCAGGAGTCCTACACCCGCATGGTACGCATGCTGGTGGATTTTTACGACAAGACCCCTGACCTGGTTTCTGAAGAGGAGCTTCAGGATTACCTCCTCCACCGCCGCAACGTCGATAACTGGTCCGCTGCGACCCTGCGCATCAGCTATAGCGCGCTCAAATTCTTTTTCGAAAAAGTCCTGCAGCGCGAATGGCACATTTTCGGCTACCTGAAAGCCGAACGCCCGAAAACTCTCCCCGCCGTGCTCTCCAAAGAGGAGATAGCAAAACTCCTCTCCAAGGTGCGTACTCCCCACAACCACGCCTATCTCCTTACCGTCTACTCCTGCGGACTTCGTCTCCAAGAGGCGCTCAACCTCGAAGTGAGCGACATCGACAGTGACCGGATGCTCATCCACATCCATCGCGGCAAGGGGGCCAAGGACCGTATGGTGCCGCTTCCCGCGTCAACCTTAGCCGTGCTGCGCACCCACTGGAAATCACATCGCCATCCCAAATTCATCTTTCCGGCAACAGGGAGAGGTCAGTCCATTCCTGCGGCTTCACCCATGGCGATAAGCAGCGTCCAAGGAGCCATGAAGGCTGCCGTACGTGACTCCGGCATCAACAAACGAAATGTGCACATCCATACGCTTCGTCATTCATACGCGACCCATCTGCTCGAAGAAGGCGTGAACCTGCGCGTAATCCAGCGCTATCTCGGCCATTCTTCCATCGAGACAACGATGGTCTATCTTCACCTCACCAGCAAGGGGCACGACGACGCTGCCCAGATCATAAACCGCCTTATGGGAGATCTCGCGTGATGGGCGCCATCAACGGAATCTTCCGCGAGTTCGCCCCCGAGTACCTGCGCCGATTCGGCAGCGCCATGCCCGCCGAGCACAGGAAGGTGATCTCCGCCATCGTTCTGTGCCGCACCGAGGAGAACGGAACCGTCGTTTACCGATGCGAGGAATGCGGGCTCCACCATCAGGTCGATCGCTCCTGCGGAAATCGCCACTGCCCCCAGTGCCAGAACCACAAGGGGAACCTCTGGCTGGAGCGGCAAATGGGCAGGATGGTGCCGGGCCATCACTTCATGGTGACCTACACCGTCCCGGCGGAACTGCGCGACTTCATCCGTTCGCACCAGAGGGTTTGCTACGCGGCGCTCTTCGCGGCATCTTCGGACGCCATGAAAAAGCTTTGCCAAGACCCCAAGTACGTCGGTGGCGACCGGCCCGGCTTCTTCGGAGTACTGCATACTTGGGGCCGGCAGTTGCAGTACCATCCCCACGTCCATTACGTGGTGCCGGGAGGTGCCTTCTCATCCGTCGACGGAAGCTGGCAGCGAAGCGGCGAGCGGTTCTTTCTGCCGGTGCACGCGTTGTCTCCCATCTTCCGCGCCAAGTTCCGCGACCGCATGGAGAAGGCGGGGCTGCTCGCCGCAATTCCGAAGGAGGTATGGACAAAATCGTGGAACGTTAACTCCCAGGCCGTGGGAAGCAGCGAGGCGAGCATCAAGTATCTTGCTCCCTACGTCTTTCGAGTTGCCATATCGAACCACCGCATCGAGAAGGTGGAGAACGGCATGGTCACCTTCAACTATCGAAAGGTGGGCGGTACCAAGTCCTGCGCCATGGAGCTTACCGCCATGGAGTTCATCCGCCGTTTCCTGCAGCACGTGCTCCCGACCGGATTCATGAAGGTTCGATACTATGGCTTTTTAAGCCCCAACTCGTCCGTCGCGCTTGATGAGGCGAGGGGGAAGATAGAGATCGCCTATGGCTTCGACGTGACCGAACCGAAAATGGAGCCGAAGCCGAAGGCGGGGTTCGCCTGCGGCAAGTGCGGCAATCCGGTGAAATACCTGTTCGCGCTCCCGCCGGGGAGACGGTTGGATCCGGGGCCCTCCGGGTAGAGAGCAAAGAACGGAACCCTATGCCAATGTCAAGGACCATCGCCTGCTCATGACGAAAAGGAGGCGAACAGGCGAAGTGCGTCCTGAATCCGACTGAAATGCCTCACGGAGTAACACCTGCACGCAGGAGCATCATGCAATGGTCGCCGGGGATGGAAACCCGACCTCAAACGCACCGCAGTTTCCGCAAAAAATGAAGAAGGCACCCTCTCAATCCGACTCACCCCAGACAGTTTTCGAACCATTACCCTTATATCTAATTCAGTGCCGATAGGCCGGGCTTCTTGAACTATGGATTGAGCCGACCTTGCAGGTCGGGTCAATCCTTATGGGTTACATCTCCGATCACTTTGCAAGTTGCACGTTTTATGTGTGTGACTGCGGCGTGTATGACCTGCGTCAATTCAGGAGCGCCCGGGGCGTCATCTCGCCGACCCCATGCGCGACTCGCCAGCTTGCGCAATTCGCTGAACCACAGCACCACGCTGGCCATCGCAATGCACACCAGCCACTGATCAAACGCCAGCGGCACCGTGCCGAAAGCAAGGTTGAGGAAGTCGATGTTGACGACCGCCACCTGCAACAGCACAGACAGTGCGACAGCGCCCCAAAGCCACGGGTTGACAAACAGGTGCGTGAACGCACTCGTGGTGTCCGAGCGCGCGTTGAAGGCGTTAAGCAAGTGGGCGAGGACAAGCACCGTGAAACCCGCAGTGCGCGCCGTGGCGAGGTCGTGTGTGCCCTCAATCAGTCCGCCCGGCAGGTAGATGTCGATCGTCAGCAGCGTCACGACTGCCACCACCAAGCCAATCTGGATCACCCCCGCCCACATGCGGGCGTCGATCACGCGCTCACTCAGTTGCCGCGGCTTGCGGGCCATCACGTCGTCGGATGCCGGGTCGACGCCCATTGCCAGGGCCGGCCAGGAGTCGGTGACGAGGTTGATCCACAGGATCTGCGTGGCGAGCAGGGGCAGCACCACTGCCCCGCCGCCGCCCTCTGTTGTGCCTGTCATCCCGATCACTCCCGCCCCCACGACACCCAGGAAGACGGTCAGCACCTCGCCCATGTTCCCGGACAGCAGGTAACGCAGGAACTTGCGGATGTTGTCGAAGATTCCGCGACCCTCGCGCACAGCCTCGACGATCGTAGCGAAGTTGTCATCGACGAGGATCATCTTGGCCGCTTCCTTCGTCACCTCGGTCCCGGTCACCCCCATCGCGATGCCGATGTCGGCCGCTTTCAGCGCGGGTGCGTCGTTGACGCCATCGCCGGTCATCGCGACGACGTTCCCATCGGCTTGCAGTGCGTCGACGATGCGCAACTTGTGCGCCGGCGATACACGCGCGTAGACGGACGTCTTGCGCACTGCGTCGGCAAAGGCCGCATCGTCCAGCCCATCAAGTTCGAGCCCCGTCAGTGCGGTTGCGCTTGCCTCCACGATGCCTAGATCCGCGGCGATGCGCGCCGCGGTGCGCGGGTGGTCGCCGGTGATCATGATCACCCGGATGCCGGCCCGACGCGCCTCGCGAATGGCCACCGCCGCTTCCTCGCGCGGTGGGTCGATGATGCCAACGGTGCCCACGAACACGAGGTCGCGCTCCAGCGATTCCGTAACTTGTGGATCCTCGCTCGGCGCGAGGGGGCGGTAGGCTACGGCCAGCGTGCGCAGCGCCGCCTCGGTAAGCGTGTCGACGTCCGCCAGTAGCCGCGCTCGCAGTGCATCATCGAGTTCAACGATCTCCATCCCCAACCGAACCCGGGTACACCGACCGAGCAGGACGTCCGGGGCACCCTTGGTGATCACCACGACCTCGTCGTTGTGTTCGTGGTCGAACTCGATCGTCGACATCATCTTGCGCTCGGCCGTGAACGGGATTTCGCCGATGCGCTCGAAACGCTGCTTACGCCGCTCGGTGACGCCCAGCTTGCGTTCGGCCACCAGGAAGGCGGCTTCGGTTGGGTCGCCGTGAATCTCCCACTCGCCGCCCGCGCCCTGGCGCAGGTCGGCGTCGCCGGCCAGGCTGCCGCCGCTGAGTACCACGATGTTTTCATCACGCAACGGTCCGGCTGCCAGTTCGGTGCCTTCCTGCTCCACCCTTCCCAGAGGCGCATATCCCACCCCGGTCACGTGGGTGTTGCCCGAGGCAGTCATCACCTGCACGATGGTCATTTCCGCGCGGGTCAGGGTGCCGGTCTTGTCCGAGGCGATGACCGAGGCGGAGCCCAGCGTCTCCGCAGATGAAAGCTTCTTGACGATCGCGTTGTGCTTCGCCATCCGCTGCACCCCCAGGGCGAGCACCACCGAAATGATCGCCGGCAACCCTTCGGGCACGGCCGCCACCGCCAGGGACACGCCGAGCAGCAAGACGTGAATCACGTCGGCGGCGCTGCGGATATCGGACATCAGCAGGATGGTCCCCACCACGACGGCAGCAATGATGACGACCGCGATACCGAGCATGCGTCCGATGCGTCCAATTTCTTTTTCCAGTGGTGTTGGCTCCTCCGCGGTGGCCTCGAGCATTTCTGCAATCGAGCCCATCTCGGAGTCCATCCCGGTCGCCGTCACCACGGCGCGACCGGTGCCCTGCGCGACGGCGGTTCCCTTGAAGACCATGTCGAGCCGATCGCCGAGCGGCGCCAGTTCAGGCAACGTGGTGGCATCCTTGAGCACCGCTTCGCTCTCGCCCGTCAGGGAGGCCTCCTGCACGCGCAGTGATGTGGCCTGAACCAGACGCGCATCCGCCCCGACGGCGTCACCCTCGCCGAGCACGAGCAGGTCCCCACGCACCAGCTCGGCGCTGGGCAACCGCAGCACCTGACCGTCACGCAGGACCGCGGAAGTCGCCGCAGTCATTCGGGCCAGTGCGGCCACGGCGTCCTCCGCCTTGGCTTCCTGCACATAACCCAGAACCCCGTTGAGCAAGACGATCGTCGCGATGACGAGTGCATCCACAGGCCAGCCAACCAAGCCCTCGATCACCCAGGCCACCAGCGCGATGGCAACTGCGGCGAGCAACAGGTAGACCAGGGGATCATGGAAGTGCGACAGGAAGCGACGCCACGCGGGCCGCCGCGGAGCAGAGCGGAGTTCGTTGCGGCCGTTTTCCGAAAGACGGCGCGACGCCTCCTGTGAAGTGAGTCCGTTTTCGAGGTCTGCGCCAAAAGCTCTCGCTACTTCGTCAGCATTTTTGACGGAAGGATCATCGAGACTGCCTGCCTTCTCCATGGTGGATGCGGGAGTCATAGCGGGTGCGGGGGATGGAGGCGGCGCACCCGGCGCCGTTTCGATTGCGGGAGTGGCCGGTGCGGCTGTGGAAGTTTTCGGTGCAGCGACTGCGGGCGTTGGGGCGGAGGCTGGCGCAGTTTCTGGTGTTGGAATTTTAGTATGCTGATGTGCGGGCTTATCTGCGGACTTATCTGCGCTCACATGCTTGGGTCGGGATTTTCCTGCGGATTCATGTGCGCGTTGGTGTATGAGTACCTTGATATCGGCCACTTCGAGCAGGGTCTCGTCGTAGCGCACCGTGGCGTTTCCCGCAGCGAAATTCACTGTAGCGCTTTCTACACCCGGCACCTTGACTATCCGCTTTTCCACTTCGTCCACGCTCAATACCGACAGCATGTCGTGCACTTCAATAACGCTCGTTTTCATCACACTTCCTTAATGGCCGTCATCTTCATTCAGGGTAATCGGATACGTATCCATGACGTCATCTCACCGCAGTCTTTTACTCCAGAATGCCCATGCAATTCCATGGAGTGCGCCAAACACAAAACCAGCGACGGTGAACAGCGCGAATCCCGTCAGGTAAGCGAGGGGACTACCGGAGATTGGCAACGGACTGGCCGGCGCAAGTGCAGCAAGCAGCCCGAAGGGCGGAAACAGAACGTCGAAAATGGCGCATAAGATATATGCCACACTCAGAGTCACCGTCAGCGAAAGCGCATGTACTTTCCAAGAGTCAGCTTTTGGCTCAGCGGCTGTGGGCGTTGAAGATTTCGCGGCCGGTGCGGGTACGGCGGCGGGTGCGATGGGGGCAGCTTTCGGCACAACGGTTTCGGGCGTTGAGGGCTTCGCGTCCGCCGCAACTGGGGATGGTTTCGGCGGAACAGCTACCGTTGCTGATGGCGGCGCGCTCGGCGCCGGTTTGCCAGCTTGGCCTTTGGCGGCGGGCGCGGTCGACGCGGGCATGGCGGCGGGCGCGGCCGGGGCAGCTTTCGGCACAGCGGGTTCAGGCGATGAAGTAGAGGCCGGCGCAGCTTCCAGCGTTGGTGCTACAGCAGGCTTATGGTCGGGCTTGTTTCCGCTCTCATTCTTGGGTAGGGGTTCGTCTGCGGACTGATGCACGCGTTGGTGCACGATCACCTTGATATCGGCGATTTCGAGTCGGGTTTCGTCGTAGCGCACTGTGGCGTTTCCCGCAGCGTAATTCACTGTAACGCTTTCGACACCCGGCACCTTGCCAATCCGCTTTTCCACTTCGTCCACGGTCAATACCGACAGCATGTCGTGCACTTCAATAACGCTCGTTTTCATCGTGCTTCCTTAATGGTTTTCATATTCAAAATCACTGCTGTCCGGTTAATAACTGAATAAATTTAGCTGGTTATAGCCTAGTGTGTCCGTTTTCTGTTTGAGAGCCTCAGCAACCAGTGATGAAATGGGCTTTCTCTCGAATAAGTTGACCTCAAGAATCTGTAGAAAAGTGTAAAGCGAACACGGAATACCGAGTCGTTTTTTGCCGATAGCCACGAGCAGGTACATGCAGAGTCCGACCCATATCTGGCTTTTCACGGCATTCTCGGATGTTCCGTAAAACCTCTTGAACCGCAGGTGTTGCTTGATCCACTTGAAGAACAACTCCACCTGCCATCGCTGCTTGTAGACGTCTGCAACTGTCTTTGCCGGGATGTCAAAGTTGTTGGTAAGAAACACCAGTCGCTTGTTTCGCTCTTTGTTAACATAACTAACCCGGCGTAGCCGTTCAGGATATCCCTTCTTTGATTTTTTTGTCACCAAGGTGATAACCTGATCAGCCCGTATACCTGCTTCCTTGTCTTTTGCTGAAGAGTAGAGGCGCTTGAATTTCAGGTTGTCTTTGGCCCTGATGACGAAAAAAGCTCCCTGCTTATGGATTGCGAACAACCGGGCATAGTCGATATAGCCGCGATCCATGGTATAGATGGCATCTTCTTGAACCGGCATTTTGTCCAGCATCTTTACGTCATTCACTTTGCCGGTAGTGATTGCAACGAATGTCGGGATTGAGCCACGCAAGTCAATCAGCGTGTGCATCTTGACCGCTGCCTTGGTTTTCCGGAATTCGGCCCGCGGAAACAAAGTCAGGCAGAGATCAATGGTCGTCGAGTCAAAAGCAAATAGTGGCTGCTTTAGTTCGATGGCAAGCGGATCGCCCTTGTAAAGCTCTTGGGCAATACCGATCAGTATCTGACCAAAATCCTGAAAGATTCGCCAATCCCTGCGCTCGTTCGCATCGGCAAGCGTCGTGCGGGATACATCACCACGAAATCCAATGTGGTAGAGTTTCTCCTGATGAGAGTTCAGGCAGGTTTGAATATCCCGCAAGCTCTCACGACCGGCCATCTGTGCGTATGCCAGACAGAGAAACTGGTCGAATGTGGAAAAGCTCTTAGCCCAGTACTCCCCGCGATATCGGCTAACGCAGACGTTGAATTCATGTCGTGGGAGGTGCTGAAGTAGTTGTCGAAAGACGGTTTGGCCAGAGTTCATGGGCACCCTCCTGAGTTGTCAGGAAGGTATCACCCCGATGGCAAGGGACGAATTCAAATCGAAAAAAGAACAATTGAGTCAAAGAGCGTCAATAATCAGATGGTTATGGAAGTACATTCGAAATTACCCGGACAGTAGTGATTCCTATATATTCGCTCTTTCTACTCGGAGATAAGAGCCACATTAAAAAACTTGCCAACGGCTCGAAAAAAAACCTCCGGAGCATCATTAAAAGCAACATGCTCTGCGAATGGAATATTTAATAGGCTCATATTCTTAGCAAACTTGCGAAGTTTCGCCATACTGTCGAGCGATGTAAGCGGATCTTTATCCCCACGGACAATCAGCATCTCATTAGTAATTTGACTCATCAGCGATCCAGGGTGCCCATCTGGGCTCAGATCTGTCCACATATCCACCACGTTCACAGCAAAGCGGTCAAAGTCTGGCTTCGGATTCAGGCGCATGTAGCTTTCATAGCTTGAGGGGAAGGTCGTTTTCCATATTTCGCCCGTCATCCCTGAAAGCATTTTCCAAGCAGGCTCGTCTTTGCTCATTTCCCAGCGTGCTCCAACCGTGACGATCTTTCGAAGCCTTGGATCCTGTCTGGTGGCATAGTGATAGGTTGCTATTCCGCCGTCGCTGAATCCCAAAATGCTGAATTCCTGAAGCTCCAGCGAGTTGATCACTTGCGCGAGATCATTTGCCATCAAAGCATAGGACAGCTTGACATTGCCAAGGCTCGACTTTCCATGTCCGCGACTATCTATACCAATGAGTCTGAACCGCTCGCCCATGACAGGCGCAATGGTATTAAACTCTTCCATATTGCCGAATCCGCCATGTAGCAAGATCAATACTGGCAACTCGGGGTTTCCTTTTTCCTCAACGTAGATTCTCGCATCACCACAAGAGATGAAGTGACCAGATATGTGGTCAAAAGTATTTCCGATGTTCATTCGATTTGGCTCCTTTAGAGAGGTGGTCATACATCCCGTTAATGCACGATTGCATGCCTAGACCCCGCAATCCACCCCGCAATCCCATGACCCCGCAATCCACCCTTGATAATCCATAAAGTCCCGGATCAGTCAAAAGCGGATTCTCGGAACAGCACAACTCTCTTCTCTGTTCCTTTGGCTTTATACATTGCAGTATCAGCATTTTTGAAAAGTATGTCAGCCGTTTTTCCATCTGCGGGATATATGGCAATACCGATACTGACACTTATAGAAATAACTGTCCCATTAAACTCGCAGGTCTCGGAAATCCAATTAACAATATTCTCTGCAAGGCGAGTCACGTCGGCTTCTTGCTTGACTTCCAACAACAGGCACACAAACTCGTCGCCTGCCCAGCGACTGATCATGTCTTCTTCGCGGACGGTAGACTTTAAACGGTCTGCCACCATGATCAGCACCTTGTCTCCCATATCGTGACCATAAGTGTCGTTAATGCTCTTGAACTTGTCAATGTCAATAAAGAGGACGGCGAGCCCACAACCGTGACGTTTTGCTTGGATCAACCCATTGTCGAGACTCTGTTCAAACAACACACGATTCGGAAGTCCAGTGAGTGCGTCCTGAAGCGCAACTTTCCGTGTTTCTTCTTCTTTGGCCTGGGACTTCGATAAATCGTCGCGCACCTCGGCCAGATCGGTCTTCGTGTCGGCGAGTTCGGATTCAAGGACTACTCGTTCAGCCATTTCCTTGACAAGTTCGGCGTTAACCTGATGCAAATCGTCTCCGGCTTTCGCCACTTTGTTCTCGACATCTTTGTTCTGAGTGATGACCTCTTTGATGGTCTGAACAGGGACTTCGGCTCCTTTTCGCTGCTTCAGAACTTCATTTACCGAGGTGAGTTCACTTGCAGCCTGCTTGACAGTTTCTTTGATTTTCTCATTTTTTTTAAGGACACGTTCAAGAGAAGCGTTCTTGGCGGGCACCTTTTTTTCAAATCTTTTGATTTCGATTTCATAAATATTCTTCCTTTGCGTATAACGGCCTCGAGCTAAGCTGCCCGGCGGAAGCGGGCAAACGCTCCCCCACTCTACGCCACGCCGGCAGGCCAGGCAAGCCACACCTACGGCCCAGCCCGCCGGGTCAGCTTCAGCGAGTTGTTAGCCCGCTCATCATGCCCGGGCGGGTAAGAGGCATTCCATAACTCCATATGCCTTTCCCGACGACAAATCATCATGTGCATTAAACTTCTTCACAAAAGAAAAGGACTGAACCACGAAGGTCCGTGAGAACCTGCGTATTAGACATAATGTCTGCCAGTTGAAAAAAAAAGACTCGCCCCTTGTTAACGTGGGTTACGCTGTCGGAATTAATCCCACGGCGCAGAGCCATAACCAAGGAGACGAGTCATGAACAAGTTTAGCATATTTGTTGGCCTTGATGTACACAAAGATTCCATTGATATTGCCCTGGTTGAAGGTGATCGGAAGGCAGCGGTTCGGTACTATGGCACTGTCGGCGGTGATCTTGCCGATCTCGAAAAAACAGTTAGGAAGATAAAAAAAGCGCATCCCATTGCTACATTTCACTTCGTCTATGAAGCCGGACCTTGCGGCTATGGCATATACCGTTATCTGACTAAAGCTGGGCATGAGTGCATGGTAGTTGCTCCGTCCATGATTCCAAAACGTAGTGGCAGCCGGATTAAGACAAATCGCCGTGATTCTATTATGCTTGCCAGCTTGCATCGTGCCGGAGAACTTACTGCGGTCTACGTCCCTCGGGAGGAGGATGAGGCCATGCGTGACCTTGTTCGTGCTCGCCAGGACGCGGTAAAAGCCGAGCGCGTTGCCAAGCAGCACCTCAAGGGTTTCCTGCTCCGGCATGGCATTAAATTCGCAGGAATTGGGAACTGGAAGCCATCATATATGAAATGGCTGGCTGGGTTGAAAATGCCCAACCCAGCACAGCAGATCGTCCTGCAAGATTACATCAATGCCGTTAAGGGCGACACTGAGCGCATAATACGATTCAATACCCAAATCCGGGAAGTGCTCCCTTCCTGGGAGTTGGCGCCGTTGCCGAACTTGGCGACTTAAAGCGGTTTGACAAACCGCGCCAACTTATGTGCTACCTTGGGCTTGTTCCCTCTGAGCATTCAAGCGGCGGCACCAGGAGAACCGGCAGTATAACCAAGGCCGGAAATGGACACGTAAGAAAAGCCCTCGTCGAAGCAGCCCAGACCTATCGGCTGCCTGCTCGTATCAGCAAGATACTGCTTGAACGACAGGAAGGGTTGCCAAAGGTGATCCGTGACATTGCCTGGAAGGCACAGGTGAGACTCTGTGGCCGGTTCCGAAAAATGATCGCGAGAGGCAAGAAGTACCAGACTGTCATTTGTGCCATAGCCCGTGAACTTTGCGCCTTCATGTGGGCAATCGCCAGAGAAGTAAAAATAGTTACCGCGTAACGCACAAGAATTCACGTAAAAGGAGAAGGCAACGGCACACCTTACAAATCTTCCAGAGTATAGCCAGGGATGCAACCGCGGTCGGAGAACCCTCGAAGTGGCTATGGGATTGACTATATCAGTCAAGCTCCCGTTTTTAGACCGAGGCAGCTCCACGACGAAGCCAAGTCATGCGGTAACCAACCCGCGTATATCAGAGTGAACAACCGTCGCGAATCAGGTTGCATCCCTGTTTATACCCTGGAAGCATAAACGGGCAGCAAACTCACGGTAACAACGGTGTCAAGGGACTACTGTTTTTTCTTGACTACTGGCAGACATATCAGCTACTGATGCTTGGCGAAGAAGTAATCAGCATCAGTCTTTGCCAGCTTGCTAGTCTCTGGGTCCGTAGTCACGTTGGCTAATGCCTGCAAAGCCCTGGCGGCAGCTAGCTCATCGC
>Ga0209540_10002843_pt1 | contig 12064 bp, 12 predicted proteins | sample BarGraIncu01121A_FD_184501 | JGI IMG/M metagenome (GOLD analysis project Ga0209540, IMG submission 184501) | Arctic peat soil microbial communities from Barrow, Alaska - Barrow Graham LP Incubations 011-21A (SPAdes) (version 2) | ecosystem: Environmental > Terrestrial > Soil > Wetlands > Peat... | reverse complement strand
CCAGAAGCGGACCGACTCCAGCGGCGGGGAGGTCTCGCCGGCGGAGCTGTGGTCGGCATTCCGCGATGAGTACCTGCCGATCAGCCGGGCAGATGCTGCCGCGGCCAAAGGTGAGCAGTGGGGCCGGTTCTCACTGCTCAGCATGCGTTCGGACTCGACGGTGGAGGGTGCCGACACGATCTCGGTGAGGCTTACCGACAACGGTCACGAGGTCACGATCGAGGGGATCGGTAACGGTCCGATCGCGGCCTTCGTGTCGGCGCTGTCGACCCTGGATGTCGACGTGCGCGTCCTGGACTACGCCGAGCACGCGCTCGCCTCCGGTGGCGACGCCACGGCTGCGGCCTACGTGGAGTGCGCGCTCGGTGAGCGGGTGCTGTGGGGAGTGGGTCTGGACGCCAACATCGTGATCGCCTCGCTCAAGGCTGTCATCTCTGCGGTCAACCGTTCGGAGCGCGACGTGGTTGTCGCTGCGGAGTGACGCGGACGACCCATCTCCGGACTTTGACAGCAGCGCGTTCCCTGCGTTTGGTCGAGAGGGCAGCGGGGTGAGCGGCACGGCATACCAGTGTTCGCGCGCTGGCATAGGACAATGGGCCAATGGCCCTTTATCGCGACGCTGCGATCGTTCTGCGCGCCCAGAAGCTGGGTGAGGCGGACCGCATTGTTACGCTCCTGACGCGCCAGCACGGCAAGGTCAGGGCCGTCGCCAAGGGCGTGCGCCGGACCAAGTCGCGATTCGGTGCACGGCTCGAGCCGTTCATGATCGTCGACGTCCTGCTCTATGAGGGGCGCTCGCTGGACACCGTGACCCAGGCGGAAACCATTGCCCCGTATGGCGATCCGATCGCGCGCGACTATGTCTCCTACACCGCCGCGACGGCGATGCTCGAGACCGCCGAACGGCTCACCGAGGAGCGCGAGCCCGCGGTGCAGCAGTTCTTGTTGCTGGCCGGCGGGTTGAGCGCGCTGGCCGGAGGCGAGCACGAGGCGGGGCTGGTGCTGGACTCCTACCTGCTGCGGTCGCTGGCCGTCGCGGGGTGGGCACCGAGCTTCTACGACTGCGCGCGGTGTGGTGCGCCGGGGCCCCAGCGTGCTTTCAACCTCGCCAGTGGTGGCACCGTCTGCCCGACCTGCCGGCCGCCTGGCTCAGCCGTCCCGGCGTTGGCCACCCTGGAGCTGCTGGCGGCTCTGCTCGTCGGCGACTGGGCCGTCGCCGATGAGAGCCTGCCCCAACATCGTCGTGAGGGCAGCGGTCTGGTGACTGCCTTTCTGCAATGGCATCTCGAGCGCGGCGTGCGCTCTCTACGACTCGTGGAGCGGGTATGACGAAGCCGGGGGCGAGTGATTCCCCCGCAAGCGGAAGGCGCCTCCATCGACGCGAAGCACCCAACGGAGCGAGTCCAGAGGCGAGTTGTCACGCATGAGTAGCCCGCCGTTCCCTCATCCGCCTTTTCCGCATCACTCAGGGGCTCGCCCGCCCGTCCTGCCTGCGGACCTGATCCCCGGGCACATTGCGATTGTCATGGACGGCAATGGCCGTTGGGCGAACGCTCGCGGCTTACCCCGCACCAAGGGCCATGAGGCCGGTGAGGCCTCGTTGCTCGACGTTGTCGCCGGCGCCATCGAGATCGGCGTCAAGAACGTCTCGGCCTACGCCTTCTCCACCGAGAACTGGAAGCGCTCGCCGGAGGAGGTCCGCTTCCTGATGGGTTTCAACCGAGATGTGATCCGGCGCCGTCGCGACATCCTCAACGACTGGGGTGTCCGCGTTCGGTGGATGGGTCGGCGCCCACGCTTGTGGCGGTCGGTGATCAAGGAGCTCGAGGCCGCGCAGGAGCTCACCCGCAACAACACGGTCATGACGTTGACGATGTGCGTCAACTACGGCGGCCGGGCCGAGATCGCCGATGCCACCCGCCGGATCGCTCAGCTGGTCCTGGACGGACGGCTCAAGCCCGACCACATCGACGAACACACCATCGCCAGGCACCTCGACGAGCCGGCGATGCCCGACGTCGACCTGTTCGTGCGTTCCTCTGGCGAGCAGCGGACCAGCAACTTCCTCGTGTGGCAGTCGGCCTACGCCGAGATGGTCTTTCTGGACACGCTCTGGCCTGATTTCGACCGGCTCGACCTGTGGCGTGCCATTGAGATCTATGTCGCTCGCGACCGACGATTCGGCGGTGCTGTGGATCGGTCGATGGGTCCCGGCTGAAGGCCCTCTGGCCAAGCTCTCACCTGGCGCAGGTCCGTCATTGATCGAGCACTCCCGATGCTGCGCCATGAGTGACGTGACTGCGCTGTGTCGAGACCGCGAGTAGCCAGTCAGGAGGTGCAGGGGGAGCAGAGGCCGAAGATCTCCAGGGTGTGGTGCACGTCGCTGAAGCCGTTCTCGGCGCTGATCTTGTCGGTCCAGGTCTCGACAGCGGGTCCTTCGACCTCGACCGTCCTTCCGCAGTTGCGACAGACCAGGTGATGGTGATGGCCGTTGCTGCACCGCCGGTAGACAGCCTCACCATCGTGGGTTCGCATCATGTCCACGCCGCCCTCAGCGGCCATGGCCTGAAGCGTGCGATACACCGTCGCCAGACCCACGCCCTGGCCCTGGGCGCGAAGGCGCGCGTGCAGGTCCTGGGCCGACATGAAGTCGCCGATGTTCACGAGCAGGGCTTCGACGGCGGCGCGCTGTCTGGTGGGTCGTCGGAAGGTTACGGGCATCAGTGCCTCACGGGTTCGGATGGGTCTTGAGCGGGTCGTGCTCGTCGTAGTGACCTTCATGCGGAGCATGACGGTGGCCGTGGTGAAGATAGTCGACGTGGTGCTCGTGCTCGATCGCGGGGTGGCCGCAGTGTGGGCCGTGCTCGTGTTCGTGCTGCTCGGCCTCGTTGTGCCGCCTGCCTGTGATCCGACCTCGCAGGGCGCTGTATGACGCCGCGACCAGGAAGAGCGCGATGGCGAGCAGGACGATGGTGCCGCCCGGAGCGGTATCGGCATAGAACGACGCCGTCACCCCACCCACGCTGCAGACGACGCCGATCACCACGGCCATGCGCATCGCCGACCGGAAGCTGCCGGCGATCAGCTGAGCGGTGGCGTTCGGCACAATCATCAGTGCGCTGATCAACAGCAGACCGACCACGCGCATCGCGACCACCACGGTCACGGCGGTGAGCACAGCCAGGGTGATGTTCAGTGCGGTGACCCGCATGCCGGTGGCCCGCGCATACTCCTCATCGTTGGCGACGGCGAACATACGGGGGGCCAGCGCCCAGGTGAGTCCGACCACCACGAAAGCCAGCACGGCAAAGACCTCGAGGTCGGTGTGGGTCGTCGTGGAGATCGCACCGAAGAGGTAGGAGTCGAGGTTGGCAGGCGTGCCGCTTGTGGACTTGCCGATGACGACGACGCCGAGCGCGATGCCGCCATAGAACATGACGGCGAGGGCGACGTCACCGCTGGTCCGGCCACGGGCCCGCACCAGCTCGATGCCCACCGCGGCCAGGACCGCGAACACCAGCGCGGTCAGGACCGGTGCCTGGTTCGTGACGACGCCGACCGCGACACCGGCCAGCGCGACGTGGCCCATGCCGTCACCGATCAGGGACAGCCGGCGCTGGACGAGGAAGACCCCGACCATCGGCGCCGCGAGGCCCACCAGGAACGCCGCCAGGAGTGCGTTCTGCATGAAGCTGAAGGTCAGGATGTCAGGCACTCTGGTCTCCAGACAGGTGATTGACGTGGTCCAGTGGCCCGGATGATGGAAAGGCCGGAGGGAACTCCTCGTCGTCGTGGTGGTGCCCGTTGTGGTCGGCCGTCGCGGCTCCCTGCGACCGGGCATAGTCCGCGGGGGTGCCGTCAAAGGTGATCTTTCCGCTGTTGAGCTGGATGATCCGGGTCAGTACGCTGCGCACGGCCTGGAGCTCATGGGTGACGATCAACATGGTTGTCCCTCGGCCGGCCAGTCGGGCGAGCACCTGGCTCAGGACCTCCTGGCTGGCCAGGTCGACCCCGGCGGTGGGCTCGTCCATGATCAGGACATCCGGGTGGGCGGCGAGGGCGCGGGCGATCAGCACGCGACGTTGCTGGCCGCCGGAGAGGGTGCTCACGTCGACATCGGCGCGGTCATCGAGGTCGACGACGGCGAGGGACTCCGCGATGATTCGCCGGTCCTCGTGGTTCGGGCGGCCGAACCAGCCTTGGTGGGGGAGTCGGCCGATCGCGACGATCTCGGTGGCGGTCGCGCGTACGGACGCAGACAACGTGTGGCGCTGCGGCACGTATCCCAGGCGGGGATGGTCCCGGAAACGGTCGATCGGGGTGCTGAAGAGTGCCACCTGACCGCCGAGACGGTCGTTCAGCCCGAGCAGCCCTTTGACCAGCGTCGACTTGCCCGAGCCGTTGGGACCCAGGATGGCGACGACCTCACCGGCATGGATGTCCAGGGTGACTCCGGAGACAACCGCGCGGTCGGCATACCCGAAGGAGGCCGAGCGCAGCGAGATGACGGCCTGCGAGCCGTCGTGGGGACCGCGCGACGTTGTGGTCATGAGCACGCCTGACCCGCCTGCAGGGCTGTGAGGTTGGAGTGCATGACCTCGAAGTAGTCCTTGCCGTTCGACTGCTTGGTCAGGCCCTCGATCGGGTCGAGCGTGGCCACCTTGGCGCCGGACTCGCTGGCAACGGTCGCCGCGATGGCCGGGCTCACCAGGGTCTCTGCGTAGATCGTCGTCACGCCGTGTGCCTTGGCGTAGGCGCTGACTGCGGCGATCTCGGTGGCGTTGGGCTCCTGCTCGGGCGAGAGGCCGTTGATGGCGATCTGCTTCATGTGAAAGCGTTGGGCGAGGTAGCCGAAGGCGGCGTGGCTGGTGACCAGGTCCCGGCGCTGGCAGTTGGCCAGACCGGTGGTGAACTCCGTGGAGAGAGCGGCGAGCTTGTCCTCGAAGGCCTTGGCATTCTTCGTGTAGTCGGCCTTGTTGGCGGGGTCCGCGTTCGAGAGCCGTGCGGAGATCACGTTCGCGACGTTGGAGTAGCGCTGCGGGTCCAGCCAGAAGTGCGGATCGGGGGCGCCCGAAGTGAGCCTCAGGCTGAGGTTGGCCGCAGGGGCGACATCGAGGGCGCGGTTGCCCGCCTGGGACTCGGCGGCCTTGTCCACTGCTCCCTGCAGTCCCTTCTCGTAGATGACGAGTCCGGCCTTGCTGACTATGGCCACGTCGTGTGTGGTGAGCTCGATGTCGTGTGGCTCGGCGCCGGGCCGGGTCAGGCTGGTGACGGCGACGTGGCCGTCACCGATCTGCTCTGCGGCGAACTGCAGCGGGTAGAACGACGCGACGACCGTCAGCCGGCCCGTGCTGTTCCTTCCCGGAGTGCCCGAGCCGCAGGCGCTCAGGGACAGGGCGGCGATGGTGGCGATGATCACGGGAGCAGTGGCGAGGGCCCTTCGTGACGTCATGTTACCGATTATCGATCTGAATGAGAATCATTGTCAAAAGAACGAATCAAAAGGTACAAATGGTGTCAAAAGGCATTGTCACAGTATATGCAGGGACGGGGCCGCTCAGTTGTGGGGCGGGGCCGTTCAGCTGCGTGGGAAGAGCTGCACGACAGCCATGGCGACTGCGAGCAGTAGTACGGCGAGCCTCATGATGCGTTCTGAACCGCTCAGGCGTGGCCACGACAGGTAGAGCACCCAGGCCACGAAGATGGCGGCCAGACTCATGAGGACGAATCCGACCTGGCCGCTGATCAGCACGCCCGCAACGAGCAGGGCCAGCAAGATCAGGAACGGCACCAGTCGCGGCAGCCGGCTGAGCTTGGTCATCAGGGGCAGGCTGGCGTGATCGATGCGGTGGCGCACGGTATTCGGCACCAGGTCAGGTTACGGGAGCCAGTGTGCCGCACGAGTGAGGGTGTGGCACAGATACCCTTGCCCCATGGCTGCCACCTCCACGATCGACACCATTGTCAGTCTCTGCAAGCGCAGGGGCTTCGTCTTCCCATGCGGTGAGATCTATGGAGGCACCCGCTCCGCCTGGGACTACGGCCCTCTGGGCGTGGAGCTGAAGGACAACATCAAGCGTCAGTGGTGGAAGTCCATGGTCCAACAGCGCGATGACGTCGTGGGCCTGGACTCCTCGGTCATCCTGCCGACCAAGACCTGGGAGGCATCGGGCCACGTGTCGACGTTCAGCGATCCGCTGACCGAGTGCATGTCCTGCCACAGGCGTTTCAGAGCCGACCACCTGCAGGAGGTCGCGGCGGAGAAGAAGGGGATCGCGGACCCCGACACCGTCAACCTCCAGACCATCGCCTGTCCCAACTGTGGGACCCGCGGCTCATGGACAGAGCCCAGGGCCTTCTCGGGTCTGCTCAAGACCTACCTCGGCGTCGTCGAGGATGACTCGGGCTTGCACTATCTGCGTCCCGAGACCGCCCAGGGCATCTTTCTCAACTTCGCGAACGTGATGAACTCCTCGCGTAAGAAGCCCCCATTCGGCATCGCCCAGATCGGCAAGAGCTTTCGCAACGAGATCACCCCTGGCAACTTCATCTTCCGAACCCGCGAGTTCGAGCAGATGGAGATGGAGTTCTTCGTTGTTCCCGGCAGTGACGAGGACTGGCACCAGTACTGGATCGACGCACGCACCCAGTGGTATGTGGACCTCGGTATCAACAAGGACAACCTGCGCCACTACGAGCATGCCCAGGAGAAGCTGTCGCACTACTCCAAGCGCACCGTGGACATCGAGTACCGATACCGTTTTCAGGGCAGTGAGTGGGGCGAGCTCGAGGGCATCGCCAACCGCACCGACTTCGACCTCAAGACCCACAGCGAGGCCTCGGGAACTGACCTGTCCTACTTCAACCAGAACACCGGTGAACGCTTCGTCCCGTACGTCATCGAGCCGGCGGCCGGCCTGTCCCGGTCGCTGATGACGTTCCTGCTCGACGCCTACTCCGAGGACGAGGCGCCCAACACCAAGGGCGGCGTCGACAAGAGGGTCGTGCTCCGGCTCGACAAGCGGCTGGCCCCGATCAAGGTCGCAGTCCTGCCGCTGTCGCGCAATGCCGACCTGACCCCCAAGGCCAAGGATCTGGCGGCCCAGCTGCGCCAGAGCTGGTCGATCGACTTCGACGACGCCGGTGCCATCGGTCGCCGCTATCGTCGCCAGGACGAGATCGGCACGCCGTTCTGTGTGACGGTCGACTTCGACACCCTGGAAGACCATGCGGTGACCGTGCGCGAGCGCGACTCGATGGCTCAGGAGCGGGTGGCCCTCGACCAGGTCGAGGCCTACCTGGCGACACGTCTGCTCGGCTGCTGAGAGTCGGGGGGACCATGACGGCCGTGCCGCTCGCGCTCCCCGTACCGCCTGCGATCCCCGTGTTGCCTGCGCTCCAGATCGGCCGCCATACCATCGAGTCCCCGGTCGTGCTCGCACCGATGGCCGGTGTCACCAACCGCGCCTTCCGCCGGTTGTGCCGAGAGTACGGCGACGCGGGGCTGGGCCAGTCCGGGGCCACCGGCGGGACGTCCCTGTACGTCAGCGAGATGGTCACGTCGCGTGCCCTGGTCGAGCGCACGCCGAGGTCGATGCAGCTGATCGAGCACGACCCGGACGAGAGCTTTCGTTCGATCCAGCTGTACGGCGTGGATCCGGCGACAGTGGGCGCGGCCGTGCGGATGCTGGTGAGCGAGGACCGTGCCGATCACATCGATCTCAACTTCGGCTGTCCGGTCCCCAAGGTCACCCGCAAGGGCGGCGGCGCGGCACTGCCGTGGAAGACCGACCTGTTCCGGGCGATCATCAGCAACGCGGTCAAGGAGGCCACCCCCTATGGCGTGCCGGTCACCCTCAAGATGCGCAAGGGCATCGACTCGGACCACCTGACCTTCCTGGAGGCCGGCCGGATCGCCGAGGAGGAGGGCGTCGCCGCCGTGGCACTCCATGCGCGGACAGCATCCCAGGCGTATTCGGGTCAGGCTGACTGGTCGGCCATCAGGGCTCTGAAGGAGACCGTCACCACCATTCCCGTGCTGGGCAACGGCGATATCTGGTCGGCGCAGGACGCGCTCGACATGGTCGAGGCAACCGGCTGCGATGGAGTCGTCGTGGGTCGTGGGTGCCTCGGCCGGCCGTGGTTGTTCACCGACCTCGCGGCGGCTTTCGCCGGGACGACGGCCCGGGTCCGGCCGACCTTGGGGGAGGTGGCCCAGACCATGCGTCGACACACCCAGTACCTCACCGAGTTCTATGGCAGCGAGCTGAAGGCATGCCGGGACATCCGCAAGCACATCGCCTGGTACCTCAAGGGATTCCCGGTCGGCCATGACATCCGTCACCGGTTGGCGCTGGTTGACTCCATGGCCGCCCTCGAGGACCTGATCGCTGCGCTGGATCTGGATGCGCCGTGGCCCGGTGAGCCGGCCGAAGGCCAGCGAGGACGGGCGGGCTCGCCGCGTCGGGTCACCCTGCCGGACGGGTGGTTGGACTCCCGGGAGCTCAACGAGGCATCCGCTGCCGTTGTCGCCGAGGCTGAGCTGTCGGTCTCAGGCGGCTGACCTGCGCCGTCCAGCCGGTTTCGTGAGATCTCGACCCGTGATAGGCGTGGTGACGATCAGGGCATGGCGATCGGTCGGTCTGGGTTGGTGATCCAGTCGCTCCACGAGCCGATGTAGACGTCAGCGCCGTCGGTGATGCCCGCGACACTCAGGGCGAGTGCCAGGTGAGTCGCTTGAATACCTGAACCGCAATACGTGCCAACGGTTCCCGTGCCAGTTGTGTCTTTCAGCCTAGCGCCGCCAAGTCGCCGGAAGTGAGCAGCCAGCTGATCGGCTGGAAGAAACTGCCCGGTCGGGTCGACGTTGGCGAGGGCGGGTGCGCTGACGGCTCCGGGGATGTGGCCGGCGACCGGGTCAACCGTCTCGTTCTGCCCGCGGAAGCGGTCCGAGGGGCGAGCATCGAGCAGGAGGTGCGTGGCGGCATACGCCGTGGCGTCCGCGGCTCTGAGGAGGCGACCGACGCCTCCTTTGGTCGCGGAGAAGTCGCCCACCACGGTGCTGCCTGGCCCAGACTCGGTCGACTCACCGGCCGCGGTCCAGGCCGCGATCCCGCCATCCAGCACGCGGACACCCAGGAACCCGAGATGCCGAAGCATCCACCAGACTCGGCTGGCCGGCAGGGACGCCCAGTCGTCGTAGGCGACGACCGGACGCGACATGGTGACGCCGGCAGACCGCATCGCCGCCGCGAAGGACTCGACCGTCGGCATCGGGTGTCGACCACCCACACCGTCGGGGCTCATCGTCGCCAGCTCGGTGTTCATGTCGACGTATGACGCTCCTGGGACATGGGCGTGCTCATACTCCTGGCACCCTCTGGGGCTGTCCATCCGGTAGCGCACGTCCAAGACCACCGGTCGGCCTGTCTCGGGGCCGGCCAGCAGTCTGGCAAGCTCTTCGACCTGGATCAGGGGAGAGCTGTCCGTCGCGGCCACCGTCAGTTGAAGGTGCTGCGGTCGGGCGACGTCGTCATAGCCGGGTCGAGCTCGATCACCGGCTGGAGGACCTCGTCGATGGCGGTCAGCAGCTCGTCGTCGAGCTTGACCCCGGCCGCCTTGGCGTTCTCGATGACCTGCTCGGGCCGTGAGGCGCCGATGATCGCGGCGGACACGTTGGAGTTCTGGAGCACCCAGGCGACAGCCAGCTGGGCCATGGAGAGCCCTGCCTCTTTCGCCAGCGGGGCCAGCTTCTGGACTGCGGCGAGCACCGGGTCTTTGAGCCACGCGTCGATCATGTCGGCGCCACCCCGCTGATCGGTGGCCCGGGACCCGGCCGGTGGAGCCTGGCCGGGTTGGTACTTGCCCGTCAGGACGCCCTGCGCGATCGGAGACCACACGATCTGTCCGATGCCGAGCGCCCGAGAGGTCGGCACCACTTCACTCTCGATGACTCGCCACAGCATGTTGTACTGAGGCTGGTTGGAGACAAAGGGGATTCGCAGCTCGCGGGCAAGACGGTGCCCCTCGCGAAGCTGAGCCGCGTTCCACTCCGAGACCCCGATGTACAGCGCCTTGCCTTGGTGGACGACGTCGGCAAACGCCTCCATGGTCTCCTCCAACGGCGTCTGGTCGTCGAAGCGATGGGCCTGATAGAGGTCGACATAGTCGGTGCCGAGGCGACGCAGCGAGCCGTTGATCGACTCCTGGATGTGTTTGCGCGACAGGCCGTGGTCGTTCTGACCGGACTGCCCTGCGGGGAAGAAGACCTTGGTGAAGATCTCCAGGCCCTCACGTCGCTCGCTCTTCAGCGCCTCGCCGAGGACGGACTCGGCCTTGGTCTCTGCGTAGGCGTCGGCGGTGTCGAACGTGGTGATGCCGACATCCAGAGCCTGCCGCACACACGCGAGCGCCTGGTCCTGTTCGACCTGCGACCCGTGCGTCAGCCAGTTGCCGTAGGCGATCTCGGAGATCCGAAGTCCGCTCTTGCCAAGATTCCTGAATTCCATCTCACGAGCCTAGGCATCGGGGGGAGGAGGGACTAATCCGTCTCGTCGGCATACAGTGCGAGTTGTGAGCACGTATGCCGTGGCCGATCGTGAGCGCTGGGTCCGTGAGGACCCGGCGCACAAGCAGGCCGACCGCGATGACTTCGCCAGAGACCGCGCGCGGGTGCTGCACTCGGCATCGCTGCGGCGGTTGTCGGCCAAGACGCAGGTGGTGCAGCCGGACAGCGACGACTTCGTTCGCAACCGGTTGACCCACTCACTGGAGGTTGCCCAGATCGGCCGGGAGTTCGGCGCCGCGCTCGGGTGCGACGCGGACGTGGTCGACACCGCCTGCCTGGCGCACGACCTCGGCCACCCGCCATTCGGGCACAACGGCGAGACGGCCCTGAACGACATCGCCGCCGACATCGGGGGCTTCGAGGGCAACGCCCAGACCCTGCGGCTGCTCACCCGTCTGGAGGCCAAGCGCGTGCATGCCGATGGCCGTCCGGCAGGACTCAACCTGACCCGGGCGAGCCTGGACGCGGTCACGAAGTATCCATGGGGCAAGGACGAGAACCGTTGGCGCACTGGCAAGTTCGGCGTCTATGCTGACGACCTCGAGGTCTTCTGCTGGTACCGAGAATCCCAGCCGGACGGTCGGCGTTGCCTTGAGGCGCAAACGATGGACTGGTCCGATGACGTGGCCTACTCGGTCCACGATGTCGAGGACGGCGTGGCCTCGCAGCGACTGGATCTGAGGGCGTTGCGTTCCCCGTCCGAGATGGCGTCGGTGATCGCGATGACGAGGGAGCTGTACGCCCCGGACCTGGACGCAGCGGAGCTCGCCGAGGCGTTGGCGCGCCTGCTTGCAACGGGCTGGATCCCGCAGTCCCACAACGGTTCTCGTATCGATCTGGCTGCTCTGAAGGACATGACGAGTTTGCTCATCGGACGGTTCGTCCAGGCCGTCGGAGTGGCCACCCGGGCGAGGTACGGGGATGGCCCGCTGACTCGTTACTCGGCCGACCTGGTCATCCCCGACGGAGTTCGGGGCGAATGTGCGGTCCTGAAGGGGACGGCTGCCCATTTCGTGATGTTCACCCACGAACGGCGCTCGCTGATGGGCGGTCAGCGCACGCAGATCCACGAGCTTGTGGACGCCTATCGCGCCCAACCTGCGACCCGTCTGGATCCGCTGTATCGGGGCGACTTCCTGGGCGCGGCTGACGACGGCGCTGCACTGCGCGTGATCATCGACCAGGTGGCTTCTCTGTCAGACCCCCGAGCCAAGGTGTTGCACCGGAGCTGGTGCTGATCGGTCGCTGCGTAGGGCAGATGTTTAGACTGCCTTACGGCGTGGAGGAGGCAGAGTGGCGGGTCTGATCAAGGCCGATGACGTGACGCAGGTCAAGGAGCGGTCGTCGATCGAGGATGTCGTGCGCGAGCACGTGACCTTGCGGGCCGCCGGACCCGGCTCGTTGAAGGGGCTGTGTCCGTTCCATGACGAGAAGAGCCCGTCATTCAACGTCCGCCCAGCGGTGGGGGCCTGGCACTGCTTCGGCTGTGGCGAGGGC
>Ga0209540_10002842_pt1 | contig 12065 bp, 12 predicted proteins | sample BarGraIncu01121A_FD_184501 | JGI IMG/M metagenome (GOLD analysis project Ga0209540, IMG submission 184501) | Arctic peat soil microbial communities from Barrow, Alaska - Barrow Graham LP Incubations 011-21A (SPAdes) (version 2) | ecosystem: Environmental > Terrestrial > Soil > Wetlands > Peat... | reverse complement strand
ATCTGGTGATTATGGCATGAAGGTAACACCCCTTCCCATACCGAACAGGTCGGTTAAGCTTCAATGCGCCAATGGTACTGCAGGGGTAACTTTGTGGGAGAGTAGGTTGTCGCCAGGTAACAAAAAAACACTAAGTTTTACTTAGTGTTTTTTATTTTGCGTAAATATAATCTGTTACTGATACATAGTTTTTTATGAAATATTCAACAATTTGTGGATGATCCTTTAAAAATTTAGTGCTAACAACAACAACAACTACTACAATAGCATATTTTCCATCTATAAATACATCTTTATAATCTAAAACAGTATTTGCTTTTGCCTCTTTAACGACATTTCAGAAGGAAAGTCTCCCACTTCTATAAGGGGGAGGATAACAATTGAGAATTGTTATCTACTCCAGAGGTCTACAAATGGGTCAATATATTTCTGAAGTCGTTAATATTGCAGCGACCCAGGAGATGATTTAATAATTAAGTCCTTTTTAGATACAAATATTGCTCCTGCGTCTGTGGCACCAGCAATAATCAGAATGTCACCTTTGGATTTTGCATATCCGCTGATAGCAGTTCACATCAATAGCATTGTTAATAATTCCACAATATTCATATACATGGTATAATATATAATATTCATTATATTATATGGGTAATTAAGGAGTAAGAACAGAGGGATGGAGGAAAAGTAAATGTCTATACAAGTAATAATTGTTTTAATTTTAACAGTTATCATTTCGATAATTTCAACGTTAGCTTATTCTGTAAGAATTGTTGGTGTAAGAACCGGAAGAATAGCAGTATCTTTTGCTGTATTCAATATTTTTGCATTAATTTCTAGAACGGCAAATACTATTCAAGCACCATTGCTTGCTAAAACAATTGAAAGTACTATAAAAATAGGAAACCCACAAAGCTTATTAGCTACATTCAGATGGATATTATTTTCTACAACAGTTGCAACAATTATTGGCTCAGCATTGATGCCAACATTTATAAAAGTTTTTAGAAAAGTTGTAGAATCTTTTAGTATTAATCGTTCAATATCTAAATTATTATTACATGCCTTCTCAAAATCAGGAATTGAGCAGTTCAAAAGTAGTGTTACAAAGCCAAAAAAAGAAAATTTGTCTCAATTAAAAAGTTTAAAAATGATTCCTAAAAGAATTATTTTACTGAATACCATTGCGTTTGCAATATCAACTGTTGGTGTTTTGGCATCTTTGTATGCAGGATGTCTAAATCCAGAATTAAGAACAACATGCAGTACATTATCTGCTGTGATAAATGGCATGGCGACAATACTTATGGTTATATTCATAGACCCATTTATATCAATCCTAACAGATGATGTAATAAAAGGAGAACGCACACAATTACAATTTGATAGATGTATAATTTTTATTGTTGGAGGATTAATAGTAGGTACTATTTTAGCACAGGTTTTATTAGTTCCAGCAGCAGAGGTAATATCCATTATAGCTAAATTAATTTAGAATATAATATAAAAGTAGAAATCCTTTAATTTATATTATAGTAGGCAACCCATTAGAGGTAGAATGTTTATCTAGTTCATAAACAAATAATAATTATACCTTATGGAAAGATTAGAATATAGTAAAATGTAGCATATTGTGGTAATATGTAAAGGAATTAAATTAATTTGTATTTTAGAACAAAATTATTATTAACTATATTAGATAAATTATTAAAATCAAAATATTCGAGGTTGTATAATGAAAAAAGGTTATTGGTTTATTATTCTGTCTGCTTTTCTTTTCAGTACTATGGAAATAGTTTTAAAAATGGTTTCCAATCAGTTTAATCCTATACAGATAAGCTTCTTAAGATTTTTCGTAGGATCATTATTGTTATTTCCCCTAGCTCTTAAAAATATAAGAGCTAGAGAACTTCACTTAAGTAAAGCCGATTTTAAATTCTTCATCCTTACAGGATTTATTTGTGTTGTAGTGAGCATGACATTTTATCAGCTTGCTATTTTATACTGTAAGGCATCTTTAGTTGCTATTCTTTTCAGTTGTAATCCGGTGTTTGTAGTGACTTTTGCTTTTTTCTTAATTGGTGAGAAATTATATAAGCACACTATTATTTCAATGGTTTTAAGCATAATTGGAATGATATGTATACTAAATCCTTTTAACGTGACAATTAGTTTACAAGGGATATTATTTATTATGATATCTTCTATAACCTTTGCTTTATATAGTGTAATAAGCAATAAGAAATGTGAAAAATTCGGAGGAGTGGTTATAACCTGTTTTAGCTTTTTATTTGGAAGCCTAGAAATGCTAGTGCTTATTCTTATAACAAAGTTAAGTTTTGCATCAACTTTGTTATCAACAAATGGCTTAAAAGAATTCTCAGATATTCCGATTTTTCATGGTATAACATTGAATAATATGCCGATACTAGCTTACATTAGCATTTTTGTAACTGGATTAGGTTATACATTCTACATTTTAGCTATGGAAGAGACTTCTGCGTCTACGGCTTCAATTGTATTCTTTATTAAACCTGCGCTAGCACCAATTTTAGCTTTAATAATTTTAAAAGAAGCAATTGCTTTAAACACAATAATAGGAATTATTTTTATAATTATAGGTTCTATTATCAATTTTAGAGCGACGAGCAAGCTATATAACTCTCATATTAATGAAATAAGTGGAGGGGAAAATGTTAATATCTGAGCCAAAGTTAAACATAAAAGTAGTAGTTTTTAGTATTTAGAAGGTTTTTGTACATGATGGTCTAGGTGTTCGTACAATAGACAACATATTTTAGTAGCACATAAATTCTAAGAGAATATACTGGAAAGGAACAGATCATACTTCTAGGAAAATGGGGTATTTAGTATGAATAAGACCTACATATCATGTATTCTCTTTATATTTATGATTATTTTAAGTGGATCTACTTTGGCGAATAAAGCTAAGGACTCTGGCAAGTTGCTCCCTACTGATGCAAAAGTATATCAAAACAATGTTGTAACGTCTCTAGATAATATACCAAAAGAAAATGTACAGATTAGCAGCAATAATATTAATAAAGTTACAAGTATTAATAGTTTATCTGCAAAAAAACAGATACTTGTTCAAACAACTTTTAAGCAAGGTGATAAGGGTAACAAAGTGAAGGAAATACAGCAAAAGCTTAATAAATTTGGGTATAAACTTTATGTGGATGGCAATTTTGGTTGCTCAACTTACAGCTAGAACTGCTATTTGGAGCAAATAAAAAGTATAAAATAAGATTATGGTTAGATAATAAGCTAAGGTAAATCAATGATTACCTTAGCTTGTATTTTTTTAAAAATAAACAAATAATACAGATTACTAAAACTTTCAGGAAATTTATACTTTATGTAGGAGATATATACATAAATATAATGTAAAAATGTGTATAAAATAATTAATATTAAGGTAAACAATGAATGGACTATTTATTTTGAATAATTATGCTTTTAAGGTGTTTCAATCAATAAACTTGAGATATAATGATATTATAAATTAAAAAAATAATTCTAAAATAAATTATAAGGTGTGTTGAAATGGAAGGACTAAAAAACGCTATTGAAGAAATAGTTGAACAAGATATTATAAAATTAATTGTTAGTAATAAAATAAATAGGGATGTAGAGTACAATAAAATAACTTTTGTATTGAAAGAAGATCAGTTAAAACAATATTATCAAATTGAAAAATATACTGATACGCAAGTATTCCATGAAAATATTGGTATAAATCTTTTAAAAGAGAAACTTTTAGAATATGTATCATCTGGTTATAAACAAGTCGATGCTTGGTCAACTACAACAACATTTGATTTGAAAATTTCAAAAAAACGTAAAGTTCATTTAGGTAAGAAAAAAAGTGATAATGTAGCAATTGATAATAAAGTACATAACAAAGAAAAAAATTATATACTTAAGGAAGGTATGATAATAGAACCACTTATAGATTTAGGCATTTTTACAAAAGAGGGCATAGTTGTTAATTCAAAATATGATAAGTTTAAGCAAATAAATAGGTTTGTTGAAATTATTGATGATGAAATTAAGAAAAATGATTTTACGGAATTGACTATATTAGATTTTGGATGTGGTAAGTCTTATTTAACATTTGTATTATATTATTACTTTGTTAAAATTAAAAAAATTAATGTAAAAATGATTGGACTTGATCTTAAGGAGGATGTAATTAAAAGATGTAATGATATAGCTAAAAGATATAATTATGAAAACCTACATTTTGAGCTAGGAGATATAAATGGATTCAAATATGATAATAAAGTTGATATGGTAATTACATTACACGCATGTGATACGGCTACTGATTATGCATTATATAACGCAGTAAAGTGGAATAGTCAGATGATTTTTTCTGTGCCTTGCTGTCAACATGAGTTTAATAGCCAAATTAAAGCAGAGTCATTATCCATATTAACAAAGTATGGTATAGTACAAGAAAGAGTTTCAGCACTTATGACAGATGTAGTAAGAGCAAATCTGTTAGAAAGTGTAGGTTATAAGACTCAACTTCTAGAGTTCATAGATATATCACACTCACCTAAAAATATTTTAATTAGAGCCACCAAGTCTAATATCTCAAAGGATAAAAAAGAGAAGGCTTTATCTGAAGTTAATGTTTTACTGAGTCAATTTAATTTAAATTCAACATTACTTAATTTGTTTGAAAAAGATAATTTAATATAGAGCTTACACTAATATAAAAAAGTTAAGGAGATGCATAAATGTTAACAATATATGCTGTATCGGATTCAATAGGAGAAACAGCGGCGCTTGTAGCTAAATCAGTAGCAGGGCAATTTCCAGGTAGTATAATAATAAAAAGAGCACCACATATCAAAACAGCTGAGGATGTCAATAATTTTATTAGCAAAATAGATAGTAACTCAAAAGCAATGATTATTTCGACCATAATTATGGTAGATGTAAAAGAATTTTTAGTTCAAAGATGTGTAGAAAAAGGAATATTTGTATCAAACGTTTTAGGACCTGGAATAGGACTTGCATCTAAGTTATTAAATATGCAGCCAGAATATAATCCAGGGGCAATATGGAACGTGGATAATGAATATTATAAAAGAATAGAAGCTATGGAGTTTGCTATGAAATATGATGATAGCAAGGATTATGGTGGACTAAAACATGCGGACGTAGTGCTTATTGGTGTTTCAAGAACTTCCAAAACTCCGCTTTGTATGTATTTAGCTAATAAAGGAATAAAAGCAATAAATATACCTTTAGTACCTGAAATTCCTGTTCCAGAAGAGCTATATACTATTCCAGGTAAGAAAATCATAGGGCTTAGAATAAATATTTTTGAACTTATTGAAATAAGAAAGCTTAGAATGGGTAAATTTAAAGGACTTAGTTCTAATTTTCAATATGCTAATGAAGAACGAATATTAGAAGAGTTAGAATATTCAGAAAAGATAATGAAAAAAACAAGGTGTTTAACAATTGATGTTACTCAAAGAGCCATAGAAGACACTGCTATAATTATTATGAAAAGCATAGGGTGCAACCAATAGTCAAAAATTATAAGGTAAAAACAATTGTATTTTGTTTTATTAGTTTTAATAGGATGTGGATATATAAAAATACTCAGAACCCTTAATTTTTTATGGTTTTGAGTATTTTTATGTGGCAAGAATCGAAAAAGATAAAATTTAATATAATAGTGTTTGATAACTTATTGTATCAGCTACAAATAATCCGGCTTCGGAATTACTTTCACAAGCAATAGGATAAGCAATTTTTGAACCGTCACTTTACCAGCTTGTCCCCATAATCTGTGTAACCTTCTTGCCGCCAGCATCAATTACTTGTGGATTAGGATCTGAAATTGGAACACAAGCCCAAAAGGTAACCATTAGGATAATGAAGACTGTCATCAGAATAGCTTTTCTACTTAACATATTTTTTCCTCTTTTCATAAACAGATAATTAACTTTTTTTTGTTCCTATTCTAATTACTTCAGCTTTTACCTGGTAATGATCAGTTGTAAGTAGTTCATGACTAATTACTTTACCATTTTGAATAGTATTTTTAAAGGTTCGTACATTATATCCAACCAAAGGAAATTGATCCTGAACAATGCTGCCAACAGGAAGCGATGGATCATCTATATATTTAGTTGGACCAGGTTGAACGGAATCATACACTTCATTAACCAAATTATATGATTTATTAGTTAAACTTGAATTAGAATAAATATTAAAGGTTAGTGTCTTATTACTCACAAAGCTTTCAATATAAACAGGAAATTCTAAAGTATTAGTGAATTTATAGTCTAAGTTACCCCAATCCACTGTAGCGTCCATTCCTAGCGGGATATAAGTTGAAGGTATGGAATGGTGATTTCTCTCAGTAGATTTAATGTTAGATCTAATTATTGAGTTATATAATGAGGTAGATACCTGACAGATTCCACCACCATAATCAGAACCTACTTTGGTGCCAATATCAACTGGAGCCGGTTGATAACCTTTTGCTGCTGTTCTTTGACCAACTGTGCCATTGAAACTAAAACTTTGCCCTGGCATTAAGAGGGTTCCATTTATACTTTTTACTGCAAGTGTAATGTTAGTGGATCTACCATAAGACGAACTAGAAAAATTTGAAGAAAAACTGGATAGTTTTGTATTAACAGTTTGAAGTTTTTGTTTTGTTATATTTGCTGAAAGTATTTTAATTTCTGCATCGATAAGAATATCAGGAGCTAATACATCGCCACTTAACTTACTTAATATTTCTTTTTTTAGTTTCTCATCTATAAGTTTAGCGCCAGTTTTATCCGATGTAATGTTAAAATTACCACTATTTACAGAAAGCTTTCCGTTTTCAGGAGCGTCATCAATTTCTTTTTTCATATTGGAAATCAGCTCATCAATAGGTTTAGCATCATATGTGAATTTCATATTAAGTACCTTATTCACGGGTTTTTTAATCAATTTATATTTTTTGAACAGTGTTAAGTTCTTACCGTAACCAAAAGCTTCATCAATTACCGAATCAACGTTATATCTAGCATTTATTTTTTTATAATTCAATGAGTATGTCTTCAGTGGTGTTTTAATAGAAATATTTTTCTTTAATATAGCAGATGAATATTCTTTAGTCACCATAGCTTTAGCTTCTAATAAGGTTTTTCCAGATATATCTACATCGTCGATTTTAACTCCTGGGTACACAAGACTTGACCATTTATTAGTACTATTATAAATAAATCCGTAAAACCCACTTATACCTAAAACTACTATTATTACTAAAATTATTATTACTTTTACATTTTTTCTCATAAGTTTAATTATTCCCCCATATCTCTTTATATTTTTATAGCTATGCATTCTTCACCATTTCTAAAAGACAATCCGTTTCATTACTAATGTTTTTTCTTGTATCTTCCATGAGATGTGGATCGTCAGTATACATCTCTTGAATATACCATAGTAGTGTGGGAAACTAATGCAACCAATAGATCAAACTCTTTAGGGGTTAAATTCAGAGAGGTAGAGTTAATCATAGCTTGCCTTTTTAATATTGCTATTTTTATAAATCTATATTTAGATTATATCATAATTATAAGCATCATTATATGATGGTAGTTTTTATTAAAATGATAGTTGTGAAAATAACATATATTTTGGAAAAATAATTAAAAAGTAAAGAAATAAATAACAATACATAAACAAAATATATATATGTTATAAATATGTGTAAACTCATCAATTAGTCGAAAAATCCGGGAGAGGGGTAAAGAATGTATAATTACAGTGCCATATATATAAAAGAATATGCGGGTATAATTGATGATATTGCTTTTTTATCCCCTTGTGTTGGTAAGGCTGATGAAATAAAGTAACAAAGAAGAAATACCTTTATTAGTAGATAAATTAAATCCTGCAGATTTTAAAAGAGAATATAATAAAAACAAATCAGTCGATGATTTAATTGAGCCATCCGAAATGGAATGCGATGAAATTTTTAATAGAATGAACAAAAAAACAGAGGGAGATCGCAATAGCAACTGCTCTTCTTGCGGTTATTGGTTTTGCAAAACCATGGAAAAAGCTATTTGTAACAATATAAATGTTTTATCTAATTGTATTGATTTTAATAAAAAGGAGCTGGCAGAGGGTTTTCTGTTGTAGCCGATGAAGTGAAAAAAATAGCAGAGCAATCGAAATTAGTAGCAACTTCTACCCAAACGGATCAAAACGCAATGATAGAATTAATTCAAGAAATAGATAAGGTTTCAAACGCAATGGGAGGTAAGATAAACGGTATCAATGATTCATTAACAGATATAACGGCATTAAATAGTGAAGGAATTGCTGCAGCTGCAACTAGCTTTATTAAAATTCTGTGGCAAAATTAGCTATAAACACTTCAAAACTTTTAATAATAAACAATAACACACAAATTAACAAATAATATGTATTGTTAATTAAATGTCAATATAGTAAAATGTTATTAGGCTTTATACGTTGAGGGAAAAATTAATTTAAAAAATAAGATAATTAAATTTAGTAACCCAGTTCAGGTAGCAAATAGTAATGTAAACATATAATAGCAGTGATACAAATTTAGCTTAGTGTAATTGATCGGTTTTCGATGATTTTACTTCTCTAATTTCAACTAATAATTTATAAAGCTGTTTAGAATAGTTTGTTTTTATGTTGAAAATTGTCGTATGGTGTATAATGATTAATGGAAGAAGAAATGGATATAATGGAAGAAGAAATGGATATAATAGAAACAATAGAAATTAAAGATGAAAAGATTGGTTAAAGGGTGGTAATAAAAATGTATAAACATGAAATATTATTCCAAGATTATTTAGAATTAAAAAGTAAGGATTCCAAAAAATTTATTACGGGGTTTCAAGAATATAATGATCCTGGTAAAGGGACTGCAATTAAAGTGAATTTCAAAAATGGTAATTCTTTAAGAGTCTATTATAATGGTTGTGATATAGACTGCTATTAAAAACTAAATCAATATATTTACTATGTATAAAGTTCGTTAGAATTAATATTTGTCTTATAAATGCTGTTATGTGACAATTCGTTTCTTAAATAAAGGATAAAAGCACTCTAATAATTCAGAGCGTTTTTATCCTTTATTGTTTAAATTATCATTTTTAGTTTAAAATAAGCTTAAAAGGGGACTTTGGTATTTATTAATAAACAACAGAAATTATTAACAAGCTACCGAACATATCTCCCTTAAGTATTTACAAGTATAAGCTATGATCTCCCTAATTCTATAGAGTTCACTTTCCTTATTTCTCGCTCTCCAAATTTTTGCATAATCACAGAACCATATTTCTAGATTTTCTGCGAGGTCCCTTGGCTTAAATACTGTATCTATTACATCCTTAGAATACTCAGTCTTTAGAAGATTTAAGAAAAAACTATTTACAAGTTGTATTGCTCTTGCTGAAACAATAAATTCTTGCAAATCAAAGGTATTTATGCACACTTTCTTAGATAATGTAGTAAACTTAGTTTCTATTTCATAGGCTAAATTATAACCAGCTAAAATCTTTTCACAATCAAGATTATTGAAGCTCTCTTTAATATATACATCTTCATTATGATTTTCCTTCCATTCGACTAGTTCATACCAGCCTACGACCTGTTCTTTGGATAATTGATTAAGTAGTGACACGAGCTCAAGTGAGTCATCACCATACTCTATTAAGGACAACGCCTTAAATACATTTTCAAATTCTTTTTCTCCCTCTGGGTTCCATGATAAGGACGCGCCATATGCCATACCGGGAATTGAGCTACTTAGAAAATTTATATGTCCAAAATCGCCCCAGTCAGTATTGAGAACGCCTGTTGCGCCATATTTAACACCGTAGGCAACCATTCTTTTTATATTTTCAAAACCTTTGTCAACCTTGTTTACTAGTTGATTCCATCCCCATACACCTGGGCATACGTACTGTTCTATACCTGACTCAGTTATTGCCTTTGTCCCATCTTCATTAGCATTTTCGTTGTAGTCCCAATTAAGACAGATGGCATCTTTACTTATATCGTTTAAAAGTTCTGGATGATGCAGAATTACATCCCCCCAGAACATAACCCTTTTGCCTTTTTTCTTAACTATATCTATTACTTTGTTCAAAAAATCTACATATAACCTTCCAACACCAACTTCATCAGCTCTAGCTTTACTTTTGCCCTTGCCGAGGTCAAAGGTTTCATCACAGCAAATATTGAATGTGTTTGAACTAAATAGTGGGATATATTGCATTAGCATTTTTTCAACTAGCTTGATGCTACCTTCATTAGTAGCATCAAGTGTGTGGGAAATCATTCTATTGCTAAAGGAATATTCGCCACCTTCACTGTTATCAAGTTCACACAATTCATTGAATGATTTTGACCTAAGCACTTCATACATGTGCCCGAAGGTAGATAATGATGGAATCAATTCAACATGCTTTTTTTTGCAATATTGGTCAAGTATTAATATTTCCTCTGCTGTTAGTGGGTCTTTGTCCATCCAAATTTCACTCATGCCCTTAAATGCAAAAGTATGCTCTATATATAATTGTAACTGATTAATTTTATAAAAAGAGGCTCTATCAACTAGCTCCATAAGCATTTCAAGTGTTGGAACTTTGCCTCTTGTAACATCATGATAGAATCCACGATTAGTAAAGTATGGCTCGTCCTCAATTTTGAGGTTTGGAAGTAAAGATCCATTTTGCCTAATTATTTGTCTAAATGTCTGTACTCCATAAAATATACCTATGGAAGTGGCGGCACATATTTCAATGCATTTTCCAGCAATAGTTAAGCTGTAAGCTTCTTTTGGACCTACAGATTTTTTTAATCGGATTATAAGTTTATCACTATTACAGTCAAAAGATTTATTTATGACTAATTTGAATCCTAATTGCTGCTTAATCTCATCTTGTAATACAATAGCCGCATTTAGGTCATCAAAATCACATTGGTAATCTAAAACTATTTCTGTATCACGTCTAAGCTGTAATGTACCTTCCGCAAGTTTTAAATGTTTTGGACTTGGTATTAAAAACATATTGTACACTCCCTAAATTTCTTCGATTATGATTTGGGTTACTAACTTTTAATGTTCAGTAGGTTCTCGTTTTTACTGAGAACTATATATAAAAATATCAATAAAATAAAGCATCCCCTTTATAATAATTTTGTGAAAAACTTAACATAAAAGAGGCTGATGAAACAAGCAAAAAACATTTAAAAGAAATGTTTATGTATTTATTTACGTTATACCATATTGAATAAAAAATCAATAGCTTGTGAAATAATAATTAAAACTTATTTATTGGTAATAACTACTGTAATGTTGTAAAACATATTAAATGTTGGTAATGCTTGCGAACATTGTGTTGGTGAAGTCTGCTAGGGTGTAAAATAAACGAGTCAATTAAAGAGAGGAAAAGCTATGTCATCTTAATATGATTGCCATTGGCAATGAGAATTCATTGCAGTTTTTCGTAATAGATTATTTTGTACTATATTTACTATTACTATAATGTAGGGTTTATAATTTTTATATTTAATTTAAATATTATAAATTGGTAAAGTAGTTCTTAATATTAATTAAAAGATAGATGAAGCTAATATTGTTAATATTAGAAATATTAACAATATTAAAATTACTTATCCATGCGTATCAGAAGGGCATATACTGAATTATTTAGACTTATATGTAGTAATATGAAGATAATTTGCTTAGAATACACATGTGATGAAATTATACCGTTGTTAATGTGATAGAATATTCCTTGTCGTCACAAACGATTGGCAGACTAAGCCAAATGTTAATTACAATTTAAAAAAATTTCAAATGTGAGTTTATTTTAAAGAAGTTGTTGACAAAACAAGAAACATCTAGTATTATAGTAGAAGTCGTCACATGATGACAAATTAAATTGGTCTTTGAAAATTAAACAGAGAAATAGGTAAAGATAGCGAAATAATATTTCGCTAGATCAGTTAATTACTTTAGTTAA
>Ga0209540_10002841_pt1 | contig 12067 bp, 10 predicted proteins | sample BarGraIncu01121A_FD_184501 | JGI IMG/M metagenome (GOLD analysis project Ga0209540, IMG submission 184501) | Arctic peat soil microbial communities from Barrow, Alaska - Barrow Graham LP Incubations 011-21A (SPAdes) (version 2) | ecosystem: Environmental > Terrestrial > Soil > Wetlands > Peat... | reverse complement strand
CGAATCCATCCACGCCGGCGCCGCAGCCGACACGTCCTTGAGCGAGTTGTCCTCAGCGGTCGTGTCCGCCCATCCGTTGACACCGGTGGCTGAGGCCATCGCCGAGCCTGAGGCGATCGCCGAGCCTGAAGCGATTACTGAGCCCGAGGCGATTGCTGAGCCCGAGCCCGTGTCCGAGCCTGAGACCGTCGCGGAGCCTGAGACCGTCGCTGAGTCCGAGGCCGGGTCCGAGCCCGAGACCATGGCTCAGCCCGAGACAATGTTCGAGCCCGAGATCCTCGCTGAGCCGGAGGCCGCCGAGCCTCAGCGCGAGCCGCTCGCTGCGCCCGATGACTTCGATGGGCTCGAGCTCGTCGACTGGGAGCCCCAGCTTCTGACGGCGTCCAGCCAGGTACAGGAGCCCGAGGCAGCCCCCGAGGCTTCCGCTTTCGCTGAGCCGGAGGCGGTCGTAGAGCCCGAGGCGATTGCGGAGCCTGAGCCGGTCGACGCGACGGCGCCACCTGCCGAGCCGGACCACAGCGTGGGACTGACCGGTGCCGCAGCTGCTGCGCTGGCTGCGGCGAGCGCCTGGGGTGTCTGGGGAGGCACGCCCGCGGTTCCGTCGATGCCCCCTGAGACCCCCATGGAGGTCGCCGAGCCCGAGCCGGAACCCCTTCAGGTCGCCGAGCCCGAGGCGGTGAACGCTGCTCCGTTCGAGCCCGAATCCGCCGAGATCGCTCAAGCCGAGAGCGAGGGCCTGCCCGTACCGGAGCCCGAGGTGCTGAGCATCCCCGAGCCGGCGCCATACGGGATCGCCGCTGAGCCCCCCGCCTTCACGTCGGGTGTCGTCACGACTCCCATCCCCGAGCCGGACATGTATGCGGCGCCCGGGCTGCCCACCTTCACCGTCCCGGAGCCGGAGCCCTTCATCATCCCGGAGCCGGAGGCACCGTCGGAGCCGGCGTCGTCGTCTGTTCCCGTCGGCGAGACGACCCCCATCCCCGAGCCCGGGGGCTGGATCGAGCCCGAGCCGAGCGGTTCGGAGGGCTTCGCCTCCGAGGAGGCATCTGGGACCTTTACGGCCGTACCCGACGGCACGGTGCTCAGCCCTCCCACCGTGGCTCCGGAGAACGCGCCCCACGAGCAGCTCCACGCGTGGGCGGCCAATAATCCTGCCTACGACCTCAGCGTGGACGTGTCGAGCATCGTCGGCGTGGCACTGAGGTTCGCGCCGGCCCAGTTGGCCGGTGTGGCGCCGCAGGCCGACGACTCCCAGCGCCACATCGTCGTCAACGATGAGGCGGCCGCAGCGATGTTCGCTCGGAGCGCCCCCGCAGAGGCGCAGCCGGAGGCACCCGCGCCGTACGCACCACCCGCAGAGCCCGAGCCGTACGCACCACCTGCACAGGCCGCGTACGAGCCGTTCGCGCCCCCCGCGTCGACGTTCGCGCCGGAGGCTCAGCCGTACGACGTTCCGCCAGCTGCGGCGCCCGTGCCAGAACCCGACCCGTTCGCGTTCACCCCACCGCCGATCCCGGAGTCGATCTTCGCCCCGCCGTCGCCTGAGGGATCCGCACCGGCCTGGACCGCTCCCGTACCCAGCTTGGAACCCGCACCCCTCGGCTCCGAGCCCGCCCCGGACGCCGAAGCCCCGGCCGATCCCGCACCGGAACCGGAGCACGGACAGCCCGGCGACGCTGAGCATTCGAAGTGGTTCGACCGGGCCAAGATGTGGGCCGCGAACAACCTGTACGACCCGGACGAAGAGGAGCCGGTCATCGCGAGCGAGGACGCTCACGGGCAGGACGATCAGTTCCGCTGACATTCGGTCTCGTCGGATAGCGTGCCCGTGTGACCAGTGATGCTCGCCGCCTGGCGTACGGAGTCCTGCTCGCCCAGTTCCCAGGGACCACGATCCCCGAGTGGCTGAAGCCCGCCCTGGCCGGTGGGCTGGCGGGGATCATCCTGTTCGGAGAGAACACGCCCCACATCGAGACCACGCGTCGGGTGGTGGCCAAGTTCCAGGCGGCCGTACGCGCCGGGGGCGAGCCGGAACTCATCGTCGCCAGCGACGAAGAGGGCGGCGACGTGACCCGCCTGCAGCACGCAGGTGGGTCGTCATTGCCCGGCAACGCGGCCCTGGGGGATGTGGACGACACCGAGCTGACAAGGCGCTGTGCGGCTGCGTACGGGAAGCTGCTGGCCCACGCCGGCATCACCCTCACGATCGCCCCGTGCCTCGATGTGGCGAGCGAGCCGCTCAACCCCGTCATCGGCGTGCGGTCGTTCGGCGCCGATCCCGACCTGGTCGCCCGGCATGGTGCCGCGTTCGCGGCAGGCGTGCGCGAGGCAGGCGTGAGGTCGTGCGGGAAGCACTTCCCCGGCCATGGGGCGACCCGGACGGACAGTCACCTCGCGTTGCCGGTCCTGGACATACCGCTCGATGTGCTCGCGCAGCGTGACGAAGCGCCGTTCGCCTGTGGCGTCGACTCGGTGATGACCGCGCACGTCGTCGTCCCCGCCCTCGGCCCTGACCCTGCGACCCTGTCACCCTGGTCGACGCAGCGCATCCGCGCGCTCGGCATCGAGGGACCGATCGTCACGGACGCACTCGGGATGCGCGCGATCGCTGACATGTACGACATGGGTGAGGCGTCCGTACGGGCCTTGGAGGCGGGCGCTGACCTGCTCTGTCTCGACTCTCCCACCGGCCGCGACCCGCAAGCGGACTTCGAGGCGGCCGTCGCGGGCATCGAGGCGGCTGTGCTCAGCGGACGGCTGTCAGGCGATGCGATGCGTACGTCCCACGAGCGGAACCTCACGCTGACCGCTACACCGATGCCCGCCGAGCCGCTGGACGACATCCTGGCGGCCCTGGATGCCGTGGGCGGCGAAGCGGCGACGCGTGCCGTCCGTACAGGCGGCTTCGTCCGCTGCGACCCCCCGGTCGTCGTGGCCGATCTCCGCCACCGCGTCTCCATCGCCGCCGGCGCCGCACCGCTGGCACTGGCCGAGGTCCTCGACCGTCGGGGCGCACTCGCGAAACTCGTCAGGGGGCCTCACGAGGCCATCGCCGTCCGCGAGCCCGTGGTGGCGGTCGTCCGCGAGCCGCTCGCCGACGCGGCCGAAGGTGAGGCACTCGATGCGCTCCTCGCTGCCCGTCCCGACACCGTCGTCGTACACACCGGCCTCGCGGCCGCGGCTCCCAGCGCGGAGAGGATCGTGTACGCGCACGGCGCGGGCCGTGCCAACGCCGAGGCGGTAGCGGCTCTGCTGTTCTAGGCCTTCCAGACCCACGACTGGGCGAGCGCGGCTTCACCCGCCACGACCTGCTCGAGGCTGCCGCCGACCACCATGCCGACCATGACGTAGGAGTAGCCGCGCGCGTAGACGCAGCGCGCCTGGCCCGCGTACCCTTGGTAGACGAGGTCAGTCGTCTTGGAGACCTTCCCACCCCAGGTGCCATCGGGGAGAGCCGTCACCGTGGCTGAACGGGCCAGATCGGTGCTGCACGCGACCGTGGCGCTCTGGGTGCCCGTGGCCCTGACCATGATGGCGTCGTTCGCGTCGTTGACGATGGTGACCTCGTTGCCCGCCTCGTATGTACAGGTCCATCCCGACGGGATCAGGGCCCGCCAGTCGGGCGTTTCGGCGGAGGATCCCGAGCAGTTGCCGACCTTCGCCGGCGATGGCGTCGCGGTCGGGGTGACGGCCGGTGCTGTGGTCGCCCTCGCGGTCGGCTCGGCCGTCCAGACTGACGCACCCGTCGTCTTGGGTGTCGAGGTCATCGCCCAGACCGCCACGCCGAGCCCCATCACCGCGACCAAGACGACGGCCATCACCCCGAACTCCACGGGGACCCGATCCTGATCCGGCCCACCGGGCGGCATCTCGTACGGCGCATGAGGCAAGGGAGGCTGCTGTCCTGCGAGCGGCATGGGGTACGAAGGCGTGGCGGGAGGCTGCCCGTACAGGGGCACCTGCGGGTCCAAAGGCCACGGCCCACCGGCCCCGGGTCGATCGCTCACGTTGCCTCCAGCGTCTCAGCCACGGCCGATGATGGCCGGGCCGGATGTCCCAGCGCTGGAAGGGTAGGTGGGTGGGAGGGGCACGCGGCGGATGGATGACATCGTCCTCATCCTGACTCGACTTCGACGACCCCATGATGACCGGTTGGTGAACCGTCGGTGGATGGGCCATTTGGGCCGAGGTGTAGCGTCACCGCGGGGTGATGAGGACTGTGGCACGCGCGACGGGAGCGATGTTCGCCTCTCTTCGGGTACCCAATTACCGGAAATACTTCTCCGGCGCATTGGTGTCGAACATCGGCACGTGGGTCTCGCGAATAGCCCAGGACTGGCTCGTACTCGTCATCCTCACCCACAACTCCGCGTTCGCCCTCGGGTTCATCACGACGATCCAATTCATCTGGATGCCGCTGCTGTCCCCGTGGACCGGCATGGTCGCCGACCGCTTCCCCAAGCGCCGCACGATGATGGTCACGCAGTCGATGATGCTGCTCACCTCGCTGTCGCTGGCACTCCTCACGATGAGCGGGCGAATCACCTTGTGGGAGGTGTACGCGCTCGCGGGAGTCCAGGGAATGGCGGCGGCGTTCGACGGGCCGGCGCGGATGACGCTCGCGTCGGAGATGGTGCCGCCGGACCTCATCATGAACGCGGTGAGCCTCAACTCGGCGTCGTTCAACATCGGCAGGCTCGTCGGACCGGCCCTGGGCGGCATCATCATCGCCCGCTGGAGCGTGGGCGTCGGCATGCTCGTCAACTCCGCGTCGTTCCTCGCGGTACTCATTGCGCTCATCTCGCTCAACGGGTCCCAGATGCACCCGGCCGCGCCCCGGCGAGGCGGAGGCGCGCTCAAGGAGGCGATCGTCTACCTCAAGAGCAGGCCCGATCTCCAGCTCATCATGGCGACGATCTTCTGCCTGACGATGTTCGCGATGAACTTCCAGGTGACGAACGCGCTCATGGCGACGACCGTGTTCCACAAGGGTGCGACCGCGTACGGTCTGCTCGGCTCGATGCTCGCCGTAGGTTCGCTGACGGGTGCCCTGCTCAACGCGCGGCGGACCACACCCAAGCTCCGCACGCTGCTCATCGCCATGACGAGCGTCGCGGTCTGTACGTTGTTGATGGCGCTCGCGCCCTCGTACTGGTTGTTCGCTCTCATCCTCATCCCTTCGGGGCTGTCGAGCATGACCGCCCTCACCACGTCGAACTCGACCGTGCAGCTCACGAGCGATCCGGCGATGCGTGGCCGCGTGATGGCCCTGTACATGGCCATCAACCAGGGCGGCGCGCCCATCGGCGCCATGATCATCGGCGTGATGGCGGATCGTGTCGGCGTCCGCTGGGCTCTCGGCTTGGCGAGCGTCGTCGTCCTGGTCGCCGCCCTCGTGTCGTCGTTTGTCGTGCGCCGCCGCAGACTCCAGACGACCGCACCCAAAGCGCCCATGCAGCCGGCGACCTTCGAAGAGGACTGAGCCCGCGAGCCTTACTGGTTGGTGTTGATCACGGGTGTGGCTCGCGAGTCACCGCACAGCACGAGCAGCAGGTTGGCCACCATCTGGGCCTTGCGCTCCTCGTTCATCTGGACGACCGAGTCCGTCTCGAGGCGACGCAACGCCTGCTCGACCATGCCGACCGCGCCCTCGACGATCATCGAGCGGGCTGCGATGACTGCCGCCGCCTGCTGCCGCTGAAGCATCGCGTGGGCGATCTCCGGCGCGTATGCGAGCGACGAGATCCTCGCCTCCACGATCTCGATGCCGGCGATCGCCACACGCGCCGCGACCTCCTTGGCAAGCTCGGCGGCGACGAGCTCGGTCGAGCCGCGCAGGCTCTCCTCACCGGGATCGGCGTTGTCGTACGGATGGGTGGACGCCACGTGCCGCAAAGCGGATTCGGCCTGTACCTCGACGAAGTGCTGCGAGTTCTCCACCGCGAACGACGCCTTCGCCGTGTCGGCGATCTGCCAGACGATGATCGCGGCGATGTTCACCGGGTTGCCGTCGGAGTCGTTGACCTTGAGCTCGTGTGTCTCGAAGTTGTTGACCTTGACCGACACCCGGCGCTTCGAGGTGAACGGCATCGTCAGCTGGAGGCCTGGCCGCCGGATCGTACCGACGTAGCGGCCGAGGAACTGGAGCACCTTGGTCTCGCCGGGCTGGATGACAGTCAGCGAGGTCATCCCGAAGTACATCGCGATGAACAGCACCACCCCGAGCACGGTGAGCATCGGTGCATTGATGACCGCGCCGAAGACTCCGAAGCCGATCGCGACGGCTCCGACCGCGAGCAGCACCAAGAGCGCCAGGCCACCTGGCACCGACCACGCGTCTCGCTCCTCCGCGGCAACGCGGACGCCGCTGTGGCCCACAGGTGTGGCCGTCACGATCCCCAGTGCGGGAACGGCGACCTCTTGATCCGGGTACGGCACGGGGGCGGCTGCCGGCGGCTGGTAGCCCTGATCAGATCCGGCCGGCGCTGCGGCAGGCTGCGGGGTGGGCTGGTTGAACTGTGGCTGGTTGGTCATGTGGGACTCCGATCCTCGATCGGCGCTGTCACGGGCGCCGTCAGGTCGAGTCTAGGAACCCCACCTAGCGCGCGGCGCTCGGGGGGCGCATCCCCGCCAGCAGCCCTCGAAAAGGGATCTGACCGCGGGCAAAGGCGAAGGGCCCGCGAGCGAGTATGAGTCGTTCGACGGGCCCTTCTTTTCGGTCAGCGTGGTGGCTGCCAAACCGACAACTCGCTCCCCTGACCGACCCCGCATCCACCGTGCGAGTCCCTCGGACCGAAGTCCTCGGTGTCAATCATTCCTTCGTGCTGCCCCGCTTTTCCTTGCGGAATCGCGTAAGAGATTTCTATCCCCTGCGCAACTGCCGCGCAAGTGATTTCGCGGAATTACATGGGTGGAATTTGCCACGACTTTTGTGCACCGTCAATAGGCGGTTGTGCACCTATTCTCCACCGGTGATGCACAGGTTTATGCACAGCCTTCGGCCGGCGTAGCTCGGTCGCCAGCCCGGTCGTCACGGAGAGGGGTAGCGGCACCCAGGCGAGCCGACCGGCACTCTGAGGCCGAGCCTGCTGGGGCATGCGAAAGGGCCCGCGAGCGAGTATGAGTCGTTCGACGGGCCCTTCCAGTGATCGGACGATGGCCTCCCGATCGGAGAACCGACTCCCTGCCCACACGGCCCGCCATCGGGCGGCGCGACGGGCGAACCCGCCGTACAAGGCACTTCGTCAATCCTCCATCGCATTCCCTTGCGGGCTTGCGATGGGTAATTTCTACAGCGTCGGTACGGACTCGTCAAGCGCTTCTTGAGAACTCCTTCGGGGAGTTATTTATCCACTGGTCCCACGCGTGAACGCCATTTCTGCCCACACGTTATGCACAGGAGATACACCGATTCATCCACAGGTCACCGGGGGCCACGGGACGATGACCCAGGCGGTCGAGGAGTCCGAGCGATGCCCAGGAGGTCGGGCCACGTGGCGATCTTGGTGCGGCGCCGACCGTACCTCCCGCCGAGCGCGCTCTCGGCCGCATCGATGCGCATCCAGTCGTCGTACGTGGTCGGCCGGAGCCCTTTCCGGCGCCACACGTGCTCCGCCGGCTCGAGCATGACCGGGGGCTCGTCGGCCAGGTCCTCGATCACCGCCGCCACCGTCTCGGCGGCGTCGGACTTGTTCGTACCGATCACGCCGATCGGTCCCCTCTTGATCCAGCCCACCACGTACTCCCGGCGCTGGACGCGTCCGTGCGCATCCGTCACCCTGCCCAGCCGGTGAGGGATGACGCCGCGGACGTCGTCGAACGGCACGTCGGCGAGCGCCCGTCCGCGGTAGCCGATCGCCCTGAGTACGAGCTGGCACTCGATCGTGCGCTCCTCGCCCGAACCGACCAGGCGTCCGTCGGCGTCCAGGGCAGTCCGCTCCAGCGTGATGCCTGCGACACGATGCCGCCCGTCGACCTCGAGCGGCCGGTGCCAGAACAGCAGGTGCAGCCGCAGCGAGGCGTCGGGTACGGATCGCTGCGCGGCCACCTTCAACGCCTCGACGTTCGCCCGGGGTCGCCGTTCGAGCGCCGTCAGATCGATGTCGTCCAGCGTGTCGTGCACGACCGGCTGGACCTGCGGCAGCGTGAGCAACTCGCGCAGCTCCGGGGTGGTGAACGACGCGTGCTGGGGTCCTCGGCGCCCGATGATCCACACGTCGTTGACGGCCTGTCCACGCAGTTCGCTGAGCACGGTGTCCGGCATGTCGGTCGGGGACAGCTCGGAAGCCGTCTTGCACAGGATCCGGGACACGTCGACGGCGACGTTGCCCACGCCGACCGTGACGACCGACCGGACACCCGTGAGCCTGAAGCGGCTGGCGTCGGGATGTCCCGAGTACCACGCGACGAACGAGCGCGCCGACTCGCTGCCCGGGAGATTCTCCCCCGGTACAGCCATCTCCGCGTCCTCCGCGGCACCGACCGCGTATATCACCGCGTCGTACGCGCCGAGCAGCTCATGGCGCGTCACGTCCTTCCCGAACTCGACCAGGCCGAGGAACCGGATGTCCGGCGACTCGAAGACGCGCGCCAGCGCAACGCCGACACCCTTGATCGAGGTGTGATCGGGCGCAACCCCGTACCGCAGCAGCCCGTACGGGGTCGGCAGCCGGTCGTACATGTCCACGGCGATGCCGGGGTGAGCCAGAAGCGCCTGCGCCGCGAAGATGCCGGATGGGCCAGCCCCGACGATCGCGACCCGCCTCGGCTCACCCATCCCGGCATCGTACGGTCGCGGGAGCGCTGGTGACAGGCAGTCCACGCCGCGGCCCGGCCTAGGGTCGAGGCCGTGACCGATCACGTCCTCGCCTTCGTCGACGCCGTAGCGGAAGACCCGCAGATCAACCTTCACTCCCTGATCATCCGTGACCCTTCAGGCGTACAGGTCGAGGCGTACTGGGCGCCCTACGATCCCGATGACCGGCAGATCGTCTACTCGGTGAGCAAGACGATCATGGCCACGGCTGCGGGATTCGCCCTCGCGGAGGGCCTCGTACGTCTCGACGACCCGGTCGTCGACCTCATCGAGGCCCCCTTCCCCGTGGACGGCCGTCGCCGGGAGCTGACGTTCCATCACCTGCTGTCGATGACGACTGGCCATGACGTGGACACCGTCGACTTCGCGACGGACGCTCGGGGCGACCTCGCGACCCAGTTCTGGCGAACGGAACCGCAGACTCCGGTGGGGTCGCGCCACGTCTACAACAACGGCGCCAGCTGGGCTGTCGGCGAGGTCGTACGCAAGGTGACGGACCAGTCGTTGCTCGACTACCTTCGCCCACGTCTGCTCGACCCGCTGGGGATCGAGATCACATGGGACCTGGACGGCCGCGGGAAAGAGCTGGGCTTCAGCGGTGCGCACCTCACCACACGGGCGCTCGCGGCGATAGGCCAGCTGTACGCCTCGGGAGGACGCTGGCAGGGACGCCAGGTGCTGCCCGAGGGCTGGACCACCCTCGCGAGCACCCACCACGCAGACACCAACGAGCCGAATGCGGAGTGGAACTTCGGCTACGGCTACCAGGTCTGGCTCAGCCGAGAGGGCTTCCGGCTCGACGGAGCGTACGGGCAGTACGCGCTCGTGCTCCCCGACTCCGAGACCGTGATCGCGATCACGTCCGCCCAGCCCGTTACGTCACAGCCGGTGCTCGATCTCGTGTGGGAGCACCTTGTACTTGGCCTCGGACAGCCGCGAGTACGGAGCGGGCGGGACGCCTCGCGTCCCTGGCGCTGCGGACGCTGAAGGACTCGGGCGCGTACGGATCGTGGCAGCACGCCGGCCCCGTACCGGTCCGGCCATCCCTCGCGATCAGCGTCGACCAGCTGCACCTGCCGGGCCTCGCCGTGACGCGCGACGCGGACGGGTTCGCGGTGACGTTCGCGCTCGAGGGGAAACCAGTCACGCTCACGACGGCCGGCCCGTGGCGGCGTCACCCGCCGAGGTGATGTGAGGCTCCGGCTGTGCATCACGGACGCTCCGCACGTGCTGCTCGTCGACCTCGATGTCCACGGCGCCGGCCTCGCCTGGCAGACGCCCCCGTTGCACATGGCCACCTTTGCGGACCTCGCGGCGCCGTAGAGGGCCTCCCCGTGGCCAACGCCCGCTCGGCGGACTACTCCTCCGTGGGCGCAGACTGCGCTGCGGGGGTCCGTACCGGGATCTTGATGTGGCCGGACTTGAGGTCGACGCGCCCCAGGCCGTCGGCCCCTTCAGGGGTGTCGACGACGAACACCTTCTCGAGCTCACGCTGCTCGCGCTGGTAGCGCAGGCTCGGCTGGATGATCTCGAGCGGGTTGGACATGGAAACCTCCTTGGCACCTCTCAGTCTGCCGTACGACGTCAAGCAGCCCTGGGAGCCATCCCGTTTCGGCCTTCCTGAGGGCGTTCTCAGCCGAGTTCATGTGGACCTTGTCATCTTTCCTACTGCTCCGCGTAGTCCTGCCTAGTGTCTGGGTCGTGGCCTTCGGAGGGATGTCACCGGGGGGAGGAACAAGCTGTGAGCATCTTCAACTGGCTGCGAGGCGGTGCCGCGACGCTCGACGACGCGGACTACGGCCGCTTCGGCGTCGGCCGCGACCTCAGGGCCCTGCCTCGTACGGTCGTCAAGGACCTCGACTTCTTCGGTCGGTTCTGGATCCGCCGCGCGGAGGCTACGCCTGCCGCTGAGCAGCGTGCGCTCGACCTGTGCGCCGACCTCGAGGTCTTCGCCAAGACCGACGCCCTCCGTTTCTGCCGCGAGCTGCGCATGGTCTCCGAGCCGGTCGGCGGCTGGGTCGAGTACGGCGCCATCCGCCTCATCACTGAGCTTCTCGGCGCGATCGACACCCCCGACACCGACTACCTCATGGAGTCGTCTCTCGCGTTCCTGCGGACCCGGACGATCCCGTGGAACAACCTGTCCTCCGACGCCCACACGTGGTGGATGGCGAACCTGCCGGGCGTCGTGTGGCTGCCGCCGAATCAGGTCCCGCTCCGCGGCGCATCGCCGCTCACCGACGTCCGCTTCGGTGAGGAGCGCGTGCTGGCGACCATCGAGTTCAACTCGAGCACGTTCATCCTGCGCCGCGAGGGCTGCGACTACGTCGTCTACCAGCGCTACCCGGGTCCGGACGAGTACAGCGAGCCGATCGAGTTCGTCGACGTGCGGTCCATGGACATGTACGAGGTCTACTGCCGGGTCGGCCGCGGCTTCAGCGCCGTGCCCGACTGGGTCGATCCCCAGCTGGCCCCGTTCATCACCGTCCACCCGGGCGACTTCCGCTGAATCACGCCGCGTTGCGACACCTGGCGCTCCCTGAGCCCGGACTCGGCGACGCGCGAGGGGCCGAGAGGAAGCGCGCCCACTCCGGGGGATAACGTGGCCTCGTCGGCAACAAGGAGTGAGATGGACGCGGTAACCGTGACCTGCGCCACCTGCAGGACCAAGAACCAGGTGCCCTTTGTGGCCGCCGACGCTCCTCGCTGCACCCAGTGCCAGGGGTTCCTCCCGTGGATCACGCAGGCGGTGGACACCGACTACACCGTGATCGCGGACAGCAGCACGGTCGTCGTGTGCGTCGAGCTCTGGGCCGCCTGGGCACAGCCCAGCCGGCTTGTCGGGCCGCTGCTCGAGCGCGTCGTCTCCGAGCGTGCGGGACGTATGAAGCTCGTGAAGGTCAACGTCGAGGACGCTCGCAGGGTGCAGTCGAAGCACGAGGCGCGCATGATCCCCACGCTGCTGCTGCTCTGGCAGGGTGAGGAGATCGGCCGCCACACCGGCGCGCTCCAGCTGCCAGAGCTGCGGCGCTGGGTCGACCAGGGCATCGCGACCGTGTTCCGCCCGGCCAAGACGCCTTCCTGACCGTCCGCACCCGCTGCCGCGCTGTTGACCGCGGCGTAGATTGGTGACATGACCGTACGGTCGCCCGCCGTCGCGGGGCAGTTCTACCCCGCCCACCCAGCGCGCCTGAAACGCATGATCTCGGAGCTGCTCGCTGAGGTGAGCCCCGAGTCCGTACCGGCGGCGGG
>Ga0209540_10002839_pt1 | contig 12069 bp, 15 predicted proteins | sample BarGraIncu01121A_FD_184501 | JGI IMG/M metagenome (GOLD analysis project Ga0209540, IMG submission 184501) | Arctic peat soil microbial communities from Barrow, Alaska - Barrow Graham LP Incubations 011-21A (SPAdes) (version 2) | ecosystem: Environmental > Terrestrial > Soil > Wetlands > Peat... | reverse complement strand
ATGTAGGCGTAAGTGTTAAAATGTTTGATCCATTAGTTGGACTGATTAAATTAGGAGTGTTTGGCGAGGCAAGTGTTGTAAAGTTCCAAGCAGTTGCCCAGTTACTTGTTCCGTTAGAGTTTGATGCACTTGCTCTCCAATAGTAAATTGTATTCGCTTGTAAAATACCCGATGGAACTTGATATTGTGAGCTTGGAAGACTGCTTAAATCAATTACCGGTAACGAGAAACCCGCGTTGTTTGCTACTTGAAGATTATACGAAGTAGCTCCTGTTACATCACTCCAATCAAGTAATGGCATGAGCGTAACACCTGAAGATCCGTTAGCTGGGGATACTAATGTTGGAGAAGATATTGTCGTTGTAAAATTCCACACTGAACTCCAAGGACTTATTTCTAAATCATTATAATATAAAATATTAAAACCATACACTCTCCAAAAATATTTAGTAAATCCTGTCAATGTTCCAGATGATACAACAGCTTGAGTATTTGTAACTATTGTATCATAATTAGTAGAATTAAAACTCGAATCCGATGAAATTTGAATTCTATATTTTGTAGCATAATTTAGTGAATTCCAAATCATGGTAGGTACATATGAAACATTAAAAGAATTATTCACAGGGGATAGCAACATAGGTCCATTTGCGAACAGAACTCCTCCTGTTGTTGTTTTATATACAATCCCATATTCGGTTCCAGATGATGATTTATATGATCCTGAGGAATAACCCACACTTGAATCTATCATTTGTATTGACCAAATATATCCATTTAAACTATCAACAGATTGTCTCATAAAATTATCACCACCGTCAGTCGATTTGTAGATCAAATTATATTGTGGATAAGGAACAGTCGACCCGTACCCTCCGAACCAACCAGTATTTGTATTACAAAAATATACGGTGTAAAAGTGAGCAGCTATAAACGTATGCGGAATACCAAACCAGTTATCACCTGAATTTGTCGTTTTGGCTATAGTTGCCTCATATACTTGATATCCTGTGCTCATTTCGGGAAAAAAGATGTCACTTGCATGAGAAGAATAAACAATATTCCAATTAATGCCTCCATTACTTGTTTTCCAAGTTGCAGAAGACGTCGTTATCGTATGACCAATATTTTCCGAAGTAAATACAATTTTAGTGAACCCTCCAGGAACATCATTAGAAGGTATCAAAGACCAATTATTACCTGTATTAGTTGTTTTGTAAAGTATATAATTATTCGTAGCTGCATAGCCAGTAACTTGATTAATAAACGAAACACTAGTAATGTAGTGGTCATGAAGAGTAGTTGAATCAATCATTGATATCCAATTATTTCCTCCGTTTACCGTTTTCATAAATCTATCCTTCGTGTTGGATGTGCTACGTTGTACACTTACAAAACCTGTATTTTGATTTATGAAATATAAACAAGCAATATAACCTGACGAATTACTGAAATTTGTATAATCTGCCCAACTCAATCCCGAATTTGTAGTTTTAATAATTTTTCTTGCGTTGGTATTATTAAAGTATCTGTAACCATAAGCAAAACCAGTATTTATATCTATAAAAAATGTTTTAAAATGGCTTTCTTCTGTATCGATAAAAACAGTTTTCCACCCTGTTTGGGACTTTAACTCAACGATGTTTGTAAACAAATAAACAAATACGATAAAGTATATAAGTTTTTTCATAACAATTATTTTAAAGGTTTAAGAATATTTATTTCTTGTTACAGTTCTCGCATAAATTAACGAAACAAATTTTATCGAGATTGTTATTATCAAACTCATCCCGGAAATTACTTAGCAGATCCGGTTTCAAATGTTTCGGGCAAAATTGTTTGTGGCATATTGCGCATTCATAATAATTTTCATCTTCCAAATAGCTTTTGCCATTCAAATCTTTGCTGATATGGAAATCAATACCGCATTTACTACATTTCATAATTATTGAAATTTGAAGTTTATAAAAACTTTTTTATAATTTTAGATATTCTCGTTGGATTTCATTTTCTAAAGAATACACATAAGCATATATTTCATCATTATTAAGATTCTGTATAATGTCATTATTTAAAGAACCCCCATTATTTTGTATCTCTTCTATGCATTTGTCTAATAATCCATCCGGGTAGGGATTTGTACCATTACCTTTAGCTATGCTTAAAAACACAACCTTTCCGTCTTCAAATTTAATAATTATATCTGGCGGATCTCCACCGCTGTGAGTCTTTAGGCAAATCTTGCACTCTTTGTTAAAAAGTTTTATAGTTTTAGTTTTTAAGTTTAAAAAATATATTTTTTTATCGGGTATAATATTAATGCAATAAAAAAAGGACGCTAACTTCACCCGTCCTTCGTTGAGGCCCTGGGGGGTCCGTCAAAGAGACAAAATGAAGCGCGTCCTGTTTATATCAGGACGCAACTCCATTACATCGTTCCTTTGACTTTTTTTAGAACCCCAGTGTTTTCAACGAAGAACGCGTAACAAGTTACGTGCTAAAATCTTATATAAAGAACGTAATAATCCCTATGTTTATAAATCGGGATTAATAATTTATTGAACATTAGTCAATTATGGAAATAAAACAAATGATAAAATAAATGGTGGTATAATAAATTCAGAGGGGAGTAATCTCCTTTTTTCTTGTAATATTGGGAGCCATGAGATTTGGTAATATCGCCGGAAAATACTATTAATATATTAAAGGAATTAAATTATGAAAATATTAGAAAAAAACAATTATTCATTCAAAGCCCATTCAGATAAATTCATCGGTTGGAATGTATTCAAATGTAATCTATTTGATGAAGACTATAATCCTTATGATTTGTATTTCAATATAGCTACAAAGCATCTCAAACCACTTTTCGAAACAACAGATAACGAATTGGCTATCGGTGAATACGGGAGATTAAGGGAATATGAAAATTCAGATGAGTGCAATTATGACGAAATAAAACTTACGATTGTATTCAATTTGGACGGGATATTTTTTGAAGCGGAATATCTGATTAATGTTGCGACTGGGGTTGTCGAGTTGAGAATGGATAAGCCGTTGATATGTGTTAAGGATTTTATTGTGCCGATGATATAGACATTACTCTGGCTGAGCTGATTAAAGAGAAAATGAAGACAGATAAGCGGTTGCCGGTCATTTCTAATGTAGTTGTTAAATCAGATGAAGTTTCATATTCGAATTCATCATCATCAATGAATTTAAACATTGAATTATTCAATGTTCGACTTTCTTAACTTCTAAGAAATATCTTCCGTCTTCAATTTCAAAACTACCAAACTTAATATAACCGGCTGAATCTAATATTCCTTGTCTTTGCAATTCTAATATTACCCCAATATCCTGAGTAAGATCAATTATAGTATCATTAAATACTATCTTTTCCGGTTCTTTATTTTCCAATATATTAAAAGTGGACTCGATAAAAATACCGAAACAAAAAACAATAGCGATTATTCCTGACAACAATAATAATTTTATATTTTTATTCATAATCAATTTATAATAATTGTAAAACATTCAGGGGATTAATTCACCTGTCAGTATATCAAATTTAATATAGAAGGAATAATTCATAAATATACCATTCCTCATCATTTCATCAGGCGGGTCTAAGTGAACTTCGACAAGCGCATTTTTAGTTAACCGGTAATTGCTTTGCTTTAATTCTTCAAGTTTCCCGGGATTATCAAATATACTGAAAGGGAAAGGATATTCCGAGATACAATCGGATTTACGGTGCAATATCGAATCAAACAAATAACTGCTTAAAATAAAATCAATGTGAATATTTTTATAGTTAGCGGGAATATCAGCAAAAATAAAATCATCAAACATATCTTTATCTTCTTTTTGAAGTTGAGAAACGAAAATACTTCCATTATTATCTGAAATTTTAGTTATTTCAGAATTGATTTCAGCACAAACCGGATTATTATTTAGAAAGTCGAGGAAATCATATATATCCATTTCGGAATAGAGACTTTCTAAATTCAGATCAGGTTTTGATTTAAAATATTTTCTGGCAGAATCTGCCATTTTGGTTACATTAATTGTCAAAATGTTTTCGTCCTGGAATGTGAACAATTCTATTATTCCTGCATATATTTTTTTTACATACTTCTCAATAATTTTTTCATTTAAGCCAAACATTTCAAATAGTTTTTTATTCATCGCAATATTGCTGCATTCACTTAATATGAAATTAAAGCTGTATGCTGTTCCCGGGGCAACGCATTTGAGTATATGATTCAGATTAATCAATGGAAATAAAAGGTCTGGTTTGCCCAATTTTATTTTTCTTTAATTATTAACAAAGATAATAATATTATAAGGACATCTTTTGTCCCTGCGGATCACTTATATTTAAAAAAAATAATTTATGGAATCTTATACAGAAAAACTCGCTAAAAGGTTTTATGTGATGCAAAACATCGGTTGGGGGTGTCTTTTGATTTTTCTAATGATATTTTTGATATTTGCATGCGGTATTCTGGGGATATTATTCAGTAACAAATAACATTCCATTTTGATATTTTTAAGAAAGCATATTAAAATGGGAAAAGATCAGAAATTATCGGTTAATAAGGCGCTTCTTAAACGTCTTGCTACAATTGATAGGGAAATATCAGGTAAAAGATTTCCGAATAAAAGTATTCTGTCAAAATTACTTGGGGTATCATCTAAAACCATACAACGGGATGTTGATTTTATGAAATATGAGTATGATGCTCCGATTGAATTTGATAATATAAGGAAGGGATATTATTATACCGATAATAAATTTAGGCTAAATCCCTTGTCAGTTGATGCGAGCGATTTTCTTGCTATCGCAGTAACAGAGAAAGTCTTAGAGCAGTATAAAGACAGTCCTTATGCAAAACACTTTAAAAAGTTTTATGAAAAGCTTTCTTATCTTTTTGACAGCAAAATAACTATATCTGCGAAAGATTTAGATAATATTATAAGTTTTAAAATAGGACCTGTTCGGAAAGTAGATGAAAAAATTCTGGATAATCTAAATACCGCCCTGAATAACAACCGGAGAATTAAAATCAAATATTTCACTGCCTACAGCGGAATAAGTAAGGAGCGACAGATTGACCCATATCATATTATCAATCACCAGGGAGACTGGTATATGGTGGGTTATTGTCATCTCTCAAAAGAGATTAAGGTATTTGCAGTTAGCCGTATTCAGGAAATCAAACTGACAAACAGATATTATGAAATTCCACCTGATTTTAATATAAAAGAATACTTTAAAGGGAGTTTTGGAATATATGAGAGTAAAGAGATGTATGATATTAAACTGCATATAACCGGTGATTCTGTTGGATATGTAAAGGAAAAGCAATGGCACGAGTCACAGAAAATCACGGACAGAAAAGATGGTTCGATGATATTGGAATTTAAAGTTAATAATCTGACTGAGGTAACTTTTTGGATACTTGCCCTGGGTAAAGATTGTAAGGTATTGAAACCAACCGAACTAAGAAAGAACGTGATTGAGGAATTAAAACAAGCAATTCTAAATTATAATATCTGATTATTCGTTTGCTGGGGCATTCATTGCAAATCTGATAAAACAATTAAAAATAATGACCAAAATGAACCCGCAGTTTTCAAAAGATAATCTAATGGAATATTTACAGCGAAATTATAAAGGATTTTATAAAACTCAGTTAAAAGAAGAAAAAGCGATAGGATTTAATTGATTTAAGTAAATAGAAAATATTAATAATGAATCCTCATAGATATTTTAATTTTCAGGTTTAATAATTTAATAGAAATTTTTAAAAGCAAAAAATATATTTAGAAATACTATATTTTAATTAAAATAAGTATCTTTAATAATAAATGTTGTTAGGAAATTTAAAAATAAAAGGAATAAAAAAGGTCAAAAAGTAAACCTATCCACCGAATTAGAATGGCTTAGGGTTCATTTTGTATTCATATAAACAAGTTATGTGCAACTTTAGGACACACTATACACAAAAAGACAATCGAATAATAACAATTTAAAAACAAATAAATGAGGTATACATTTTGGAACAACAAAGGCGGGACAGGTAAATCTAGTCTAGCATTTCAGACAATAACTGAATACGCAATTTTGCACCCAACGGAAAGAATATTGGCAATTGACTTATGTCCTCAAGCTAATTTATCAGAACTTTTCATGGGTGGACTTTTGGGAAATGGTGGCGTTAATCTAGGTACCTTAACAACACCAACAAGCACTTGTACAATTGGCGGTTATTTTCAAGACAGACTTTCAACTCCGTATAATGTTCCGACAATCAACCCAGCATTATATACGAGTAATCCTAGCAGTATGAATAACAAAATTCCAGTTAATATTGACTTAATTGCTGGTGACAGAATTGTAGAGTTACAATCAAATTCAATCTCCGCTTTATCAATAACACAAATACCGGGTATTGACACGTATTTAAAAGTAATTGATTGGGGTAATGATTTAATTAATGCTTCAAATCAAACAAATAATTATGATGCGATTTTTATTGATACGAACCCAAGTTTTGCAATTTATACCCAAATAGCATTGGCAGCAACAGACAGAATTATTGCTCCTGTAATGGCAGATGATAGTTCAAGAAGAGCATTAACAAATATTTTTTCGTTAGTTTATGGACTTAATTTGCCATCAGCGATTTACAATACATATGCTTTTAATACAAAATTAGCTAATGGTGGTAGACCACTTCCTAAAATACATCTTGTTGTAAAAAACAGACTGACTCAATATATGGGACCTGCATCCGCTTACGCATCAGTTCTTACCTCAATTGACAATGACTTAAATGCAGTTTTAGCAACTCATCCGCAATATTTTACTTTCACAAATTTATCAGACGGATTAGTTGACGTAAGAGACTTTCAAACAACAGGTGTTGTGGCATTTGCAGAAGCAACACCATTTAGTAGACTAGCAATAGGTAATCATAATATATTTGGACAATACACACAAATACAACATGAATATTTAACAAATTGTGTGACAGCAATAAACAGAATTGTAACCAGACTATAAGAAAAACAGCACATAACATCACCTACCCAAAAGGCGGGGTTTCGTGCTTCTCAGACATTGAAGTGTAAGCTTGAACATTTGTGCTTCATATGAAGTTCAGAGGTAAAATTCCCGCCCTTAGGGGTAGCTGCAAACGTTTTAAGCAAGCAAAATAAAAAAAATAAAATAAGAATATGAAAAGACAAATCAACGAATCCGAAAAACAGCAATTACTGGTAATCCATAGAAATAAAGATGGCAGAATTTATTGCTTCATAGACAATGAACCAATTGAAGATACAAAGAATATTCATTTTGACCATATTGATCCATTTGCTAAGTCAGAAGAAACTTCACTTGATAATATTGCACCTGTATGTAAAAATCATAATTTGGCAAAAAAGGATATGTCTTTGTCAGAATATCGGGACAAACTTTCTATCGAAAAACTTTTCAAAGAAAAAGAAAATTGTGGCAAACAACTAAAGTTGAATGATGTTCTTGTTGCTAAATATAATGTAGATTATGCTTATTTAATAAAATATGAATATTTAAAAGCTGAAGAAAAAATACAAATAAAATATTTCATTGATAATAAAAAGACAAATTTACCAATAGTAAAAAAATATCCCGTATTTATCTGTCCAATAACCGAATTACACTTTTTTTATGCTCAAATACCAGTCCGAAACATAATTAATGATGGTAAAGAAGAATCTGAAATTGAATTACAACCAAGACCTTTAATACTTGACCATTTTTGGAACTTGTATAGACATTTAAGGGTCAATACACAATTACAGCCTTCAATTTGCAGAATAGAGGGAGATAATCCGATTTTTGTTTTTGATGGACAGCATAAGGCAGCAGCTAAAATATGGGCTGGCGCACAATTTATTGACGCCAAGATTTTCATTGAACCTGATGTTATAAAATTGATGAAAACAAATTTAGTAGCGCATGACAAACTGAAGCAACTAAGATTTTATTCTTCAATACTTGCAGATAAGCTTTCTCAAATTTATGGTATAAATTGGCAAAAATATATTGAAACCGCTGAACGTAAATCAGAGAAAGGATTTTGCAACTTTATAAAATATTCAGAAACGAGTACTGATGAAAAGCCAATCAAGCAAATCGAAGCTTTTATCGTGGAATCAATTTTAAAACATAATGACAATAAAATTCTTCCCTATGTTGCCCCAGAAAATAAAACAGGTAAACAATATGCAATAAGTAGAGACTCCTTAAATAAGTATTACTTTCGTTATTTTATCACAAGTCCACCGCTTGATATAGAAATTGATAGCAAAGAAGATTTTAGAAATCATGAAATCGAAAATAATGTTTTCTTACTAAATCTTTTGGCAGATAAAATACTGATTGATAAATGGAATCCTGTTGCAAACTCCGAAGACCATAGAAAAGCTGAAAGGATTTTTAGAACAGGGTCAATCATGGCTTGGTTTCCAATTCTTAGAAACGTAATTTATAATAAACTTGATATTATCAATCCTAACGACGCAGATAAAATACTCTTTAGAAATATACCTCCTGAAAAATGGTTATTGATTGAAAATTTTATTAACAAAATGTTCTCACATAAAATATGGTTAGACAAAGACCCAAACATTGATATTGTTTTAGGAAACAAAAAAGCAGAAATCACAAAGAAACTATTCGATGAGAAAGGATTTACTGATAAATGGATATTAGGACTAATAAACTAAAAATCTCCGCTAATAACACTGACTTGCTTTAATGCCGTTAGTGCTTCGTGAGACAGGATAGTTTTAGTTTGTACGAAAACAACCTAATTGTGTCCATAATTTTATTTTAATTTTACAATTTAATGTTTTTTCTTTTTTCCTTCTGCGAACATGGGGATTGTGTATTTTTTGTAGAGGTCGAAGAGGAATTCGAGGCGTGAGAGCTCTGTCGGGAATGGTTGCGGACGGTAGCAGAGGTCAACCGCTTTATCAAGATGTTTATGTGTAGCAAAGTATTTGATACAATGAACTTTATATTTACAAATACCACTTTCTCTGGTTAAAAGTACGATATCATCTTCGTGAATATTCTTGAACCTGCCATAAACACCTACAAAAAGATAATCATCGTTATGAGGTCGGATGAATTTATCAAAATAATTTTTTGAAGCGTCGTGGGTCATATTAATTTTAGTTATTCAGATCCTTGAGAGCCATAACCTAATGACATAATCAACTTAACATTAGCTTCTTCAATATCTGTTAACATTTTTGTTATATCGTAATACCTTGGTTTATACCAGGGTTGATCATTAAAATATTTTTTCCATTCAAGAGACTGAAAAATATATCCGTGACGTGCAAAAATCTCATATCTCATAATCTTCAATTCTCTGTCTGATTTGTTCTTAAAATCTTGATGTTTAAGATACCTTGTCGATCCTTCTGGATATATTCCATAAACTTTCGTAGTATCTAATAAACTATCATTTTTATTTATCAAATTTGTTCTATATTTGATTTTCTCCTGTTCTAATAATTTTTCCTTCTCTTTTAATTTCTCTTCAAATTTCTCAACATCATTTGATGTATTATCTTTTGATGTATTAGATTTGGAACAGGAAATAAAAATAATACTAAATAAAAAAAATATTAAATAATTTTTCATAATTTATTGATAAAAGTAAAGAAAATTATCTTTTATTTCCAAAATTTGTTTTTTACAAATTTTAAAAGGATATTTTTTATTTTCTTCTAAAAAATTACATCGTTTTAATAAAACATTTTTCATCTTTTTTTCCTCCATACCAAGATAAGTATAGAATTAAATTAACCAGCTGAATTTAAACAACCTATAAACCAAAATTTACTTCCGATTTTTTTAAAAAGTAAACGATATTCAGGTAAATTGACAAGAAAACATCCACTAAAAATTGAATATGAGTTTGGGAAACGAAAATAATACAAACCGTATTTAGATTCAAACTCAATATATTTTGACCAATCATCTCTAATAAATATTTTTTTTATTAAATAATCAAGTTCTTGTTCATCATCTAATAATGTTAAATTATCCCATCCAGTTTCAGTAAAAACCACTGGATAATGAGTTATATCAAGAAAATCACTTACGTTCCCGAGCTGAACAATTTGTTTAAATTTTGACCAAAAGTCTAAAAATTCTTTGGAATCTTTACGATATTTATCAATCATTATCTTTGCATCGCCAGCTGAGTCTGTTTTTATTAATACATTGTATTTCGAAAGGTTTTTTTTAAATAAAAATACAATTTTGTTATCTTTTTCTAAAAACATTCCCAACTCCTTATTTTCTTTATTATATATAACTCCATTATTCAAATTAACAGTATCTAAATTAGACCCATCATATAAAAATTCTGTGATATTACCATCATAATATATGCAAATATCACCAAATGTATCACTAAAATCACCATATTCATCGCAATCACTACAACTCAATAAATCACCAATTATTCCTTCATATATTCCTGAATATACCGACGGATTAATAGCAGAATTATTATTTTGAGAATATAAATTAATTGTGGACGTAAATATTACAATAAAAGTTGATAAATAAATGAATAAATTATTTATTGTTTTCATAATTATATTATTAAATTCTTTCGATTGTGTATTAAAAATTTCTTCTTTTTAAGAACTAAAAGAGCAATCAAAACTAAATAAATCCATAGAACCACAAACACACAAAATACTACAGAAGAATTTGTGTAACTTAATCCTAAGGATTCAAATGATTCTAAAAAATTTACAGATGTATTAAAAAGTCTTTCTGAAAATATCTCAAAATTATGGATAAAAATGAAAAATATTATCGAGAATAATATAAAGATGATTTTAAGATAATGCTTGCCCCATAATGCATCAATTAATATCATATATGTAAAAGGAATAATAAGAAAATATACTAGAATATTAACTTCTAAATAACTCAATCCTGTTATATCAGCTACAAAATGTAATGTTACAGCAACTATTTTAAAAATTATTTGCATTATAGATTAAGTTATTTATTTCGATTACTTCGTTCAATTAAAAGTTTTAATTCCTTTATCTTTCGTTTATATTTTATTATGTAAAACACTAAAACAAATAACACTATTGGAAGCCAAATAAAAAATACCAAAGCATTAAATTCTGTGTGAGTTAGACCAAACATATCTGCAATAAAATCCAATATACTAACAAAAAAAATAAAGATACTTTTTATTAAGTTACTCATTTCAATCGCTTCGCTCGATTTTTTGTTTTAATAAAAATTCTAAATTATTTATTTTTTGTTTATATTTTAATAAATAAAATATTAGCAAAAACAATATAATTGGAAGCAAAATAAAAAATCCCAAAACACAATCTTCTGCGTGAGTTAAACCAAATGTATCTTCTACAAATTTCAATACATTAACACCAATAAGATAGATATTTTCTAAAAAAATCTTCATTTCAATTGATCATTTAACTATTTCCATCATCAGCACAGGATGAATCTCTCTCCCATTCTTTGGAAAACTTAATTGCACGATTTTTTATCTTGTTCCAGCTTAAAGGCATATAATCGGTTTTTAATAAAAAATAAGGATTTATTGTGAAAGATATAATAGAGAAAATTACAGATGGGTAGACCGATGTCTATGTATGAAAATTTATCATCTGTCAGGTGGAAACACCTGACAGCACACCTCGGACTTTATAAAAATCTATTTAAATCATATAACTCACCGCATTTACCGGACAGTCGTTGTTTATACTTATAAGCGCATGTGTCACAGTGTATTCCCTTATTACGATTAAGGACCAACTGGAGGATTTCTTTTACTGAATTAGCGGCTTCATCGCGAAATGTAAGGTCTTTCGCGTCGGACTGCCCGCAGTGGAGTAGTATATAGTCAATGAAAAAGTCACCAACCGGCGGAAAGACGATTGATACGCTAAGAATTTGGGTGCTGTCTTCGCGGTGTTTGTACCTTAAGTTCATCCACA
>Ga0209540_10002836_pt1 | contig 12089 bp, 12 predicted proteins | sample BarGraIncu01121A_FD_184501 | JGI IMG/M metagenome (GOLD analysis project Ga0209540, IMG submission 184501) | Arctic peat soil microbial communities from Barrow, Alaska - Barrow Graham LP Incubations 011-21A (SPAdes) (version 2) | ecosystem: Environmental > Terrestrial > Soil > Wetlands > Peat... | reverse complement strand
AATAATCGAGAATAGACCATCAATCAAGAGTACGGTAGGTACTACCGGAATTAACGCCCGTCAAGGACTCTCAAGCAGAGAGCCGATGCAGCGGGAAGCCACCCTACTTGTAGGGTGGTAGTTTCACTTCGGTATCGCAGTTGCTGCTGTATCGGGAGCACTCATCGCATTCGGGTATTTTGGTGGCAAATATTAATGGTAGAAATGCCTCATGCCGGTGAATACAAGCGATACACCCAGCCTGTTAGCAGTTTCAATAACTTCCTTATCCCTTATCGAGCCTCCGGGAGACACGATATACCTTACGTGATTCTGGGCCGAATGAATGATGCTGTCATCGAACGGAAAGAAAGCATCTGATGTAAGAACGCACTCGCTCATGATGTTCTTAATAAAATCATCTTCACTCATATCAGGTTTTTCCCTGTCATATAAGATCTTGAGGTTCTCCCTGGCTTTTGTTGCTGCCAGTTTGCGAATTGAATCCACCCTGTTTGGCTGTCCTGCACCCATTGAAAGAATCTGGTAAACACCTTTTTCATACTCACGGGCAATGACAACAGCATTTGATTTTGTATATTTGCAGGCATTCATAGCGAACAATGCAAGTTCTTTCTTTTCATCAGGGAAAGGATGCCGGGTCACCACATCCCATTTTTCATATATTCCCCTATTTCTCGACTGGACAAGCATTCCGCCCACTACATAATGGTATGTATTCTCAAGCGGTTCCCCATCATTCATGGATAATTCAAGGATTCGTAGGTCTTTGCTCTTATTTTTCAGGTACAGAAGCTCCTCTTCATCATATCCTGGAGCAATAATTAGTTCTACAAACCTTCCCTTTAAGAATTCCAGCGCCTCAAGGTCGGGTTTTTGGGTCATGCAGACAATGCTGCCAAATGATGAAACAGGATCGCCATCCCATGCTCTTGAGAGAGCCTCAAGGAGAGTATTTCCGGTTGCTAATCCGCAGGGATTGCTGTGTTTTACAATAGAGACCGCAATTTTATCCTTATACCCAAGAACCACATTAAGTGCGCTTTCAGCGTCTACATAATTGTTATAGGAAAGTGCTTTTCCATGCAATTGTCTGGCATTTGCGATAGTGGGTTCGGTTACTCCAGGCTCTTTGTAGAATTTTGCGCTCTGGTGCCAGTTCTCCCCATATCTGAGGGTTTGTCCTTCTACGAATTTAAGGCGCAGGATGTCTTCATTTGCAAGTGAGCGGCTTAAGTATGTGTCGATCGCGCAATCGTAATCTGCGATTCTTCGAAAGGCTTTGACAGCAAGCCTTTTCTTCGTTTCAACGCTGATTTCTCCACCTTCGAGTTCTTCCAGGATCCGTGGATAATCCAGGGGGTCTGTGATCACAGACACATGCCTGTAATTTTTTGCAGCGGCCCTCACAAGCGTTGGTCCGCCAATATCTATATTTTCAATAGCTTCTTCCAGACTTGCACCTTCTGCCACTGCTTTTTCAAAAGGATAGAGATTTACTGCCACTATGTCGATGAATTCAATTAGATTTCGTTTGGCATCTTCGACATGAGAAGTTTTGTCCCTTAATGCAAGGATTCCTCCATGTATCTTCGGATGCAGTGTTTTCACTCTTCCATCCATCATCTCCGGGAATCCGGTAACATGAGAAATATCTTTAACATTTATTCCGGCTTTTTTCAAGACCGAATAAGTCCCACCCGTTGAAATTATCTCAAATCCAAACCTTGTCAGCCCGGATGCAAATTCAATCACGCCATCTTTATCAGAAACGCTTATCAAGGCTTTCTTGGACAGAAAATATCACCTCATCTAAATGGAAAAAAGAAGTTATAAGTTTTTCTGACAAAAACATTTGCATTCATAGAGCAACTTTAATATTCATTATGTATTTCTCACCTCATGAAGAATTTCTTGATCATTGGACATAAAGCAGTTACTGAAACATTTTCCCTCAATGACCTTCCGGGTGCAGCAGGGCGCATGGACATCCTTTGCAGGTGTGTTAATTCGGCGCTGTTTCTATCCCATGACATAAGAAGAGACGTTCGCGTATTTCTTGTGCTCAAAGGTGAACCTTCACCTCCAAAGATCATCCGCTTTGATGGCAGCGCGGTCAGATACCTGAGCCCTGATGAACGCAGCGCCGCTTCATTGATCAAAAAAGCCCTTGAGAAGAAAGCCCAGGATTTCTGGACAGAAGCCACGCCAGGAGTTAACGTAAGGAAAGGGGATTTTGATGCATTAATTAAAGAACTGGATATGAAAGTACTTTATCTAAGGGAAGACGGCAAGGATATCCGCGCAAATAAATTCGATGAGCATTCCGACAAGTTGTTTGTACTGGGTGATCATATGGGGTTGACAGAAGACGAAGAGAAAACAATAGGTGGATGCGAACATGAGAAGATCGGCGTTGGGCCGCTATCTCTGCACGCAGACCACTGCATAGTGTTATTGCATAATGAGATGGACAGAGGGAAACATATTTAGAACACCCCGGATATTGAGAAACGGATATGACAATCATTGATATAACCCGTAAGATCTTGCATGAAGGCACGATTTGCGATCACTGCCTTGGAAGACAATTCGCAAAACTCTCAACTGGTTTATCTAATGACCAGCGAGGTGCAGCCCTGAAACTTGTATGCGCCATGCATGCGGGAGCAGAAAAGGACGAAGAGCTTAAAGGTCTGCTTGCAAGAAGCAGGGGTGAAATAAAATGCTGGGTATGCAATAACCTTTTCCTTGATATCGATGCATGGGTAAAGAAGAGCGTTGAGGCACTTTCGGATTACGAGTATAGAAATTTCCTTGTTGGGACAAAGGTTACAGGACTTCTTGCAGAGAACGAGGAGATCCTTTGGGCAGAAAGCGAAACTACTTTTGCCGAGCCCCTGAAGACTGAATTGAACCGTGAGGTGGGAAAAAGGATCGAAAAGATCACGGGCAAGAGGGCGAACCTTAAGAAACCGCAAGTTGTGGCGCTTCTTGACCTTGAAAATAATGATGTGGAGGTCCAAATAAATTCTCTTTACATCTATGGCAGGTATCGGAAACTCATCCGGGGAATACCACAGACAAGGTGGCCTTGCAGGGAATGCGGAGGTGAAGGATGCGAACGTTGTGATAATACGGGAAAGATGTACCCGGAATCAGTGGATGAACTCATAAAACCACATCTTTTGGCGGCAGCACAGTGTGACGATACTGCTTTTCACGGGGCAGGGCGAGAGGATATCGATGCCCTGATGCTGGGTGATGGCAGACCGTTTGTGGTTGAAGCAAAAAGACCCCACAAAAGAAGCCTTGACCTGGATGAGCTTGAAGCGAATATCAATCGGGGCGCAGATGGCAAGATCGAGGTGCTCGGCCTTAAATTCGTAGAGAGTGAAACAGTTGAACAATTGAAATCCATGAAGGTGGATAAAGTATATCGCATGAAAATAACTCACAATACAACAGAGGAAAAACTTAAATCATCCCTTAACGTAATAAGTGAAACTCCCATCAAACAGAACACACCAACAAGAGTGCTTCACAGGCGTGCTGATCTTGAACGAATACGCAAGGTCCACTCGGCCGAACTTGAATCGTATAATGAAACTGCCGCGATTCTCGTCATAAATTGTGAAGGCGGGCTCTATGTCAAGGAACTGGTTTCTGGTGATGGCGGACGTACCATACCAAGCGTAGCTTCACTAATTGGAAGCGAGGCAAAAGTTATAGAACTTGAAGTAATTAAAGTAGGATAAGAATAACATTTATAATTCGGAGAAATTTTATGCCACAAAGTCACGGAACAAGAAGAAAATCACGACATAAGCTAAGGAAAACAGTTCGGGAAAAGGGAATGTCCCCAATAAGCAGGGCGATTCAGCTCTTCCAGGAAGGAGACATCGTGAACATAGATCTTGACCCCAGCATCCAGAATGGGATGCCACACCCCAAGTTCCAGGGAAGAACAGGAAAAGTCACAAGCCAGCGCGGCCGTGCCTATATAGTTGAAGTCAGGGATGGCGGTCTCATGAAAGAAGTCATTATTCTACCTGAGCATTTGACTCCTCAGAAATAATCGGTGAAATAATGTTAGTGAAGCAGATAATCAGCGAAGAGATACTGACCCTTGGTGAGGTCAGGAACCTGCTTGAAGAGGTCAGGGAAGAAAGGTCAAAAGAAGACAAGGAACTCGGATATGAATTGCGAAAGGCAATATCGCATGCTGAGATCTTTGCCAGGCTTGACGCACAAAAATCCAGGGAATTAATGAACGAGTTATTTAAACTTGAGAAAATGAAACCTGAGATCGCTGTTAGGATCACTGATATACTTCCCTTGACCAATGATGAGGTCAGGTCAATATATGCAAAAGAACGATATACTCTCAGTGAACAAGAGCTGAAAGAAATCCTTGAAATTGTGATGAAATATACCTGAAACGGAAAAATATTAGATAAACATTTATTCTAAATATTGATAGTTCGACCAAGAAAAGTTTCAAAGTGAGTGGTATTTGATGATAACCTTAGGGAAAAAACAGGAAAAAGAAAACACAGCTTACATTCTTGATTATCTACAGTATGGACGTTCAGACGATTCTCGGCCGATCTATCAAAAAAAACCCCTTATCCAGGCTGTTGGTGAGAAACATTTTGTCTTGATGGAACTGATGCCTAAAGAGAATGCAATCGTAAATGTCCAGGATAAAGTCTATATCGGGGACGGAGATCGCCCGGTCATTGATCATGTCAAGAGACGGATAGCTTATACTGAACTGACGCATGGCTCCCAGATGGAACTTCCTCATGTCATTGAGGAAATAATCCTGGCTAATGAAACACATTTCCTGGAATTCTTCAATGATGCTTACCCGATAACAACCCGCCTTCATATGCTTGAGCTTCTACCCGGAATAGGAAAAAAACTCATGTGGGGAATAATAGAAGAGAAAAAGAAGGGGAAATTCGAGAGTTTCAAGAATCTGGTTGAAAGAGTCAAAGGACTCCATACGCCTGAAAAACTCATAGCTCACAGGGTTATGGATGAATTAAAGGACGACAACATAAAATATCGTATTTTTACAACCTCGATGCCGCTTAAAAGATGAAATGGTATAAAAAGGACCAGCATTTCCTGATAGATGAGCAGGTTCTTGAAAGGATCATCGAATATGGAAAATTAACTAAGTCTGATACCGTCCTTGAAATAGGTGCAGGCTATGGGAACCTTACGGCAAAACTGGCAAAGAACGCCGGAAAAGTAATAGCCATTGAAGTGGATCCGGAACTCGCCCCTTCAATAAAGAAAGTTGAAAACGTTGAAGTGATAATGGGGGATGCCCTTAAAGAGGATTTCCCGCATTTTAATAAAGTTATTTCAAATCTTCCCTATTCTATCTCTTCTCCTGTGACCTTCAAACTGCTGCAGCACGGATTTGAACTGGGAATTCTTATGTACCAGCATGAATTTGCACAAAGACTGGTCGCATTGCCTGGCAGCAAGGATTACGGCAGGCTCTCGATCGCAGTCCAGTATCATGCCGGGGTTGATATCCTGGAAGTTGTTTCGCGGCATGCTTTCAGTACTCCCCCGAAAGTGGATTCAGCCATAGTAAGGGTATTTCCGCGACCGCCGCCATATGAAGTCAAGGATGTGGATTTCTTCATGAGATTTATAACAGCAGCTTTTTCCCAGAGACGAAAAAAGCTCAGGAATGCACTATTGAATAATGCAGCGATGCTTGGAATCAAAGAAAGTGCACTGGAAAAGCTGCCATGTGATATTATTGAACAACGGGCAGAAACGATCTCCCCTGAAGAGCTTGCAAAACTGTCCGATTTGCTTATAGAAATTCCTCTCCCTTATTATGGTCATTCGCTAAACGTATGAAAAACAAAATTAACGCAGATTTCATGTACGGGATTTACGTAATTCTCAGAAAAGATAATAACTTATAAAAAACGTGTGTATGCCATGAAAATTGCAGTAGTCTTTGACAGTGCCGGAACGCTGCTTCGCATGTACCGGGTGGCAAAGAACATAGATACGGGCGCTATCCTGAACGATATAGTTTCAACAGAACTTGTGGGCAAGAAACCCGATTGCGCGCTTCTTGTAATGCAGATAGATTCAAATAAACTTGTCAAATGCCCGCCAGACATGCTGATCTGTGATTTTATCGGGAAATACAATGTGGGTATTGATGTAGGCTGCTCAAAATCTCATGTGGATAATATTACAGCTCTGTCGGTCGTGAAAAGCGATACCCATGCTACAATGTCGGATCTTCAAGAAGTGATGGCTACGGTAAGACAAAGGTGCAAGAATATTTTCTATGTAGGTGTTGGGCTGATCATTGATGTGGGAACAAAAAGTATCCCCTACGTTGTATGCACCGGGGGGAAAATCTATTCAAATAGCTGTTCTGTGATACAGACCCTTACAGAACGGGGTATAAGTGTATATATCGCATCCGGTGACAGCATGAGGAACTTGCAGCCTCTTGCAAAAAATGTCTGTGTTCCCCTTGAATGCGTATATGAGATCTCAACGCCAAAGAAAAAAGAAGCGATCGTGAAGAGATTAAAAGAAGAATATGACAAAGTAATTATGGTGGGCGACGGGATAAACGACATACTTGCTTTTCGGGCTGCCGACCTGAGCGTGCTCTCGGTACAACAGGGAGGAACGTGCCCTGCTCTCCTTTCTGATGAAGCGGATATTGTGATCAAGGATATTCATGAGGTAGTTGAGATAGTGGAAAAAATGTCAAAAACCTTCATTTGAAAGCATTTATCCGGATCCACCGGATGTAAATCTCATCCATCCCTTTATGCTGTAAGAAGATTGAGTATAAAAGACAAATACCTGTCTTGATATCTAAACGTGTTTATATTTCCTATGTGTTCAAGAAAATGAGACAAAATTATAAATCCTCTCATTCCCACATTGGGCTAATGGATAAAATCGCATGTTCCGTAAATTCATTGTATGAAAGATACCCTTATCCCTCCCTTCCTATTCGCAATGAAAATGACCTCACCCATAAACTCCATGCCAATATAATGTCAAAAATACTTACCACTGCAGGAATAGATCAAAGCTCTTTATCCGGCAAAGAAATCCTTGATGCAGGATGTGGCACGGGAGAAAAATCCTGCTATTTTGCCTACCATGGAGCGCTTGTGACATCGATCGACCTGAGTTGTTCTTCTCTGGCAAAGGGAAAAAAGCTTGCAGAAACATTCGGTTTAAAAGTGGATTTTAATAGATGTGACATCAAGGATTTCAAGATACAAAAAAAGTTTGATCACATATTTTGCCTTGGCGTACTTCATCATACAAATGACCCATACGGGCGCTTTCGCGTGCTAACTGATCTTTGCAAACCCGGAGGAACAATTACTATCGGGCTATATAACCAGTACGGGCGCTTTCTACACAGGGCAAAAAGGGCATGGATACAGTTGAATGCAGGCGAAGATATTGAGCGGAGAATGTCTTTTGTTGAAAAAACCATATACGGGCGAAAATTCAAAAATACGCATGAGCAGGCATATGCGGCTGACAAATACGCCAATCCTTACGAAAGTTATCATACCATCAATGAAGTAATTAATTGGTTCAGGAAAAACGATATTGCCTATACGGGATTATATCCTAATTCCGATATCGGGATATTACGATCTTTTTTGACCCAGCTAAAATGGCTAAAATCCAGGAATGGTTTTTTCATAATTTCGGGACGCAAAATTGAACAATAATTGGCGCTTTATCGACCTTGATAAAATTGACGGCTTCCAAAGCGCAGCACTATTTGAATCCATCGCCAAACATGTTGGAGCGAACCTTTCTCCTGAAACCATTCTTTTCTGGCGCGTCAGGTCGCCTGTAGTATATCTTGGATATCATCAATGCGTCGCAGATGAGATACATGCGGATTATTGCAATGACCACAACATCGGTATAATACGAAGGATCCTGGGTGGAGGATGCGGATTGTGCAACGAGGACCAGATACTTTTCTCTGTGATCGGCAAAGATGGAGGCATAATACCCACCGATATCCAGGCGGCTTATAAAAAAGTACTTGGCGGCGTTGTGAACGCTCTCTCACAACTTGGCGCCCGGGGTGAAATAGAACCGGCTCGTAATGCTGTTTATACAAAGGGCAGGAAAATATCAGGAAACGCTCAGGGGCGTCTTGATGGCGCTGTGTTGATAAACGGAAGCTTACTTTTGGATTTTGATTTTGAGTTAATGGATAGGGTACTTAAGAATCCGACGAAAAATCTTTATCCTGTAAATTGTGCGCGAGAAGGGATGATAACCCTGAAGGATCTTGGCGTAATGGATATTGGATTTGTGAAAAAAACACTAAGGCAGGGCTTCGAATCGGCGCTTGGGATAACAACAGAAGATGGTATGCTCATAAAAGATGAGATCCAGACGGCAGATCGCCTGTTGGAGAAGTACCAGGATCACGAATGGACCTATAAAATGGATATTAAACGGACGATGCGGAAAAGTTCTTGCGGGCCTCTTCCTCAGTGAGCCGAATTATATCCCTTACGGGAATACCGGATTCCTGGGATGCATACTTACATTCATCGAATTCTGCTGAAATATTTAGCAAAGCCCCCCTTAGATCCCTTGCAACTTTTACTGATATTCTAAATTCCTTGCCATTCAATGAAATTGAAACTTTATCCATTTCGCGCCGGGCGATCAACCTGTGTTTTATCGGTATTATCCTGACGCCAAGTGATCCTGTTTCCTCGATGATTTTCCTGGCAAGCTTGCTTGAGTCCTGTGGTTTTGCTATCACCTGGATTATATGACCACTTCGCCCCTTTTTCATGGTTACCGGAATGATCGAGACGTCTCTTGCTCCTGCATCCATTAACACTTCTATCAGGTTACTCAGCACCTGTCCGGTCACATCATCCACATTGGTCTCAAGCATTTCGATCCTGTCAGAAATGAGCGAATCATCCACCTCACCTTTGATAATTCTCAACACATTCGGTACATGAAAGTCCCGGCTTCCTGCGCCATAGCCTATTGCTTCTGTTTTAAATGCGGTACTTACTCCCAAATCATTAACAAAATAAGCAAGCAGAGCAGCTCCCGTAGGGGTGAGCAATTCACCCTCCACTGGCCCCATCTGCCATGGAAGGGAATATTCCTTCAATATCTCAAGTGCGGCTGGCGCAGGCACAGGGAATTTCCCATGAGAGAACTCAATAAATCCCATTCCAACGGATATGGGCGTACAGAAGATCCTGTGGTCTTTCAATCCCAGATCATGGAACGCAGTACATGCCCCAATGATATCCGCTATCGCATCTTCCTGTCCCAGTTCATGGAAATGCAGTTTTTCAAGAGTTGTCCCATGGATCTTTGCCTCGGCTTTTCCAAGTATCCGAAAGACGCAGATCGCATCTGAAATAACAACAGGCTCAATGTCCATGGAACTGATCCGATCAATGATCCCCTTAAGAGTCATACTTCCCTCTTTTGTCGTTGAAACATCAACGCAACTCGCAGATATCCCTTTCCTGTTCGTTCTTGAGATCTCAACTTCAACACTTGCTGCAAGTTCCATTACATTCTTTATCTTCCTGGCATCTGCCCCAAGGTCGATAAGCGCACCTATGGTCATATCGCCTGAAGCGCCGCAGAAAGGGTCAAAAAGGATAGCTTTCATCTTATCCACTTATATTTGCCCCATGATTTATAAGCACTTTCTGTATCTCAAAGAGTGACATGCACAGGCAGGATGATTTAAATTGGAGAATAAATATGCCAGGTTCATAAAATCGATATTGCATGCCGACAGGGTTATTTTAGAAGTTTGGTATGTTCAATATCCTGTCAAAGCTGGATGATGGAAATTTATAGCGTGTGAAAAAAAAGAAAAGAAAGATGGGAATTTACTTTCCTATCTTATCTTTCATATCTTCAGCCGGCATATGTAAAACATGGCACCTATAGCACTGGATTCCCAATTCTTGCTGAATTGCCTGGGCACCCTGCAAGTCGCCTGTAGTTATGTCTTTTCCCATTTGATCTATTCTTACGAATACATCGTCACTGACATAGTAATACCTCGGAGTATCGTGGCAATTGGAACACGCTCCTTTGATATCTGTATATAAAGCCTTGAACTGATTGAAGCTATTATTCGTCTCTTTCTGTTGACTTTCTGCAGCATTTGCTCCTATGCCTCCAAAGCTTACGGCTAATCCTGTCATGGCATCTTTCCATGCCATTCCATTTACTTTTACTGTATCAAAGTTTCTCCAATAATATTTTGCCCAGACTTGAGCCCGTCGATCTCCCATGCATTTCTCACATGTGGCAGCAATGGTTCCGATATCTTTGAATGCTTCTGGGGGATTATTATTCTTTAGATCTTTTCCGAGTTTATCTACCGCAGCAATATCGAAATATTCTTTCCACTCTGGTACTTTCTTTGAGATATTCTTATATTCATTGGCAAATGCTTCATAGGAAACAGTGGCATTACCCATATCATTTTCTTGTATATTAGCCACCATTCCGTCAAATGCATCAGCTTGTATGAACATTTCGCCTACCCATTCACTTGAAGGAATTTCAGGTTTTGAATTCGTGTAGAATTTATCTAAAGACTCAGGAAGAGATCGTCCCATGAACATTCGATACAAGTCTTCAAACATATCAACGTTCTGAATCTCATCCAGTCTTATATCATCAATGTAGTATGTATCTCCCGCTTCCGCAAACGGTGCCAGCCAGAACATCAGACGTCCGTCGTTTACCATACCTGTGAAACCTTGCGTGGTAAATTCAGTCGAGAATGCCTTCCAGCTCGTGCCAAGCTTTGCCGTATAATCCAAACCGTAGTTAGTATATGGTGAACCGTGCTTGATCAAATTCACACTCAGGTCATGCCCGGATGTCGAATATGCTGAAAAACTCAGCTGATAGCGTGTGTTTGGCTCAAGTGTTATCCCCGTCTGATACAACTGGATATTCGTACCACCTCTAGTCAAAGCGATCTTAGCAGCTTTTGTCCCCTCGTTACCTGGAGATGTTGCTGTAAAAGTACCTTTCCCATTTGAATAGAATATCCATGAAGCAGTTCCGGATTCAAATCCGGGGTTTAAAATCCCTCCGATTGGTTGTGGTGGCCCCACAGTAACAATTGACGACCCAGTTACAATTCCGGTATTTATATCATCATCTTTAAATGTTCCCGTGAAAATGTAAGTACCTTCTGTTATCGGAGAGGTCAAAGTATATGTAAAGGCGGAGCTACCAATATTTGTAAAAGTATAAACATTGCCGACATTGCTCGACGCTGTTGCAGTATTTGCTGTTACAGTAAATCCAGCTGGAATTGTCTCGATTACCTGATAACCTGGCATATCAAATAGAGTCGCAGGGGTTGGTGTTATTGTTACCGTTATCGAATCTCCTGGATTAACCGTTGATGCTGAGAATGTTCTTGTAACAGCTCCCGCGCTTACTGAGGATATTCTTACAGTTTCTGAGCTAATTCCAGCTGAAATGAAATATTCCTCGACAACGCCTATTAATTGGCTTTTTGTTATCTTTTCATCGGAAAAATCTGCTACTGCCTGCGTTACTTCATTCTTCTGGATTATGTTGTCATTGTTGGCATCGTATGCTACTGTGCTGGTTGCTGCCATTGCTGGCGCCGCAATAGCGCCCAGAATAATGGCCATCATCACGAAAAGTGATGAAGCGTTTTTTGAAAACATTTGTTTCATCTTATTCCTCCTTTGATTTTATCTTAATAAAGGCTGATTTAAAGCGGGATGGAATAATTTCTTTATGCTGTTGCTATTTAGCCTTTTGAAAGGGTTCCTGGGTTGCACCAAGGCCTTTCGACAATTAGAGAGAATTAAACATGAACTATAATTAAAATTTTAATTTTAATATTATAATCGAGATTGTCGGAAAAGTACCCAACTTTATATAATTTTATATAATTTCCTGGTCACAAAAAACAACATTTTTTTATTAAAAACATCACGCATCGAAGCATTTATATCCTATTGATGTTTATATTACAT
>Ga0209540_10002832_pt1 | contig 12112 bp, 8 predicted proteins | sample BarGraIncu01121A_FD_184501 | JGI IMG/M metagenome (GOLD analysis project Ga0209540, IMG submission 184501) | Arctic peat soil microbial communities from Barrow, Alaska - Barrow Graham LP Incubations 011-21A (SPAdes) (version 2) | ecosystem: Environmental > Terrestrial > Soil > Wetlands > Peat... | reverse complement strand
TCGAGCTCCTTGGCAAGCTCCTTCGATGTCGGCTCGCGACCGAGGTCCTGCAGCATCTGGCGCTGGACACGCGCCAGCTTGTTGATGACCTCGACCATGTGCACGGGGATGCGGATGGTGCGGGCCTGGTCCGCCATGGCGCGGGTGATGGCCTGCCGGATCCACCACGTGGCGTAGGTCGAGAACTTGAAGCCCTTGGTGTAGTCGAACTTCTCGACCGCACGGATCAGACCGAGGTTGCCCTCCTGGATCAGGTCCAGGAAGAGCATGCCGCGTCCGGTGTAACGCTTGGCCACCGAGACCACCAGCCGCAGGTTGGCCTCGAGCAGGTGGTTCTTGGCATTCTTGCCATCCTGGGAGATCCACCACAGCTCACCCTTGAGCTTCATGTCCATTGTGCCGCCGGCGTTGAGCTTCTCCTCGGCGAACAGACCAGCCTCGATGCGCTTGGCGAGCTCAACTTCCTGCTCGGCGTTGAGCAGAGCAACCTTGCCGATCTGCTTCAGGTAGTCCTTGACCGGGTCAGCCGTCGCGCCTGCGGTCGCGACCTGCTGGTCAGGCGCGTCATCCTCGTCATCGTCGCGGATGACAAGACCAGCGGTCTCGCTCTCGTCCTCTCCGACCTCAGTCTCGTCACCCGCTATCCGATGCAACGCCAATTCCAGGGCCGCCGCCGTCGGCCGTAGAACAGGGTCTTTCATCAGGCAGCCGAAGACAACTGCTTCAAACTCGCGGGGCAGGCCGACAAGATCGGGGGCGCCATCGAGTATCTTCAGGCTTTCTGGGCCGGTCCCAAACACCCATTGCCCGCACGCAGCCCTGGCAAGCGCGACACCGAACTGCCACACATCGGCAGATGTGCCGAAGGGCTGAGCCGGGAGTTGTTCCGGTGCGGAGTATCCGGACCTACCAGGCACCTCACGACCCAGGGTCGAGCCTTGGCCCATACGTGCGGCACCGAGGGCGATAAGGGTCGCGTCATTGCGCGACGTCACCATGATGTTCTCCAGGCTCACGTCACCATGGCAGAGCTGGGGGATGTCGCTCCTCGATACGGCGTGGATGTCCTTCAACCCCCCCGCCACGTCCCGGAAGATAGCCGCGAGACTGCGCGCATCCAACTCACGTTTCACCAGGACGACATGCAGCGGGTCTCCCGGGACAACGGCGTAGGCGATGAAAGGTGGATCCGATGTCAGGTCGAAATCCCAGACTCTGGCGACGTGCGCGCTCTTGACGCCCAGGGTGGCATTCAGCTCGCTACGAAACCGGGCGTCTGCGACGTGGGGGATCTTCAAAGCAAACTGGTATCCGCGGCCGTCGGTTGCGAGGAATACCGTGCCTTGGCCAGATGCGCCCAGCTTCCTGCCCAGTCGATAGCCCGCAACCTTGTCGCCTGGGTCAGCCATGTGTCGTCGGCCGTCTCACTGACCTCTTCACCTGCCTCGTTAGCCGATGGGGCGAGGCGAGATGGGGGTGCTGCGGAACTTGGGGCAGTGGTCCGGCGTGCCACTTCCGGCGCGGCTCGTACACTTTTGTCTGCTGCCGCAAGCGACTCGGTAGCTGCTGGGCTTGGCGGGAGTCATGTCACGTCTCTGGAGCGGTTCGAAGTTCCTCGTACAGTCCACTTTTGCAGGAATGCCGAACGTGCGTGTCGGCATTGGGAACATTGACGGAGGACTCGACACCAGCAGGCGGTCAGGCGGTTGTCGTCAGCCTCTTGTGTTCCCGGCCCACGCGATGCGGCACGGGGCCGACAAGCGACTGGCACGGATCGTGGCTGGACCGTCGACCAGCCGGCGGCGAGTCAGTCTGCGTGCGTGAGTGCGGCGCCGACCTGATCGGCAAGCAGAACCGCCACCCTAAGCTGTTCGACCGACGGACGAACGACGCGGGTCGCGGCCGTGAGCACAAACTGACCGTGAACGGCGCCGCCTTGTCGGACGATGAGACCTATGTTCTCATCCGTTGGTAGACCGTCGCGCTCGACGTTGACGCTGTGTCCGCGGTCGGTCACGACGCCATCGTGGTCGACGACGGCGTCCTGTGGGCCTGGACCGGTGCCGGGGACGAACTGACAGGAGTCGATGTCCAGGACCTGAACGATCTGACGGGCAACGTGGTCGATGAGAGCGTCCGGCGACGCCTGAGGAACGGCGATGATCTTCGATGTTCCGAGCACGCCGTCGAGGTAGCCCGCCCGGCGGCTGGCACCTGCCTGTTGGCGACGACCCCACAAGGCAATCTCCGTGACGGCGGCCCCGACCAGGACCAGCAACACGGTGACTTCGATGTCATTGGGATCCTTGATGGTGAGCTGCCCCTGTGGCTCGGTCAGGAGGACATCGAACCACGCGCCAGACGACAGCGCCGCGACGATCCCCGCGAACCTGTCGCCGGTAGCAGCCGCCGCAACGACGATGAGGACCAGTACCAACGCGGCCGTCGCAGTGGTGACGCTCTCCCGGAAAACCGCGAGCCCAGCAGAGCACAACAACGGCGCGATTGCCGCGGCCGCGATGAGCGCTGACCGGTGCCGGCCGATCCAGTCTGTCTCCACACCGCCATCCAATCACTGCCCGACCCCCAAACCGGGCAATTGCCTGCAAACCCACGAGGCGTACGAAGCCAGGCGTCGCGTCTTGAGCGTCAGGTGCTGACGCCCTGGCTCGGGGTCCGATGCGCGCCGGACACCCAGCGAGCACCACGGACTCAGGGTCTGTCTTGGTCACTCGGTCGAGGCCAGCGGCGGCTAACATGGCGTTGCTGGCGGTCTGGAGTGGGACGTCACCACTTGCGACTTCGGCGAGCTCGAGCAGCTTCGTGACTAGATCGCCCAGCACAAGGAAGTGCGTCCGCTGCAGCCTGATCGTGGCCGTTCGATCCCCATCCGCACCACCAACTTCTCGCATCCCATTGCCAGGGGGTTTCCTGTGAGCTCGCCGACCCGTATCTTGAGTGCCTTTCTGCCGGGTGAAGGTCGGCGACGACCCCGTGCGCACGCCGCATCGGACGCGTCCCGGATTGACCTTGCCGGGCAGTGGCGGTTCAGCCTCGTTCCTCGGGCCGACCTCGTCACCGACGGGTTCGAGGTGCCAGGATTCGATGACGCGGACTGGGCTCAGATCGTGGTCCCGGGCCACTGGCAGCTACAGGGTCACGGCAGCCCCGCATACACCAACGTCAACTACCCCTTCCCGGTCGACCCTCCCCACGTACCGGATGAGAACCCCACCGGCGAGTACCGCTGCCTTTTCGAGCTGCCGGCCGACTGGCCGGCGGGTGAGGCGGTGATCCGTTTCCTCGGCGTCGACTCGGCGTTCACGGTGTGGTTGAACGGGGTCGAGCTCGGCTGGTCAACGGGAAGCCGGCTCACGACCGAGTTCGATGTCGGCTCGCACCTGCGCGCGGGCGCGAACGTCGTGGCGGTGCGGGTGCACCAGTGGTCGCCGGCGAGCTACCTCGAGGACCAGGACATGTGGTGGCTGTCCGGGATCTTCCGCGACGTGAGCGTGATCTCCCGACCGGCCGGATTCATTGACGACTACTTTGTCCACGCCGACTTCAACCATGTGAACGGGACCGGCACGCTGCGCGTCGTCACCGACGTCCCCGCGTTGCTCACCATTCCCGAGCTTGGCCTCCAGCAGGTGCCAGCCGCAGGGCCGCATCTGCTGCCCAACATCGAGGCATGGTCAGCCGAACAGCCGCGTCTGTATGACGGGACGCTCAGCGCGGGCGGGGAGACCATCACCCTGCGCGTCGGGTTCCGCACCATTGCCGTGCTCGACGGCCTCTTGACTGTCAACGGCCGGCGCATCCTCGTCCGGGGCGTCAACCGCCACGAGTGGAACCCCGACCGTGGCCGCGCCGTGACCGCGCAGGACATGCTCACTGACGTCCTCCTGATGAAGCAACACAACATCAACGCGGTCCGGACCAGTCACTACCCCCCACACCCGGGCTTCCTGGACCTCTGCGACGAGTACGGCCTCTACGTCATCGACGAGTGCGACTACGAGACGCATGGCTTTGAGCTCAACGGGTGGAGACGCAACCCGAGCGACGACCTCCGGTGGCAGCCGGCGCTGCTGGATCGCATGCAGCGCACCGTTGAACGCGACAAGAACCACCCCAGCATCATCATGTGGTCGCTGGGCAATGAGGCCGGCCACGGACAGAACCTGGCGGCAATGTCGTCGCTGGCCCATGAACGCGACCCTGGCCGACCGGTGCACTACGAGGGCGACGGGGACTGCGGGTACACCGACGTATACAGCCGGATGTATGCCTCGCACGACGAGGTCGACGCCATCGGCCGCTTCGCCGAGCCCATGACATCGAACCCGAGCTTGGACGCCCACCGGCGCGGCATCCCGTTCCTGCAGTGCGAGTACGCCCACGCCATGGGCAACGGGCCGGGGGGTCTGCTGGAGTACCAGCGGCTGTTCGAGAAGTATCCGCGATGTCAGGGCGGGTTCGTCTGGGAGTGGATCGACCACGGCATCCGGGCGCGCACCGACGACGGCCGCGAGTTCTTCGCCTACGGGGGGGACTTCGGTGAGCCGCTGCACGATGCCAACTTCGTCGCCGACGGGCTGGTCTTCCCAGACCGCACCCCGTCGCCGGGCCTGGTCGAGTACAAGGCGGTGGTCTCGCCGGTGCGCTTGCTCATTGAGTCAGGGCACGTGACCATCACCAACCTGCTGGACTTCGCTGACACCGCCCCGCTGCGCTTCCTGTGGGCACATGAGTCCGACGGTGTCGCGGTGGCCGGCGGCGACCTCGAGGTGGCTCCAATTGCCGCCCAGGAGAGCGCCACCGTGTCTCTGCCGGCTCTTGTCACCGTCCCAAGCGAATCTTGGCTGACCATCCGGGTGGTCCTGGCGCAGGACACCGTCTGGGCGCAGGCCGGCCACGAGGTCGCGGTGAGCCAGGCGATGATCAGCCGCGCACCTACCCGGTCCGCACGGGGGGGAGTCCTGAGTCGGGACCTCTTCGACGAGCGCACCGGGCTGCTGACACATGTCGGCGACATACAGGTCGATGGGCCGCGGCTGGACTTGTGGCGAGCCCCCACCGACAACGACCACGCCGCCTTCGGCGCCCCGGTGGAGTCCGGCTGGCGCGCGCTGGGTTTGCATCGCCTCACCCATCGGGTCGTCGACCGGCAGTGGACCCCGGACAGCTTCGTACTGCGCACCCGCGTCGGACCCGCCGCCACCGATCTGAGCATGCTTGCGACCTACCACTGGACGGCGGACAGGGAAGCGCTGGTACTGCGGGTCAGCGTTGAGCCCGAGGGCGATTGGACCCAGCCCCTGCCCCGGCTGGGCCTGCGGATGGCGCTGCCCGCCGACATCGACGATGTCGAGTGGTTCGGAGGCGGGCCCGGCGAGGCGTATGCCGACAGCTCCCAGGCTTCAATCGTCGGTCGCTACCGGCGCAGCGTCGAGGACCTGCAGACCCCCTACGTCTATCCGCAGGAGAACGGGAACCGCCTGGGCGTGCGGTGGGCGCGGCTACGCGGGCCTGCGAACGGCATGCGCATCGAAGGGGACCCGACCTTCGACCTGACCGTCCGCCGCTGGACGACCGAAGACCTCGACGCAGCTCGGCACACCAGTGACCTGCACCCCCGCGACCGAGTGTTCGTCAACCTCGACGTCGCGCAGACCGGGCTCGGCACAGCCTCCTGCGGACCAGGCGTCCTGCCCCAGTACGAACTGCGTGCCGCCCCTGCCACCTGGAGCGTCATCCTGACTCCCGACCTGGGGCGCCGTATTCCCACCCAACAGCCCTAGGCAGCCGGTTCGACCCGGTCACAGCCGGACCCCTGACCGGCGTCTCCGCAGGTCAAGGGCCCTTTCAGCACGTGGTGGCGGGTGAAGGATTCGGACCTTCGAAGCTTTCGCGATGGATCACAGTCCAGCGGCGGCGAGCCTGTGACCAGCAGAAATACCTCTCCCCCGAGCAACTTCCGTGCGTATTCCCCACAGATATCCGTCGACAGCCGACCGCAGCCAGACATCCCAGCGAGCAACGTCTACGACGACGAAACCCAGGTTGTCTACCTGAACGGCTTCCAGGACAAGACCCCGGAGTACCTCTGGTGCCTTGTCAGGCCCAAGGTCGTGTTCGCTACAGATACTTCTCTGACAACCGAACAACTTAGTTGGCTTGTCGCGATGCCGGACGACCAAAGAGTTCGGTACAGTTAGTTGGGTTGAAACCGAACAAAGTCTTGCCGGCCAGCGACTGGAGTGCTCCATTGAGCAACATTCCCTCGGGGAGACCCCCGCGAGCGATGATCTACGCCAGGCTCGACGAAGCAATCGCGGATCTCGACTCCCGCCTCGGCGGTCTCCCGCGCCCCACTGAGGCCGAGGACATCTGGGACGACCTATGGCACCAGGAAGCCCACCACTCCACCGCGCTCGAGGGCAACACGCTCGTCCTCGACCAGGTGCGCAAACTGCTGGACCAGGGCCGCGCGGTCGGATCCAAGGAGCTACGCGAGTACATGGAGGTCAGGGGGTACGCCGACGCCGCCCGCTGGGTCTACGGACAAGGCGTGGAACCCGGTGATTGGACAAGCCGGGATCTGCTCAGCCTCCAAGAGGTCAGATCGGTCCATCACAAGGCAATGACACCGGTTTGGGATGTGGCCCCGCACCCGCACGCCACACCCAAGGAGAGCCCTGGAAACTGGCGGGAGCACGAGATAGCCCCCTTCCCGGGCGGAATGAAACCACCACCCTTCCCAGAGGTTGCCCAGCTGATGCTGGACTGGGTGAAGTCCGTCAACGCGCTCCGCGACCCGGACGCGCTGACACCGCTTCCGGAGCGGCTGGCTCAGGTGCACAACATGTTCGAGCGCATCCACCCGTTCCTCGACGGGAACGGGCGTACCGGCCGACTACTGCTCAACCTGATCCTGGTACGCCTCGGATACCCGCCCGCCATCATCTTCAAGAACGAACGCACCAAGTACCTGAGCGCCATGCGCAAAGCGGACGCAGGCGACCTCGGCCCGATGGGGGAGCTCATCGCGCGCTCGGTCACGAACAACCTCTACCGGTTCGTCATACCCGCCGTCGCAGGCCCAGCCCGGCTCGTGCCTCTGGCCAGCCTGGCCGACGAGAAGTCGGGTCTGACCGCCAACGCGCTCCGCGTGGCGGCCATCCGCGGTCGCCTCCGTGCCCAGAAGTCGGGGCAAGGAACTTGGTTGAGCTCCAAGAAGTGGGTTCAGGAGTACCAGAAGAACAAGTACTCACGAGGCTGAACTGCAGGCGCGACTACCTGTCAGAGCGCGTCGCCTGAGCAGTCCCTGCAGGTGGCGTACGACGTGCCAGGGTCGAGCAGGCGCTTGGGTGCGCTGACGTGTTACCCCGTGAGTGCCGAAGGGACGCCTGAACATGATCTCCGTCAGGGCGAAAGCAAGTCCAGGAGACCTCCGAGGACGGCTTCTTCGTGCACCGCAAGACCTCGCTGACGCATGGCTGCACCCAGCTCTGCGTCCCATGCTGGAGCGACCTCGGATCCAACCAAGGGCAGACGAGCCGGGGAGTCGAGATAGTCGTCCGCGGACATGCTCCAGGGCTGGACGTCAAACATGGCAATCAGCTGATTCGTCATGGCAATACCGGGCCAGTCGAAGTCGCCGTGGTAGCGAATGTGGGCACCGGACCCCGAGAGCCGGCGAAGGACCTCCAGGACAACGAGCGTCGAGCGCCCACTCGTGCACACGACCGTGATGCCATCGAGTCCCCGTTCGGCAATGGCCTCCAGCACGCGAGGGTTCTCGCAGACGAACACCTCCTGACCTGGAGCCATCTGGAGCCCTCGGCGAAGGTCCCACCAGGTGACGTGGATCGGGTCGCCGGAGTCGGCCGCCAGCCGATAGCGCTGGCTCCCGGCCCAGCCGTCGAGCACACCGAGACCACGTGTGAGGCAGGTGCTAGACACCGAATCCGTAGTTACACCAACGCTTTCCCAGACCTCACGTCGCTCTGAGGCAGATGTTGGTGCAGGGCGATCAACCCTCAGGGCAAGGCCGCGCAGGATCAGTTGACTCAGCCTGCGGTCATCGTCCAGGGCGTGGGCATCATGTGCGGCCGCGGCTGCCAGCTCGGTACGAGCCAGGCTGGGACGCGACGGGTCCGCGAGGCAGGTCTCGAACACCGAAAGGGCTTGGACGATCAAGCCTGAGGGATCAGGGTCCCGCATGAGCAAACCGTCCCGCCGCAAGGTCGCCAGCCATACCTCGGTCCATTCCTGGACCTGGTCCGGGTGTTGTTCCAGCCAGGAACGCGCCGCGCCGAATGGCGCCTCACGCTGATCCCCTCTGGCCTGACGTTGTGTCGGTCGGTCGACAAGCGCTCGACCCAGCACATGCTCGGATGCCTGGACGAGTCCCTCGTCCGACCTGGCGCGCAGACGCTCGTCCAGCGACGAGAGGTCGATCCGACAGGTGTCAGAGGCGAGAACCCGGCCCAGCAGCCCCCCGAGGGCGTGGCGTTCGCTCCGGTCCAGCCCGGTGACCATGATCCGGCCCCGGGCCTGTAGTCCGTTACGTTCCAACCGGTCCGCCATCTGCACCCATACCCGGGACAGGACATCCGCCGACCACCAATCAGGTGGCTCGGATCTCACCTCAGGCACCCACCGCGGTGAGCCGATGTCCGTCCCAGCGGTGTTCGTACTGGGCGATACCGCGCTCGGTCGGGCGTGCTACTACGATCGACTTGTCCTACCCATCTTGCTGAGGACAGCGTCATCCTTCTCGACGGCGAGCGCCATGATATGGCCCAAGTCCATCCACGAGCGGCCCCAGTTTGGCAGCAGGAGATCGGCAAAGTTGACGTGTAACCTGGTGTCTGAGCTGCCTCTTAGGCTTAATTGATACGTGAACGCACAGCCCATACCAAGATTTGTCCGAAGTAGGCCGTTCCGCGCGTCGGCTCTGGGGCGTAGAAGGATGGGGTGAACGTACTGGATCGGTTCAACAGGCACTACCGGTTGCTGGCAACGGGGCTTGTGGCCCCCTTGGTCGCCGCCCTGATCCTGTTCCCTTTCAGAAGCAGTTTCCCTCAAACCAGCTACGATTTGCTCCTGGTCCTGGTGGTCGTGGGTGTCGCCTCGGCTGGCGATCGGTTCGCTGGCTGGCTCGCCGCCCTGTCGGCCGGACTGTGTTTCGGCTTCTTCCTGGCTCGGCCCTACCTGGGGTTCCACATCACCGAAGCTGCGGATTTACACACGGCCCTGCTTCTCCTGTTGGTGGGCGTCGCGGTCACTGAGATCGCTCACCGCGGAAGGGAAGCAGCCAAGTATGCCAACCGCATGGCGGCCGTTGTCGAGTACTCAGGCGACGCCATCATCGGCAGGGGCCTTGACGACGCCATCACGAGCTGGAACCCGGCCGCCGAGAGGATCCTGGGATACTCCAGTCAGGAGATCATCGGCAAGTCTGCCGACGTCCTGATTCCCAAAGATCGAGCAGGCGAAGCCAAGGCCATCGGGGCAGAGGTCAGTGCAGGCGCGTCCGTCGAGCACCTGGAGACCACACGAGTCCGCAAGGCCGGGACGGTGATCCCGGTCTCGATCACCGTCTCCCCGATCCGCGACGTGGAAGGTGCGATCGTCGGAGCATCCACGATCGTCCCCGACCGGAGTGAGCAGGTGCGTGCAGACAGGATGCTGGCCGACACCAGCCGGCAGTACCGGTTGCTGGCGGAGAACGCCTCAGACCTCGTGGTGATGACCTCACCCGATAGCGTGATCACCTGGGTGTCGCCGTCGCTGACTCGCTCGTTGGGCTGGGCTGTGGAGGACCTGATGGGCAGCCGCCTGCTCGATCTGGTTCATCCGGACGACGCGGCCGCCGCGGCGGGCTCCCGAGAGGCTGTGCACCTCGGGGCCACGCCCGCGGGTGGGTTCCTGACGCGTTTCCGGTCCAAGTCCGGGCAGTATCGGTGGATGTCGGGGGTCACCACGCCCGTGAAGGATGAGTCCGGTGTTGTGCTGGGCGCCGTTTCGGGCCTGCGGGACGTCGAGGACCTGGTCCGGGCCCGTGAGGAAGCCCAGGGGCTCAGTAACGCACTCAAGATCTCAAACGACTCGCTGCGGGACTTCGTCGCGGTCGCCTCCCACGATCTGCGCTCCCCGTTGGTCACCATTGGCGGGTTCGCCTCAATCCTCACGGACAACTGGGCGAAGTTGAGCGACGAAGATCGCTTGAAGCACCTGGGTGCCATCAAAAGGGGGGTGGACCGTTTGTCACGTCTGACCAATGACCTGCTCACCTCGGCCAAAGTCGAGGCAGAAGCCGAGCAGACCCGACCCCGAGCACATCCGGCTCGCCACCGCACTGGCCAGCTATCTGGACGCGAACCGAGAAGAACTGGGCACCATCGCCGTGACGTGTCCTCCCGAGCTGGTCGCGGTCGTCGACCCTTCGCACCTCACCCGCATCCTGGACAACTACGTGGGAAACGCCTTCAAGTACGGCGACCCTCAGGTCTGTATCGAAGCTGAGCGAGTCGGAGACTTCGTCGAGCTCCGAGTACGCGACCACGGTCCGGGAGTGCCGCCGGAGTTCGTCTCCCGGCTCTTCACCAAGTTTGGCCGAGCTGATACGCCAACCACTCGGGCGGCGCAAGGAACAGGTCTCGGCCTGTCGATCGTCAAAGCCCTAGCCGAAGCCAACCATGGCGACGTCAGTTACCAGCACAATGAACCCAGCGGCGGGTGCTTCGTCGTACGTCTGCCCGCCGGTGCTGTCTAGCCACCCACTCGGTCATCAAGGATTCGACCAAAGTCGCGCACGGTACCTTCGAGACTTCCTGTCTCCCACACGCTGAGCACAAGCCACGCCGTCACTTTCGAACTGGCTTAACACTCTCTGCGCGGCGACGAGGCCATAAGACGCACCCGCCTCAGCGCGACGTGCGCCCGGCTACCGTCGCCATCGTTTTCGAGCTTGTGCTGGCGGTGAGGTCAGCGCCCGGAGGTCTCCATCATCGAACTTGTGGTGAGCGAACCCAGCCTATGGGGCCGTTCGAACTCGGTGAGCTCAACGATCATCTCCTTGTCCGCCTTCCCCATGTGTGCATGGAACCGTGTGCCCAGCCCGATGGGAGCCGGTGTTGGCAGCTCGACGTCAGTCATGGCCGGGTTGAACGAGGGCTCGTTGCGCGAGTCGGCGACAATGTCGAAGACCTGCTCCAGCGGCACTGCGATCCGGACGTGTCCGGTGATGTGAGCCACGCCATCATGCTTCGGCGGGCTTCGGATTGACGTAGCCGTCATTCAATCCCCGTCACGTGCACTTCCCACTAGGCGCCAACGTCCGCTTCCGCGATGGGTGTGTGCTTTGTCCAGCGAGGGTGACCGGTCATCCCCTTTCGTAGCGGGTGGTAACGATGAAGCTTGTCGCCGTGGGGCCCAAGGGTCGGGCCTGACGATCAGTCGATGCTGGGTTCGGCGAGCTTCGTCGGTGCGTCGAACAGGGAAAGTTCGCTGGCATCAGGTGGCTGGAAGAGCGTCGCCCACCCATCCAGTTGCTGTGGCGTCATTCGGTAGGAACCCCAGGTGCGTTCGGTTGTCCGCTTCGCGATCCGGCGGTGGAGCTCGTCTGGGCCCTCTGTTCTACGGCTGGAACGCCTCTTGCTACGTCGAGAAGTCCGACACCGACCGACGCCAAGGTCCGAATTCGAAGTGAGGTCTCGGCGCTCACAGGCGGGGATGCCGAGCGTCCGCTACTGCCCGATGAGGGAACTTCTTGATGGCATCGTGGTCAACCGCAATTCAGTAGGGGGCAGCGTCGCCCCCGCCCTGAGCTGGCCGGCCCAGGTTTGCACCAACGACATGCATGAGGACAGGCAGGTCACTCCGAACTTATGGACGATCTCCGTGCGGACGGGCGACTTCGATCCGGATGTCGAGGTGGTCGGACGGTGCTCGACGGCGAGTTCAGGCGGCGATGCACCACTAGCGGGACTTTCCTGGCTAGCGAGTTGTTGAGTGGTAAACGCGCAGCTCAGGGCTGGTTTTCGGGGTGGCTGGGTGTATTACCCAAGTCATCGTCGCGGGGCGTAGGTGTCGAGCCCGA
>Ga0209540_10002831_pt1 | contig 12118 bp, 11 predicted proteins | sample BarGraIncu01121A_FD_184501 | JGI IMG/M metagenome (GOLD analysis project Ga0209540, IMG submission 184501) | Arctic peat soil microbial communities from Barrow, Alaska - Barrow Graham LP Incubations 011-21A (SPAdes) (version 2) | ecosystem: Environmental > Terrestrial > Soil > Wetlands > Peat... | reverse complement strand
CAGATTTTGACGATAATTTGCCGGAAGACAAAACTGTTACTCATTATCTTTACGGCGGAGATAATGAAAACCGGTTGAGACAGGAACTTATCCTTGGTATTGGTGGGATAAGAGCTCTTGTTGCGATGGGTTTGAACCCCGATATCTATCATAGCAATGAAGGTCATTCAGCTTTTATCAGCTTTGAAAGGCTAAGAGGACTTATAAATGATCAACATCTGACATTTTATGAGGCCATTGAAGCAGTCAGGTCGTCGACCCTGTTTACCACACATACGCCTGTCCCGGCCGGACATGATGCATTTGAAGAAGACCTTCTTCGTAAGTATATTTCACATTATCATAGCAGATTAACGATTACCTGGGGTGAACTTATGGCTCTTGGGCAATGTAAAGGGGACATTGATAAAAAATTCAATATGAGTTTTCTGGCTGCAAGAATGTCGCAGGAGGTAAATGGTGTGAGTAAACTGCACGGTGAGGTTAGCCAGGAAATGTTTAATAAACTCTGGCCCGGATACCTTAAAGAGGAACTTTTCATAGGCTATGTGACTAACGGTGTGCATCATCCTACATGGACTGCTCCTGAATGGCAAGAGGTTTACAGGGAATTGACCGGAAACATAAATTTTGATCAGACCGACAGAGACCTCTGGGAAAAACTGTATAGTCTGGAGGATAAAAAGATTTATGAAGTAAAAACCAGACTTAAGAAAAACCTGTTCACAAATATCAGGAAAAGACTCCAATCAGATATGATCGAGAAGCATGTGAGCCCACATACCCTATTGAGTATTAGCAGCCATCTTGATGAAAAAGCCCTAACTATAGGGTTTGCCAGGAGGTTTGCCACATATAAGAGAGCATCCCTGCTATTCCGCGATCTTGACAGGCTTGCACATATAGTTAATAATCCCGGAAAACCTGTCCAGTTTATTTATGCGGGTAAAGCCCATCCAAATGATGGTGGCGGAAAGGACCTGATAAAAAGGGTGTTTGAAATATCACAGATGACTGAGTTTGCCGGGAAAGTAATATTCCTCGAGGACTATGATATTGAGTTGGCAAAATACCTTACCAGAGGCGTAGATATCTGGCTCAATACACCTACCAGACCTCTTGAAGCTTCAGGAACAAGTGGTGAAAAAGCAGTTATGAATGGGACGATCCATTTCAGTGTTCTTGATGGATGGTGGGTTGAAGGATATAGGGCTTTTGCAGGATGGGCATTACCCAAGAAAAGAACATATGAAAATCAGGAACTCCAGGATGATATTGATGCTGAAACTATTTATAATATGCTTGAATATGAGATAGTTCCGGCTTATTATTCCTTTAACAATAAAGGCATACCTGTTGAGTGGGTAAGCCTTATCAAAAACACAATGGTAAAAATTGCCCCCGAATTTACCATGAAGAGGATGATTGACGACTATTATGAAAAATTTTATTCCAAACTTTTTAAACGAAATAAATATCTTATAGATAATAACTTTGAGAAGGCAAAGGAACTTGCGGCATGGAAAAAGACCATCAAAGATGAGTGGGACAATATTGAAGTTCTAAATTATAGTTTTGAACGGGCGGGAGAAAATGTATACCGGTCAGGCCATGATTACAGGGCAGAAATTGCTCTTGATTTAAAGAAAATTCCGAAGGAAAATGTTGGGGTGGAATTTATTATCACTCATATGAATAAAAATGGTGAACATGTATTTGTTGCAAGTGAAGAGTTTAAATTAATCAGCTGGAAAAGCGGCAAATGTCTATACAGGGCTAGTCTCGTCCCTGAAAAAGCAGGTTCCTTTTTCTATGGAATACGCATTTACCCTAAACACAAAGATCTTCCACATAAACAGGATTTCTACCTTCTTCGCTGGATTGATTAAATATCAGTAGCCTTCCGGACAGCTTCTTTTTTAAATACAAGAGCTGTTCTGGATGGCAAATACAGATAAAGGTATAAAGGAGCATTGATAATGTTCCTTTCTGCTTTTCGTATAGAGATGTAGATTGCTTTTCTGTCTATCCTGTTGAACCCTCCAAACAATGGGTCATCGGTATCAAGCACAACCCTGAATTTCCCGCTGACAGGTATTCCATAATCCGTGAAGGAAGTTGTTGGATGAAAGTTAAAAACGAAAAGTAATTCGCCTCTCATATAAGCAATAACCTTATCGGCATTATTTTCATATATCCTTTTAACAGTAAGATCATCGAGTATTTTGAAGTCGGTTTGAAGCTTCAGCATTTTCCTGTCGAATTTAAGCAGGCTGTTATATTTAAGATCTTTATTTTCTGCAAGTTGCCATTGACGCCGGGCATACTTAAAGCTCCAGTTATTTCCTTCGCGTGGAAAGTCAATCCATTCCGGATGACCAAATTCATTCCCCATAAAGTTCAGGTATCCTCCTCCTGAAGTGCTGAAGGTGATAAGTCTGATCATTTTGTGCAAAGCTATTCCACGGTCAACCACGATGCTATGATAGGATTTGTTCATGCCTGAATACATTTCGGCATCTATCATTCTGAAAATAAGTGTTTTATCGCCGACCAGGGCTTGATCATGTGATTCACAGTATGAAATTATTTTTTCTTCAGGACGATGTTGAGTCAGCTCATAGAATAATGTTCCCATATCCCAGTTTTCATCAATTGTCTCCTTCACAAGTTTTATCCAGAAATCAGGAACTCCCATTGAAAGTCTGAAATCGAAACCATATCCCATTTTATCAGTATCCGATGCCAGGCCCGGCATACCGCTCATCTCCTCCGCTATGGTTATTGCCTCGGGCTTGAATTTATGTATCAGTTTATTTGCAAGAAACAGGTAGACCAATGCGTCTTCATCCTGATTACCATCGAAGTATTCATTATATGATGTAAAATTCTTTCCTAGTCCATGGTCATAATAAATCATGCTGGTAATTCCATCGAATCTGAATCCGTCAAATTTATATTCTTCAAGCCAGAAACGACAGTTGGATAGCAGGAAATGAATCACATTGTCCTTCCCGTAGTCGAAACATAAAGAATCCCAAGCAATATGATTTCTCCTTTCATTTGAATGGAAATACTGGCCCATTGATCCGTCGAACAGGCCCAATCCTTCATTTACATTTTTAACCGAATGTGAGTGAACCAGGTCCATTATAACTCTAATCCCTGCCATATGAGCTTTATCAACCAGTTCTTTAAGATCTTCAGGTGTTCCGAATCTTGATGAAGCAGCGAAAAAACTTGAGACATGATACCCGAACGATCCATAAAAGGGATGTTCCTGGATAGCCATTAGCTGAATAGTATTGTATCCTGATTTGATTATAACCGGAAGAACATTTTCCGTAAATTCCCGGTAAGATCCAATTTTTTCTTCCGGGGTAGCCATCCCGATATGAGCTTCGTAAATCACTGGTGCAGTAATAGAAGGAGAAAAATATTCATGACTCCATTTATAATTTTCTTCAGGTTGCCAAACCTGGGCATTGAATATTTTAGTCTTTTCATCCTGAACCACCCTGTTAGCATATGAAGGAATTCGTTCTCCATTTCCTCCTTCCCAATGAATTGAGAGCTTGTACAGATCTCCGTGTTTAAGTGTTTCTCGCGGAATAAACACTTCCCAGTCTCCCATTGGATTGATCCGCTTCATCATGAATTCATTCTTCTCTTTCCAATCGGTGAAAACTCCAATAACAAAAATGCTTTTTGCATTTGGGGCCCATTCCCTGAAGACCCATGAATCTTTGTCATGGTGAAGCCCATAGTAATAATGCCCCATCGCGAAATCACAAAGAGTGCCGTTCCCGACCAGCAGCTTTTCCTTCATCAGACATTTGGTAATGCGTCTGTCGATGACATCCTTAAAGGGATTCAGCCATGGATCGGACATATAGAAACTGTTTGTATTCATAATAACCGGGGAAACATTATATCTTTCTATAAAAATACGAAAACTAAATCATTAATTTGTTTCATTATCATGGGCTTTATTAAATTTGCAGACATAATTTTATTATATGGTTATTCATGAAGGTTATGAAAACCTAAATATAATTTCTCCGGTTGTAACTCTTGGAATTTTTGACGGAGTTCACAGAGGTCATATGGCTCTGCTGAATTGTCTGGTTTCACGAGCCAGGGAAACGGGAGGTGAATCAGTCGTCATAACATTTTCGCCTCATCCAAGGCTTGTACTTGAACAAAATAATATCAGTCTCTCATTCCTGACGACAATGGAAGAGAAAAAAGTCCTCCTCAAAAATGCAAACGTTGACCATCTGATAATAATTGAATTCACTATCGGGTTTAGTAAGATTCCGGCATGTGATTTTGTTAAAGATATACTTGTTGAAAAGATTGGAACAAAGCATCTTATTATAGGATATGATCATCACTTCGGGAGAAAAGGTAAAGGAGATTTTAATACAATTAAGCAATGTTCAGAAAAGCTTGATTTCATCGTTGAACAGGTACAGGAATATCAAACGGAGGAAGGAGCTATCAGCTCGTCATCAATCCGGGAAGCTTTGTTGAAAGGGAAAGTTGATGAAGCGAATAAATGGCTCGGATATTCCTATTCTGTCAGCGGGACAGTTATGGAAGGACGGAAGATAGGGCGCACTATTGGTTTCCCAACTGCAAACATTAAGCCCGATTCTCAATATAAATTAATCCCCGGCAATGGAGTGTACGCTGTTGTAGTTCAGCTTGATGACAACTTGTATCCGGGGATGCTTAGTATCGGTTCCAATCCAACAGTAAATACTGATAACAGGTTCAGGAGCATTGAAGTTCATATTTTAAACTTCGATAAGGACATTTATGGGGGAAAAATTTCAGTTAGTTTCAGGAAAAAGCTGAGGGATGAGAAAAAATTTGACAATCTGGAGCAGTTGACTACGCAAATGGGTCGTGATAAACTGGATACATTGCAATTGTTAACCTGAAAGATACCAAATGATTTTATTAACTTTGACCTCTCAAAAAAGTCTGGATTATGAATGTAACTTTAAATACGATGCAATACCAGGTAAAAGATATTACGCTTGCTGACTTTGGCAGAAAAGAGATAGAAATTGCAGAAAAAGAGATGCCGGGATTGCTGGCAATTAGGAAGAAATACTCTTCTGAGAAACCTTTAAAAGGTGCACGGATAACAGGTTCGTTGCATATGACAATTCAAACTGCAGTGCTTATTGAGACTCTCGATGAACTTGGAGCCGAAGTCAGGTGGGCCAGCTGTAATATTTTCTCAACTCAGGATCATGCCGCTGCTGCAATAGCGGCACGGGGTATTCCGGTTTTTGCCTGGAAAGGGGAAACGCTGGAAGAATATTGGTGGTGTACAGCCCAGGCACTTTCATTTCCAGGAGGGAAGGGTCCTAATCTTTTAGTTGATGACGGCGGCGATGCATCGCTGATGGTTCACCTCGGATATAAAGCAGAAAAAACGCCGGAAATACTTAACAGGAAACCCGAAAACAGGGAAGAGGCAATTATTCTCGCTACTCTTAAAGATATTCTTGCTAAAGAACCTGGGAGATGGCAACGCACCGTAAGTGAACTTAAGGGAATATCGGAAGAGACCACCACCGGTGTCCATAGATTATACCAGATGATGGAAAATGGTGAACTGCTTGTTCCGGCAATTAATGTTAATGATTCTGTAACAAAATCAAAATTCGATAACCTGTATGGATGTCGTGAGTCGCTTGCCGACGGAATAAAAAGAGCAACTGATGTTATGCTGGCAGGGAAGGTTATTGTTGTTTGCGGCTATGGCGATGTTGGAAAGGGGTGTGCCAGATCGATGAAATCTTACGGAGCCAGGGTTATTGTTACAGAAATTGATCCGATTTGTGCATTGCAGGCCTCAATGGAAGGTTTTGAAGTTAAAACGGTTGATGATACATTGGGTGAGGGAAATATATTCGTAACTGCCACCGGTAACAGGGATATAGTAACCCTTGATCATATGTTGAAAATGAAAGATCAGGCAATCGTTTGTAATATAGGCCATTTCGATAATGAGATACAGGTAGACAATCTGAATGAATTTAAAGGAATCGTAAAAATCAACATTAAGCCACAGGTCGATAAATATATTTTCCCTGACGGGCATGCAATATTCATTCTTGCGGAAGGCAGGCTTGTTAATCTTGGCTGTGCTACAGGTCATCCTTCCTTTGTAATGAGTAACTCTTTCAGTAATCAGACACTTGCACAGATTGATCTCTGGAAAAACAAATATGAAATAGGTGTTTACAGACTTCCTAAATACCTCGATGAGGAAGTTGCACGCTTACACCTCGATCAGCTTGGAGTAAAGCTCACAAAACTTACAAAGGAACAGTCGGAATATATCGGAGTTCCTCCGGCAGGGCCGTATAAGCCGGATCATTACAGGTATTAACCTCACCCCGACCCCTCTCCCAAGGGAGAGGGGCTTAATATATTGAATATCTTTCTATTATGCCAATTTTTCCCTGCTTTGCTTCGCTGTTACGGTTACGCGAAGGTGAAGGGAGAAGGGGCTGGTTGATGAGGTAAAATATCAGTTCCAGACTGTAACGGAATTTCCCTGTTGTATTGTTTTGTAGTTTTTCAGAGGATATCTGCCTACACCTGAAGCAGGTGTGCCTCCCTCTGTTAGTCCATATTTAGTTCCGCATTTGGGGCAGATAGCAATTGTGGAATTTTTAGGATCAATACTTACTTTAATGCTGAGGCCGTTAACAACGTAGTCGTGGGGACAAGTGCGGTCATAAGCGTAAAACTCATCGACACCGTAACAAATTATAATACCATTGCCGTCATATCCTGCAGCAGTGCCAGAGATAATTGTGCGGGAATCCACTGCAACTGATCCCCCGAATACACTCAGGTCCACAAATCGAGGATCATTCAGGTCGAGAGTAAAATTCACATAAGTATCGGGTATTACGTCGTTCTTTTTATTGCATGAGCCTAAAGTGATAACAAGTGCCACTGAAATGAAAAAAAGTCTTATTTTTGAATCTGAAGGCATCAGAAAATAATTAATATTGCAAAATTACAATTACAACCGTAAATTTAACGGAATTGAGATTTATTTATTGTAATATCTGAGAATGAATAATAAATCATTGCGAAAGCTTTTTCTTTTCATTTTTATTTTACTATTGGCAATCGGATCGTGTAACGCTCAGATATTTCACAGGAATCCCGAGAGACAATTATTCGGTAAAACACCTGGAATTAAAAAAGAACCGAAAGTTAATGAATCCAGAACTGTACTCAGAGCTAAAAAAAAGCAGGAGGCAAATGATCGAAAGCTTAAAAGAGACTATGACAAAGCCATAAAAAGATCTCAAAAAAGGACAATTGATATCCAAACGCCTGAGGTACAGAAGCGTATGAAACAAAACAAAAAAGATTTCAGCGCAAGGGATAAAGAAAAAAGGAAAAATGTAAAGGCAGCTACCAGGAGAGCGGGGAAAAAGTATAAGCAATGATCATCCATGAAGATAAATACTTGTAAAACACCTGTTCACAAGATTAATATTTGTAAATAAGTAAAAAAAATTATATATTTGTTGTTGAAGAGTTCCGGCGACCCCGGAATTCTTCTTGTTTTTTTAATATAAGAGAGAAAAATGTCAGAGATTATATATGTGACTGTAGAAGGTCTTCAGAAACTGAAAGAGGAGCTCGACCAATTAAGAAATGTTGAGAGACCTTCAATATCCAGGCAGATCGCTGATGCAAGGGATAAGGGAGACCTTTCGGAAAACGCTGAGTATGCCGCTGCCAAAGAGGCACAGGGTATGCTTGAATTAAGAATATCTAAGCTTGAGGATATTGTGACTCGTTCAAGAATTCTTGACGAATCAAAAATTGATATTTCAACGGTGAGATTACTTAACAGGGTAAAGATCAGGAACAAAACAAATAACACGGTAATGGAATACCTGATTGTTCCTGAAAGTGAAGCAAATTTTAAACAGGGTAAAATTGCTGTCAGTTCTCCTATTGCCCAGGGTCTTATCGGTAAAAAGGTTGGTGATATAGTTCAGATAAAAGTTCCTTCAGGAACCATCCCTTTTGAAATCATATCCATTTCGATTTAATTAATAAGTTCAAAGCCATTATGGCCACAATATTCACTAAAATCATTAAGGGGGAGATTCCTTGTTATAAGATTGCCGAGAATGAGAATTATTTTGCATTTCTCGACATCAACCCGTTGAGAGCGGGACACACACTGGTTGTTCCCAAAAGGGAGACAGATTATATTTTTGATCTGGAAGATGTTTATTTGGCAGGAATGATCGTTTTTTCTAAGAAAATTGCTGTGGCAATAAAAAGTGCGATTCCATGTAAACGTATTGGTGTTGCCATACTGGGCCTGGAGGTACCTCATGCTCATATTCACCTGGTCCCGATGGATACAATGGAGGATGTTAACTTCAGGAATCCCAAGCTTAAGTTCTCCCCTGAAGAATTTAAAGAGATTGCTGCTAAAATAAGTAGTAAAGTCAGTCTTTAATGATAAGATTGAACTCGCTGCATGAATTGGCTATATGATTTATGGGACGATTTTATCAGTCTTTTATTCCCGAGGCTGTGCTATGCCTGTGGCAACCAGCTCATGAGGAATGAAAGTCTTATTTGTACAGAATGTTTTGTAGTTATTCCCCGTACAAATTATCATTTTGTAGAGGATAATCCTGTTGCACAACTCTTCTGGGGAAGATGTCTGATTGAAAAGGCAGCAGCATTTTCATATTATAATAAAGGGAGTCGTATCCGAAAGTTGATTCACAATCTGAAGTATAATGGAGTCAGAGAGATAGGTTATGAACTGGGCAGATTATATGGTCTATCTCTTAAAACATCGGGTTTTATAAATGATATCGATATTATAATTCCGGTTCCGCTTCATCCCATGAAAAAAAGTATTCGAGGCTTCAATCAGAGCGAGACAATTTCAATGGGAATTGCTGATGCAACTCATCTCCCTGTTGACATAAAATCACTTGCCAGAGTACTGGTTTCAGCTACCCAGACTAAACGGTCGCGGTACGAAAGATGGACGAATGTTGAGGGTATTTTCCAGGTCCTTGATTCTCAAACAATAATGGGGAAACATGTTTTACTCGTTGATGATGTGATTACTACAGGATCAACCATAGAATCGTGTACAAATGAGCTTCTCAAGATTGAAGGAGTAAAAGTAAGTGTAGTGGCACTTGCATTTGCAGTGGTATAAAAGTTTATTCCCCCTTCTTTTTTACTCTTTTGGGATTTTTGTTCATGAAATCTTTCCAGCTGTTATATGCTTTCTCCTGTGTTGGGCTATTTGTCTGGTAAAAATGGCAAAGAGCTGCAGCAAGACCATCGGTTGCATCCAGTTTTATTTCTGTAAGATTGAATTTCAGTATATTCATCAGCATAGCTGCTACCTGCTCCTTTGATGCCGCTCCCTGCCCTGTTATTGACATTTTGATTTTCCTGGGTGCATATTCGAATATTGGCAATGACCGGGTTAGCGCTGCAGCTATTGCAGCGCCCTGCGCCCTGCCAAGCTTTAGCATCGATTGAACATTTTTTCCATAGAAAGGAGCCTCTATCGCCAGTTCATCGGGATGGTACTCATCAATAATCCCTACTGTTCTTTCAAAAATGTATTTCAGTTTGAGATAGTGATCGTCGTATTTTGAAAGATCAATCGATCCGATGGTTATAAGTATGGGAGTGGTACCTGAAGTCTTTATAACTCCATACCCGGTAATACTTGTACCAGGATCAATACCCAGAATTATCCTCTCCTTTGACTTGACTTTCAATCTCTAAAACCTTATTTTTTAATTATATAAATATTATTAATCTTACCCGACTTTTCAGAAAAAATAACTGAAGGTTGCTTTTCATTAACATAGAACCCTTTAGCTGAAACATTTCCATTCTCCAGATAATAAATAGCTTCTTTAAGACAGGCCTCATTTCTGTCATTCCAGTCGTGGGTAATATCGTCAGGCACATATTTATCAGGAACAAAACCATTATAAAATCCACCCTGACCAGCAGAATTGACCAATGAGAAAGTTATTGGAAAAAACATGTAACTGGTTTGATATTGAAATCCAAGCATTCCGACAGGTTTCCCGTTTGTTGTATCCCCGAGAGTTCTGATATCCAGATAAGGTTTCAATCCGTTTATAAAATCTTCACTTGCAGATGCAGTTCCTCTGGTGGTTATAACAATTACTTTTGAGAGACTCTGAGGAGAATTTACTGAATTAAAGTTATATGTTCCATTGTAAGAAGTGTTTTTGTCATTGAAGGTCAAGGTAAGAAATGGTTTATAAAGTTGTGCAGCACCTGCAACATAACTCGCCATATTTGTGAGCACATTCAGGTCTCCTCCTCCGTTATATCTTAAATCCACAATAAGATCTTTAATATTATTCTGACTAAAATATGTAAATGCAGTCTGCAATTCCTGGTTTGATGGTGGAATGAACTGGTCAAAAACAAGGTGACCGGTTATTCCTGATTTCAAATGTAAAGTATCTGCAAAAATTACGGTATTTAATTTAAAAGAGTCCTTTGCAGAAGTAATTGTAGAGTCTTTTCCCTCAGGAGTCTGAAAAAGAAAGGTATTGGTCAGTCCAACCGTGGAGTGACCAATAGCATGATTATAGGCAGCACTGTCTTTGCTAATAAAAATACGCGCCAGATCAGTACCATTAATCTTTTTCACAATCCATCCCCTTCGGACTCCTAGACTGTATAATGGTGAAAGGTTATAGATCTGGGCAATTCTTACCTGATTTGATGGATCAAGCCCCAAGCTGATCCCATGACCGACAAAAGCTCCCCGTGACTGAGCCTGGAACTGGTCATATGTTTGCACAAAACTCCATCTGTCGAGAGTCTTATATTCCATTGCATCTAAAAGATCAGACGGATTCTTGTAATCAGTCTTAACAACCACAGGCATAAGATTATACCAAAAATAGTATACATTCATTACATTATACAAATCATCCCTAGCCTGTGCGTCAATTACGGCATTTTTGCTTTCAGGAGCAACATCTTTTTTACATGAACTGAATCCAAGTATTAAGAAAGGAAGTAGAATAGCTAATTTTTTCATATTTCTTAAAATATAGTAATGTGTATATAACAATTAAGAAATGATTTTTGATCGCCAGTTTTGAAATAAGATTCCTGAAATGATAAGAACAAGACCTAATGGTGTTGTATAATAAACGGGTTCATGAAGAAAATAGTGTACAAAAAACAGGGAAATAAATGGGGCCAGGTAAACCAGGTTACTTACGATAGCTGTGGTAGAAGACATCTGAAGAGCTTTCAACCAGAAAAAGAAGGTTATTCCCATCTCAAATATGCCGACATAGATTGATGCAGCAAATCCCCTGAATCCTGTTTCAAAATGCCATCCTCCTGTTATAATCATTGTAACAATAAGATATATCGAGCCAAAAACAAAATTAAGAAGAAGCTTAACTCCCTCATCTCTTTTATCTTTCACATTAAGGATAAAATAGAACGCCCAGAATACTGAACTTCCTGTAGCGAGAAGTACACCTGTAAGATCTGAATGGCCAGGTTTGAAAGGCCTGCCCTGGGATGAAATGATATATACTCCTGTAAAGCTGATAAGCAGGGCTATAAAGCTCTTCCTTTGAATCTTTTGTTTTAGAATGGGCACAGAAAGAAAAACAAGTATTATCGGCCATATCATATTTAATGGCTGTGCGACCTGGGCAGGAAGCAATTGGTATGCCTTAAGAAGAATAAGATAATAAAGAAATGGATTTATGAACCCTAGAATCGCTGATTGCATAAGTTCTTTCCTGGTAGTCATCCAGATAAGATCGGTTTTTTCCCCTGATGCGACAATAATAAACAATACAATTGTTGAGGTTAGAGACGCAATAGTAAGCATGGGAAGAATGTCAAGCTCACCAAGACTGATTTTAAATGCTGTTGGCACAGTTGACCAGAATAAAATAGCTAGTCCGGCATAGATGTAAGATGATTTTGTCCGGTCCATAATATTCCTTTATTTAACCACAACGAACACAAAGTATGCACAAAGTTAAAA
>Ga0209540_10002828_pt1 | contig 12126 bp, 9 predicted proteins | sample BarGraIncu01121A_FD_184501 | JGI IMG/M metagenome (GOLD analysis project Ga0209540, IMG submission 184501) | Arctic peat soil microbial communities from Barrow, Alaska - Barrow Graham LP Incubations 011-21A (SPAdes) (version 2) | ecosystem: Environmental > Terrestrial > Soil > Wetlands > Peat... | reverse complement strand
TCGCTTTTCCTTATCGATAAGTTTACCGCGTAGTTTCATCCAGGAAGACTCTATAGGCAGAGCAGCCGAACAGCGCAAATTGCAGAGCTCGCAGGTTGTACAAACTAAAAAAGTATCGATTTGGGCTTGATCCCACTTGGCTCTTCCTTCCAGATGTTCCCTCAGCCAATACCATTTGCCGCGCGGACTCTGGCTCTCCCAGCCACGGCCGTAAAATTGATCGCAATCCTCCACACAGTAACCGCACTGAGAACAGCTGTACGCATACCAGACCACATCCGCAGGGATGTCACTTGCGGGGTAACTTTTTCTCTCTCCGATATGCGTGATGACGTAATTGCCGAAAGGCCGAATCAGCGGCTCAAAAGCATTGCCGATAATCATGGCGCTATCCATAAGACTATAACCAATAACTTTCCCCGGATTAAAAATACCCCTTTCATCAATCTTATTTTTAAAAGCTTTTAATCTGGCTACCCTTTCGACTCCTAATACTTTTTCGGCTTTAGATTTGAAATATAATCCCGTAGAATATGCCCTGCCGCCGTTTCTTTCGGCAATTTTCATGATGGATAACGAAAGACTGAAAACAAAATTGTAGTTGAATTTACGTTGATCGGCGGGAATAAATCCCAAAATAACGACTTCCGGTTTTCCGTCCTTGCCTTTGCGAATAACCGTGCCTTCTTTAACGACAGGTTGATTGATTTTATTTTCTACTTCCGCCATGAAGCGGCCCAATCGGGAAAGGGGTATCACGACTTCGGCCGGGACCAGACTGGGACCAAGTCGTTTGACCACCATAATTTTAAAGCGGTTTTTCCATTCATGTCCAGCTATGCGCTCACTTAATATTTCACCCTGACAGCGGCGCAAAATTTCTTGCAGCTTTCCCATAACTTGTGTTGCGTCTTTTTTATGAAAGGCCAGGGTGGCTACATAGGAAGCAGGCAGCAGCACCCTTTCTTCAACAGGATGCCCGTTATGTTCCATAAGTGGCGAACGATTTTTCATTTCCGCCATGCGGGGATTAATAAAAACCAAAGACCATAAAGGTAAATCCGCTTTCACTATATCTTCCACAATCTGTTGGAGAGCTTCAGCTTCCGGGCAACCAATTGCAATAACTTCGAGTTTCTCTTTAGGCTGGACTTTCATGGTTAAATCGAGGATAAAACCGGTCGTTCCTTCCGCATCGGCAATCAAATCCAGATCGGCACCGGTAAAAACGCTCACCGAACCGTCAGGCAGAACCACGCGGGCAGAAACAACGTTTTCCCGGAACCAGCCGTATTGATAGGAACCGAAGCCCGCTCCGCCCTGCGCCAGCCATCCGCCGACGGTAGAGCCGGGGTAACTGGACGGATATAGATTTACCGTTAGCCCCTCTTTAGCCAAGGCCGCATCAACTTTTTCCCAGACAATACCCGCCTGACAGGTGACAGTCTGCGCTTGCTTATCGATGGATAAAATTTGATTCAGACGAAAAAAATCAACGACGATACCTTGTTTGACAGGCAGGACTCCGCCATAGCCGGAAGAAGCTTTTCCCCGCGGAGTTAGAGCAATATTATTTTGCCTGGCCCAATTAACCAGATTGACCAACTCTTCTTCGTTTTGGGGCTGAACAACCGCGTCGGGAACGGTTTTGCCGATGAGCGGCGCAATGAGAGAAGGTATCGCCGCAATATCATGGCTGTATAATACGCGCTCCATTTCATTAAAATTGGCACGATTGCCAAACTTTTCTTCCAGGTATTTTCTTTGCCGCTTGTCCATTAGATAATCTCCTAATTTCTGTTAATTATTACCAGGGCGTAGAAACTTTACATATCCATCTTTACGGATAAGCCCAAAAAACTTCTACAACAAGGGCAATCCTACTATTGCTTGACTGAATTCATCCTCAATACATTCACTTCGTCTCAGCAAATGTTTCGCACTATAATAAAAACAAATTGATTGGTACGACAGTAATGACCTGCCGTACCAATTGAATAAATTTAGAAAGTGTAGCTAAGCCCCATATCAATGGAATACTGTGACATCTGTGTTTCATATGAGGTTATGCCCTGTGCCGGATTAGAGCCGCTAATTTTTGCTGGCGGTGAATACATGCCGCCAATATTAAGAGTTAGCTGCTTGCTGAAATTGATTCCAATACCCGCGGTAAAGTGATGCTCGGAAACGGCGGGGAAAGCAATATTTTCGAATGCTCGATCACTATTGAGCGGCATCTTGCCATAGTTATATCCGGCCCGTAACACAATCATTGGGATCACTGTGTATTGTACGCCAACCTTGTATACAAACTGGTCGCTCCAATCCATATTCCAGGCCATGGCCGAACTGGCGTTGGCCGTGTATTTGGGCAGGTTTTGCCCATTGGTTTCCGACCAGTTTATCCATTCAACGTCAAAACCAATTAATAGGTCTTTGATTGGTTTTATACCCAGACCTATTGTCGCCACTTGGGGTTGATCAAATTCTATTTTATCTACACCGGCAGTTGTGTTAAAAGAATAATCCTGAAAAATGCTTTTTGTCTCGTAAGCCAATCCGATCTGGAGAAAATCGACCGGTTTCACCAACACTCCGATCGTTGCCCCATAACCAAAAGAAGATGCCCCCATATGCGGTTGCTGGCCCATAGTGCTGGCGGCATTAAATTCCATGGTCGCATACATGATGTTGACTACGGCTCCGACAGATATCATATCGTTAATTTTGTACGAAAGTCCCGGCGCAAAACGCATCTGTGAATAGGATGTATAGGTGGAACTACCATAAAGATTTGGGGCATAATCAACACCCATACCGGCCACACCGTATGCACCTATGCCAAATCTAAGTTTTTCACCAAGGGGTATGATCAAACCAAAGGCAGGCACAGGCGACCCCCCACGATCAGAACTAATTGTAGAACCATCCGCCCCCCCGGTTGCCTTATATTCGACAGAAGGCTTGAAATATGAGGCGCCAAAATCTATCCGCCCCGACAGAAAACTCATACCGGCGGGGTTAGTAAGTATCGATGCAGCATCCAGCGGCACTCCAACACTTACTCCACCCATGGAATTTTGTACAGGACCAAAACCAATCATCCGCATGCCGTTAGTGGCGTGAGCATTGGCAGCGATAAACATCGCGGCAATGATCCCCAAAAAATAAAATACAATATTTTTTTTCATAACCTCTCCTTATATTTATAGTTATTGGAAATATCTTTTTCCCCGTTGCCAAGTTACTTAAAAAATAATGTCACACCTCCTTTCTCCAATCTTTTTCTTTTAGTTCAAGATTCATCAGTTTATTAATGGACAGTATCTAGATGAATTTCTTGATTCGATTTAGCGCCGGAATAGAATGATTATGAATTGTAATAATTAATAAAATAGTTTTTTAGCCGCTGGGCATCCTTCCTACTTAATGTTTTATTTTAGGATTTCTTATTTGAGGCTTTAACCAGCCTGGAAACGACCTTTTCTTTTTCCAGAAGCTGTTCCACCAAAACCTCTCTCATCAGGTTGCAGGCTTGAATTATTTTATGATTTGCGATCCGGTAATATAATTGGACACCTTCACGCCGTACCACAATGACACCTTTCGATTTTAAAACATTCATGTGCTGAGATATAGTCACCTTACTCAGACCGGTCTTTTGCATTAATTCGCTGTTAGACATTTCTGTGTCCTTTAGCAAATTAATAATTCCCAGACGTTTATCATTGGCAAATATTTTACAGATATCAGCCTGAAGCTTAAGAATGCTTTCCATTTATCCTCCTCAAATTATCAACTTTTCAGATGTTATTTAGATATATGTTTAAATGTTTCATCACTATCGGCAACTGTGTATATGAGTATATATATTTATATACTATATAATATATATATTTATGTCTGTCAATATAAATATTGCTATATAAACCACAACTGCATTCTTCAAATATTAAATAGTCGATTTTATTAGAATATAATTTTGGAGGACTTGCCCATTTAGCGCATCTTAATTAGCGCATCTTAAAAAGATGCGCTAATTAAAACGATATACGACATCGCGCATATGGGCATTTACATTGAATATATTGGATTGGATTGTTTTGATGAAGAATCTTTGCAGCGTCACTTTAATGCAAGCCGCAGTCTTTTGTCTTCCGCCAAAAGACATCCGGCAACACAATCCTCCGTGCATTGGCCCTCACATGGTTCAATGTGAATTGTAATGACACAATCAGAGAATTTTTCCCGAATGCTTCGCTTCATTTCTTTGGTTATATTATGAGATGCTGCCACGGTCATTTTGGGACCAACTTTAATATGGAATTCAATAAAACGAAAATTGCCGGCCCTGCGCGTTCGCAATTGATGAAACCCGTGAACAGCGGGTTTATGGCTGGCAATAATATCGCGAATCATGGCCTCTTCTTCCGCGGGCAATTTGACATCCATTAAATCGCGCAGAGCTTGAGAGGTCAAATGATACGCCGCACGCAAAATAAATACAGCCACAAATATAGCGGCTGCAGGATCGAGCCAATGAATATTCGGTTTAGGAAAAATGAAATGAGCAATCCAGATTATGGCGAGACTCAACATGACACCTGCCGAGGTATAAACATCAGTGCGTAAATGCCAGGCATCAGCCTGCAGGGCGATAGATTCAGCTTCCTTGCCCACCTTAAAAAGCCTCTGGGAAACAATAAAATTGATGACCATGGAGGCGAGCATGACGGCAACCCCCCAGCCAGGTGATTCCACTGCCTGTCCAGAGCTTATTTTTTTCACGGCCTCAAAAATAATCCAGAACGCGGCTACAACAATAAGCAATGCTTCCACCAAACCGGATATGCTTTCGACTTTTCCATGACCAAAGGGATGAACATCATCCGCGGGAATACTAGAATTTTTGACCGAAAACATGGCAATAACTGCCGCCAGCAAATCCATACCTGAATGAATTGCTTCTGAAATTATTGAAACAGAACCGATCAAAAAGCCGACAACTGTTTTAAATACAACCAACACAGAATTGGAGACAACCGACAATGTGGCGACATTCTCTTTACGCTGCTGTAATGATTTCAATTTAACTCCCCGTAATTTATTTCTGAGACTAGGTTAATATATCATGGTTGCAATTATATTTCCTGAAAATTCTGCGTTCGTCAACCTTGTTGATTTACTTTGCAAGTTGGGAGATTTATGATAGGAAAACCGCCTTATAACAATTCTAAATCGGCTAGAAGCAATTATATGAACAAAAACAAAAAAGCATTGCTTTCCCATTTTAAAAATGCGGTTTCCAAAGATTGGCAGGACTGGCGCTGGCAATTTAAGAACCGTATTACCAGCATAGCACAATTAGAGCAAATTATCGGCAAAGTGTCAGCTCAGAAGTCAAGCGCGGCCGCATCCGTTTACCCTCTGGCAATAACTCCTTACTATTTATCCCTTGTTCAATTAGACACTGAAAATGATCCGATTCGCACTCAATGTGTTCCGGATATCCGCGAACTATTCTCTTCCCAAAGCGCGTTTGCAGATCCCCTGGAAGAAGACGCGCATATGCCCGTGGATAAACTTGTACACCGTTATCCTGATCGTTGTCTGGCCATCGTTACCGAAATTTGCGCCACCTACTGCCGGCACTGTAACCGTAAACGTTTTTGGTCAACATCTCCCAACATAAGTTTTAAAACAAGGCTGGCCAAAATGCTTCGTTATATTTCCGCATCGCCGCAGATTCGGGAGGTGATTATCTCCGGCGGTGATCCGCTGACATTTGATGACAACACTTTGGAATCGCTTCTGGCCTCATTCAAAGCGATTCCTCATGTGAAAGTTTTGCGTATCGGCAGCCGCGTCCCTGTTGTCATGCCTATGCGCATAACAAAGGATCTCTGCCGGATGCTCAAACGCTACCGGCCCCTATGGTTCAATACCCAGTTCAATCATCCCAACGAAATCACAACAGAATCTTCCCGTGCCTGTAATATGCTGCAGGAAGCGGGAATCCCGGTATCCAACCAATCTGTTCTGTTGAAAGGGGTTAACGATTTCCCGGAAGTCATGCGGAATTTGCTCTATGGCCTGCAAAATATATCTGTCCGTCCTTATTATCTTTTCCACTGCGATCCGGTGAAAGGATGTGAACATTTCCGTACCAACATTAAGTCTGGCATAATTATAATGGATGAAATCTGGCGGCAATGTTCAGGACTCAGCCTGCCGCAATATGTTGTGGATTTGCCGGGGAACACGGGGAAAATTCCTTTAACCGCCCTATCCAAAAAATTAAAGAATGATTTAAAAAAACATCAACATTTTTTTGACAAGTTTGAATAAATAGATTAGTAAGAACACAAATAAATATATAAAATCCTAATAATTGATGCTCTTGTCAAAAGTCCAATAATCGTCATACCGGCGAAGGCCGGTATCCAGAACATATCGAAACGACTGGATTCCGGATCAAGTCCGGAATGACAAAACAGGGGTTTCCTGACGTTTAACGGTTTCATCAATAATTAAAGGATGAGGAGAAAAACTTTTTATGTACACCGCCAGTGATTTAAAAAAAGGGTTACGTGTGAAAATTGATAACGAGCCATATATAATTACAGAATTCAATTTCGTTAAACCGGGCAAAGGACAGTCTCTTTACCGCTCCAAGCTGAAAAATATGGTTACAGGAAGCCAGTTTGAACGCACTTTCCGTTCCGTTGATACCTTTGAACCTGCCGATTTAAGAGAGAAGAAAATGCAGTATTTATATAAGGAGGGGGATAAATACTGCTTCATGGACAATGAAAACTACGAGCAGGTTTATCTGACGGAAGAACAGGTAGGCGATTCCAAGAACTTCTTAATTGACAATATTGAAGCAGAAATTTTGCTTTTTGAAGACAAGCCCATTGGCATAAGCCTGCCTAATTTTGTTGATCTGATCGTGACTGAAGCTGAACCATGGGCCAAAGGCGATACAGTATCCGGTGCCACCAAACCGGTTAAGGTGCAAACGGGATATACGATCTTCGTGCCGACTTTCGTCACCGAAGGAGAAAAAATCAGGATTGACACGCGTACCGGGGAATACCTGACCAGAGTTAAAGACTGACAGCTTTTAAAAATGCTTATATGCTGCGTTGCCTCTAAGACATTTTGGAAAAGCCGTCAAAATTAATAGATTTGACGCCCTTGTAAAAAGTCCCCCAGCCTGTCATTCCCGCGCAGAGACTGTGTCGCAATAGGAGAAAACAGCTTCAAAATCGTCATACGGCGAAAGCCGGTATCCAGAAGTTACTGAAATTACTGGATTCCGTGTCGCGCTTCGCTTGCACGGAATGACAAAAACGGGCCAAAATTGACTTTTTACGAAATCATCATTCTTTAGGATAATATTTTTGAGTTCATCACATCTCGATGATAATTATTTATTGGCGCGGAAGGCTCAATCTTTGAACCTGCGCGCTAAACTAATCCAAAGCATTCGGCTCTTTTTTATCCGACATAATTTTCTGGAAGTAGAAACACCTCTGAGAATTCCCGCACCCGCGCCGGAAGAGCATATTGATGCCATTCCCTCCGGCGATTGGTTTTTGCAGACCTCGCCGGAGCTCTGCATGAAACGGCTTTTAGCCGCTGGTTATCAGCGCATTTTTCAAATCAGCAAATGCTTTCGCACGGCGGAAAGAGGCAGCAGGCACCTGCCGGAATTTACTCTACTGGAGTGGTATGTTGCTAAGTTCGACTATTCTCAGCTCATGGATCAATGCGAGACAATGCTCATCGCCGCATTAAAGAACATGGGACACGACCAAGACATCATCTGGCAAAACAGAAAAATAATCCTGGCGTCTCCCTGGGAAAGAATCACCGTCGCGGACGCCTTTTCCCAATACGCGAAGGTAAGCTTGCAGGAAGCCATGCATCAGGACAAGTTTGATGAAATTATGGTTGAGTATATTGAACCGCGCCTGGGCATCGACCGTCCAACTTTTATTTACAATTATCCGGCAAAAATGGCCGCCCTGGCTAAAATAAAAAAGAGTGATCCAACTGTGGCCGAACGCTTTGAATTATATATCGGCGGCCTGGAACTGGCCAATGGCTTTTCGGAACTGACTGATGCGCGAGAACAAAGACAGCGCTTTGAAGAAGCGTCTGAGGCGCGCGCCGCGAAAAATTGGGCGCGCTACGCAATGCCTACAAAATTTCTGCAAGCCCTGCAAACCATGCCTGAAGCCGCAGGCATTGCCCTGGGCATCGACCGCCTGGTCATGATTCTGGCTAATACCACCAAAATAGATGACGTTGTTGCCTTCCCACCGGAAACACTCTGAAATATGTCATACCAATTCGCTTGTAAGTTACCACCGTGTGGTAATTACCGGTAAGGTAAGAAACTTATTTACTATACGCTCCCCTACGGGATGCGCCCCCGGTCTTTGGCTAACTTTGTTGGCAGAGCCGGGGGGGTACTCAAAATAAATTACAGAATATAACCTTTCTATCGCGCCTTCTTTTGGGGATCGGCAACTTTTTTGAGTAACCAAGCCATATTTTGTCCCAAAGTTTTCATGGTTTGCAGACCTTCTTCATCATGGAGAACCTCCCCGATATCCCTGCCCATACCGACACTCCAGTAACTGGAACCGGGCATGACCATCTGCATGTAATGCAGAAATAAATTCATGCCGGAGAAAGCGGGAATGGCACCAGCGCGGCGCACGGCGACAACACTGGCACCTACTTTACGCTTCAGCATATAATCGTTAGCCCGGGCGACAAATCCGCAGCGCTCGATTACCGCCCGCATATTGGCCGTGACATCGGAAAAATAAGTAGGTGATCCCAGCAGGATGCCATCGGCGTCAACCATCTTATCCAGAATATCATTGAGCATGTCCGATTTGACCACACAGTGTTTATCGGCATTCTCAACGCACTTATAGCAGGCCCGGCAGCCATTGATCGTCTTTCCACCTAGCTGGATCAGTTCTGTTTCCATACCCTCGGCTTTCAGTTCATCCAAAACCGTACCCAGCAGTATGGCAGTATTGCCATCTTTTCGAGCACTGGCGTTTAACGCGAACACTTTCATAAAAATACCTCCTCCATTTCTTATGCCTTAAGTAAATCTAGTGTAGTGCCTCTGACTATTTTTTTCAACATCTTCCCTCAGTCAACGAAAAATGAGGATTGCGACACAGCCTCTTTCGCCGTAATGACAGTATCCGCAATTCAATATATCGCTGTTTATAGGACAGGGAAAACTATTTTTTCAGGAATGAAATGACTTCCTGCACATCCGGCAATTGCTTTATCGGATAGACCTTGACAAATATTGCCACTCTTTGCTCATCAAGGACGATGTTGGCGCGTTCCGATATGCCGAACTGTCCGATAAAGATTCCCAACCGCGAGGCCAGACCTCCGTGCGGCCAGAAATCAGCCAGTAAATCAAGATTAGCAATACCAAGACTTTCCGCCCACGCTTTTTTGCAAGGTACAGGATCGACAGAAATTCCCAGCGGCACCGTATTGCAATCCTGAAAAGCATGATAATTAACTTCCAGCGATTGCATTTGCTGCGAGCAGACAGGCGTCCAAGCCAGTGGATGAAAAGACAATAATATTTTTTTCCCCGCAAGTCCGTTGGTGTTGAGCGCAATGTCTTTATGGTTTTTTAAAGTAAAATCTCCGAAATTATCACCGATTTTTATTCTGGCCATCTTTTCCTCCTTCTTTTTCGTTTTTCGTATCTCGTGAAGCGGAATTCGTATCTCGTAGTTCGCGCTTCACGTTTCACACTTCACGAGTTACGTATCAAGTTTCACGAATTAACCCGTGAGGCTGGGATAGTCCGTATAACCTTTATATCCGGGAGTGTAAAAGGTCTTATCGTCCCATCTACTCCACTCAATACCGTTGCGGATGCGCTCTACAAGATCAGGGCTGGAGATGAAGGCCTTACCGAAGGCTACGGCATCGGCAAGACCATCCTCAATAACGCGAATAGCGCTGATGAGCCGGAAACCGCAGTTGATAATAAGCTTGCCTTTATAGCGAGAACGAAAATGTTTGGCTATTTCTTTTTCAGCATAGGGAACATTATCCACGGGCACCATGGGTTCGACGAGATGAACATAGGCCAGCTTTGGATAATCGTTTAACCTCTCCATGATATATTCAAATGTGGGGATCGTTTCTTTATCGATAGTCATGCCGAAGAATCCATGAGCGGAAGGATTCAGGCGAACTCCGACTCTCTCAAAACCGATAGACCGGCCGACGGCAAGTAGCGTTTCGAAAAAGAAACGAGCTTTGTTTTCGGAAGAACCGCCATATTCATCAGTGCGGGTATTGGAACAGTTGGTAAAAAACTGATGGAAAAGATACCCGTTTGCGGAATGGATTTCCACACCGTCAAAGCCGGCAGTGATAGAATTTTCAGCGGCCATCCGGAAATCCTGGGTAATGTTGTGTATTTCGGGTATTGTAAGAGCGCGGGGTGTAACTGTATCTTTAAATCCTTCAGCGGTAAAAGAATGATCAAGGGGATTGATTGCCGATGGCGCCACGGGAAGATTACCGCCGTGAAAATCGGGATGCGACATTCGGCCAACATGCCAAAGCTGGCAGAAAATATGTCCTTTATTTTTGTGGACGGCTGAAGTGGTAAGCTTCCAGCCTTCCACCTGAGCCGCGCTGTAAATTCCCGGCGTGTTAATATAACCAACTGCCTGAGGCGAAACCTGAGATCCTTCAGTAATAATTAAACCGGCAGTGGATCGCTGTTCATAATATTTAGCAATGAGTGGTGTAGCTTTACTTTCGGAGTTATCCGCGCGGCTACGGGTCATCGGGGACATGAAGATGCGGTTAGGCAGTTCGTATTTTCCAATCGTTACGGGCTTTAAAAGTATACTATCCATCATTTTCCTCCTGGTTATTAATCACGATAGTTTCCCCTTAATCCCCCTTTATTCGGAAAAGCCACGCAGTGCAATGGTTTTCCTTTATGGAGAGATTCTAAACATTTGTTGCAGGATATACATCTGGGTTTTTTATTCGGGTCTTTTTCCCACTGACAAATAAGATCCGGTTCGGTAATTAGAGGACGGCACAGCGCGACAAAATCCGCCTCTTTGTTCCTAATGATCTCTTCCATTATCCCAATAGTTCTGAAACCACCTACAGCTATGATTGGAATACCCACCTGAGCCTTGATCTCACGGCTCCACGAACGAAAGTAAGCTTCTTTACTTATTTTATTGATCTTGATTTTATATTCCGTGCCCGAGTATTTTTCTCCTCTTACGCCGGAACTGATCTCGAGAGTGTCAAAACCAAAATCGGCCAGCATCTTTGCGGCCTGGATCCCTTCGAGAAGCTTCAGACCTTCGGCAAAACCATCTTCAACACCGAGTTTGATCAGTAGCGGGTAGTTCTCGCCAACATTACGGCGCATAGCTTTGTAAATCTCCCGATGCAAGCGCAACCTGTTTTCCAGATTTCCACCCCAATCATCGCGCCTTCTATTCGTATATGGTGAAAGAAATTGACTGGGCAGGTAACCATGAGCACCATGAAGTTGCACAGCATCAAATCCGGCCTTTCTGGCCCGGCCTGCTCCTTTACCAAAGGCGTCAATCACTTCCTCAATCTCTGCTTCTGTTATCTCGCGATAATTACCTTTATAGTAAGGATCATCCGCGATTACAGACGGGGCAAGGGGTAATTGATTTTTTGTCTTAACGTAGCGCGCTTCTCTGCCGCCATGGAATAGCTGGATGGCAATTTTTGCGCCATGTTTATGGGCAGCTTTAGTCAATTTCTGCATGCCGGAAATAAATTCATCACTGGCCAGTGAATTCATGTAAGGTGAAATTTGACCCGATGGGTGAACATAGGTGATTGCATGAATAATGAGACTCACGCCGCCTTCGGCCAAAGCGGATATCAGGCCGATTTGACGCTCCGAGACATGCCCGCTTAACTTCGCCAAACCATCATAGGTGGCCGACCGGACAAATCTGTTTTTGAGTTGTAAATTTTTTATTTGGCCACGCTGGAATAATATGTTCATCAATATTTCCGTTTGAAAATAAGCAGGGGACA
>Ga0209540_10002824_pt1 | contig 12134 bp, 3 predicted proteins | sample BarGraIncu01121A_FD_184501 | JGI IMG/M metagenome (GOLD analysis project Ga0209540, IMG submission 184501) | Arctic peat soil microbial communities from Barrow, Alaska - Barrow Graham LP Incubations 011-21A (SPAdes) (version 2) | ecosystem: Environmental > Terrestrial > Soil > Wetlands > Peat... | reverse complement strand
ACACCCGCCGCCCGGCGGCGGCCCACACGCAGCATGCACGTCACTTCTGAGGAGGTCCGGCAGTGAAGGTCACGCAGCTCACCGTCTTCCTGGAGAACCGCAGCGGCCGGCTGGCCGAGATCGCCGACCTGCTGGGCAAGGCGGGCATCAACATCCGCGGCTTCTCCACCACCGAGGCGGCCGAATACGGCATAGTCCGTCTTATCGTCCCCGAGCCCGAGGCGGCGCGCCGGCTGCTGCACGAGGCGGGCTTTACGACGCACTTCGCGCAGGTGCTCTGCGTCGCCATCCCTGACGAGCCGGGCGGGCTGGCGCGGGTCCTGGACGCCCTCGCCGACGCGCTGGGGATGTTGAAGGCCGCGGACGAACGCGGGAAACGGGCCATCGCCACGCCCATCGGGCTGTTCGAGGACCCGTCCGTATGGTTCCGCCAGGCGGGCGTGCTCTCCCTCGTCGAGGGCGGGGCGTTCGACCCCGCCAAGGTCATCGACCTCTTCGAGAGCCTCAAACCGTTCCTCGGCTTCGCGGGCAGCCCGCGCGGGCAGTGGCCCATCGTCGGAGGAGTCACCGTCACGGCCGCCGCGGGATCGAGCGGACCGACCCTGGCCCTGGACGTCGACGCCACGACCTGGCTCGCCGGGCTGACCGGACGGGCCGACTTCGCTGCCGGCGTGAGCGTCGGGCTCTCGCTGCCGCCGGCCGGTGCACCGCAGCCCTCTGTGGAGGTGTTCGTCGGTGTGCCGGACGGCGCCGGCGGCACGACGACCCCCCAGCATCGCCGCGCAGGTCACGTCACCGTCGATGCGGGTCAGCTGAAGGTCTTCCTGCGCCCGGCCGCCGGCTCCGACGTCGAGATCTACCCCAGCACGGCCGGCCTCGGCGACCTCATCGCCACCGGGGTGACCCAGGTGCTGCCGCTCGCGCTGACCAAGCTCGCCGCGCTGACCGGCGACGAGGTCCGTACCGAGATCGGCGGTCTCGTCGGGTCCGCCGGCCGCGGCCTTGCCCTAGCCACAGGCTCGCCGGCGGTCTTCGACGGAACGGCGCTGAAGGCGTTGGCTGCCGACCCCGCGGCATACCTGCGCGCGCACCTCGGTGCCCTGCTGGCCGAGGCCGGTGCGGCCCTGGACCCGGTCCTGGTCCGGCTGCTCGGGCTCGGCGCCGGCCAGCACGCGGCCCGACTCGACGGCGCCGGGGTGCTCACCGTCAGCGTGCGCGGTGCCGTCGTCGTCCTGCACCCCTCGCCGCTGGCGGTGTCGGTGTCGGCGGACGTCACCGGGCTGCCGTTCGTCGACGCGGTCGAGGTGTCGGTCGACATCGACGGTACGGGCCTGGCGGGCTGGTCGGCCGGGGTTGGCCCGGCCACCCTCGACCTCGGCGGGCCGGTGGTCCGCCCGTTCGTCCGCGCGGGGTCGTCGGGGGCCGGCTGGCAGGTCGGCCTCGGTCTGGGATTGGACGCGCTGGCCCCCGACGCCACCGGACACCAGGAGCTCACGGCGCGGTGGCAGGAGGCGAGCGGTCTCGGCATCCTCGTCGCCACGCGCACGAGCCCGACCGCCGTCAGCGAGGACACCTCTCCGGGCGGTGTCGCGGTCGCCGGCATCGACGCCGTCATCGACCTCGTCGGCGGCTGGATCCTCGACGTCCCAGAGGTTGTCGCGCTCCTCGGCCAGAGCGTGGGCACCCACGCGAAGACGGTGAAGTTCGTGCTCGAAGGGTCCGTCCTCGCGTCCGGCACGCCGCTGCGGCTGCTGCCGGGGGTGCTCACCGGGTGGCCGGGCAAGCTGCTGACGATGGCCGGCCAGCTCGCGGCTGCCGCGCCCACGGTCACCGTGGGGCCGTTCGACATCGGGGTCGCGAACACCGACGGCGTCCTCGGGGTCTCGCTCTCGGCGGCTGACCAGGCCGGGATCGACCTCAACCCGGATGGCGACATCAGCCTCCACCTCGAGGTCGACGCGTCGTGGATCGAGCCGCCCAGCGGCGCGCCGCCGTCCCCGGGCATCGTCCTGGACCTGCTACGGGTCAACGGTGCGAACCTTGAGCTGGCGCCTGGTGTCGCCGTGAACGGCGTCGGGCTGCGCCTGGGCAAGTCCAGCGGCCCGCTCATCGACGCGGGCCTGCAGCTGCAGACGCTGGCCCTGCACGTGTTCGGCAGCGTCGTTCTGGGCACCGACGGGAACCCGGATGTCGCCGGTGGCGTCCAGATCGAGCTCGGCGGGCTCGCCGTTCCGTTGGGTGGCGGCGGGGGCGACAACGCCGTGGCGAAGGGGATCATGCACGACGCCGGTGGCAGCGGGGCACCGCCGCGGCCGGCCTTCAGCCCGGCCATCGCGGTGCAGGACCACGGCACCGGCGTGGCCGTCTCGCTCCGCGCCGGCAGCGGGGACGGCCCGTGGTTCCTGCCGATCCAGCGGGCGTTCGGTCCGGTCTACCTGGAGCAGATCGGGCTCGGCGTGTCCTACAAGCAGAACCTCACGCCGCGCCAGATCGAGATGGTCAGCCTCTTCCTCGACGGGCAGGTCTCCCTGCTGGGGCTCACCGCCGCGGTCGACAAGCTGCGGCTCGGCTACCACGTCTCGCGTCCGCTGTTCGACCCGTCGTCCTGGGAGGTCGACGTCGCCGGGTTCGCCATCGCCTCGAGCTTCGGACCCCTGACGCTGGCCGGCGGGCTGGCGAAGTTCGACCTCGACCCGCCGCTGGTCGGCGTGGAGTACCTGGGGATGCTGAAGATCGGCTACAGCACTTACGGCATCGACCTGTTCGGCGGCTACGCGCACCCGACCGCGCCCGGTGGGGCGGAGTTCGCGTCGTTCTTCGCCTTCGGTGTCCTGCACGCCCCGCTCGGCGGCGTCCCGGCCTTCTTCGTGACCGGCGTCGGGATCGGCTTCGGGATCAACCGCGAGCTGCACACCCCGACCATCGACGAGGTCAACAGCAACCCGTTCATGCTGGCGCTGCGTGCGAGCGGACCGGCCCAGGACCCGATGAAGCAGCTGAAGGACCTGCGCGACAACATCAAGCCGGCGCAAGGTGAGTACTGGATCGCTGCCGGGATCAGCTTCACCAGCTTCGTCCTGGTCACCGGCGAGATCCTCGTCACCGTCCAGTTCGGCGACGGGCTCGAGGTCGCGATCCTCGGGCTGGCCCGGGCGCAGCTGCCCGACGCGGCGTTCCCGCTGGTCTCGATCGAGCTCGCGCTCCTGGCGCGCTTCTCCACGAAGGAAGGCCTGCTGCTCGTCCAGGCGCAGCTCACCGAGAACTCGTGGCTGCTCGACAGGTCGGTGCGGCTCACCGGCGGCTTCGCGTTCGAGACCTGGTGGAAGGGGCCGAACGCCGGGCAGTTCGTCATCACGGTCGGCGGCTACCATCCGCGGTTCCAGCACGACGGCTACCCGCTCGTGCCCCGGGTCGGGCTGACCTGGCAGCCGGCGGACTTCATCAGCATCACCGGCGGGGTCTACTTCGCCCTCTGCTCGGAGGCGATCATGGCGGGCGCCGGGATGCACGTCGCCGCCCACCTCGGCCCGGCCCACGCGACGCTCGACTTCGGCGGCGACGGCATCGTCTTCTTCGACCCCTTCTTCTTCGACATCACGGTGTACGCCGAGGCGCGGGTGGGGATCACGATCTGGCTGCTGTTCGGCAGCGTCGACATAGACGTGTCGCTCGGGTTCGACGTCGACGTGTCCGGCCCGCCGATCCACGTCGAGGGCCACTTCTCGGTATGCGGCGTCGGCATCCCGTTCGAGTTCGGCGAGAAGAGCAACCCGGCCGACCGTGCACTGGGGGCCGGCGAGTTCGCCCAGAAGTACCTGCGCGGCGACCAGGACGCCCAGATCATGCAGGCCGCCGTCATCAAGGGCGCCCTGACCGCCGGGAAGTCGAGCGACCCGGGCTCCGGCGGGGTGGCCAAGCCTCCGGACGGGACCGCCGCCCTGCCCTTCCGGGTCGTGCCGGAGTTCCAGATGAGCTTCGTGACGACCGTCCCGGCCCAGCAGCTCACCCTGACCAGCCCTGCCGGGTCACACGCGCAGTCGGTGTCAACTCCCGGGCTCGCCGTGGCGCCGATGTATGCCGCGTCGATGACGTCCAGGCTGACCGTCACGACAACGTCCGACACCGGTCAGGCGTTCGACCTCGACGCCGTCACGATCACGCTGCGCCCCGGGGCGGCCTTCCCCAAGGGCATCTGGGGGCCGGCACAGAACCCCGACGCGAAGACGATTCCCACTGGCGACACGGTCAGCGGCTGCGACGGGTTCACCGTCGACACTCAGCTGCCGGCGAGCGAGTTCACCGGCGCCCCGGAGATCGACTACCACCAGATCGAGCTGCCGCTCTCGGGCCGGAAACCGTTGCCGTTCGTCACGAACCGCGCCAAGACCGACGGACGGGTAACGGCGGCCAAGGCTCTCAAGGACGCGGCCAAGGTGCTGCTCGCCGGCAATCCGGGCACCGACGAGCGCTTCGTCAGGGCTGCGCTGATGCTGGCCGCGGCGGACGCCGGACCGACGACCGTGTCGGCGCTGCGTGGAGAGCGCAACAGCGCACCGTCCTTCGGCTCGCTTGCCGACGACCTGGTCGACAGCCCCGACGCCGTCTCGACGACCGTCGTGCCGGTGGTAGTCGACCGCAACCCCCCGCCCCCGCGTCGCGTCTCGCCCATGGTGAAGTCCGTCCTCGGCGCACCGCTGTCCCTGACCCTGGAGCGGCCAACCCTGACAACCGTCAAGGACCCGGGCGCGGCCGTGCCGCAGACCGTCTCCCGGCTGGCCGACGTCCAGGCCCAGCTCGCCGGCACCACCCAGATGTCCCTGCAGCTGATCCCGCGGGTCGCCCAGGGCGCGGGACGCACGCTCGCGTCGGTCGGTGTCGCCCCGCTGACCCGCCTGGCCTCCGGAACCGTTGGCGCAGTGGCGAACTCTCGCCCCTCACCAGCGGCCGCGACCCGGCTGAGCGGTATGTCGGCCAGCCTCCTGGTGGGGGCCGGGGGCGACGGCGCCGGCCCGAAGTCGGGGGGCCGCCGGTCGGCAGCCAAAGCCATCACCCCCGGAGGTGCGCTCGTGCACGACGGCGAGCTGGCCATCGTGACCATCGCCAACCGACCGACGGGCACCGCCCCGGACACCCTCACGGTCAGCGGCGTGGGCCTGACCCGCGTCGTGTCCATGGCCGCGGGCGGCGCCGTCCTGGACGACCGCGTCCTCGGAGCCGCCGGCGCACCGCAGGAGAGCCTCGCCCTGCCCGTGGAGACCGAGCGAGTCGCCGTGATCGGGATCGGGACGCAGGCGGCGGGCGGCGGGACGGTGCCCGGATGGTATGCCGGACAGTCCCTCCCGCAGGTCGGGTGGGGCACCGCGATCGGCGGCGGCGTCGTCGTCACCGCCCAGGGCAACCGGGTCCGTCCCCATCGCGAGCGAGGCGACGGCGGCTGGGTGGCCGCCCGCGAGCTCGCGACCGCAGCCCTGGTCGTCACCACCTTCACCGACCCGGTCAACGTGATCGCGGTCGTCGTCGACGACGCGGTTGGCTCCGACGCGGCCGCTGAGGTGTCCATCCGGATGGCCGACGCCTCGCGCCCGCTGGACGCCTCCGGCAACCCCGAGCCGCCGCAGGCCCTCGTCGACGGGGTGCGGACGATCCTGCTGTATGCCGTGGACACCGTGGGACCCAACCCGCGGGTGTTCGTCGAGGGCGCCTCGAGCGGCCAGCTCGCCGGGGTCCTCGGCTCGTCCGTAGGCCTCCCCGCGCTCGCTCACGCGCTCGCCCTGTCGGGCGTCGCCGCCGCCGTGCAGCAGCCCCTGGTCGGCGGATCCGGTCAGCGGCAGGTGGCGGCCGCGCTCGGCGACGACGCCCCGCCCCCGACGCCGAGCCCTGGGAGCTCCGGGCCGGCGACCGGCGTCGTGAAGCCCGCTAAGAAGACCACCGCGAAGAAGACCGCTTCAGCCCCAGCAAGGAAGAGGAGCAGCCGATGACCACGCCAGGCTTCTTCGAGCTGTACTCGACGGCCCGGCCGGCCCTGCCCGCCGGCGCCTACACCGCTGTCGGCGACCAGCAGCTGGTGGCCCAGACACCACACGACGGCGCGCAGACCGTCCCCATCGACGACGCCGACTTCCACTTCGTCGTCGACGCCCCGCGCTACCAGATGCCGCCCGACCAGATCCTGTCGACCTTCCCGCCGGCCGGCTCTGCGGGCGACTGGCGCGAGCGTCTCCCGCAGATTGTCCTCAAGCGCCGCACCCTGCCGTGGGAACGCAACCCCGACCCGGTCCACGCCCCCGAGACCTCGCCGCCGTGGCTCGCCCTCGTCGTCCTCGCCGAGGGTGAAGGAACCCTGGTGTCCGATGTCGACCCGCTCCAATGCGTCTCGGCCGGTGTCGACCTCGGAACCGAGGCAGACGTCCCGCTCGGGAAGTACCTCGAGGTGTCGAAGGACATCGTCGACAAGGTCTTCCCGTGCCGCGACGAGCTGGATCTGCTCTGCCACGTGCGCAAGGTGGACCTCAGCGACACCGAGCTGGCGCTCGGCGACGACGACGGCTTCCTCGCGGTGGTCCTGTCCAGCAGGCTGCCCCAGCCGACGCCGCCGACGGTGGCCGGGCAGCCGGCGCAACCGCTGAAGTACACGGCATACCTGGTCAACCTCGAGAAGCAGCTCGACAAGCTCCTCCCCACCGAGCCGGCACCCGCCCTGTTCTACAACACCCTGGAGGCGACGTCGCTGGTCGACGTCGAGCTGCTTGCCCCCGCCCCGAACGCGACCGTCGACCAGGTCGCGATGCGGCTCGGCCCGGCCTCGGCCTCGTTGACGGGCAAGACAGCGCTAGCCAGGCAGGCCGGCGCCACCGGTGTCGCGCCGTTCCAGGCCTCGCGCGGAATCGAGGACAAGGCCGGGGCGTGGCAGACCGGGCCGTCCGCGGTGGGGGTCTCGACATCGAAGGACCTGGTGGTCACGAGGGGGTACAAGGCAGGTGCAGGCACCGGGCTCACCAGTGTCGTGGCCGCGAAACTACGGTTTCCCGTCCTCGTGTCGTGGGACTTCACCTGCACCGCAGACGGCGGTTTCGAGCGGCTGATGAACTCCCTGCACGTCGGTCTGCTCGGCACGGTCGACGAAGCGGACGCTCCCCCCGGGCTCGAGGTGGCCGCCACCGGGCACGTGGGCCTGGACCACCGCACCCGCCGCGGCGAGGCGACCCGGTCGTGGTACCGCGGCCCGCTGACCCCGCAGCCCACCGTGCGCGCCGAGGCCGTCGACGGGGTCCTCACCCTCGCCAACACCGGCGACCAGCTGCGCAAGGTAGTCCCGGACGGCCGCGAAGACATCTCGCTCGCTGCGTTGTTCGAGATCGGCCGGCTGCTCACCCTTAACAAGCCGACGCTGGTCGCCCAGCTGATGCAGTGGCGGCGAGACCTGTTCGGTGCAGCCCGCGCGCGCGAGCTCGCGCAGGCTCTGATGGGCTCGGTGATCTCCAAGGCGGGCCTCGGGGCGGTCGGCGGCCGAGACGCGCTGGAGAACCTCGTCCGCGCGTCAGTGGTCGGTTCGTTCACGGCCATGTCGGACGGCGCCCTGGCGCGCTCCGCACCACAGGTGACGGCGCCGCGGGTGCCGGTCGAGCTCACCGACCTCGGCACCTCGGACGTCCTGAACGGGCTCGGCATCAGCGTCGCCGCGATGGCCCGGGCGGCCAAGCTGGGCGGGGTGGACGGTCTCGGCGCGGTGCCGGTCGCGGTCGGGCAGGCGCCGACCGGGCCGGCCGCGCAGGACGAGACGGCCCTCGCAGCGCTCTCCGGCGCCCTCGGCCGCCGGGTCGACGACCTCGTCCAGAGCGCCCTCAAGGTGGCGGTTGCGCCACCGAAGGGCGTGCGGCCCAGACGGGGACGGCGCAAGGACACCCTCGACCGGATGATCACCGAGGCCGAGTCACGGGCGCGGGCCGGCGGCGAGGGCGACGGCCCCGGCGGACGGAAAGGCTGACATGGAGCTCAAGGCCACGACATACGTCACCTCGATGAAGCTCGCCCTCTCCACGTTGCAGGCGACCATCGCCCAGCTTCCGAAGAGTGGCGGCGTCGAGGACGGCATCCGCCCGGACGGCGTGGTGCCCGCCGAGATCGTGCGCTTCCTCGCCCAGCTCCGGCTGCTCCAGGGGGTGCCGTTCAGCTATCTCGTCCCCGACGCTGAGCTGATCCCGGCCGAGACGATCCGGTTCTTCTACCTGGACCGCAACGCCACCGACGCGCTCGTCCAGGGTGCGCTGAGCGTCGGCACCGTCAACGCGGCGGACCGGGCCCAGCTCGCCCAGCTCTACGCGACCGTGCGCGACGAGGTCGACGCGGCCGAGCGCCTGGTGCGGATGAAGGACTCGGACGCCCCGGCCGTCGACGCCCAGGGCCGCCCGATCGGGGCCGGGGGCCAGGTCTCGGGGTTCCTGCTGCGCTCGCGCCTGGTGTCGGGCTGGCCCGGCCTGCACGTGCGGGCCTACGCCAACGATACCCACCCCGACGACCAGACGGTGCCCGACATGGACACCAGCCCTGACCGGGTGCGCCTGCTGCGGATGGAGCGGCTCTCGCCGGCGGTGCTCCTCGTGCTGTTCGACGGCGTCCCGGCCGTCGTGCACATCGAGGAGCCGCGTTCGGGCATCCAGTTCGGGGTCCGCCTGGACCCCGGTGCCGACCCGGCGAAACAGACGGCCGTCGTGACCGTCCGCGACGTCCTGGCCCCCAACAAGGGCCCGCTGAAGTCGGGCGGCAACGACGTCACCGTGCCGGTGCCGTTCCGGTCCGGCTCTCCCGGGGTCATCAATATGAAGAAGCTCAACCAGGACCTCATCGACGTCACGGCGGCCAACATGGGCCCGAACATCGACGCCGCCGAGTACGCCATGCAGATGCTGAGGTTCCCGCTGCGCCAGGTCTTCGGGGACACCTCGATCTCGCCGACGGCCGACGCGTTCGTCGCCACGATCAAGATCGACATCCTGACCGAGCGGTTCCAGCTCGCCGCCAGGGTTCTGGGGAAGTGACATGAGCCAGTTCGAGGCCAACGACATCCGCACCGCGTCGCTCACCCCGCGGTGGGCGGCGCTGAGCCAGCTCGGCCGGGTCGCGGCCGACCTCAACAACCACGACGCGTTCCTCATCCGCGAGCCGCGCCTGCTCGTGCCGATCGACGTCCAGGCCCTGGTGGTGCGCGCCGGGGCGAACGACACCGAGCCGATGGTCCGCCTGCCCTGGCGCCAGGAGGCGGACGAGGCGCCGCTGGACGTCCACGACCCCGGCACGCCCCGCGACCCGGGGGTCCACCTGCTCTGGTCGGCACCCGGCGCGCTCGGCCGGGGCACGTTCGTCGACGACCCGGTCGCCCCCGGCGACGCCAGCCGCCGCCGCCTCCAGCTGCCGCCCCTGCCCGACCGCTGGGTCGTCGTGCGCCTCGCCGTGCCGAGCGGGGCACACGACCCCACGGTCACCGGGTGGGTGCTCGAAGCCGACTCCGGCACCGTCAGCGCGCTGACCGAGTGGCCGGCCGGCGTCGCCACACCGCTGGTCGACCCGGTGCCCGCCGACCAGCTCACCGTCCACACCGGGGGCGCGGCGTGGACCCAGGCCTACGACGGCGCGCTGGGGAGGTTCAGCCTCCACGACGACCTGGCCGACCTGGCCGGGACCCAGGTCGAGGGCGACGCCGTGTCCTACCTCGTCTGCGGCTGGTGGGCGGTCTCGGCGCACGACCCGCTCGACGGCGTCGGCACCGATACCGGCTACCGCAGCAGGCTGGAGGACCTCGGCTGGAACGACCCCGACCACCCGAGCCCCGATGCCGACCAGCGCGCGGCCTCCGACAAGCGATACGAGGTGGCGCAGGCGTTCGGCCTGGCCGCCACCCAGCGCTACACCCAGCCAGTGCTGCTCGACCAAGGGAAGGCCGCCGCGGGCAGCGTCCTCTCCGGTGAGGTCACACCCATCGCCACAGGCGCCCGCCCGGCATACAGCGGCTTCCTGCGCGACGTCGTCGCCGCGGCGACCCTGCCACCCGCCCCGGCGCGGACCACGTTGCTGCACGGCAGGATCCACGGGGTGCCGGCCCAGGGGGCGCCGGCGCCCGACAGCCGCCCGGCCGGCGAGAGCCTGCGGGTCGTCCTCGGCACCTCCACCCCCGATGTAGCCGCGACGCTGTCGGTTGCCGGGGCCGGCATGGGCCAGGCCGACCAGGACGCGCGACGCGACGCCGAGCGGCTGCTGGCGGCGTTCGCCTCCGGGGACCTCGTCCGGATAGGGCAGAGCGACGCGTGGTCGGACATCGCGGAGTACGAGCACGCCCACGGCTTCGTCTCGATCGCGGGCGGGACCGAGGGCGTCGACCGGTTCGTCGACAAGCCGGCGCCCACCGCCGACCCCGGCGCCGGCCAGCGCCGCGTGTCGTCGGCCAAGGCCGCGCCGAAGGCGGCGGCCCCGCAGGCCACCGTCTTGTGGAGCGCGGTCGAACGCCCCCGGCTGAACGCGATCCTGGACCTCGCCGTCTCCCGGCGGTACTCGCAGTTCGACGGGCCGCTCAACACGGTGCCGCCACCGGGGCCGGCCGTCGTCCGCGAGGTCCCTCGCCCGGCCCCGGCGTACCACCAGCCGGCGGCCGCCGTGCTCAGCGTGGCCGGCGGCGGCCGGGTGCTCAGCGCCGTCGAGCGGGAGGAGGCAGACGCCAAGCTCATCTGCCGGCTCTCGGACCAGACCTCACGCGGGCACTCCGGCATACTCGCCAGCGCCGAGCTGCTCACGACGCTTGGCACGTCCGCCGTACCGGACGAGGTCCTGGGCCTGGCCAGGGAGTGTCTGTCGGAGGACCCCTTCCTCAGCACCTGGCGGGCGACCCGGGCCAAGGCCAACGGCGTCGACGGCGACCTGGCCTTCGCCCGGTTCCGCGCGGAGTCGGCCATCTCGCACGCCTACTACACCGCGGACAACGCCCGGTTCGGCAGCCTCGTCGGCACCGACATCTCCTCGACCGCCACCCGGCAGAAGGCCACCGAGGCGCTGCTGCGCAGCTCGATGTCGGACGGGGTCTGGGCCCACCCCGAGGGCGTGACCATCTGGGGCCAGCCGTGGCGGCCGCTGTTCTGCGACTGGGAAGTTGCCTTCGAGGTCGGCCCGACCGAGGGCTGGGGCCTGGTCGGCACCGACCTGGAGTATGCCGGGGACGCACCCTTGCCCGGGCCGGACTCCCTTGTCTTCCAGGGGCGTTCGCCGCTGGCCGCGGGTGCCGCACAGACCGTCGCCGCCGGGATCGACCGCTGGCTGAACGAAGAGCGGCAGCGGGACATCGGCGGTCACGGCCTGGCCGACCCGGCGACGGAGACGGCCCTGGCCGCCCTGCGCGACTCGCTGGCCCAGCTCGACCTGCTGTCCGTGGCGCTCGACGGGGTCCGCGAACAGCTGCTTGGCCTCAGCTACGACCGGGGACTGCTGCACAAGGACATCGACGTGGCCGACGACGGGACGCGCCGGGCCCTGGTCGACGCCCTGCCGCGGCTGCTGGGCGCCGGCCTGGTGACCGTGACAGTCGCCCGGCTCGTGGACGCGTTCGGCCGGTGCGTCGACCTGCCGCTGGAGGCGCTGCTCGTCCCCGAACGCGTCGCCCACGGTGAGGACCGGGCGATGCTCTACCGCCCGCGCCTGAGCGCACCGACGCGGTGGCGGTTCTCCCTCGTCGACGCCAGCTCCACCGCCGCCGACGCACCGCTGGCGTCCATCGACCAGGCGGACCCCACCCGCCAGGTCAACCCGGTCGCCGGCTTCCTCCTCGCCGATCACATGGACGAGTCCCTCGAGGTGTTCGCGGTGGACGGGCGGCCGCTGGGCGAGCTGTCGCACGACGCGTTCTCCGACGCCGTGTCGTGGGAGATCGCCCCGGGCCGCACCGACGTCGCACCGGCCGCCGGCCCGACGGACGACCCTGATCCCACCCACCGGCGGATCGGCTGGCTCGCGGCCGGCCTGGTCGCCTCCGACGCCACGGCGCGCCAGGGAACGCCGAACCGTCCCGAGACCGAGTCCGCCCTCTCGGCGATGCTCCGGGCGATCGACACGACCCTCTGGTCGGTCGACCCCTTCGGGTCCCTGGGCACCGAGCA
>Ga0209540_10002819_pt1 | contig 12143 bp, 8 predicted proteins | sample BarGraIncu01121A_FD_184501 | JGI IMG/M metagenome (GOLD analysis project Ga0209540, IMG submission 184501) | Arctic peat soil microbial communities from Barrow, Alaska - Barrow Graham LP Incubations 011-21A (SPAdes) (version 2) | ecosystem: Environmental > Terrestrial > Soil > Wetlands > Peat... | reverse complement strand
CGTGACGACCGTGCCGTCCCGTCTCAGCTCGACGGCCTTCGGGTTGCCGAGGACGACATGGGCCTGGTTCGACACGCGCCACTCGGCGCTCTCCCCCGCCTGCATGATCTTGTCGACGACCGAGATGCCGTTGTCGGTCACCTTGACCGAGGAGGCCATGCCCTGGCGGATGGTGATGCGGAGCACGAAGCCCTTGCCCGCGGTCGTCACCGTGGTCGTCGCCGTGCTGGTCGCCCCGGGCGACGTCCCGGTGGCCTCGACCCCCGGAGCGGTCGTCGGGGTCGTGTTGGCGCCGCCCGGTCCCCCTCTGGTGAGGAAGAAGGACAAGACGCACAGGACGAGCAGCAGGAGCACCGCGCCCGCCGCGACGATGACCCACACGCGGCGCGGGATCTCGTGCGCGCTCGAGCTGCGGGGCACGACGGTCTCCGCGGGGATGCTGTCCAGGTACGACGGACGTCCCTGGGACGGCTTCCGGGTGGACTCCGCCGACTCGCGCTTGTACTGCTCCAGCAGCGGCTCCGCCGGTATCTCGAGGTAGCGGGCGTAGCTCTGGATGTAGCCCTTCACGTACGCCGGGCTCGGCAGGATCTCGTACTCGCCCTGCTCCAGCGCGTCGAGCAGCCTCGAGCGGATCTTGGTGCCCTCGACGACGTCGACGATGGTCTTTCCCTGCCGCCTTCGTTCCGCGGCGAGTATCTCTCCGACAGTTGTCATGGGGTCTGTCCCGGGTCTCGGTGCATGGGGTGCGTCAAAGGCTGATTGTAGCGTAGCGGGGGTGCGACGGGCTTCGCGCGTCACACGTCGTCGCGTGCATCGCTGCGCTCGAACGCCTTGATGGACTCGAGCTCCTCGATGTCCGCCAGCACCTCGCGGGGCTTGCTCCCGTCCGGCGGACCGACGATCCCCTTCTGCTCCAGGATGTCCATGATCCGCCCGGCGCGCGCATAGCCGACCTTGAGGCGCCGCTGCAGCAGCGAGGTCGAGCCCATCCGCGAGGTCACCACGATGTCGGCGGCGTCCCATGTCAGAGGATCGTCATCGCCGTCGTCCGCGACCCCGCCGCCGACGCCGGCGGCCTTCAGGTGCAGGATCTCCTCGTGGTACTCGGGCTCGCCCTGCTTCTTGAGGTGCTCGACGACCGCCATGATCTCGTCCTCGGAGACGAGCGCCCCCTGGACGCGCTTCGGCTTGGCCAGCTGCGGGGTCGACAGCAGCATGTCGCCCAGTCCCACGAGCTTCTCGGCGCCCGACTGGTCGAGGATGACGCGGGAATCGATGCCCGACGAGACCGCGAAGGCGATCCGGGTGGTGATGTTCGTCTTGATGAGCCCGGTGATGATGTCGGTCGACGGGCGCTGGGTGGCGACGACCAGGTGGATGCCGGCGGCTCGCGCCAGCTGCGCGAGACGGACGATGGAGTCCTCGACCTCGCGCGCCGCCGCCATCATCAGATCAGCGAGCTCGTCGATGACGATCATCAGGTACGGCATCGGCTGCATGCCCTCGGGCAACTTGCCGTCGCGCGCGGCCGCGTTGTACTGGGCGATGTTGCGAGCGCCTGCCTTCTGCAGCCGGCGCAGACGGCTCTCCATCTCGGTGACGGCCCAGGCGAGCGCGCTCGCCGCCTCCTTCGATTCGGTCACGACGGGGACGTAGAGGTGCGGGAGGCCGTTGTAGAGCGCCAGCTCGATGCGCTTCGGGTCGATGAGGATGATGCGGACCTCGTCGGGCGTGGAGCGCATGATGACCGACATCAGCAGCGAGTTGATGCACACGGACTTGCCCGTGCCGGTGGAGCCGGCGATCAGCAGGTGCGGCATGGCGGCGAGGTCGAGAACGATTCGGTCGCCGCCGACGTCCTTGCCGATGCCAAGCATGATCGGGCTCGTGTCGGGCGTGTTGCCGCCGAGGAGCACGTCGCCCAAGGTGACCGTGGTGCGGTGCTCGTTGGGCACCTCGATGCCGATCAGCGACTTGCCGGGGATCGGGGCCAGGACGCGCACGGTCGGTGTCGCCAGCGCCAGCGCCAGGTCGTCGGCGAGCGCGGTGACGCGGTTCACCTTCACACCCTTCGCGATCTTGACCTCGAACAACGTGACGGTCGGACCGGCGATCCAGTCCTCGACCCGGGCGGGGATGTCGAACGTCGCCAGGGTGGACTCGATCATCTGGGCCGTGTTCTTGAGTTCCTTGTCCGAGGCGCGCGAGGCCGCGGCGTTCACCGGGGACACGCGCAGCATGGAAAGCGACGGGAGCTCGAACGCGGTGTCGCGAAGAGGTACCGACGCCCTCTGGACGGGTACGGTGTTGCGTTCGGCCTCGGGGTCGGGGCGCCGTCCGCTCACGGGCACGGGGCGGGCGGGCTCCTCCGCGTCGAGGTCGGCCAGGGGCAGGGTCTTCGCGCCGGGCGTGAGGCGCCGGCGCGGCTCGCGCGCTGCCTCCTCCAGCTCGGCGCGCTCGAACAGGCCGAGGAACCGCTGCCAGACGTCCGCCAGGTGGACGCCGGTCGCCAGCACGATGCCGATGAGGGTGGTGCCCGACAGCAGGACGTAGGTGATGGCCGGATAGAACAGGACGGTGAGGAACCACGCGATCGCGCCGCCCACGTAGCCGCCGCTCGAGCTCCCGGTCCAGAAGTCCGGGTTCCTGACGGGCGTCGCCGCGGAGAACATCGCGATGACCGACAGGAACACCATGGCGAGGCCCGCACCGATCGCGGCCTCGCTCACCTCGCGCCGGTCGAACACGATCGAGACGGCCCACACGAGGAGCAGAAGGGGCACGGCGTTCGCACCCACGCCGACGGCGGCGATGAGGGCCTGGCTGATGAACCTGGGCACGCCGCCCGGCTGTGGCGACCACACCGAGATGGCGACCGCGATAGCGGCCACGACGAGGGCGATGCCCCAGATGTCGCGGGAGATACCGGGCGCGGCCGGTTGCGAAGCGGCGTGCGAGCGTGGCTTGGAGACGGAGGTTCCGGTGCTGCGCGAGCGGCCGCTCGCACTCCCCGTGGTGCGCTTCTTCGCCACTGGCCCCAGACCCCTCCGTCGGATTCGTGCGATCCACCCGCTGCGCGCAGGCGCGCCCGGGTACCGTGCCTCGAGCGAAAGTATATCGTTCCGCGTGCGCGGCGGCGGCCTTCGCGCCGGAACCGCTCGCGTCTAGCCGCGCACCAGGAACAGCGCGATGACGGCCACGCCGAGCGCGATCCGGTACCACATGAACACGGCGAACGAGTGCCGCTTCACGTAGGCCAGCATCCAGCGCATCAGAAGCGCCGAGGACGCCAACGACGCCACGAAGCCGATCACCCAGTCGGGCGAGAACAAGGTCGACAGCGGGACGTCCTTCAGGCCGAAGAGCGCAGCGCCCGCGATGATCGGCAGAGCGGCCATGAACGAGTACTTGGCGACCGCCTCGCGCGAGAGGCCGGTGGCGCGGCCGGCGGTCATCGTGGCGCCGGAACGCGAGACGCCGGGGATGAGCGCGACGGCCTGCGCCAGACCGATGAGCAGCGCCCGCAGCCAGTTCATCTTCTCGAGCGGCTGCGCGCGCGCCGTGTAGCGGTCGACGGCCCACAGCAGGACGCCGAAGAGGATGAGCGCGAGCCCGACGACGAGCGGCGCCCAGTGGAAGTCCGCCGGGGACGAGTAGACCTCGATCTTCTTGTCGAGCAGCACGCCGAAGATCGCGCCCGGGACCGAGGTCAGGAGCAGGAAGCCGATGAAGCGCAGGGCCGGACGGTGACGCGCCACCGCGTCCGTGACGAGCTTCCGCCAGTCTGACCACAACGCGATCAGGATGGCGACCGCGCTGCCCGCGTGCAGCGCGATGTCGAAGGCCTGGGCAGCCTGCGCGTTCGCGAGGAACGCGTAGGAGCCCTGGATGCCGAAGACCCACGGGACGAGCTTCAGGTGCGCGGTCGACGAGATCGGCAGGAACTCGGCGACCCCCTGCACGATCCCGAGGATGGCCGCCCAGAGATGCCCCACGCTAGACCTCCATGATGACGGGGATGATCATCGGACGGCGGCGCAGCGTCTCCCACACGAACTGGGAGACGGCCTCGCGGACGGCCCGCTGGATGATGCTGTGGTCGGTGACGCCTTCCTTCTCCATGCGCTTGAGCGCCTTGTTGATGCGGGCGCGCGCTTGGTCCATGACCTGGGCCGACTCCGCCACCGGAAGGCCCCGCATCACGAGCTCCGGGTCACCGATGAACTTGCGGGTGCGGCCGTCGATCGCGACGACGACGGTCGCGATGCCGTCGGAGGAGAGCTGTTGACGGTCGCGCAGCACCACGTCGCCGACGTCGCCGACATTGAGCCCGTCGACGTAGACCACGCCCGAGTCCTTGATGTGCTCGGCGATCTTAGCGCTGTCGGCGGTGAGCTCGAGGACGTCGCCGTTCTCGAGAGCGAAGATGTTGCGCTCCGGGATCCCGACGGCCTCGGCCAGACGGCTGTGCGCGACGAGGTGCCGCGTCTCGCCGTGGACCGGCATGAAGTACTTGGGACGCGCCATCGCCAGCATGAGCTTGAGCTCCTCAGCCGACGCGTGCCCCGAGACGTGCACCATCGCGACGCCCCTGTGGAACACCGTGGCGCCGCTCTTGGCGATACGGCTGATGACGCGGGAGACCGCCTTCTCGTTGCCCGGGACCGGCGACGCGGAGATGATCACGGTGTCGCTCTCGCGGATGCTGATGGTGCGGTGGTCGCCGTTGGCCATCCGTGTGAGGCCCGAGAGCGGCTCGCCCTGACTGCCGGTGGAGAGCACGACGATCTTCTCCGGCGCCAGGTCGCCTGCGTTGTAGGCGTCGATGATGTTCTCGGCGGCGATGTCGAGGAAGCCGAGTTCGCGGGCGATGCCGGTGTTCTTGATCATGGACCGGCCCGTGACCACGACCTTGCGGCCGGCGGCCACTGCGGCGTCGCAGACCTCCTGGACGCGGTGGATGTGGCTCGAGAAGCACGCGATGATCACGCGGGCCGGCGCATCCGCGATGAGGCGGATCAGCGTGGCTTCCACCTCGCGCTCGGGATGCGTGTACCCCACGTTCTCCGCTCCGGTCGAGTCGGAGAGCATGAGCAGCACTCCATCATGCCCGGCTTTCGTGAGCGCTGCGAAGTCGGTGCCGCGGCCGTCGATCGGCGTCTGGTCGAACTTGAAGTCGCCGGTGTGCAGGACGGTGCCGACCGGGGTCCGGATGAGCAGCGCCAGCGAGTCCGGGATCGAGTGGTTGGTTGCCACGAAATCGAACCCGAAGACGCCGAGGGTGATGTGCATCCCCGGCTTGACCACGCGCAGTTTGGGCTTCTTGATGTCGAACTCGGCGAGCTTGCCCTCGATGAGGCCGCAGGTCAGCTTCGAGCCCAGCACCGGCACCGGGGTGCCGAGGTCGCGCAGGAGGTACGGCAGCGCACCGGTGTGGTCCTCGTGACCATGGGTGATGACGATGCCGCGAAGCCGCTCGCGGTTCTTGAGGATGTAGGAGTAGTCGGGCAGGACGAGATCGACGCCGGGAAGCTCGGCGTCGGGGAACATGAGCCCCGCGTCGACGACGACCATGTCGTCGCCGTACTCGAGCACGGTCATGTTCTTGCCGATCTCATCGAGCCCGCCGAGCGGGATGACGCGCAACACGTTCTTGTTCTTGGCCTTGGCTCTTGTCATGGGTTCTTCTTTCGGACGACGCAAGGTCGCCGATGGGTGGAGCTCGACATCGCGCAGGGCCCCTCGCCCGGCGCGATGCTTCGCTTGGGTCAGATAAGGCCGAGGTGCTCGAGCACGCGCCCGAGGTCGGCCGACTGTACGTCAGTGGGCGGAACGAGCGGCAGACGGCACGTCCCTACAGGGAAGCCGCACTGCGCGAGCGCGTCCTTGACCATCATCGGGTTCGAGGTCATGAACAGCGCGTTGAAGAGCGGGAGGAGCCTGAGGTGCAGCGAGAGCGCGCGGGTGTGCTCGCCCGCGGCGTGCGCCTCGACCATCTCGCGCATCTGCGGGCCCGCGACATGGCTCGCCACCGAGATCACGCCGGTGGCGCCCACGCCCATCATGGGAAGGGTCATCCCGTCGTCGCCCGACAGGACCTCGAAGCCGTCGGGCGCTCCTTCGACGATGCGTGCGATCTGGACCAGGTCACCCGAGGCCTCCTTGACGCCGACGATGTTCTCGACGTCGCGCGCGAGGCGCAGGGTCGTCTCGGCGGTCATGTTGACGACGCACCGGCCCGGGATGTTGTAGAGCAGCACCGGGACGTCGACGGCCTCGGCGATCGCGCGGAAGTGGCGGTACAGCCCCTCCTGCGGGGGCTTGTTGTAGTACGGGACGACGCACATGAGCGCGTCCACTCCGAGGGAGGCCGCCTTGCGGGCGAACTCGACGGAGTCGGCGGTGCAGTTGTCGCCGACGTTGGCGATGACGGGTGCCCTGTCTCCCACCGCGTCGATCACCGCGCGGAAGACCTCGAGCTTCTGGTCGTAGAAGACCGTCGGCGACTCGCCGGTCGTGCCGCACACGACGAGCGCCTCGCTGCCCTGGTCGAGCAGGCGCGAAGCCAGCTCCGCCGTGCGCGGCAGGTCGAGTTCGAGATCGGGGGTGAAGGGCGTCACCATCGCGGTGATAAGGCGCCCGAACCGCGGATTCGCCATGGTGTCTACAGTCCCTTGTCGTCGAGTGTCTCGGGCGCGTTCGCCGGCCCGTTGCGGGTGGTGTACCCATTCGGTGGCTCTCATTGTGCCACAGGCAGCGCGAACCACGCCTGCGAGGGCCGCGGACGTTCCCGCACCGTCACCGGCCGACCACCACGACGAGGGTCCTGGGGCTAGCGCCCCACGACGAGCGGACGTGCCTGCAGCAGCCAGGTGACGCCTGCCGCGCGCGCCCATTCGACACACGCAGGGCCGTCGGTCAGGTCCTCGACGTTGAGCGCGAGCGCCGCGATCTCGCGCACCTCATAGGGTGTGACGCTCGCGGCAGCGGCCTGGTCGGGCGGCACCATGCGCTGGACCACGCGCCCGCCCTCGTCGAGGACGAGGTGGACCGGCTTCGGATGGACGTCGGAGTGCGTCAGCGCGAGGTCCGCCCGCGTGAGCGTGAACCGGTCGGGCTTCACCTTGCCGGCGACGATGGCCTCTCCGAGGCCATAGCAGCTCTCCACGATGATCCGGTCCCGGTCCCCGGTCGCCGGGTCCGCGGTGAACACGACGCCCGAAGAGCTGGCGGAGATCAAGCGCTGGACCACGACCGCGACGGACACGTCGGCGTCGGCGAGCCCGGCAGCCTCGCGGTCGCGCCACGACAGGTCGCCCCACAGGGAGGTCCAGCAGTGCGTGATCGCGTGAAGGACCTCATGGAAGCCCGGCACGAAGTAGGTCCCGTGGCGGCCGACCAGAGGGCCCGTCACCATGTCGGTAGCCGTCACGGACGAGCGGACCGACACCGCGCCGGGGGCCATCGTGTCGAAGGCCGCCTGCACAGAGTCGACGAGGGCCCCATCGAGCGGAGTGTGGATGATGGAGGAGCGGATGCGCTGCAGGATCGGAGTCAACGTGACGGCCGGAGCGGAGGCCGGCACTCCCCGCAGGATGGCCGTCAGGGCCGCGACGCCGGCGCGGTCGCTGTGCTCGCGATAGGCGTCGGCCGAGATGCAGAAGGCCTGGGGGACGGGGAATCCTGCCGTGGCCAGACGCGCGAGCGACTGGGCTTTCGTGCCGTAGAGCACGAGATCGTCGGCCTCACCGATCGGAACGACCTTGGCATCTCGGTCAGTCATAGCGGACCTCCCCCAGTCGCGGACGCGCTGGCTACATACTACCCGCCCAAGCCGAACTCGACGTGCAATGCGTTGATGGCCTGACGGCTGGTATGACGTTCCACCAGCACCGAGATCGTGTAGTGGGAGTCGGCCACCTGCAGGATCTCGACGCCGGCCGCGGCGAGCGCCGCGGCGATGCGCGCCATGACACCCGGGACGCCGTGCATGCCGGCTCCGACGAGCGTGACGGTCGCCAGACCGGTCTCGAAACGGGCGCTGAGGCCGAGCGAGTCGAGCACGCTGCGGACGTCTTCGAGCCGGTCTTCGTCGAACGAGAGCGCCAGGGCGTCCCCCAGGGGGGTGAACATGTCGAGCGAGACGCCGGCGTCGGCCATCTCGCGGAAGACCGCCGTGAGCGACCCGACCCGGCCCTCCCCGTCCGGGAGCGTCACGATCGCTCGTGCGACGCCGTCCGAATGGCTGACCGCCGTCGCCACGCGACGGGCGCGTTCGCCGAGGAGCCGCTCCGCGTCCGTGATCAGCGTCCCGGGCGAGCGCGTCGACGCGTTCCGGACCCACACGGGCACTCCGGCGGCCATCGCGGTCTCCGCGGCGGGTGCATGCATCACCTTCGACCCCGCTCGCGCCATCTGGAAGAGCTCCTCGTACTGCAGCGCGTCAAGGACCCGCGCGCCTTCGCAGGTGCGCGGGTCGGCGGTCATCACCCCGTCGACATCGGTGTAGATCTCGACGGCGAGCGCCCCCAGGGCCGCGGCGATGGCGCATGCGCTCGTGTCGGAACCTCCGCGGCCCAAGGTGGTCGTCTCTCCCGATGCGGTGGCTCCCTGGAAGCCGGTGACCACGGGCACGAGCCCGGCCTCCAGCGCCGCCGTGAGCGTCGCGGGGTCGACCCGCAGCACCGATGCGTCGCCGAAGTCCTCGTCGGTGAGGATGCCTGCCTCCGCCCCCGTCATCGCGGTCGCAGGGATCCCCTCCGCGCGAAGCTCGTGAGCGACGACGACCGCCGACACGACCTCGCCGCACGCGGCCAGCAGATCGGCCTCCCGCGGCACGGCCTCGTAGCCGTCGAGCAGCGACAGGAGCGTGTCGGTCGCGTAGGGCGCACCCGCGCGCCCCATCGCGGAGACGACGACGACCGGCGAGCGGCCCGCATCGAGCGCGTCGCGCACGCGAGCGCGCAGCGCCGCCCGTCCCTGCGGCGTGGCCACCGAGGTCCCGCCGAACTTCTGGACCAGCACGTGGCCGCCGGACGCGGCCGCTTCGCTCACAGGCCCATCAGCTCCTCGAGGCCGATCACCAGTCCGCTGTGCTTGGACGCCTCGCGGACGGCGAGCACGACACCCGGCATGAACGAGGTGCGGTCGATCGTGTCGTGCCGCAGCGTCAGGGTCTGTCCGACATCCCCGAAGATGACCTCCTGGTTCGCCACGAGCCCGGGAAGGCGCACCGAGTGGACCGGCACGCCGTCGACGAGCGCGCCGCGCGCGCCCTCGGCGATCTCGGTCTCCCGGCCGGGCGCGGCCGGGACGCTCGCACGCGCCTTCGCTATCAGCTGTGCGGTGCGCATCGCGGTCCCCGACGGCGCGTCGAGCTTGCGGTCGTGGTGGAGCTCGATGATCTCGACGTGCGGCATGAATCGCGCGGCGGTCTGCGCGAACCGCATCATGAGCACGGCGCCCACGGCGAAGTTCGGCGCGACGAACAGACAGACGCCCTCGGGCGCGCCGGCGGCCAACGCGTGCCAGCGCTCCTCGGTGACGCCGGTGGTCCCGACGACGCAGTGCACGCCGGCAGCGAGCGCGCGCGCGACCGTGGCCTCCACGGCTGTGGGGACGGTGAAGTCGACGAGCACCCGCTCGCCTCCGCCCGCAAGGGCGGCGTCGAGATCGGAGCTGGTCAGGACGCTCGCTCCCGCGCCGTCGTCGAGCGCGACGCCCGGAGACGACGGGTCGATGGCCGCGACGACGCGCATGCCTTCAGCCGCGGTGACGGCGCGTACGACCTCACGGCCCATGCGGCCGGCGGCTCCGGTGACGATGACGTCGATCATCGCTGCACTCCCCCTTCGCTTCGAGAAAGGACGGGACCCTACGCGAGCAGCGCCTCGATCTCGTCGGATGTGTGCGGTCCGACGACGGCGAGCGTCCGCGGTCCGCCCAGCGTCGCCTTCGCGACGCGATGGATGTCCTCCAGTGTCACGGCGCCGTAGCGCTCGATCACCTCGTCGATGGAAAGCAGCTCGCGGCCCCCGACCTCGGGGCCGCCCAGGCGCATCATGCGGCGGTTGGTGTTCTCGAGGCCGAGCACCATGTGCCCGTCGACCGACTCGCGCGCGCGGTCGAGCTCCGCGGCGGTGATGCCGCTGTCGAGGACCTTCGCGACCTCGGCCGTGATGAGCTCGACGACCAGCTTGGTGTTCTCGGGACGCGTGCCGGCGTAGACCATGAACGCGCCGGTGTCCGTGTAGAGGGCGTTGTACGAGTTCACCGCGTAGGCCAGCCCGCGCTTCTCGCGGATCTCCTGGAAGAGGCGCGACGCCATGCTTCCGCCGAGCACCGCGTTGAGCAGGTCCATGGCGAAGCGGTCGGCGGAGTTGGCGTCGATCGACAGCGTGCCCCAACAGATGTGGGCCTGCTCGGTCTCCTTCGTCGCCACGGCGACGTGGCGCGCCCCCTCAGCGGGCCGGAGTGCGCGGTCCGCGCGGGGACCGACGGGAAGGCCGGCGAGCGCCGTGGACGCGAGCGCCGCGACGTCCTCGTGCGACAGGTTCCCCGCGGCCGCCACGACGATGTCGCCCGTACGGTAGTGCCTGCTCGTGTAAGAGCGCAGCTGCGCCGGCACGAAGGCGCTCACGGTCTCGCGCTCGCCGAGGACCGGCCGGCCGATGGGATGCTCAGGCCAGATCGTGCGCGAGAACAGGTCGTCGACCTTGTGATCAGGGGTGTCCTCGGTGCGGGAGATCTCCTCGAGCACGACCTCGCGCTCGGAGGTTGAGGCCTCCTCGTCGAAGGACGAGTCGACGACCATGTCGGCGAGCACCCCGAAGGCCTCGTCGGCGTGCCGGTCGATGACGCGCGAGTAGTAGCAGGTCGCCTCCTCGCTCGTGAAGGCGTTGACCTCGGCACCGAGGCGGTCGAACGACTCGGAGATGTCGCGCGCGCTGCGGGTCGAGGTGCCCTTGAACATCATGTGCTCGAGGAAGTGGGAGATGCCCGCCTCGTCCGGGTTCTCGTCGCGGCTTCCCGCGGCCACCCAGATGCCGAGCGCGACGGAGCGCACCGTCGGGATCGACTCGGAGATGACGGTGATGCCGTTGTCGAGGACTGTGCGGTCGTAGAACACGGGAGCTCCGTTCGCTGGCGTTTCGTTGTGCTTGGGACAGTCTAGAGCAAGGCCCGGCCCCGGCATCCGCTGACGTTCGCGGGCTGTTGCCGGGGCCGGGCCGCCGAAGTGATCCTTTGGGAACGCGCGCTGCCTAGTGCTGGCGGCGCGGTCCGCCGTGGCCGCTGCCGCCGCCGGGGCGGTCGGAGCGGGGACGGTCACCCGAGGGGCGGGGTGCTCCGGAGCCCGCGGGGGCGTCCGGCTTGTTGATGCGGTCGAGCGATACCTTGCCCTTGTCGTCCATGTCGATGATCTCGACCTCGACCTCGTCGCCGAGGCTGAGGACGTCTTCGACCTTCTCGACGCGGCCCTTGGCCACGCGCGAGATGTGAAGGAGACCGTCCTTGCCCGGGTAGAGCTCGATGAACGCTCCGAACGGCTGGATCGACACGACGCGGCCGGTGTACTTCTCGCCGATCTCCGGCTCCTTGATGATCATCCGGATGCGGGCGACCGCTTCCTCGCCACCCTTGTCACGGCTGGCGATGTAGACGGTGCCGTCGTCGTTGACGTCGATCTGAGCGCCCGTGGCCTCGATGATCGAGCGGATCATCTTGCCGCCGGGGCCGATGATGTCGCGGATCTTGTCGGTCGGGATCTTGATGGTCAGCACGCGCGGCGCGAACTCGTTGAGTTCGGCGCGCGGCTCGGAGATCGACTCCATCATCTTGGCGAGGATGAAGGCGCGGCCTTCCTTGGCCTGCATCAGCGCGCGGCGCAGGATGTCGACGGACAGGCCCTTGGCCTTGTTGTCCATCTGCATTGCCGTGATGCCCTTGGCCGTGCCGGCGACCTTGAAGTCCATGTCACCGAGGAAGTCCTCGAGGCCCTGGATGTCGGTCAGGATGGCGACGTCGTCGCCCTCCTTGATGAGTCCCATCGCGATGCCGGAGACGGGGGCCGAGATCGGCACGCCGGCGTCCATCAGCGCGAGGGTGGATCCGCACACGGAGCCCATCGAGGACGAGCCGTT
>Ga0209540_10002818_pt1 | contig 12144 bp, 7 predicted proteins | sample BarGraIncu01121A_FD_184501 | JGI IMG/M metagenome (GOLD analysis project Ga0209540, IMG submission 184501) | Arctic peat soil microbial communities from Barrow, Alaska - Barrow Graham LP Incubations 011-21A (SPAdes) (version 2) | ecosystem: Environmental > Terrestrial > Soil > Wetlands > Peat... | reverse complement strand
AAATGGGTTTAACAATATATCTCCTGTTATAGTTAAAGATGGTATAATCTTCTGTTCTGACAGGCGGTTCAGCGGATTTCAGGATCGTACTTCCTTTGATGGCCGAAGACTTTATAATATATATCTGGCAGTAAGAAAGGACACAGCAACATTCAGTAAACCGATAGAATTAAATAGTGAACGGAGCAATAAATTCAACAATGGTCCATTATGCTTTGGTCCCGATGGCAAAACGGTTTATTTTACGAGTGAAGTAGAAACAGGGAAAAATGCTGACAATAAAAATTTCAAGAATCATAGCGGTATATTTATAGCTCAGCTTTCGGGGACAGATCTGGTATCTATACGCCCATTTAAATATAATGATCCGCAGTTTGATGTGGGTCAACCCTCAGTGAGTAAAGACGGGAAGTACATATTTTTTGCATCCGACATGCCGGGAGGAATTGGAGGATCGGATCTGTATTACTGTGAATTAGTAAATGGTGACTGGTCAGCGCCGGTTAATCTTGGCCCTAAAGTGAACTCCCCAGGGGCTGAAAACTATCCTTATATGCACCCGTCGGGTAAATTATATTTTACTTCAAACAGACCCGGGGGAATTGGCAACCTTGATATTTATTTTACCTCTTTAAGCAATGGTACATGGGATGACCCGGTTCTTTTGCCGGAACCAATAAATTCCACATCTGATGATTTTGCTTTTGTTGCTGAGCCTAATCTTCAGAAAGGTTATTTTGCCTCAAATCGCCGTAGTGAAGATGATATTTACCAGTTTGCTTCAACAATTATTAGAAAAGCATCATGTGACACCTTGCAGGAAAACAATTACTGTTACCGTTTCTTTGAAGAAAATGCTATAAAATATGATACTATGCCTTTCCGGTATGAATGGAAATTTGGAGATGGCAGCGGTGATACCGGTGCGGTAGTTGAGCATTGTTTTAATGCTCCCGGAACATATACAGTTCAGCTTGATGTGGTGAATCTGGTGACCAAGGAAGTCACTTACAATGAAAAGTCGGAAACCGTTGTGATAACAGAAATTGAGCAGCCATATATTTCGGTACCCGACAAAATTGGGTCAAATCAAAGGATTGCTCTGAGTGCCGACAGCACAAATCTTCCCGGGTGGAAAATTTCACAGTACTACTGGAACTTTGGTGACGAAACGATAGCCCTTGGCAAAGAGGTTAATAAGAGTTACCTCAAACCCGGAACATACAATATTCAGTTGATTATATCAGCAGAACCCGATCAGGGAGGAATTACCAGGGAGGCGTGTGTTTCAAAAAATATTATTGTTTTGCGTCAGCCTTGATACTGAAAATAACTAAATTTGAAATTAATGAAATTGGAAAAATCAATATATAAAATACTTCTTTTTACTTTTTTACTTTTGTTTCCGGTGTTTGTACGTTTATCAGGACAACCAGTTCCGGGGAAAGATGAAAATATCCCTTTTCTTGTGACATTTGGGAAAGAAGGAAAGACATCATGGGGTGATGCTGATTTTTACCAGGTATTTTTCTTCAGTATTCTGAAAGATTATACCAAGCCGATTTATATAAGAGTTTTTGATCCGGATTGCGGCGGTGAAAATGATGAGATTCAGGGAGAATTCAATACCAAGACAAAATTCTCGGTTTATGGAGGCAAAGGAGTGGATCCTGAAAAGAATGAGGAATCAAGAGGCCTGGAGAAGGGATCAAATTACAAATCCGGGAACTTATTGGCATCCAGGATTTTTGGAAATGAGGCAAAATATGATAATAAGTATTATACTTTCGGTCCTTTTAATCCTTCAGAAGGGGACTTTAATACAAAGTGGAACAGTTATATGTTCAAGATTGTCTGCGAAGGAATAAGTGGTGATGACGGTAATCTTTACAGGTATTTTCTTAGCAGCGATCCTGACAATAATGTTCCCATTGAAGGGGCAAATGCATTTACTTATGCATATCACTTCAGGATGTGGAATGACTTTAAAAGTGTGGCACATATTTATCCATTTATTGATACAGGTATCGTTTATATCAGGCAGCGTAACTTTGACTGGGACAATGATGGAACTATTCTGGTGGTTTCCAGATATAAACAGGGAATCTCGGTGCCTATTTCAGATGAAGACAACTGGGTTATGTCCAATATCCCGATAGAACCTCCGGAAGTGAACTCTTCACTTGATTTTCAATTTCATAAAAAACAGGGTGAACTGGTTAAAAATAATAATGTGGTAATTACACTTGAAAACCAACGTGGTGATGCCTTGAAATTCTTCAGTTCACCTATTGGAGGGGTCCCCATATACCAGCCTAAAATTGGGCTGGAGAAAGTAAAGCCAAAGAAATAAGTGAAACCTGAAATGAGATTTAATATAAAGTTAAAAATATTAATCTGCTCCATCGGGCTTTTATTATTATTTCCATTATTATCAAATTGCCAGACTTACAGTTTCATGAATTATGGAACTGAGAGAAATATACCTAACGGTTTTGTTTATACCATTAACCAGTCAAACGATGGTTTCCTGTGGGTCGGAACAGCCAGCAAACTAACCAGATTTGATGGTTATAATTTTTATCCTGTTCAGTATCCCGATTCCGCATCCGGCCGGTACCCCACAAAATGCCTTAAAGATAAACAGGGAACACTATGGTTCGGTTGCAGTGATGGTACAGTTTATTATGAAAAGGAGAACCGACTGATTGTTGTTCCTGTTCCAAATACAAGAAGTATCAGTGATCTTATTGAAGGACCGAATGGTCTGATTTATGTAATTCCGCAGGGGAAAGCGGTTTTTTCAATTAACCCGCTGAAACCTGAAGAGACACACCAGTACTCTTTTTCAACTGAAACGGCAATGGTTTCGGCCTCATTTACCAATTCGGGAAATTTGCTTATAGGTACCCCGGAGAATCTTCTGGTCTGCAAACTTGAGAAAGATTCAGTTATTGTAATCAGAGTGATTGAAGGATTTGATTCTAATGGTGTTACATCGATTCACAAGACCAGGGACGGTTCCAGATTTATTCTCGGAACTGATGGAAATGGATTATTTCAACTAGAAATATCCGACAAAGGTGATGTCCTTATGCGGTTCCCCGATCATCCTGAACTGAAATCTCTGAAAGTGCAATCTGTCACTGAGGATTCAGAAGGATCTTTTTGGGTTTCCACCCTGGGTTCCGGAGTGATTCAGGTTGATTTAGAGAATAATAATGATAAAGTGAAATCAGTTAAATCCTATGACTTTTACTCAGGACTGAACGGGAACAATGTCAAAACGGTATTTCAGGATATTGAGGGAAACTATTGGTTTGGATTGTATGGGGAAGGTATATCCATGCTTACATCCTATTCATTAAGTTATTATTCACCTGGGAAAAATTCACAGGAAAACAATATTCTTTATGTTAAAAATATTGACAACAATTATATCCTCGGCACACCAACCGGGTTCCATATTTTTGATCCTGTTGCAGGAAAGTCTCTCTCTTTCACTGATCTTACCAGTCAAACCGGACATACGGAGATAAAATCATTTTATCTCGATCAGTCAAAAAACCTTTGGATAGGAACTGCAGGGAACGGTCTTTTTGTCAGGAATAATACCGGATCTGTGCGAAGGTTTTACAAATCGGGCGATTCAGGAGCTGACGATATCAAAGATATTGAAATGGATAATGTGAATATCTGGCTGGCAACAACAAATGGTGTTATAGTTCTGGATAAAAACGGTAATAGAAAGGAAACATTTGATATCAGCAACGGACTGCCTCATAACAGTATAAATAAGATATTCCTTACCCCTGAGGGAGCTGCATATATTGGCACGGAGGGTGATAAGCTGTTTAAGATTAATCCCGATTTTAAGATCATATCAGGTAATGCCTCAATGACTGGGAGTACAAGGAATAAGATACTTTCCTTTACACGTACAAGAGATGGAGTGATGTGGGCCGCAACTGACGGTAATGGAATATTCAAATTCCATAACGATTCAGTTTTCGCGATTAATAAGTCTAATGATTTGATGTCGAATTTTTGCTACGGTATACTGGCAGATTCAGAAAACAATATATGGGTCGGTCATAGTAAAGGGTTCTCAAGGTTTAATGCTGTTACCGGAACTATCAGGGTGTTCGGGAACGATTTTGCAAAAGCCGGAATATGCAATGCGGACGGTATGTTTGAATCGGCCAATGGTAAGATTTTTATCGGTACAACTGAGGGTTTAATAATCTATGACCTGTTGAAGGAAAAAAAGATCCAGACAGCTCCCTTTAGCAACATAAACGTGATAGAAATAAATGATGAACCATATCCATATCAGACTTCATTTGTATTACCTTATAATAAGTATAAGATAAAAGTTTATTATTCAGGCATTAATTTCAGTGCGCCGGATAAAGTTTACTACAGTACTTTTCTCACCAATTTCGATCCCGACTGGAGTAAAATGACAACTTCCAGAGAGGCTCCTTACAGTCTGAGCGATGGTAAATACAAATTCAGCCTTATGTCTGTGAATCAGGATGGTTTATCGCGTGGGGCTCCGGTATCGTTTAGTATTTTAATAAAAAAACCTTACTACAGAACATGGTGGTTCATCCTGTCAGCTATAACTGTCTTAACAGTAATTGTAATTCTGATAATACGGGAAAGAGATAAGGCTCAGAAGAAGATTCAGGCATACCTTGAAAAAGAACTCGAGGCAAGGACAAGCGTAGTGATGAAGCAGAAGGGAGAAATCGAACTTCAGAACATCGAGATCACTGACAGCATTAACTATGCCAAGAGAATTCAAACTAGCATCCTGCCGGATATCAACAAGCTTAAAGAGACATTTAAGGATGCATTTATACTGTTTCATCCGAGAGATATTGTGAGCGGTGATTTTTACTGGTTCGATAAACTTGATGAAGATAAGTTTATACTGGTCTGTGCAGATTCAACAGGGCATGGTGTGCCAGGTGCTTTTATGTCGATGATAGGCTCCACTCTGCTTCAGGATATTGTTGCAAGAAAAAGAATTTCTAAACCATCTGAAATTCTCAGCCTTCTTGATAAGCAGATTTTCTCTACGCTTAATCAGAACGTGGAATTGGGTGTATCAAATGATGGTATGGATATGGTAGTTTGCGAATTCAGTATTTCAACCCGCCATATCAGATTTGCATCGGCGATGCGACCGGTAATTCTTGTCCTCGATGGTGAACCGTTTTATATTAAAGGGAACAGATCTTCTGTGGGAGGAGAATCGGTAATTGAGAAGTTCTTCGATGATCAGGAGTATTATCTTAAAGAAGGAGATACTGTTTATCTCTTCTCTGACGGACTTCCCGACCAGTTCGGAGGTACAGATGGCAAGAAAATGAAAATAGCAAGATTAAAACGCATGATTGAGCAGGTATCAAAACTGCCAATGGATGAACAAAAGAAGGCTATGTCGAAATTCTACTTCGACTGGAAAGGTTCATATGATCAGGTTGATGATGTACTCCTGATGGGTGTTAAAGTCTGAAAGGCCTACTTATAAATGTTATTTACTGATAGCACAATCTCACTGGTAGATGCAACATTGCTTTCATTAAGGGCCCTATCCGTAATATAAAAATCATAACGGATTGTATCTGAAGTAGAATAGAACAGATATAGAAAAGTTACCGATATTGTCCCTTTCAGTATTTTATTCTGCCCTAACCTTACCATATAAGGGATCCTGTATGGTGACGGTTTTAAAGGATCATTATCAGCAGCAGGCACCATGATCCCGCCCTTTTTCCTGAACAGCGTGAAAAATAAATTTGTGGAATCAGGCTGAAGATCTGTAGGTGGAGTCAGTCCCAGATCACCATCGCCATCTTCAAAATGGAACCTGAGCCTTCCACCTTTTGAATTATTGCCCAGAATATCTGTTGTATCAAAAATACTAAAGCTGGTAAATTCAATATGAGGAGTTGCAGGCAATTGCTGGATCTTCCGGCATGAATCAACCGTGAATATGATTATTAAAACTATAATCAGAAATATAATTTTTCTCATGGTTTTAAGTCAATAGATTTTCACGAACAAAAACCACACCAAATTTGATCATTTTTTTCTGAAAAATATCCTTATCGGTACACCTGTAAAATTAAATTTTTCCCTCATCCTGTTTTCCAGGTATCTTTTGTAGGGATCTTTTACATATTGAGGCAAGTTGCAGAAAAATGCGAAAGCCGGAGTATAGATAGGAAGCTGTGTCACATATTTGATCTTGACATACTTCCCTTTTAGTGCCGGCGGTGGATTGTTTTTAACCACCTGCAGCATCACTTCGTTTAATTCAGATGTACTTATCTTCCTGTTTCGGTTCTGATTTACCTGTTCAACCAGTTCAAGCACTTTGTGAATCCTCTGTTTATTAATTGCCGAAATAAACAGAATAGGGTAATCAGTGAACGGGGCTGTTTTTTCCTTTATGTCTTTTTCAAAAAGAATTGTGGTATTGTTTTCTTTTTCAATAAGATCCCATTTATTAACAAGCACAATCATGCCTTTGTTATTCTTCTGAATAAGCGACATGATATTAAGATCCTGTGCCTCAATTCCTCTGGTTGCATCAATAAGCAGAAGGCATATATCTGAATTTTCAATTGTTTTGACTGCCCGCATCACTGAGTAAAACTCTATATCTTCGCTTACTTTTCCTTTCTTACGCAAGCCTGCAGTATCGACTAGCAGGAAATCGTGCTGAAATTTATTATACCTGGTATATATGGAATCGCGGGTAGTTCCGGCAACGGGAGTGACTATATTTCTTTCTTCTCCAAGAAGAGAATTTACCAGAGATGATTTACCTACATTTGGCCGCCCAACAATTGCAATCCTTGGTAAATCGGGCATTGGACCAGGTTCTTCGGCAGGAAGGTTTTTTACAACTTCATCGAGTAGTTCACCTGTACCACTGCCATTCATTGAACTTAACGGGAAATAATCACCCAGCCCCAGATTGTAAAATTCATTTGCATCAAGAAGTCTTTCGCCATTATCTACTTTGTTGACCACAACCAGCACTTTCTTGGCTACTCTTCTGAGAAGCGATGCCACTGAGGTATCGAGCTCATGAATGCCACATGTTACGTCAACCATAAAAAGGATCAGATCCGACTCTTCAATTGCAAGCAGAACCTGTTTATTTATCTCTTCTTCAAAAATATCATCGGAGTTCTGAACATATCCTCCGGTATCGATTACTGAAAAATCGATTCCATTCCAGTTCGAAACACCATAGTTACGGTCGCGGGTAACCCCGCTTACTTCGTCAACTATAGCTTCCCTCGAATCGGTAAGCCTGTTGAAAAGCGTCGATTTCCCAACATTTGGTCTGCCTACTATTGCAACTATCCTGCTCATAAATATTTTAAATAATTGTTTTATTGATAACCAAATCTTTTAAGTACCAGTGGCTTATCTCTCCAGTCCTTGGTTACCTTTACATATAGTTCAAGAAAGACCTTTTTCCTGAAAAAGTCTTCCATATCGCGTCTTGCCTCAGTACCTACTCTTTTTAGCATAGATCCTTTGTGACCGATAATTATGCCTTTCTGACTGTCGCGGGTAACATGAATAAGTGCTCTTATTTTAATTATTTCCTTTTCATCTTTAAAGCTTTCAATCTCAATCTCAACAGAATAAGGAATCTCTTTTTTGTAATTTACAAGTATCTTTTCACGGATGATTTCCGAAGCAAAAAACCGTTCATATTTGTCGGTAAGCTGATCTTTTGGGAAAAACGGAGGGTTTTCTGGTAACTTAGCCAGAATTGCATTCAGAAGCGATTCGAGATTAAAGTTTTTAAGTGCGGAAATCGGTATTACAGGAGAATCAGGAAAAGCGATATGCCACGATCCAACAATTTTTTCCAGATCGTCCTGATTTGTCAGGTCAACTTTGTTTACAGCAATAATTACAGGAATTCCTGATTCCTTTATCTTATCAATATATTCTCCCTCTTCAGCTGTGCGTTCATTTACATCAGTAACATAAAGAATCATGTCGGCATCAGACAGGGCTGAATTGACAAAATTCATCATTGTTTCCTGCAGCTTATACCGGGGCCTAAGAATTCCGGGAGTATCGGAGTAGACAATCTGAAAATCCTCACCATTTACAATTCCCATAATACGATGACGGGTAGTCTGGGCTTTTGGGGTGATAATGGAAAGTTTTTCACCGACCAGAGCGTTCATAATAGTCGATTTACCTACATTAGGATTCCCAAGGATATTTACAAAACCTGATCTGTGACTCATCTCTGAAGATTAAAAAATTCCCCTCTTAAGCATACTAACCTCTTTGTCGTTAAGGTACCTCCATTTTCCTCTCTGGACATTCTTCTTGGTGAGACCGGCAAAATATACCCTGTCGAGTTTTTTAACTTTATAACCAAGAGTTTCAAACATTCTGCGGATGACTCTGTTTTGACCGGAGTGAAGTTCAATTCCGATCTGGCTTTTATCCTCAGGATCGGCGTATGATACAGCGTCAGCAACTATCGTTATGCCATCGAGTTCGATGCCTTCTGTAAGTCTGAAAAGATCATTTTTAGTTACAGGGTTATCAAGGAAGACATGATATATTTTTTTTCTTTTATACTTTGGGTGAGTGAGTTTTCCTGCAAGATCACCATCGTTGGTCAGAAGGAGGACTCCCGTTGTCGCCTTATCGAGCCGGCCGACTGGATACACTCTTTCAGGGCAGCCGTCTCCAATAAGCTCAAGTACTGTATGCTCAGCATGCGGATCTTCAACCGTGGTAACGTAATCTTTTGGCTTATTCAGAAGTATGTATACTTTTTTTTCAGCTGAAAGTTTTTTGTTTCTATACCTCACGTCATCATCGTAACTGACTTTTGTTCCCATATCAGTTATTATATGGCCATTTACTGATATCAGTCCGTTTTTTATATGCTCATCAGCATCTCTCCTGGAACAGACTCCACTGTTTGCGATGAACCTGTTGAGTCTGATCAGGGTAATCTCCTTTTCCTTGCTCCTTAAACCGGGCTTTTCTGATCTTCCTGCCGGTTTCCCTGCTAACTTTTGGATTCTCATATCACGTGCTTCAGGTTTTTCGTATTTTTTTACCGGCCTTCCTGCAGCTTTTCTGTTCTCCATATCAATTAATTATCAGGGTGCAAAGGTACAATTATTTGGTTAGATAATGATTTGATCTTTTTTTTGCACCTTTGTAAGTACGTAAACTTTATCAAAATGTCACTAATAAAATCAATATCAGGTATCCGGGGAACCATAGGTGGAAAACCGGGAGAAAGCCTGTCTCCTGTAGACATAGTAAAATTCGCAGCAGCATTCGGGACCTGGGTGCAACTAAGACATAAAAAGAGCGGGTTAAAATTGGTTGTTGGTCGCGATGCCCGCAAATCAGGAAGCATGGTAAATAACCTGTTAATTACAACTTTGCGGAGTCTTGGTATTAGTATTATTGATCTTGGAATGGCCACAACCCCCACTGTGGAAGTCGCAGTAACAGGGACAAAATCAGATGGAGGAATTATTATTACCGCAAGTCATAACCCGGCTGAATGGAACGCACTGAAATTGCTTAATGAAAAAGGAGAGTTTCTTTCAGCCGAGGACGGAATGAAGGTGCTTGAAATAGCTGCAAGCGAAGATTTTAATTTCATTTCGAATGATTTCGCCGGTTCACTTGTTCTTGATGAAACATGGGCGAAAAAGCATATTGATCTGATTCTTGCTTTAAATCTTGTTGATATAAAAGCTATTAAATCGGCAGATTTCACTGTTGCCATAGATTGTGTCAACTCTGTAGGTGGAATAATTCTGCCCGTTTTACTAAAGTCGTTAGGTGTAAATAAAGTAATTGAACTTAATACTTTACCTGATGGTAATTTTGCACATAACCCTGAACCGCTGCCTGAGAACCTTAAAGATATTTCAGAGTTCGTAGTTAAGGGGAAAGCTGATATTGGTTTTGTTGTAGACCCTGATGTGGACAGACTCGCTATAATATGTGAAGACGGAACCATGTTTGGAGAAGAATATACACTTGTTTCTGTTGCAGATTATGTTCTTAAAAATTCTTCAGGAAATACGGTATCTAATCTGTCTTCTACAAAAGCTTTAAAAGATATCACCACCTTGTACGGTTGCAAACACTTCTCAGCATCTGTTGGCGAGGTAAATGTTGTTGAAGAGATGAAAAAAAGAGATGCTGTAATAGGCGGGGAAGGTAATGGGGGAGTAATTTATCCTGAGTTGCATTATGGTCGTGATGCATTGGTCGGAATAGCTCTTTTTCTTTCTCATCTGTCAAAGAGCAAAATGAGTTGTTCAGCTCTGCGAAAAATATATCCACACTATGTCATTGCCAAGAAAAAACTTACACTTGATCAAAATATGGAATTTAGCAGGATAATTGATGCAGTGAAAATTTCTTTTCAGGGTCATTCAACAGATGAAAGAGATGGACTATGGATTGAAGATAAAAATGGTTGGGTTCAGATCAGGAAATCGAATACAGAACCAATTATACGTATCTATGCTGAAGGAAGAACCGCACAAGAGGCAGATGATCTGGCTAATAAAGTTATCGGGATTGTTAAAAACCCCTGATTTATTTTTATTTTAGCAACTAATCAGGAATAAATCACCCTGCAGGGATGTCTTAAGGTCATAAAGCCTACTAAAGCATTCATGTTAAAAATTGTTAATGAGTACAAAGGGAGAACCCTTTTTAATACTTTTGTGGCTGATTTTTGAATCTACTAAATGATTTATGATGAAAAGAACACTTATTATCACTGGTATTATTGTTGTTGTTGCAGTCGTTGTACTGATAGTTATAAGCAAACTGACCTCCAAAAAAGATGTATCAAATCTCTACGCGGAATCACAAAAAGGTCAGTTTGATATCGTTGTAACTACAACCGGGGAATTGCAGGCAAAAAACTCAACTGATATAGCTGGCCCGGAATTCACTCAGAGCAGAAATATCAGGGCAATGGACATCAAAATAACGGATATGGTACCTGAAGGTACTGAGGTCAAATCCGGAGATTATGTTGCAACTCTCGACAGGACATCATTTGATAATAGTCTGAAAGATGAACTTGAAAGGCTTACCACTTATGAAACAAACCTCGAGATGAAGATCCTTGATACTGCGGTTACTCTCAGTAATTTAAGGGATAATATTAAGAATCTAAGATTTTCAGTGGAAGAAGCTGCAATAACTCTTCAACAATCAAAATATGAACCTCCCACTACTATACGGCAGGCAGAAATTTCTCTCGATAAAGCAAATCGTTCACTCGATCAGTCAATAAGAGGTTATTCGTTAAGAGTCGAACAGGCAAAATCAGATATGCGTACAGCCAAAACAAACCTTTCTGAAGAGCGTGTCAGAGTAAGCGATCTTCAGAAAGTGCTGTCGAAGTTTATAATAACTGCCCCTTCTTCAGGGATGATTATTTATAAACGCGACAGGATGGGAGCAAAGAGAAAAGTCGGATCTTCAATAAGTCCTTGGGATAACGTTGTAGCCACACTGCCCGACATGTCGTCGATGTTGTCCAAAACCTATGTAAATGAAATTGATGTGAGCAAAGTCAAAACAGGACAGCACGTTGAAATTATGGTAGATGCATTTCCTGAAAAATCCTATACCGGAACTGTAACAAGTGTGGCCAATATAGGAGAACAACTTCCCAATGCCGATGCTAAAGTTTTTGAAGTCCTTATAGTTGTAGACGGATCTGATCCTATTTTAAGACCTTCAATGACTACGGGGAATAAGGTTATTACAAAAACGATTAATGATGTAACTTTTATTCCTCTCGAAAGTGTACAGGCAGGACCCGACAGTATACCTTTTGTATATCTTAAAAATGGAACCAGGCAGGTGGTTCTCCTTGGAGAATCGAATGAGAATAATGTTGTTATTGAGCAAGGATTGAAACCCGGAGTTCAACTTTTTCTGAGTACTCCTGAAAAACCTGAGAACTATAAATTAGTTGGTACTGAATTAATCTCTGTCATCAAGGAACGTGAAAAAGCAAAAGAAGCTGAAGAAATGCGCATTAGGAAGGAAGCTGAAAAGGCTAAGGAAGAAGGA
>Ga0209540_10002816_pt1 | contig 12156 bp, 10 predicted proteins | sample BarGraIncu01121A_FD_184501 | JGI IMG/M metagenome (GOLD analysis project Ga0209540, IMG submission 184501) | Arctic peat soil microbial communities from Barrow, Alaska - Barrow Graham LP Incubations 011-21A (SPAdes) (version 2) | ecosystem: Environmental > Terrestrial > Soil > Wetlands > Peat... | reverse complement strand
CGTGCGGTCGCGACCGTCGCCATGCTCGTCGCTGTGGGCGCGATCCTCGGGATCGTCGAGTCGGCTCTTGTGCCCGCGCTCCCGATCCCCGGCGTCCGCCTCGGGCTTGCGAATCTTGTCGTGGTGCTGGCTCTTCCGCTCGTCGGTCGCGCCGCCGCGCTGCGGGTGAGCCTGCTGCGCGTCCTGATCGTCGCGATCGCCACCGGTGCCCTCGGTGGCCCCGCGTTCGCGATGGCGCTGGCCGGCGCGGCAGCCTCCTGGGCGGTCATGGCCTGGTTGACGGGTCGCCGCTCGGTGTCGCCGATCGGATGGTCCGTCGGCGGCGCGGCTGCCCACGTGGCCGCGCAGCTGCTCGTCGCGTCGGTCGTGGCCGGCAGTGGCGCCCCGCTGCTGCTCGCGCCCGTCTCGCTGCTGCTCGCACTCGCGTGCGGGCTCGTGATCGGCTATGCGTCGCGTCTCCTTCTCTCCCGCCTTCCCCTCGTGTACCCGGAGGTCGGCACGCGGTAGGGAAGGAAGGTGGCGCAGATGGCTCCGCGCCTGCTTGCGCGTTCGGTCGATGGGCGCTGCGCTGTCCTGGCGGGACGCGCGGACTCGCTCACGGATGCTGCCCTCGTCGCCCTGGTGGTCGCGGAGGGCTCTGACGTCGTGGGCCGCGCGGTCCTCGATGCGCACACCGCTCCCGACGGGTTGTGGCGTGTCTCGGCGGAGGAGCTTGTACGGGTGCGCGGCGTGGGGCCGGCGGGGGCGGCCCGGTTGCTCGCTTGCCTCGAACTCGCGCGCCGCGCTTCCGCATGGCCGGTCTCCGAGCGTCCCGTTGTGAGCACCCCGGAGGATGTCGTGCGCCTGTGCGCCACGCAGCTGAGGGGGCTCGACCGCGAGCACTTCTGGGCGTTGGCGCTCTCGACGAAGAACCGGCTGTTGCGCATGGTCGAGGTCTCGGTCGGGTCCCTGAACGCCTCGATCGTGCATCCCCGCGAGCTGTTCAAGGAGGCCGTCCGCGTCTCGGCCGCCTCGGTGGTCGTCGTTCACAACCATCCCAGTGGCGATCCGACGCCCTCGGGCGCCGACCTCCAACTCACGCGTCGCCTCGCGAAAGCGGGCGAGGTCCTGGGCATCGAGCTGATAGACCACGTGGTGATAGGTGACGGCGGTGCGCACGTCTCGCTGCGGGAGATGGGCGTCCTGTGATCCCGTCCGTCCCTGTCCTCAGCCCACGAGCCCGGTCCGCATGGCATCCGCGAGGGACACGGCAACTCCACGGCAACACCACGCCTGTGAACAGGGAATACGCTCCCGCTATGCTAGACTCCTCGAGGATTCGCGCGCATGTGCGTGCGTGTCCGTGTGCCCACCGGACCGGGCGCTGGAAGATGTGAACACCACGGGTGCCGTGCCCGCGAGAGGACTCACCGTGTCGCTGATCGACATGTTCTTCAACTCCTGGGGCTCGGACATGGCTGTCGACCTCGGTACCGCCAACACGCTCGTCTCCGTCCGCGGCCGCGGCATCGTGCTCATCGAGCCGTCGGTCGTCGCCGTGGAGAAGGACACCAAGCGCGTCCTGGCCGTCGGTATCGAGGCCAAGCGCATGCTCGGCCGTACTCCGGGTTCCATCGTCGCCATCCGTCCGCTGAAGGACGGCGTCATCGCCGACTTCGAGGTGACCGAGGCGATGCTCCGGTACTTCATCAACAAGACGCGCGTGAAGCGCTTCCCGTGGCAGCCGAAGCCGCGCGTTGTCGTGTGTGTGCCCTCGGGCGTCACCGAGGTCGAGAAGCGCGCGGTCTTCGAGGCGACGATGCAGGCGGGCGCCCGTCAGGCCTTCCTCATCGAGGAGCCCATGGCGGCTGCGATCGGCGCCGGTCTGCCGATCCAGGAGCCGACCGGCAACATGGTCGTCGACATAGGCGGCGGCACGACCGAGGTCGCCGTCATCTCGCTCGGCGGCATCGTGGTCGCGCAGTCGATCCGCATCGGCGGTGACGAGTTCGACGAGGCGATCGTGGCCCACGTCAAGCGGGAGTACAACGTGCTCATCGGCGAGCGTACCGCCGAGGAGATGAAGTTCGAGATCGGCAGCGCCTTCCCGCTTCCGGAGGAGCTCGACGTCGAGATCCGCGGCCGTGACCTGCAGACGGGGCTGCCCCGCACCCTCACGATATCGAGCGAAGAGGTCCGCACTGCGGTCGAGGAGCCCACGAAGGCGATCGTCCAGGCCGTCAAGGCGACGCTGGAGGAGACCCCTCCGGAGCTGTCCGGCGATGTCATGGAGTTCGGCATCGTACTCACCGGCGGTGGCGCCCTGCTCAAGGGTCTCGACGAGCGGATCAAGTCCGAGACCGGCATCCCGGTCCATGTATCGGAGAACGCACTCATCAACGTCGTCCTCGGGTCCGCAATGGCGCTCGAGGAGATCGACGTTCTGAAGAAGGTCCTCACCGTATCGCACTAGTCCGCGGCCGGTGTGGGAGACAGCAGGAAGCACCTTGGTGAAACGCCTAGAGATCGACACCCGCCGCGGAGCGGGCAGGCCCATCCTGCTCGTAGGTCTCGTCGTGGCCGCTCTCGTGCTCACCACGCTGTGGTATCGCGAGGGCACCGGTGGGCCGCTGCACTCGATGCGGCGCGGGATCGTTGCGGTGAGCCAGCCGTTCGCGGCCGCCGGCACCGTCATCACGACACCGATCCGGGCGATCTCGAACTGGCTGAGCGGGTTGGGCACCAGTCGCGGCGACTACGACTCGCTGATGGCGCAGAACCTCGAGCTGAAGCAGAGGCTCGCCGGTCTCGAAGAGGCGAAGCTCGAGAACGAACGTATCCGCGCGCTCGTGGACTTCGCAAAGGCGCAGGACCTCAAGACCATCGGCGCGGGTGTCATCGGACGGCCCACCGACTCCCGGCAGCGCTCGATCCTGATCGACCGCGGTACGGGCAGCGGGGTCAAGGTCGGCGACGCCGTCATCGCGGCCGGCGGTCTCGTCGGACAGATCGTCGAGGTGAGCCCCTGGGGCGCGCGCGTGCGGCTCATCACCGACTCGGACAGCGGGGTCTCGGTGCTGGTCCAGCGCACGCGGGCCAACGGCATCGTGCGCGGTTCGATCCAGGGCCCGCTGCAGCTCGACTTCATCGACAAGACCCTGGCGCCGGTCCGGGGTGACGTGCTGCTCACCTCGGGTCTGGGAGGTGTGTATCCCAAGGACATCGTCGTGGGTGAGGTCACCGGCGTGTCCTCGCAGCAGGTCGACCTATTCCCGACCATCACCGTCGCGTCGAGGGTCGACATCGACCGGATCGAGGAAGTGCTCGTGATCATGGGTTCCACGTCTACGTCCGCGCAGCCGGGAGGTGGCGAGTGAACAAGGCATTCCCCGCGATCGTCGCGCTCATCGCAGCGGCGATCCTGCAGGTCTCCATAGCGCCCCATCTCGCCGTCTTCGGCGTGGTCCCCAACATCATCTTCCTCGTGGTCGTGACCCTCGCTTTCGTGAAGGGCCCGGTCGCCGGGGGCGTTTCCGGCCTCATCGGGGGGCTGATCTTCGATCTCATCGGAACCTCGATCGTCGGCCCCTATGCGCTGGTGCTCTCGGTCGTCGGCTACACGACGGGCATGCTGTCGGCCAACCTCTTCGCCGAGGGGTGGATCCTGCCGGTGACGATCGTCGCGGTGGCGAGCCTGTCCGCCGAACTCGCCTACGGGATCGTCTTGGCCGTACTCGGGCTCGGTGGCACCTTCTGGCGCGACGTACTGACGGTCATGATCCCGTCGGCCGTGTACCACACGGTGCTCGCGGTTCTGGCCTATCCGTGGTTGGCGCGACTGCTGCGGGCCGACCGACCCATGAGGTCGTTCCGCCGCCTGGCGTGACGGCCGTGTACGTGCACACGGGAGCCCCGGCACGTGGGGAGACCCATCTCAAAGGACGAGGATGACCACCTTCCGCCAGCTGCTCAAAGGACGCTTCGCCGTACTCGGCGTGGTCGTCCTCGTGATGCTGGGGTCACTGGCCGTCCGCCTATGGGGGATGCAGGTGCTGTCGGGCAGCTCGTTCGCGGCCGCCGCCGAGGGCAACCGGATCCGGGAGGTCTCGCTGCCCGCCGCGCGAGGCAGGATCCTCGACGTGAAGGGCCGCCCGCTCGTCACCAACCGACCGGTGATGGCGGTGACCGCGCAGGCCACCGTGTCGGAGGACACGACCCTGGTGGCGCAGCTGGCGTCGGTGATCGGCGTCCCCGTCGACGAGATCGCCAAGCGGCTCGCCTCCTACAAGGCGGAGCGTCTCGCGCCGCGGATCCTGAAGGTCGACGTCCCGATGCAGACCGCCTCGTACCTCGCGGAGCACTCGGCCGAGTTCCCCGGCGTCGCGGTCGAGGAGTCGGCCGTGCGCGTGTACCCGGGCGGGAGCCTGGCCGCGCACGTCCTGGGCTACACAGGCGAGATCTCCGAGTCGCAGCTCGCGACGAGTACTCTGCCTGACGCCCGGATCGGCGACATCGTCGGGAAGTCGGGCGTGGAGTCGTTCTACGACAAGGTCCTGCAGGGCGAGAAGGGGTTCCGCAGGTTCGAGGTCGACAACCAGGGCCGGGTCCGCACGGTGCTCGCCGAGGGCGCGCCGCGAGCGGGCAAGGACATCCGTCTCACCATCAACAAGGACGTCCAAGCGGTGGCCGAGAAGGCGCTGGCCGACGCGATCAACGAGGCGCACCGGCAGGGGTTCACCAAGTCCCGCGCCGGGGCCGCCGTCGTCCTCGACGTGAAGACCGGCGCGGTCGTCGCGATGGCGAGCGCGCCGGTCTACGATCCCTCGATCTTCCTCGGCGGCGTGAGCGACGCCGAGTGGGCGATGCTGAACAAGAAGTCATCGGAATACCCGCTCAACAACCGGGCGATCATGGCGGCCTACGCGCCGGCCTCGACCTTCAAGGCCATCGTCGCCATGGCCGGCCTGCAGACCAGGCTGATCACCCCCTCCACGAGCTTCAACTGCCCGGGCTTCTGGACGGGGATGGGCAGGCAGTGGGGCAAGTGGTGCTGGCTCCACAGCGGTCACGGCTGGGTCAGCCTGCACAAGGGGATCGGGCAGTCCTGCGACGGCTACTTCTACAACGTCGGCAAGAGGTTCTACGACGCCAAAGGCGAGAAGCTCCAGGACTTCGCCCGCACCATGGGTCTCGGCGCGAAGCTGGGGATCGATCTGTCCGGCGAGGTCTCCGGACGAGTCCCCGACATCGCGTGGAAGAAGGCCTACAACAAGAACTATCCCGAGTACCAGCAGTGGCTCCCCGGGGATACCGTCAACATGTCCATCGGCCAGGGCGACCTGCTGGTCACCCCGTTGCAGCTCGCGAGCGCCTACGCGACGCTCGCCAACGGCGGGATCGTCATCCGTCCGCACGTGCTCGCTGCGGTGCTGGCTCCCGATGGGTCGCCCTCGGTCGTGGCGAGCGTGACCGTCGTCTCGGACCCCCAGCTCAGCGCGACCAACCTCGCGACGCTGCGCAGCGCGCTCGTGGGCGTCACCACAACGGGTACCGGCAGGAGTTCATTCGTCGGCTTCCCCGTCTCGGTCGCGGGAAAGACGGGGACGGCACAGGTCAACGGCAAGGACGACTACGCGCTGTTCGCCTGTTACGCTCCCGCCGCGGCTCCGAGGTACGCCATCGCCGTGATCATCGAGCAGGGCGGCCACGGCGGTTCGGTCGCCGCTCCCGCGGCCCGGCAGATCATGAGCAAGCTCTTCGGCGTCAAGTACCGGACCATCCACACGACCGACGTGTCGAGGTAGTACCCGGATGAGAGCTCCTATCACACGCATGGTGCGCGACCGGGTCCACGGCGGCCTGGTCCTCTCTGCCGTCGCCCTCGTGGTGTTCGGCGGCGTTATGGTGTGGGCGGCGACGTTGACGATGACCGGGCACGCGGCGATGGTGCAGCGGCAGATACTCGGCATGGCGGTCGGACTGCTCGCGCTGACGGTCATGTGGGTCCTCGACTACCAGGTACTGAAGGCCTGGACCGGGCCCCTCATGGTCGCGCTCTCCGTGCTGATCATCTCGCCGCGTATCCCGGGTCTGGGTGCGTCGGTCAGCGGCGCCACCTCGTGGCTGCAGATCGGCAGCATCAGGCTCTTCCAGCCGTCGGAGCCCGCCAAACTGCTGTTCATCGTCGTGCTCGCCGCGGTGATCGCCGAGTACGGGGGCAAGATCGATCTGCCCCGGGACGTGCTCAAGGTTGCCGGCTTCGCGGCGCTGCCGCTCGTGCTCATCCTGCTCCAGCCGGACCTCGGGACGGGGCTCGTGTTCGTGGCCATCGCGTCGGGCATGCTGCTCGTCGGAGGCCTCAAGGCGCGCTGGTTCGCCGTCTTCGCGCTCACCGGAGCACTGCTGGTCGGGACCATCTTCGGTCTGAACTCGCTGCTCGTGTCCGCGATGAACAAGCCCGACGGCGTCCTGATCAAGGCGTACCAGATGGACCGGCTTCTGGTGTTCGTCGATCCGACGCGCGACCCGAAGGGCGCAGGCTACAACCTCGCGCAGTCCAAGATCGCCATCGGATCGGGCGGATTGACCGGCGCCGGTCTCGGCATGGGGACCCAGAGCCGGTTGAACTTCATCCCCGAGCGCCACACGGACTTCATCTTCTCGGTGCTCGGGGAGCAGCTCGGATTCGCCGGCGCGGTCATGTTGCTGGCGCTGTACCTGGCTCTCATGGCGTCCGCGCTCTCCATATCGGCGTCGAGCCGCGACCTGTTCGGCGCCCTCGTCGCGGCAGGGCTGATCAGCATGTGGGCGTTCCAGATACTCGAGAACGTGGGTATGACTATAGGCATGATGCCGATCACCGGCATCCCGCTGCCGTTCATGAGTTACGGGTCGTCGTTCATGGTCACGAACTTGGCAGGCATCGGTATGCTTTTGTCGATCTGGTCCAGGCGGTACGGCACCACGACCACCTGAACCGTCTCAAGGAAGGATGTCCCTACGTGGCCAATCTCCCCGTCGACGTCCGCGCGCTCTACGACGCGGGCAAGCGACTGAAGGAAGAGCGCGAGCGCCCTGTGCGCATCGCCGTACTCATCGAGGTCGATGCGCCGGACTCGCTCGTGGAGGCCGCGCGTCACGAGTTTCATCCGAAGACGGCCAACGGCATCGTCGACGTATCGGTCATCGAGCCGGGCACCGCGCTGCGCGTCGATTCCAAGGCCGACGCAGCCATCGTGCTGGTCGGGAGCGGATCCCACGTGGGTGCGACGCTGCGGGACCTGCGCGAGCGCGCGATCCCGACGGCCGTCGTTGCGCTGCGCCCGGAGAAGGGCGTGCTCGCGCGACTACTCGGGCATCCGGACAACGACGTGATCGTCGGTCTGGACGCCTCCGAGGTCATCCGCGGGCCCCTGGCTGACTGGGCCATGACCCGTCTCGAGAAGCTCCGTACCGCGCTGGGCCACAACTTCGAGTTCACCCGTCGATCGGTGGCCAAGGAGATCGTGAAGGCCGCCGCGTGGCAGAACGCGGCGATCGGTGTGGTGGTCTTCATCCCGGGCGCCGACATGCCGCTGATGACTCTGAACCAAGGGCGGATGCTCCTGCAGATCGCGGCCACCTACGGGCAGGTCCTCGACACCGAACGCATCAAGGAGCTCGGCGCTGTCGTGGCGGGCGGGCTGCTTCTCCGCACGTTCGCTCGCGAGGCCGTGGGACTCGTCCCGGGCTTCGGGTGGGCCATCAAAGGCGGCATCGCCTACTCGGGCACCCTCGCGATGGGCACGGCAGCCATCAGCTACTTCGAGGAGGGCGCCGACCTCACCGGTGTCGTACGGGCGCTGAGCGAGAAGACGAGCGAGGTCGTGACACGCGCGGCGCTGCGGATCAGGCGCCCGGGTGGGCGTGCGACCGCGGTCGCGCCCTCCGACGCGCCCCCCGCTCTGGGCTTGCCGCTGACGCCGGTCGTTGCCGAGTCCGACCCCGCCCAGCCGACCCTGCTCGACGTCCCGGTCGCGCTCCCGACGCTGCAGCTGCTTCCCGCCCCCGATGACGCGGTCGACCCCGGAGCCCGCCCGTGACCGATCTGTGGTCCCAAGTCGAGCCGCTCCTGGCGCACGTCGAACGACCTGCGCGCTACATCGATTCCGAGTTCGGAGCGGTGCGCCGCCCCGAGGACGCGTACCGCGCCGCGTTGCTCTATCCCGACACCTACGAACTCGGGATGGCCAATCAGGCCATTGCCATCCTCTACGAGCGCCTGAACGGGCTCGAGGGTGTGGCCGCCGAGCGCGTCTACGTCCCGTGGAAGGACATGGGCGACGCCATGCGTGCCGCGGGCGTGCCGCTCTTCACGCTCGAGAGCGTCACCGCCGTCCGCTCCTGCGATCTTTTCGGTATCACGATCCCATACGAGTTGACCTGCACCAACATCTGCGAGGCGCTGGATCTGGCAGGTATCCCGCTGCGGGCGGTCGACCGCTCCGACACCGATCCGGTCGTCGTCGGCGGCGGCCCGTGCGCCTTCAACCCCGAGCCGGTCGCGGACTTCTTCGACGCGATCCTGGTGGGAGAGGGCGAGGACGCGGTCGCCGAGATCGTCGACGCGCACCGGGCCGCCAAGGCGCGGGGGCTCTCGAGGGTCGAGACGCTCCGCGCGCTGGCGCAGGTCCCCGGCGTCTACGTTCCCTCACTCTACGATCCGGCCGACGGCGATCGGGCCGCGCGCCCGCGCGAAGGCTCTGGTGCGCCCGAGCAGGTCGTGAAGCGGGTCGTCGCCGATCTGGGGTCGTACCGGGCTCCCGTTTGCCCCGTCGTGCCGTTCATGGACGTCATCCACGATCGCGCCAACGTCGAGGTGCTCCGTGGCTGCACCCGCGGCTGCCGGTTCTGCCAGGCGGGCATGATCTACCGTCCTGTGCGCGAGCGCACCGCTGACGCGATCGTGCGTGACGCGCTGGCCCAGCTGCGCTGTACCGGCCAAGAGGAGCTTTCGCTGACCTCGTTGTCGACCACCGACCACAGCGACATAGAGGACGTCCTGCGCAGGTTGGCCGCAGCCCTGCAGGGTCGCGCGGTCACGGTGAGCCTTCCGAGCCTGAGGCTCGACTCGTTCGGCATCGACATGGCCCGCCTGGTCGCCGCGGGAAGCAGGGGAGGACTCACGTTCGCCCCGGAGGCAGGCACCCAGCGCCTCCGGGATGTCATCAACAAGAACATCACCGAGGACGACCTGCTCGGGACCGTGCGGATCGCGTACGGTGAGGGCTGGCGGCGTCTGAAGCTCTACTTCATGATCGGCCTGCCCACCGAGACCGATGAGGACGTCCGCGGCATCGGTGAGCTCGTGTCCCGCGTCCTGGCCATCGCCCGCGAGGTGACCCCGCCCGCCGAGCGCGGGGGGATCCGCATCGCTGTCTCGGTGTCGACGTTCGTGCCCAAGTCACACACCCCGTTCCAGTGGGAGGGCCAGCTGACGCTCGCGCAGGTGCAGGACCGGCAGCGGGTGCTGCGCGAGACGATGCCGCGCAAGGGCGTCGACCTCCACTGGCACGACTCCGAGATCTCGTTCCTCGAGGGGACCATGGCTCGCGGGGGACGTGATCTCTCTCGTGTGATCGAGCGCGTGTGGAGGTCGGGGGGCGGGTTCGACGCCTGGACGGAGATCTTCTCTCTCGCGCGCTGGACGGAGGCGTTCGAGGCGGAGGGTATCGATCCGGTGGCGCTCGCCAGCTCACCGCGGGCGCTCGACGCGCCCCTTCCCTGGGACCACATCTCTTCGGGAGTCACGAAGGCCTATCTCGCGCTCGAGCGCGACCGCGCGCTCGAGACGACCGTCACCCCGGATTGTTCGTTCGGGGCTTGCACGGCCTGCGGTGTGTGTCCCGCCCTCGGCGTCGACGTGGTGCTGGCGGGTGGGTCCCGTGGCTGAGGCGACGTTCCGCCTGCGGGTCACGTACGGCAAGACCGGTCGGCTGCGCTTCCTAAGCCACCTTGAGGTCGCACGCGCCTGCGAACGCGCAGTGCGGCGCGCGGGCCTGGAGTATGCTCTCACGCAAGGATTCAACCGGCGTATGAAGTTGGCGTTCGGTCCCGCGCTGCCGGTCGGTACCGCGGGAACGGCCGAGGTCTACGACGTGTGGTTGAAGAGGTTCGTCGCTCCGGACGCGGTTCTCGGACTGCTCCGTTCGGCGACTCCCGAGGGGCTCTCGCCCGTGCGTGTGCACTACGCGGGAGAGCGTGAGGCCTCTGTGGCCGCGGCGTTCACGCTGGCGGACTACGAGGTCGAGATCGGTCACCCGGACAGGGGTCCGGGAACGTTGGCGGAGGCGATCGGCGATGTGGTCTCGTCGGGAGCCCTCGAGATCGAGCACAAGGGCGCACGGAGGACTTACGACCTCGCTGTCTGCCTCCCCGAAGGGGTGCGGGTACGCGAGGAGGACGGCCGCAGCGTGGCGAGCTTGACGGTGCGCATGGGCGCACAGGGATCGCTGAGGCCCGATGCCCTTGTCCGCGAGGCGCTTCGACGTGCCGGCATGAGCGATGAGCTGATGTCGGTCACGCGCACGGGTCTCCGCCCTGAAGAGGCGAGCCCCCAGGGACGACCTGGGCGCTGAGCGTCTCGACGAGGAGCGGTCGTGGCAGAGTTCGTTCGGGAGATGCTGATCTCCCATGACGCATCCGAGACGCGTGTGGGCGTGCTCGAGGATGGCAAGCTGGTCGAGTTCTACCTTGAGCGCGCCAAGCGCTCGGTCGTCGGCAATGTGTACCTGGCGAGCGTCCGCGACGTGCTGCCGGGTATGCAGGCCGCTTTCGTGGACATCGGCCTCGAGAAGAACGCGTTCCTGTACGTGGACGAGGTCGTCTCCGACGGCGGCGTCGACGTGCCGCGGCGGGACATCTCGCAGCTTCTCCGTCCTGGGCAGCAGGTGATGGTGCAGGTCCTCAAGGACCCGATGGGAACCAAGGGCGCGCGCGTGACGACCGAGGTGACGCTGCCGGGCCGTTTCCTCGTTCTCATGCCGTTCTCCGACTTCGTCGGTATCTCCCGCAAGCTGCCCGACGGCGAGCGCGACCGCCTCCATGGGCTCGTGACCGCTGCGGCGCCGGCGGGCGTCGGGATGATCGTGCGCACTGCAGCCTCCGGAGCCAGCGACAAGGACCTGCTCGCCGACCTCGAGTTCCTGCAGCGGCTGTGGAAGCGCGTGCAGCACCAGTCGACCGAGGCCCTCGCCCCGGAGGTCATCTACACGGAGATGGACCTCGCGCTGAGGTTCGTGCGCGATGTCTTCGGCGACGACTTCAAGCGGCTGCTCATAGACGATCGCTCGACCTACGAGAAGGTGGTCTCCTTCCTCAAGAAGACCTCTCCGCACCTGGTCCGGCGCGTGAGCCTCTACAAGGAGCACACCCCGATGTTCGAGCACTTCGGCGCCGACGCGCAGATCGCGTCGGTCCTGGAGCGCACCGTCCGCCTGCCCTCAGGCGGCTACATCGCCATCGACCAGACGGAGGCGCTGACCGCCGTCGACGTGAACACCGGCAGCTTCACCGGGCGCACGAGCCTCGAGGCGACGATCCTGCGCACGAACATGGAGGCGGCCGAGGAGGTCGTGCGCCAGCTGCGGCTGCGTGACATCGGCGGGATCATCGTCATCGACTTCATCGACATGGAGGACGTCGGTCACCGGCTCCAGGTGCAGCAGCGCCTGGGCGCTGCGCTCGAGCGCGACCGCACCAAGACCCGGGCGAGCGACATCTCCCGGCTCGGGCTCGTCGAGATGACGCGGAAGAACGTCACCGATGGGCTCTACGAGGTCCTCACCGACCTGTGCCCCGTGTGCAACGGGCAGGGAAGGGTGCTGTCGGAGACGACCCGCCGCATCATGGTGGAGCGCCGCATGCGCGAGGTCCTGCTGACCGGACGTTCCGCCGCGTACCTGTTCGGGCTCGCGCCCGAGACGTACGCGACCATCAACCAGCCCGGCCGCAATATCCTGGCCGCCCTTCGCGCGGAGACCCGCAAGCAGGTCGCGATCGTCGCCGACACCGACTGCGGCCCCGCCGAGGTTCGGGTCCTCATCGAAGGCAAAGCAGGCTCGATCGAACGCGCCCTCCGCTAGCTGCGGGGCGCGTCCGGGGGCCCGATCCGGAGGCCGTTCGCGAACCCTGTGTCTT
>Ga0209540_10002815_pt1 | contig 12158 bp, 8 predicted proteins | sample BarGraIncu01121A_FD_184501 | JGI IMG/M metagenome (GOLD analysis project Ga0209540, IMG submission 184501) | Arctic peat soil microbial communities from Barrow, Alaska - Barrow Graham LP Incubations 011-21A (SPAdes) (version 2) | ecosystem: Environmental > Terrestrial > Soil > Wetlands > Peat... | reverse complement strand
TGTTCTAAAAGAGCTGCTGGTGAATCGAGGATTTTCCATCGTGGGTGATTTCTCCTGCAATGGGTTGGATACGTGGGGGCCTTTCAAACTTGTCGGGGGGAAGAATAAGGGAAGACCAAATGCGGACGACTTGGAGGAAGCACGGGCCTTTGCACGGGGATTGAAGGAAAAATATTCATGATCGCAGTGTCGTTACCCGTTCTTGTGCTTTCATCCAAATCATTCATGGTGCGGGCATCTTCACACGCTAACCGCAGGTCTGCCGAATATTGCATGAAGATGTTATAGACACTAAGGTAGAGGGTGTCGATAATGCGTCCACTCAGCACCTGACACACCACGTGAAAGGATGTATGAGCGCTCACACCTTCTAAACTACAAGCGGCCCTTCACGCAGTTTAAGTAGGCTTTTAGCTCAGGGAAGCCATCTCAATACCCGAGTGACTCGTCAACGAGTATGAGTATCACTCGGCCCTCAATTTCCTCATTTGCGAGAATCACGCACTTTCCGATCTGGCTCGACATTCCGTACGCTCTTTTTGCGCGGACATTTTCTATGGGATACGCGTACTCGCGGACTCGACGCAACGCATCGCCAAGCGTTAGGACAATTTTATTCGTGCCGCTGACGAGTATCAGGTGACCCGCTGCAAACGGCCACGCCCCTACGCGGCTCCCTGACTTGTCGCAAGCGACGATTTGGCCTGACTGCGCAATGGCATTGACACCAGAGACGAAGTAATCAGCAGCAACAGATTTTCTTCGCAGCTCGTCCCTCTTTTTTTCATCGTTCTCGGCGACGATAACGCGATGAAGATCTCTCCATCGTGATTTTTCACTGTTAACGTATCCATCAAAGCCGATCTCGATTAAAGTAGTTGAGGAGCTACTCATGACCTCGGCCTCCGCTGGAATCAGGTCTTTGAGCGTTTCGAGGGCAATATCGCCATTTTGCGTCCGAATTACAGCCATACCGCGCCGCTGGATATTTTCGACCGTCTGCGCCACCTCGTTGGCTGAAGGCTGCTTATTCCACTTCTCAGCGTCAACCTGAGCCTCGGCGACTAGGTTTGACGCGCTATATGGAGTGAGCTTTCCCATTTGTTCACCGCATGGAGTGCCACTCGCAGGTGTATATATACAATGCGCCAGCAAAGGTTTCGAGCTTTCAAACAACTACCCCCTTCTTTTGAGGTCTGGACTGCGCTTAACCGAATACCGGGTTTGGACGCGAGCGCGCAAAAAGCGACTGCGTACAGAGGAGGATTGACTGTCACTCTCTCCTGCGTAACAATAGCGTCGCCAACACGAGAAAGACAGAGGCAAAGATGAGGAGCGCGACAACGTCGGGATATATCTTGTCTAGACCCCACCCACGTATAATCACAGAACGCACGGCATCCACAGCGTATGTCGTCGGAAGGATGTACGACACGGGTCGCAACCACGCTGGAATTGCTTGTATTGGCCAAAAAACGCCAGAAAGGAGAAATGCGGGCAACACAACAATCGGCAAAAACTGAATAGCCTGCGCCTCCCGACGGGCAAGGCTTGAGAGTAATATGCCGAGCCCTTCTGAAACAACTGCTAGTAGGGCGATGACGCCGAACGCGAGCAGGACGTCGCCAACAATTGTAACGTTAAATAAAACTACGGCGGCTGTGAGTAGCACAGCTGACTGTGTAGTTCCGATGACGCCGAACGCAACAGCGTACCCTACGACCAACTCACTCTCCTTCAGCGGAGATGCAAGCAGTCGAAACAGCGTTCCAGACGTTCGTTCGCCCACAAACGAAATGAGCGTAAGCAGGGTTGTAAGCTGCCACACAGCAATCGAAATGATGCCCGGCGCAAAGAAGTCGATAAACTTTGCATTAGCGCCGTAAATGGCGTTGCTTGAGTCTACGGAGACCGGGGCCTGCCGACCGAGACCCTCGATCGTTTTTGCGACTGCTGTGTTGACAGCTGCAATGATGGGGTTTGAGACGTTAGGGTTGCTCTTGTCCGCAAGAAGTTTAATAGTGACATTTTCCTGCGCGATAGACGTTTGACCTGCGGCTCGTGCCCCTACCGATTGGGTGAAGTATACGGGGAAGATTATTGCGGCCGATGCAGTTCCGTTTTGCACCTGAGAGATTGCATCGCTCTCGCTATTTGAATAAGCGACGTTGAGCACGCTTGTATCAAAATTAGAGACGATCTTTTCTGAGAGCGAGCTGTTTCCCGCTGCCACGTCACCGTTTACCACAACCACGCGGACATCCTTTACGTCGCCGGTAAACGCAACGCCAAAGAGGCTTATAACAAGCAGGGGAGCAATAAAAATAAGCGCGAGCTGCCGCCTATCGTTCTTGAGGTCGCGCAAGACGCGCTTCGTTACCGCAAAAGCACGCGACGCCTTCATTGCGGCGCCTCAGTTTGTGAGTACGCCAAAAATGCGTCCTCGAGCGAATCAGTATGCGTCAACTCGAGGAGCTCCTGCGGAGAGCCTTCGGCAATGAGACGCCCTTCCCGCATGAAGCCGATGCGGTCGCAATGACGCGCCTCATCCATATAGTGAGTTGTGATCAGCATAGTGATCCCACTATCGCGCAGTCCCTCAAAATAGCGCCAGAATGAAGCTCGGAGATCGGGATCTACACCAACCGTCGGCTCATCAAGAAAAAGAAGCTGTGGTTCATGCAGCAACGCACAAGCGAGTGAGATACGGTGCTGCATACCGCCGCTCAATTGATCGATAAGCCTGTTCCTCGAAGCCTCAAGATCAACGAGCTTGAGGAGCGTCTGTTCGCGCACGTCAATTTGCGCTTTGCTGAGCCCAAAAACCTCGCCATAAAACGCCAGGTTTTCGTGCACGGTCAATCCCCGATAAAGCGCCAGCTCCTGTGGCATATAACCAACGTGTAATGAAACGCTCGGGTCTGGAACCTTCAGGTCAAGCACATATGCTTCTCCCGACGACGGGCGCAACACTCCGCAGAGTATCTTGATAACCGTCGTCTTCCCGGCTCCGTTTGGACCTAACAGTCCATAGATTTCACCGTGCTTTACGCGAAGCGACAACTTGTTTATGGCTTTGAAGCCACCAAAGTCCTTTTCGAGGTCGCGAATGCAAACATCATCCGTCATGCTAAAGTTCCAAGAATGAACCGTATCGGTAATCGCTGAGTTTTTGAGCTTCTTAGGGACTTACATTCATTGCACAGGCCCAATGACTATCTTCTGTAACGTTTTATATAACCAGCGTCTTGTGTCGCTTAAGACTGTTAAGCTTCACCCACAGAACAGAATTAGGGGATGATCTTCCCACAACCGTGACGAATTCGCGCTGCATTATCGCCTATACGGAGAACTTATTGCTCAGAAAACAAGAACTGCTATAAGTCAAGAGCCAATTTGAACTTCCAACCGCTAAAAAAATCGCTTCCAAGAATTAAGCGCGGATAAAGATTTATAGGTGAGCTAGACGGTGATTGAACTCCTCGCTTTTGGCTTCACAGCTTTCTTGGTGGGTTTCTCTGGTGCTATCGTGCCAGGCCCAATGCTTACAGTCTCAATGACTGAGGCAATCAAGAAGGGTTATCGGGCCGGTACGAGCGTCGTTTTCGGTCACGTAATAGCCGAGACTGGTATGATCGTATTGCTCGCTCTCGGCCTTAGCCAGATTATAGGGCTAAAAGCGCCTTTTATTGCCATCTGCATTATTGGAGGGGCATTCCTCGTCTTTATGGGCGTCAATTTGATAAAAAGTGGCCAAAGGAATGCATCCATCGAGATAACCGAAGAAGAACCAAAGTTCGTACATGGACCCATCTACGGTGGGTTAATAACAAGCGTGTCTAATCCATATTTCTTCATGTGGTGGTTTACGGTCGGAGCAACTTTTGTGTTCGAAGGTCTGAGGCTTGCCGGATTAGTCGGGCTAGCTGCATTTCTCATTGGCCATTGGGCGTCAGATTTCTCCTGGTACGGGTTCGTTTCTTTCTGTACAGAAAGAGGTGCAGCAGTAGCAGGGGACAAAGCCTATCGATTCGTTCTGATAGGCTGTGGAGTTTTTTTATCATTACTTGGGTTAGTTTTCGTTTACAGCGGCTTTGCGACTATTTAAGCGCTCTTCGGAGAAGGTCTACAAACGTAACCAAAACTGAACTGTAAAGGTCACGTAACGACAGGAGCTTTATGAGCTACTTTGGGATAAATGCAGCTTTACGCACGGCTTCGAGTTTGTCGGGCTAGCTGGCCAACACTCTTCCGCCATAACACGAGCTCTTTCAAATATCAAATAAGGAATCGAAAACTATTTCTCACTGACTAGTCAAGGTGGCCTGATGGACGTCACGTCTGCGATAGGATTGCTTGTTGTGGCGATTCTAGTTTTGATTGTGCTTTACGTTCTAGTAAAACTCGGGGTCAGATTTGGAAAGTATTTAGCAATCAATTCGATACTCGGTATCATCGTCCTAGTTATTGCTAACGTCATTTTAGCTAACTTTGGGCTTACGGTGCCCATTGACCTCGTTACCATTCTTGTGTGTGCATTGGCTGGAATTCCTGGAGCTTTGCTCGTAATACTGCTGGTCGTGCTCGGCATTGCTTGAAACCCATGATCTGACTTCCTATTTTTGATCAGATAATGTCGGCAATGGCTGGTTTTTTGATCTGCCAAATAGTCTAATAAGTCAGCCTAAGTATCTATCATAGATATTGTCAAAGGAACGCAATTCATTAATCCTGAGGGGCCAGCTTTTGCAGAGCTTCCTCGACGGCCTGGTGTGGAGTTGCGCTTGCTTCACTCATCAAGGCTTTGATAAGTGGCATCACGGCCCCCGCGTCCCCGATCTGGCCGAGACTTCAAGGCTCAAAAACCTAGCGCGCAAAGCGGCATCAACAGACAAGCTAGAGCCACAACCTTTATGTGCGTGCAAAAAAAATTTATGTGCACTGTCCCGTTATTGTGCAGTGCGCCCTTCAAATGAAGACTATTGCTTGTGCGGTTATCGTGATTGCTTTTTTGATACCGCTCCAAGGATCGGGTGACGCGCTGATTTGCCAAGGCAGCATGACGAATTCGGTGCACTACGTTAAAACGCGAGAACTCACGATTCCTGATGGAACTCAGAAGTTAGTAATACAACTCCCCAGCGCGTCGAATGCCACGCTCCACGCATACTCGCTAAAAATAGAATCCGCGAGTATTTCATACAGCAAGAAACCCGATGCCGTCACGGTCACTAGTGGAGGAATTAATGCTACGTGGACTAACCCGCCCCCAAAGCTGAGCTATACAATGGTCACCAATTTGACGATTGATGTAAACGTCGATGGATTGAATTCAGAATCACAGCTGCCTGTCAAGCTCCCGAGCAGCGAGGAGGGCGCTATCAAGTATCTGTCGCCCTCGACTTACGTCCAGTCTGAAGACCGTGATATTGCAAACACAGCGAAAGCAATCGTCAATAATACGCGCTATGAGAGCGCAGCGGTGACATCTCTGATGCTCTGGGTCAGTGACAACCTCAAATACGACAGCAACGTGACAAAACACGATGCATCTTGGACTTTTCACAACAAACGGGGAACCTGCGAGAATTATGCGCACCTCTCACTTGCGCTGCTGAGGAGTGTCGGAATTCCAGCCCGCTACGTAAGTGGTTATCTTGTCGATGGGAAGATCAACGTAGAGGGATATGCAACGACTTACGGGTATCAATGGGATTCTGGGCCACATTCTTGGATAGAGGTGTACTACCCAGATATAGGATGGGTACCGTATGAACCGCAAAAAACGTTAGGCTTTGTTGATGATCATCACGTGCGCGAGGCCGTAGGTATAGACTCAGCTGATATTCCAAACAAACTGACTTATACGTCTGCCGTCGGTGATAATAGACGCGTGGTTATCAACGACTCTTCCGATGCAATCATTATGCACGATAGCTCGGCTTTACATGTTATCCACACATCAAGTGCCTCAAACCTGCGAGTCATATCACAGGAGATGACACACGGCGGGACGCTCAACGACCGTATGAACGCGTTTAACAGCGAGGAGCTTTTAGTTTTGCTCGCAGTGCCAATCACAGCCGCTGTCGCAGTTGTGGCAGGCCTCGGCCTCTCACGCGCTCGAAGACGTCGTGATTAAGTGACCCGTCAGTATCATGACCGTGCTATATCGAGAACCCACGTGATGAATCGTCGTGCAGGAAACTCGTGAATGGTTGTCAAGATAGCGCGCCCTTCGTCTACGGGCTTCACTATCAAAACAGCGCCGTCTTCTGACTGCAATATCACGTCGTTCTCCTCTGCCCCTATCAAGTAGCCATCGGTCTGGGCCTCACACACGTCGAGGATATGTGCGGCTGGATGCTGTTTTCTAACACTTATTCTTATAGGTGTATCTCGGACAAGATGCTTAAACTCATACGGCAGACCAAGCCAGGAAAAGTCGTAGTCGTCGACGTACGGGCTGAATACTATTAATACACCCCCTTTTTGCAAAAACTGCTGCAGGGGCGTGCCAACGTTTCTCACTGATTTCGCGACCGTGCTATAGGCTGGATTACCAAAACCAACGGGAAGAATCGCCACCTTAAATTTCGGAGAGTACGCGGTTCCAATTTGTAACGGCGACACACGCTCACATGCAATGCCATATTCAACAAACAACTTCTCAAAAAGAAGCGGACGATCCCAAATGAGCGCTATATCACTCATCGTTCAAAAAAGAGTAAGCGTCTACTTAAGGATTGTTAAAGGTCGAGAGGTGCAACTCCACGACTTAACACTCGCAAGGCCTTGTGATGCTTTTGCGCCGATTTCTTATCAGACGGTCAAGCACGCTTCCACCTACCGACCAATTCAGATAGTTCTGCAACATCGGTTATCTCCTCAATCCAGATCTCGTTGAATCGGGTGCGCAGCGCGGGGGAGAGCACGTTTCTCGAAGGGTGAATTTTAGGCGGATTGATAGAAAAGAACAATCTGAAATTTGGATGCAGTTCAAATATGGTACCCTCATCGTCTGTAATGTAACCGAAGTCCAGCAGAGTGTTGAGGTACTCAGAGAGAGGGTTAAGGTTCGCCTCGTCAATTAAAAGCCACGCACCACTTTTGACGGCTTTAAAGAGGAGACCCCGCTTGTAGCGCCATTTACCACGAATGTCTTGCGTAAAGCCACCCAAGAACTCCTCAAGACCGGAATCTGATGAAAGGTTCACATAGTAAAGGTCAGTCTTCTTCTCTCGCGCAAGGTACCTTATTAACGTCGTTTTTCCCGAAGCAGGGTAACCCACAAGAAGAATCGGCTCATCGAACTTGAGAGCTTTGAGCACGCTTACGAGTGTGTGTCTCTGCGTTTCGGTCGGTATTATTCGAGCTTCTTCGCCTGGAATGAAGTGACGACCCCTAGTCACCTGCAAGTTAGCGAGCAGCTGATCCAGCTGTTCGGAGGGGGCGATAAGCGCGTCCTCACAGGTGCCGCCCTCTGCTCTGATGTCGAAGATAGTGTCAATGAGCTTCATGAGCCCTTCCCGTTCGTCGCGGTTCCGCACGCGGGCAACGTAGACATCAGCTAATTCTGTACCGAGGAGACGCATAAACATAGGTTCGGGCACGGCCGTTTTTATCGCGGCAGACAACCGCCTTCCAAGCCGAATCAAATCTCGCAAACTGAATATATATGGTTCCTTTTCCTCCTTGCCAATGACTTTCGAGTCAGCTTGTTCCTGCAAGGTAACGTGAAAAAACGCGATCGAGTAGGCCAAATGAGCGGGGATGCCAAACAACCCGCTTAGAATTTCAATCAAGTCTTCTTCACTTAGCTCCCTTTGGTATTGGACCTTGAACCGCGACACAAACACCTGTGAAAGTCGTTCCCGTTGCGCGTAACTTGACGGGTTCGCTGTGGCAAACAGCCGGAATTCGCCCGACGGCTCGACAAGGCGTTGATCGCCATTCTCTGAATAGACAAATTTGCCAGTAATTAAGTAATCATTCAGTATCTCGAGGACTTCAGAGGTCGCAAGGTTTAGCTCCTCAAGAACAAGCCAAGTGCCGCGCTTGGCTGCCTTTAAAACGATTCCATCCTGCCAGACGAACTTACCTTGGTTGTTCGGTTTTATACCGCCAATCAGTTCTGACTTAGAAACGTACGGGTTGAGCGTGTAAGACATATGCTCATAACCGAGTGTCTCGGCTAACCATTTTATCAAGAAACTTTTCCCAGTAGACGTCGGACCCATCAGCAAAAGCGGATGTCTCAAAAGGAACGCTGAAGCGATCGCATTAAGCATCTCATACGCAGCCTTCGTTACAATGCACTGCTGAGCACTGGTATGCAGCGTTCTTTTTTGCATAGACAGAGGACCTACTTGAAGTGAGTCCCCCCTCAACTGAATATAAGGCAAATAAGTGCCAGACAGCGGCGCAGATAGAGACGCGCTGAGTTCCTCACCTAGCTCGCGGATCGTCGCTTCAAATCCCTCCTTATCGGATTCCAGGAGCATCGCGCGCGCTACGCTTCTGAAAAGGTTTTGCGCCTCACGACGAACGTCAGCAGCATTATCATCTAACGCTTGTTCCAACACGTGCAGATTCAAGCTCCCGCCCTTTTCAATGAATTTCGGGTATACTCGTTCCAGCGCTTCGACAGCCGCCTGACGCACGCCAGAGTCGTTATCAGATAGGAGCTGTTCCAGTGGCGCTATATCTAGCTCTTTCCCGTGTTCAATGCGTGCTGCGTAGACGTCGCCGAGAGCGTTAGCCGCTGCGATGCGAGTTGCTGCGTGTTTGTCACGCGTGGTTTTTTCTAGTTTTTTGACCCTTACGGCAGATGTCGTAGTTCGAAGAAGAACGGGATATATCAGGCCAAATGCTTCGATGATGGCTTGACGGACCCCCGTGTCGTGATCGGTGAGCAGGCGCTCTAGTGGGGTGACGTCTGTCGGGATTCCGCGTTCAATGCGTGCTGCGTAGACGTGGCTCAGCGCCTCTGTTGAAATTCGGCGGAGCTCATCATTTGGTTCCGATAGAACGTGCAGGAGCAACGAGATATCTGTCGGGATTCCGCGTTCAATGCGTGCTGCGTAGACGTGGCTCAGCGCGCTCACAGTCGCTTTTCGTACTACCCACGATCGGTCCTGAAGGGCGGCTTCAAGCCCGTTGAGGTCAACATCTACGTTTCGTCGAATGAGGGCCGGATAGATGTTGCTCAGTGCTTCGACGGTGGCTTGACGCACTGCCCAGTATTCATCATTAAGCCCGGTTTCCAAACGGGGCAGGTCCACCTCGGCGCCGACCTCGATTAGCGCTGGGTAGATAATGCCCAGCGCCTCGATTGTTGCTTGCCGGATATAATCAATAAGCCCATCCAACCCCATCTCAATCTGTTCTAAGTTTATCGCTACTCCATGTCTGATAAACGCGGGATACGCCACACTTAAGACTGCAGCTGCTGTCTTGCGGACGCCCAGAAACTCGCTGCTAATGCCGCGCTCAATTTTTGACAGGGAGCTTACTACCTCGCGATCGAGCAGCGCAACATACACATTGCCAAGAGCAGTTGTGAGCGCCATCTGAACTTTTTCGTTATGATTTGCAACATGTACCTCGAGAGCAGCGATGTCGACGTCCCCGCCACGCTTGATGAGTAGCGTGTATACGTCACCCAACGCCCCTAAAGCGGCTCGACGGACCTCCGTGTCGTGATCGGAGAGTAAGCGCTCTAGTGTGGTGACGTCTGTCGGGATTCCGCGCTCAATGCGTGCTGCGTAGACGTGGCTCAGCGCGCTCACAGTCGCTTTTCGTACTACCCACGATCGGTCCTGAAGGGCGGCTTCAAGCCCGTTGAGGTCAACATCTACGTTTCGTCGAATGAGGGCCGGATAGATGTTGCTCAGTGCTTCGACAACGGATTCGCGTACTGCCCACGCGTCATCGTGAAGCATCGTTTCCAAGAGATACAAGTCGATTTGTTTTCCTTCCCTAGCGCGGTCGCAAAAAAAAGAGGCAAGAACGACGACGGCCCCCTGACGCACGGTCCAAACCGCATCAGTCAAGTCCCCTTCTAATTCTTCCAAGATGACATCGCGCAAAGAATCATCAAAAAGCAAGTCGTAGGCAATTTTTCGTGCAGTGATCCGGGTTGGTTTGTTTGTTGCACTCGCCATATCATTTAGCATGTTAAGCAGTGTCTTTACGGTGGGGCTCTCGCTATGGGTTACAAGAACCTGCAAAAAGGAGTTGAGACCCGCGGAAATAGACGTGACGAGTGCAGGTAGCCGAGGAACTAGCGACGTCAGATCTCGAGGTTCAAAATCCGGCAACACCGCCTTAATGTCTTCATCTTGTTCTAGTATCGATCGTACTATTCCGTCACTCTTAGGCTGTATCTGTGTAAAAGCGTAGTGACACGTGTCAACAAAAGCGTCTTTTTCTGATATGCCGGACTCTAAGAACAGCGTTAGCGCCTCAGTTGCCCGTTTCAGGTCTCTAATTGTGAACAGTTCGGGAAAGTCTTGCTTGAGTTTCAGGTAAACGCGAGCGACTAACGCGCCGAGTTCGTCGCTAAATCGATCCTCAGTGGTTTGAGAATGCTGTAGAACGTCAATTGAAGCGCTTTTTTTCATCGAGTCATTATGACGAATCTGCGGTCACCCCCTGCTCAAGAACGATGCCCAATGTCATAGGTAACTCGTCAACCGTCGCAACTTGTATCGGACGGTCGTACCGCGTACATATTGACTTAGCGTGTTCCCCTATGCCAATCCCAACGACCTGAATAGATTTCGTTGCTGCAACGTCTTGTAGCTCTTTAAAGGTTAAGCCAGTGCTATTGACATTTCCCTCACCGTCTGAGACAACGATTATGAGCCTATACACGTCTTCGGGTTCGCGTTCGAATAGGTCAATTCCCAGGGAAAGAGCGTCAGCGTCTGCCGTCGCCCCAAAGGGAATGAACTGAGATACGTCCTCAAAAACTTGCTCGCGCTCTTGCTGGGTAAAATTATCGCCAAACGGCTTATGGACGATGGGCGCGTCCGCAAAGCCGATGATCGCGTAATCAATCCCAAGGTAATCGAACGCTTCCATAAAGAGCAAGACCCCCTGTAACGCAGCAGTTCGTTTTGGCTCCTGCATTGAACCTGATTCGTCTAAGAGCAACATAATCCGATGATCTAAGTGAGTTGGGCGCCGGCGCTTTAAGAACACGTCGAAGTCCTTCTTTGTCGTTGGTACTCCCTGTTGAATTTTTCGCGTTACACCCATCACTCGGCGTAAATCTGGTTTTTGGCCAGAAGAGTAGTAGCCTTCGTACTTTGGCTTCCGGTTTTTCGCAAGCACATTCTCCAGCGTACCGACGAGTATCTGCAGCAATCCTGATACCGCAGCAAACGCCTTGTTGTATTCGTTCGTCTTCGTGCTACTTTCGAACTGGAGTTGTCTACGTTGAGCGACAAGATCCCTGCGGGTGAACTTCGAGTGCGGCTTTTCTTGAGAGATCCGCACGTGTTCACTGCTGTCTCTTTTTTTGCCAATTCTTTTTTCAATGGAATTAGCTTCAAGTGATTCAGGTAAAGCGCTCTTCGCGGATAGCCGATCAGCGAGTTCTTTTGAGTGTTTCTCTAAAATCTGTTGCGCCTCTTGTTCGAGTTGCTGAAACTTAATCTCCGATGGGTTCTCGCCCTCGCCCAGAGGTTGCTGCCCACGCTCAATCGTCATGGCAATGTTTTCAGCGGCTTTCTTAAGCAGCTTTTCGTACGGTTCTAAAATATGCTTCTGCACGTTTTCAGCTGCTTCCCGCGCATAACGACGCTTTTCTTGCTCTGACGCACGGCCACGAGGATAATGGGTGAAGATAGATTCAAAAAACTGCACGGTGGTCTCGAAAGCCGTCCTCACCTCTGGATTAATCAAGTACTTAGGGGGCCTGTCAAACCGCCAAAAGTACAGGACGGACAATAGATACTCAAGATGGGGGAGGACCTGATACGCCTGAATCATTGAATTGGAGGTTTTTTGAACCTCCTTTTGCAGTTTATAGCTGTAAGAAGTCGTTCTTAGGTCTTCAGAGAGCAGATCGTCGTAAATTAGTTCCAAATAAGGCGTTGTTCCGGTGAACGTGGCTTTCATCCAGTTGTTTGCTCGTGGATCTTCAAATG
>Ga0209540_10002812_pt1 | contig 12163 bp, 10 predicted proteins | sample BarGraIncu01121A_FD_184501 | JGI IMG/M metagenome (GOLD analysis project Ga0209540, IMG submission 184501) | Arctic peat soil microbial communities from Barrow, Alaska - Barrow Graham LP Incubations 011-21A (SPAdes) (version 2) | ecosystem: Environmental > Terrestrial > Soil > Wetlands > Peat... | reverse complement strand
AGCGACGGCGTGGGCTCGTGACCGAGCCTGAAGCTTGGCGAGTAGATGGCGGACATGCGACTTGACCGTCTCCTCTGAGAGGAAAAGGCGGGTGCCGATCTCGCGATTCACGAGGCCGTCGGAGATGAGCTGAAGCACTTCGAGCTCGCGGCTCGTGGGCTCCTGCTCGACACGAAGCGGAGCGCCGAAGGGAATGACCTCACCGCTGGTCGCTCCGGCCCGCCGTTGCGCAACCTCCTCGAAGCGTCTCGAGTGGTCGATATAACGGCTCAGGATTTCCCGTCGCTCGGCAGCGTCCACGGTCCTGGGTATCGGCCTTCTACAGCCCCGTCCTCTCCCCCTAACCAGGGATTACCCAGTAACCCGCCACGTGGCGCCCCGGAACGAAAAGCCTGCACTGGAGCCGGCTCCCGGACGCTGCTAGCGAGCCTCGGGCCCCCGTTTGAGGCATAGCCGGCCGTAGTCGACCCCGTAGAGGGCGTTGGAGACGTAGCAACGGAGATCGATACGCGTGCTGAGAGCGTCGAAGGAGCGCGGGTTCAGGAACGGTGCGAGCGGCGCCCAGCGCATCGCCCGCCGGTCGAGTGCGGCCCACTGCGCGTTCACTTCGGCCGTGAGCTCCGGCTCGCGCGCGAGACGACCGATGCTCGCGTTCAGAGCCGCCGAATCGGCAAAGGAATAGTTCGTGTTCGCGAGCCCCCGCGTCTCGTCGCCGCCTAGAAGCGGCTCGAACCAGGCAAGCGGGCTGGGGATGCTCTGTGCCCAGAACGCGTAACCGATCTGGGCTCGCGTGCTCTTGCTACCGACGGCCGTCCAGTACTGAGCAGGAGGCAGCAGCCTCGCTTCCGACCTCGGCTTGAGGCCGATCGCGGCGAGCTGGCGCCCGAGGTAAGAAACGGCGGCGCGCGCCTGCACAGGCTGCGTCGGAGCGAAGACCGTCACCCGCGCGCCCTTTGCCCCGGCCTGGCGCACCAGCGCTCTCGCCTTCGCGAGGTCGTACGGATAGAGGTCGTGCCTCCGGTACGACGGATAGAGCGGCGGAAGAATGTTCTCGCTGGCGACGGCCTGGCCGCCGAATATCTGAGCCAGCTGCCGGCGATCGAGCGCGTAGTTGACAGCCCGGCGAACGCGTAGGTCGTTGAACGGACGCTGTGTCGTGTTCAAGAAGAAGTAGTGGGTGCTGGCGTCGGTGTAGACGCGAAGCTGTAACCGGTTCTTGCGCTTCGCCTGCTCGAGCGAAGCCGGCGCGATCGGCACGCCCGCGTAGTCGGCAGCCCCTGCCACCAGCTGCTCGAGCGCCGTGTGGCCGTCCTTGACGACGCTCACGACTATGCGATCGGGATTGGTCGCCGGGACCGTCTCGGTCGGCTTGAAATAGCGGTTTCGCGTCAGCGTGTACTCCTTAGGCCACCTGACCTGCGAGATCCGGTACGGGCCGGTCGAAGGAATCGGCTCGAACGTCTGGTCGTGACTCGGCGTGCTACGGGGGACGGGCGCGGCGAAAAGGCTTGCGAGCGCGTTCATGAAGCTCGCGCTGGGCCGCTTCAGCCGCACCGTGATCGATCTCGTGAAGTCGTCGGTTTCGATACCGGAGATCGCTCCCCGGCGTGCCGCGGCGACGCTGGCCCCAACGATGTCGTCGAAGAGCGGCGCACCCACCGAATCGAGTAGGTAGAGCCTGCGGATCGCATAGGCGAAGTCGGTGGCCTGCACGGGCTCGCCGTTCGAGTAGCTCAGCCCTTCACGCAGACGAAACTTGTAGACGCGGCCGCCGCTCGAGACGTCCGGCATCCCTTCGGCCAGGGCCGGCGTGATCCGTGCGCTTGCCCTGCCACTATCGTGCTGGTAGCCGTACGGGCTCAGGTAGACGTTCCAGAGGCTCTGCCAGCACTCGGCCGTATAGGAAAGGCCGGGATCGAGCGAGTCCACGCCGGTACCAACCTCGACCCGCAGGGTTGGAAAGTTACGCAGCGCGAACTTTGGCGCCTTCGCCTTGATGCCGGAGCTGCCGCACCCGGCCGCGAGCACGAGCGCGGCCAGAAGGACTGCTATCCCTGTTCGAGCTACTGCTGCCTCCCCTTACGCTCTCCGGCCGAGTGGAGCCTAGCGGCAGCCCAGCCGGAAAGGCCGCAGAACGTCCTCCCGGCTCGGTCGTGTAGGCCTGACGAGATCGGCTATTAGGCTGCGGCGAGCGAAGACAGCTCGCGTAGCGCCCCGAGCCGCGCAAGAGCCTGACCCTCGAGCTGACGCACACGCTCGCGCGTGAGATCGAGCTCGTGGCCAATCGCCTCGAGCGTCCAGGGCTCGCCCTCGAAGCCGAAACGAAGCTCGAGAATGCGCCGCTCCCGCTCGGGCAGTGCTTCGAGCGCCTTGCGCACGCCTTGCCTGCGCAGCGACTCTTCTGCCTCGTCGAACGGATCGGAAGCCTCGCGATCGGCGAAGAGATCGCCGAGCTCGCCCTCGTCGTCGGCACCGACTGTCTGATTCAGCGACACCGAAGCCGAAGCCGCGCCGAGCGCCTCATCCACATGCTGGATGGGAAGTCCGGTCGCCTCGGCAAGCTCGTCCCGAGTCGCCTCGCGACCCAGCTCGACCTCGAGCCGGCGCGCAGCGCGCGAGAGCTTCTGCTGACGCTCGACAACGTGAACGGGAACGCGAATCGTGCGCGCGTGATTGGCTACCGCGCGCTGCACCGACTGGCGGATCCACCACGTCGCGTAGGTCGAGAACTTGAAGCCGCGGCGCCAGTCGAACTTCTCGACTGCGCGGTTGAGACCGAGCGTGCCTTCCTGAATCAGGTCGAGGAAGGGTACGCCGAGGCCGCGATAGCCCTTGGCGATCGAGACGACCAGACGCAGGTTCGACTCGATCATGCACCGCTTGGCGACAGGATCGCCGCGCTCGATGCGCTTGGCGAGGGACACCTCATCGGCAGCGGTCAGCAGCCTGTGCTTGCCCACGTCGGCGAGGAAGAGCTGCAGGCTGTCGGCGGCGCCAGAGAGCTCCGGCACCTCGACGGGAACGACCTCCACCGGCTCGACGTGCTCGGCCGGCGCTGCCGGACGAGCGATTTCGACGCCGATTCGCTCGAGCTCGCGCACGAGATCTTCGACCTCGATCTCGGTGAGGTCGTGCTCAACCACGAGCGCCTCGATCTCGGCCGACTCGATCGTGCCGCGCTCTTCAGCGGCGTCCACGAACACGCGGACACTCTCGCTGCTCTCGAAAACTTCCTGAAGATGATTTTGCGTCAACTTACCCTCGACGTCCTTTCTATCCATCTGGCTCCGCGGCGAACCATTTCGGTCTGGTCTCTCCTCGCACTCACGAGCCCTCTTGAGGCTCGCTCACAACAAAACGGACTCCGTCTCTTCTTTATTCCGCAGCAGCCGGTTGGGCAGTTTGCGAGCGCGTGGGAAACTCGAACTCGATTTGTCCTTCGGCATTCAAGACGAGGCGCGCGCGAAAATGTTTGCCGCCTCGGCTTCGGAATCCAGATATTACGTCATTTGTGCGTCCCAATGCAAGTAGTTGTCGGGCGAGCTCGGGAGTAATTGAGCGTCCGGCCACCTTTTTCCAGATTACGAAGCCGCACCCGGTCTCCTCCCTGTTCTTCCAGCTCGTGCAACCGTAGGCGCGCGAATTCTCGCGGATGATCTCGCCGCTTTCGGCACCGCAACGCGGGCAGAGGCCAAGCTCGACCCTCTCGGGACGCAGTTTTTCGCGGTCTAGCGCAGCGATCTTCTCGACGGTCTCGCGGGTGAAGCGCTCGATCTCGTCCATAAAGGCCGCTCGATCGCCCGAGCCGTGCTCGATGTCGCCGAGCCGCTTCTCCCAGGCGCCGGTCAGTTCGGCCGAGGTGAGTGGATGCTCCTCGAGCATGGTTATTACCTGCAGGCCTTTCGGCGTGGGCTGCAACTCCTTGCCGGCGCGCTCGATGTACTCGCGCCGGATCAGCGTCTCGATCGTCTCGGCGCGGGTTGCCGGCGTGCCCAGGCCGCCCTCCTTCATCGCCTCGCGCAGCTCCTCGTCGTCGATCAGCTTCCCCGCCGTCTCCATTGCCATGAGCAGCGTGCCTTCGTTGTAGCGCGGCGGCGGCTTCGTCTCCTTGGCCTCGCTCTCGGCGCTCTTGCAGAGCACCTTCTGGCCCTCGCTCAGAGCAGGGAGCTCGCCTCCCTCGCCGTCTTCATCCGTAGCGTCGCCAGATCGGCCGTTACCGCCCGCACCCTGGCCGTAGACGGCACGCCAGCCTACTTCGAGTGTGGTCTTTCCGCGGGTGCGGAACTTCTCTTCCTCGACCTCGGTGACGATGGTCGTTTTCGCATAGCGCGCCGGTGGATGGAAAACGGCCAGGAAGCGGCGCGCGACGAGATCGAAGATGCGCCGCTCGTCGTCGGAAAAACTCTCGACGTCGTGTTCGACGTTGGTCGGGATGATGGCGTGGTGATCGCCGATCTTGGCGTCGTTGACCACTCGCCCCAGCGGCAGGCTCTCGAGCCGGAGCACGAATCGGGCCGCTTCGGCGTACTCGTGAATCGGCTCCAGCGTCGCGGCTGTGGGCTTGAGCAACGACACCATGTCGCCCGAGACGTAGCGCGAGCTCGTGCGCGGGTAGGTGATCGCCTTCTTGCTCTCGTAGAGGGACTGCGCCGCCCTGAGCGTCCTCTGGGCCGAGAAGCTGAAGCGACGGTTGGCGTCGCGCTGCAGTGTGGTGAGGTCGTAGAGGAGCGGCGAGCGCTCGCTTGCCTCCTTGCGCTCGACCGAGGCGACCACGCCTTCCGCGCCGGCCACCTTGTCGGCGATCGATTGAGCGCGTTCCCCGTTCAGGATCCTCGTCTCGTCGCCCTCGAACCAAAGACCCTCATAGCCGAGGTCGAAATTCGCGTGAACGAGCCAGTAAGGCTCGGAGACGAAGGCCTGAATCTCGCGCTCGCGGCCCACGATCATCGCCAGCGTCGGTGTCTGGACACGGCCCAGCGAGACGACGCCGCCCACCCAGGCGCGACCGCGAATCGTGGCTGCGCGCGTGGCGTTCATGCCGACCATCCAGTCGGCCTCGGAGCGCGAGCGCGCGGCGGCCTCGAGCGAGCTCATCTGCTCGCCCGGCCGTAGATGCTCAAAGCCCTCGCTGATGGCTTGCCTGGTCATGCTCGAGATCCAGAGACGCTCCACCGGCTTCGGCTTCGCTCCGCGCGACTCGAGGTAGACCTCATAGAGGTAGGCGAAGATCAGCTCGCCCTCGCGCCCGGCGTCACAGGCGTTGATCACTTTGTCGACGTCGTCGCGCTTGAGCTGCTTCAAGACTACGTTCAGCTGCTTGCGGGACTTGGAGTCGCGCGGCTTCAACTTGAAGGCGTCCGGCGCAATCGGAAGATCGGCCATGCGCCAGCGCTTGAAGCGCTCGTCGTAGTCCTCGGGCTCGGCCAGCTCCACGAGGTGCCCGACCGCCCAGGTGATGACGTGGGTATCGGACTCCAGGTAGCCCTCGGACTTGGCGAAGGTGCCCGGGAGCGCACCGGCCAGGTCGCGGCCGACGGACGGTTTCTCGGCAATTATCAGGGTCTTGGAGCTCATTTCTCGCTCGACACCTTATCGGAGCAAGCCGAGGTCAATTGAGAGACGGCTCGGCGGCGGGTAACCAGTCTTCGCTCTTTGTTGGCCCGAGTCAGAAAGACTGAAACCAGTTTCATCGGGATAGAATCGGCTTCTCGCTCGAGCAATCCGCTCGTGCTCGAAGAAAAGTCACCGGCATGGGCGTTATCTGGAGGGCCGCACCATCAAAGCCTTGATCAACGAAGAGCTCGTTCGCCTTCATCCTGCGCCGGATTACCACCCCGAGTCGCAGGCGCGCCTGGAGGTTCTTCTCTCCGGGGTCGCCGAGCACATCACGGCCGAGCCCGCCTCGCGGGAAGATCTAGAGCGCGTTCACTCGCCTGCGTACCTCGACAGCCTGTTCGAAGATACCGCCGAGACGAGGTGGATCGATTTCGACACCTTCGTCACTCCTTCCACCGCGCGAGCCGCCAAGCTCGCCGCCGGGATGACGATCGAGGCCGTGCGCCGCGGTGGCTTCGCGCTCGTCCGGCCGCCCGGCCATCACGCTTCGCGCGAGAAGGCGATGGGGTTCTGCCTGATCAACAACATCGCCGTAGCAGCCCGCCATGCGCAGGCCGAGCTGGGGCTCGAGCGGATTGCGATTCTCGACTGGGACATCCACCACGGGAACGGGACCGAGGCGATCTTCTGGGACGATCCAAGCGTTTTATACGTGTCACTTCACGCCTGGCCTTACTACCCCGGCACCGGCGGGCCAAGCCCTAAGACGCCGAGCGGAGAAGACGTGCCCGGCGGCGACAATCCAACGACGCTGAACATTCCCCTCCCGGGCGGCACCGGTGACCGCTCCTACCTGCAGGCGTTCGAGCAGATCGCCTATCCGGCGATCGAGACCTTCTCGCCCGAGCTCGTGCTGGTGTCGATCGGCTATGACGCTCACCGCGACGACCCGCTATCGCCGACCATCCTCACCGACCGGGCCTTCTATCAGCTCGCAAGCCGAACCGCGAGCCTCGCCCCGAGAGTCGCCGCAGTGTTAGAGGGTGGCTACAACCTCCACTCTCTCCCGCGCCTCATCGAGATAACGGTCGAGGGCTTCAACAATCCGTCCTGAGCGGTGGCGCCCGAGGCGCTGATCGAGCTCTATGGGCCCGGAATAAGCTGCGACCGGCTTTCGCCGGTCGCGCTTGCCAATCATTGCAGCCATCCCGTTAATCAAATAATCGGTCATCGGCCCGGGTGAGTGCATCCCCCGGGGCTCCCTCGGCACGAGGGATTTTCCGGGTTGAATCAGCCCCGCGCGCGCAAAAGCGCCTCGAGCGCCTGGCGCCGCGACGACACGCCTAGCTTGTGGAGCAGGCTCTTGACGTGCGAGCGCACCGTGTGCTCGGAGATGAAGAGACGGTGGGCGATCTCCTCGGTGCCCAGGTGCTCGTCGAGGAGAAGAAGCACCTCGAGCTCACGGGCCGACAGCTGCGAGGAGATCTCGTCGGGCACGGCCCGATCGCCGCGGCCGTCGCGCACCTGCTCGAGCAGGCGACGGGCGATCGTGCCCGAGAGCGCGGCCTCCCCGTTGATCACGCCGCGCAGGAACTCGACGATGCGCGGGGGCGGCTCGGTCTTGAGGAGATAGCCGGAGGCGCCGCCTTTGATCGCACGAAGAAGGTTCTCTTCGGTGCCCGAGGCAGTTAGCACCACGACTTCGGAGCCTGGGGCGACCCTGCGAATCTCGGGCAGAGCCTCGAGCCCGCTCATTCCTGGCATCGAAAGATCGAGCAGTACGAGATCGGGTTGTTGCTTCGCCGCCTGCCTGATCGCCTCGTCGCCGCTGGAGGCCTGAGCGACTATCTCGAAGCCGTGCTGCGTCAAAAGAGACGCAAGAGCTTCTTGCGTCAACGGGTGGTCGTCGACGATGAGTACACGTTCAGACATGATCTCGTCCCTTATCGGCAGCCTTATTGTTGCCGAAAAGGGGATACGTGGACGCCGAGCGGCAGCAAAACGAAAGTTCTCTTCACTCCTGGCTCGCCGGAGAGTTCCTCCTCATCGCCCTTCTCAGCGCGGCGCTCGCGCTCTGGGGCGCTTACCCGAGCCTGCCGAGCAGCTTCGATCTCCCCCGGCTTCTTCTCGCGCTGAATACCGCGATCGCACTCATATCGATGCTGGTAGCGGTGCTGACCGGCGTCCGCTTCTCGGTCGACTCGAGCCGCATGGATCTGCTTCTCTGCGCGGGCTTCAGCGTGGCGGCTATCTCGATATTCGCGTTCGAGATTGCGCCGACACTGGGCGGATCGGATATCGGAAAGCCCGAGGCTTGGGCCAGTCTGGTCGCACGCATCCTTTCGGCCGTCCTGATCAGTGCGGCGGCCTTTGCCCGCGGGCAGGTTCGCAGGCCCGACCGAGCAATACCAACGGCGCTCGTCGCCTGTCTGCTCGTGCTACTCGTTGGCTGGAGCGGTACGCGAGCGCTCGTCCAGGCAGTGAGTGATCCCGCGAGCTCGAGCGGCGCGAAGCTGCCGATGATCATCGCCTTCGCGCTGCTCTCGCTGCTGTACCTGGGGGCCATGGTCGGCTTCGGGCTGCGCTTCCGGCGCTGGCTGGAGGATCTGGACAGCTGGCTGGCGCTGGCGGTGACGCTGTGGCTCTTCTCGAGCCTCAACTTCATCTTCAGGCCGCTCCTACCGGGAGAGCAAGCGGCGCTCGGCGACTTCCTGCGCCTGCTCGCTTGCGTCCTTCTTCTTGTCGGCGTCTGGCGAGGGATTCGCGCCGCGGAATTCGGTCGCGCGGTGGCGGAAGAGAGGGCCAGAGTCGCGGGCGAGATCCATGACGGGCTGGCTCAGTACCTGTTCGCACTCTCCACGCACCTGAACATGCTGCGAACCGGTGCCGAGCTCGATACGGTCTTGCCGCGCTTGGAGGAGGTCGCCGCGCTCGCCCAGCAGGAGGCGCGCTTCGCGATTCTCGCGCTGTCCTCGGCCGGTGGAAGCGCACCCTTCGACGCCGCGCTGCATCGATATGTCGAGTTCCTCTGTGCCGACGGCGAGCTCGAGGTAGACGTCGAGATCGAACCGGACATCCGCCTCGCGCCCGACGAGCAGATCGAGATCTTCCGAATCGTCCAGGAGGGGCTGGCGAACGTGCGCAAGCACGCCAACGCCACCTGGGCGGAGGTGAAGATCGGGGTGACCGGCGGCAAGCGCACGGTCACCGTTCGCGACGACGGCGACGGGCTCGAGCAGGACGTCGCCAAGCCCAGCGCCGGGCAGGGCCTGAAGAACATGCGCCGGCGAGCGGATTCGATCGGCGCCGATTTCACCGTCTCGAGCAAGCCCGGAGTTGGAACGACGCTCGAGGTGGCGCTCAGAGCTTGAACTGCCGGAGTTGCGAGACCGTCGAAACCTTGAGGGATGATCAGAGAGGCTTCGCAAAACAGAGGCCGACGAGGCAGACCGAAGCGACAATCTCAACCATTCCGACCTTTATCGGTCGCAACGGATGCGCGGTACCCGTCAAGCGACGCTCGGCAATGGGAAGCGCGAGTGCTCTGACCGCCAACGCAACGAAGAACACGGCGTACGCGGCCGGGAACAGCAGTAAAGCCGCGACCGCCACGATCGTGTGGTATCCGATCGAAAGAGCTGCGAACCTCGGGTTTCCCCGCTCTCGGATGACCGAGCGAACCGTCAGGATCGTTCCGACCAGATAGAGGCCACCCGCGAGAGTGGCTAGGGCTACGCGCGAGTTATCGAGCGGACCCGCCAGGTAGGCGGCCGCAGGCACCAGAACCAGAGCTTGGGCAACCTGTGCCAAGCCCTCAATGACGCCCCTCGGCCGGCCGGAGCGCGACACCAATAAGGTGACCGCCGCCGCTGGAAGAAGCACCAGCAGAACCAAAGACAGCGCTGGGTGTGAAATCAAGAGGGCTACTCCGACTGCCGTAAAGGTCGCGCCATAGATCAGCAGCGAAGTTCGGTATTTCCGTCTGTTCCGGGCTCGCCGCCACGTCTGCGCGGTCGCCGACGTTAGATACCCGCCGACGGCCGCCCCCGCGAGGGCAAGCTGCCAGCCCTCGAATCGACTGACCGAAATCCCGAGCAGAAGCGGGATCGCCAGCATTGGCCAGGCGCCGTACTGCCGAGGTATCCAAAGTCTCGGAGCGGCGTCCTTCTCCATCGCTGCACCCGTCGGCGCGTTCATTCGGCCAAGGTACCGTGGGGCCGGAAGCCGCGCATGTCTTAGTCGCCGGTTGTTATTCGGCTATCACTCGATCGCGACGCTCCATCCCGAGCATTCGAACGACTCGAATGGGCCCCGCTAATGCTTCAGGGTTTGATGATGGGAGCCCGCGTCCTATAGAGAAAGCCCCGAATTACCAGGGCTTTCTCCGTAGCAGGCCTGTAAGCCGGATTCTGTCGAGTGTGACCATCCATCTAGGCCGCCGGTTGCCCGGCGGCTCGAGCGGCGCACCCGGTCCCTTGGCGGGCCACCTGAGCGGGACCTGCTTCGCCTTGCACCGAACGGGGTTTAGCTAGCCACCGCGTCACCACGGTGCTGGTGAGCTCTTACCCCACCTTTTCACCCTTACCGCCGGTTGCCCGGAGGCGGTGTCCTTTCTGTGCCACTTTCCGTCGGCTTTCGCCGCCTGGGATTTCCCCAGCGTTCTGCCCTGCGGTGTCCGGACTTTCCTCGAACCGCCGAGGCGGCTCGCGGTCACCCGGCCTGCGACTCGCAGTTTAGCGCCGTGCCGCCCATGAACTGGTCTCGGAATGAAGACCCGTCGACTGGGTGCGATCGGTGGATGCGATGCTAGGACGCAGCGCCTCGTTCGTAGCGGCGCTACGGGCGAGGCCGAGGACGACGCAGCGCGCCTCCGAGCGCGGTCAGGCGGCGGAGTGCTTCGTTTCGAGCGCAGTTCCGGAACCTGCCAGAAGCTCCGGCCAGGACGAGCCGCACTCCGAGCAGACGATGTCTGTGCCTCGGTAGAACACGAACTCGCCGCAGACCAGGCACTCCAGGCTGGCGCCTCGCGCGAGCGCGCGAAGCTCCTGCTCGAGCGTCCGGTGAAGTGAGGTGACGTTCATAAGGTCTCTATGCCCGTATTCCTCACGTAAGCATCCTGAAAACACCGGTCACCTTGCCGAGGATCTGCACGTAGTCGGCGTAGATCGGCTCGAACGCGTCGTTCTCGGGTTGCAGACGCACGCGCCCGCTCTCCAGGAAGAAGCGCTTGACCGTGGCCTCGCCGGCCGACTCGTCCTCTCCGGCCAATGCGACGACGATCTCGCCGTTCGAGGCGCTCTCTTGCCGGCGTACGACCAGGATGTCGCCGTCGAGGATGCCGGCGCCCGTCATCGAGTCGCCCTTGACGCGCAGCAGGAACTCCTCGCCCCCGCGCGAGAGTGGCTCGGGCACGGCCAGGTAGTCATCGATGTTCTCCTCGGCGAGCAGCGGCGAGCCGGCCGCGACCTGGCCAAGAAGCGGAAGCTTGTGCTCCTCTTCGCGTTCGCGCGCAATCAGCTCGAGCGCTCGCGGCTTGGTTGGATCGCGCTTGAGCAGTCCTGCCCGCTCGAGGTTGGCGAGGTGAGCGTGCACGGTGGAGGGTGAGGCGAGCCCGACTGCCTGCCCGATCTCACGCACGGTCGGCGGGTAGCCGTGGCGCTCGACGTAGGCCAGAAGGTAGTCCCAGATCTCTCTCTGTCGCGGCGTTAGCAAGCGATCCTCCTTAGCGAGTCGATACGATCGAACATCTGTTCGCTATGGAGGCTAGCGCTCCTTCCGGATAGCGTCAACTACTCGCAGGATTCCTATCGCGCCCGCGATTGATCTCTTCGAGTCGAAGCGGGCCGCAGTATCTCCGACGGAGGCAAGAATGGCCGTTCGCAGGGCGACTCCCCCCGGAGAGGGACAAATCGACTCGAACCGCGATTAAGCTGTACATGGTTTCGGCGAGTAGGTGCGCGCGGAGCCCGTCAACCGGTAGCGCTCTGCACGGGCCGGGGACTCCAAGCACACGCGCCGGAAATCCGTGCAGAGCAACAGGCCGCTATCCGCGGCCTGTTCGCTTCCTGTCAGCGCCTCTGGAAACCCGTTCGCTACGCATATCGAGTAGATGCCTTCTCGGCGCACTGAGACGGTTCTGGCAAAGGAGGCAAGGATGCCGAGCGCGGGGCAGTACTCACGTACGCACAAGCGAGGCATCCGCAGCATCCTGCAGTCCAGAACCGTCAGCTGATCGGCCCGTTTTCGGGCCGATCAGCGGTCAGTGCGTCGAGAAAGTGCGCTGGAGAGGACTTGAACCTCCACGGCCCATTCGGGCCACAAGGCCCTCAACCTTGCGCGTCTACCAATTCCGCCACCAGCGCGTGGCGCTCGGGATTGTACCCGCTTCGCGCGGGTCATCCCGACTACTTGAGGAGTCGAAAAAGCACGACCGTGTCGATGAACCACACGATCGAGATCGCAATCGTCAGCCGGGTCAGGTTGCGCTCGACGATGTGGGTGCCGCCGTGCGAGGTCGGTGTGAAACCAAGCCCGCCGAGACCGCCCTCGCGCCCGGAGTGCATGAGGATGAGCACGACCAGTCCGATCGAGATACAGATGTGGAAGA
>Ga0209540_10002810_pt1 | contig 12169 bp, 10 predicted proteins | sample BarGraIncu01121A_FD_184501 | JGI IMG/M metagenome (GOLD analysis project Ga0209540, IMG submission 184501) | Arctic peat soil microbial communities from Barrow, Alaska - Barrow Graham LP Incubations 011-21A (SPAdes) (version 2) | ecosystem: Environmental > Terrestrial > Soil > Wetlands > Peat... | reverse complement strand
CTCTTCAAGGTCGGCAACGCGGATCTCAAGCCGCCGGTTCGCCTCGCTCAGCTCGGCGACCTCTCGCCTGAGCAGAGCGTTCTGCGCCGCGAGCTCCAGGAGCACAGCGACGACCGTCTAACGTCCCTGCTCATAGACCGCCTCAGCCTCGGCGCGTTCCATGCCCACAGGGTTCGAGGCGCAGAGGTGGGGGCCTGCCTATGTGCCCTCGGCCGTCTCCTCGGTGGCCTCGGCTAGACCAACTGAACGCTTACCACTTCCTCTTGCCGGACACAACACGGGAACCTCCAGCACTCTCGCTCCTATGTGGTTCATCCCCCCCGCACGTTGAGACCACTGGTCTGTCCGATATCGGTCCGAGAACCATAACCTCAGGGTGGACCGATGAATGGGGTCCGGTCAAAACCGTATACGTCTTGACGGGCCGCGGCGTCCGCGCTGCTTCGTCCCGCCTCGGCTGGGCATACTACAGTGTCAGTGTCTCGAGACAGGGAAGCGCTCTCACTTCTTCACCTGGAGAGGGCGGGACCCTCGTGTTAAGCGCTTGGGTCCGGCTTCCGTAATCAATACTGTGTCTTCTATTCTGATGCCGTAACGCCCGGTCAGATAGATGCCCGGCTCCACAGTGATCACCATTCTCGGTTGCAGGACCATCAAGTTCGCCTCATCTACCGATGGGGGCTCGTGAACGTCGAGTCCCAAACCATGCCCTGTTCGTAGCTCGGAAGGGAACCCCGCACGAGCTAGGACCTGGTTCGAGGCTCGATGTACGCTCTCAACGGTGGCACCCACGCACGCAGCCTCAACCCCCGCCTCCTGGGCCGCGTATACCGCTTCGTAGGCCTGAACGTAGTGATCCGGAGGATCCCCGAAGAAAACCTGCTGCGTGATATCCGCAAAGTATCCATCCATCCTCACAGCGATGTCGAAGAGCACCGGCTCACCCTCGCGCAGTTGGCGCCCACTGGCCTGGTGATGAGGCGAGGCTGACTCCGGGCCGCTTTGCACCAGAACCTCGTCCATCGACTCTGCGCCCTGATCCCACAGCGCTCCTTCGATCTCGCTTCTCAGCTTCGTCTCGCTAATTCCAGGCCGAGCAGACTCAATCGCTGTATCTACTCCCAAGGAGACGAGCTCGCCAACACGTTCCATCTTCTTTTGCTCTTCCTCGGACTTGATGATCCTCAACGCCGTAAACAACTCACTGGCGAGCACTGGCTCTCGGCGCCCCAGACGACTGCGGAGGCTGGCGAGAAACCTGAATGTCAGCTCGTCATCTACCGCGGTCACCGGATCCTCAGGAAGGCCACCCAGCTTGTCAAAGGCTTCCGAGACACCGAGGGATGGACCCACTCTGTCGTTCCATCCAACGACGCTTTCAAAGCCAGTCTTGGCGAGAAACTCGGGGACATCAAAGTCCGGTATCAGCATCACACTCGAACGCGTGGTCACTAGTAAGACAGTAATCCGATCGATGGCTTCAGCCTTGTAGTCCAGCAAGTAGCGCAGATTGCTCGTGGGCCCAACAACAACGAGGTCGACGCCTGCCCCAGTCATGGCTTCTTGCAGCACCGGTAAACGGTTCATGGCTTCCCTCCAAATCCTCGTGGACAACTCGTTCTGCCCCCACTTCAATCCGTCCCTCAAGTGGTCGGCCTTGTTTCCGCAGACACGACGGTCATGATAACCTCACTCAATGTGCTACAAGTCGTTTCGCTTGCCGATCACCTCGCGGCGAACGCGTTGCACGCGCTGGCTGTTCACACCGCTCTCAACACAGCTCCCCGGCAAGCGGGATGGCTGCTGCCTGAGTCTCCTGAGCGTCGCGCACTAAACTGCTGTGTCCACAGACTCCACGAAGCGCTCGCATGCTTCTTCTGCCCGATGACAAGCGACCTCGTGCAGGCGATCAATCTCCCTGAGACTCGGCGGGATCCTCCTGCATTCCTCGACGGCCAGCGGACACCGCGGGTGAAACCGGCAACCCTCGGGCGGACCCGCCGCGTCGACGGCGATGCTCGGGACTGAAATACGCGCTCGACGCTCCGCAAGGTCGATTTCTGGGACCGACGAACGTAGCACCTGAGTGTACGGATGTGCTGGCTGCTCTAGGATTGCGCGCGACGAGCCTCGCTCAATCACCTTTCCCAAGTAAAGAACTGCCATTTGCTCGCAAAGCTGCTGGACTACCGCAAGATTGTGCGAAATCAGTAGGTAGGCGAGTCGGTGTTCCTCACGAAGCCGAGAGATGAGCCGCAGGATTCGGGCCTGAACGGTCACGTCCAGTGCACTGGTGGGCTCGTCGAGCACGAGTACTCGTGGCTCAACTGCCATGGCTCTGGCGATTACAACTCGCTGTCGTTGCCCACCTGACAATTGATGAGGAAACCGAGGTCCATCGCTGGACTCAAGCCCCACCTCGACCAGGAGTTCCTCCACGCGGGATTCGAGCTCGCCAGCTGGGACCATGCGGTGCACTACCAGGGCTTCGCGAATGGCGGCGCCAACGCGCATTCGCGGATCCAGCGTGCTACCTGGGTCCTGAAACACGATCTGGACACTGCGCCGAAAACAACGCAAGTCACTGCCCCGGAAGTGACGCACGTCCTTCCCGTCGAGCATAACGCTGCCCCGCGACAAAGGTAGGAGCCGAAGGGCGCCGCGCGCAATCGTGCTCTTACCGGAGCCGCTTTCGCCCACCAAACCCATCCCAAAGGGGCCTGCAGGAACGTCCAGCGAAACGCCATCAACCGCGCGCAGCCCGCCAAAGTCAATCACGATGTCCCGAACCTGCAGTAACGTCGTCATCCTGCACGTGTACCCAGTTTGGGGACCGAATCAACCAGCTGGCGTGTATAGTCATTAGTGGGAGAATGAAGGACCTGCGAACTTGCGCCGAACTCGACAATACGCCCGGCACGCATCACCGCAACTTGGTCGCATAGTTCTGCCACGACGGCCAAGTCGTGGCTTATGAAGAGCACTGCCATACCATCGCGGTCGCGCAGGCGACGTATCAGGTCGAGGATCTCGCCTTGCACGCTCACGTCCAGAGCGCTCGTAGGCTCGTCGGCTAGAAGAACCTGCGAGCGGAGGGCAACCGCCAAGGCGATAGCGAGTCGCTGCGCCTGCCCGCCCGACAGCTCGTAGGGGCGCCGCTCCAGCATGTCGTACGGCAGCATGACCTCTTCCAAGGCCTCCCTAGCATGTGCGCGAGCTTCGGATCGCGAAGCGCCGTGAAGTCGCAACGAACGTATGAAGATGTATCCGACCTTGAACAGCGGGTTGAACGAGGAAACGGGAGCCTGGAAGATCATCGCAATCTGGCTGCCGCGAATCCGGCGCAAGTCCGTATCGCGCTGGTGAACAAGCTCCCGGTCGTCAACCGTGATGCTGCCGCTACTAATACGGGCTCCCGAAGTCGCAGTCAAGCCCATGATTGCGAGAGCGGTCATAGTCTTGCCAGATCCACTTTCACCGGCCAGGCCCAGGATCTCACCCGTCCGCAGATCCAAGGCCTCGATGTCGACAACGCACCGTGCGCCGAAGTTTATCGCGAGATTGCGAATCTCAAGTATCACCTTGTTACGACCCGCCTAGGATCGAGGATCTCACGCAGCCCGTCGCCCGCAAGGTTGAACGCCATGGCAGTAAGCATAATGGCCAAGCCGGGAAAGGTCACGAGCCACCACTGCGTAGTGAAAAAGGACTGTCCCTGGCTAACCATCAAACCCCATTCGGGTGTCGGGTCTTGGGCACCTAGGCCGAGGAATGACAAGGCAGCTGCTGTGAGGATCACTCCACCTGCGTCAAGAGACACGGACACGATAAGTGGTGTTAGCGAATTGGGCAGAACGTGTCGCCAAAGCATCCGGACGCGACCGACGCCCAGTGCCCGACAAGCCTCAATGAACCCCCGTCCGGCCACCGAGGCTGCCTGACCGCGCGCAAGCCGCGCATACCAAGGCCACCATGCGATGGCGATAGCCAACACCGCATTCCTGGTACTGGCACCTAGCACAGTGGCGAATGCCAGGGCAAGTAGCAGGGCGGGGAAAGCCAGGAACACATCAGTCACGCGCATTATCACGTTGTCGATAAAGCCACCAAAGTAACCAGCGACAATCCCTAGTGGCACACCGATTGCCACAGATATGGCCAGAACTAAGCCGGTGATACCGAGCGACACCCGGGCTCCGTACAAAACTCGCGTGAAGATATCGCGGCCGAACATGTCGGTGCCAAATGGATGGTTCCACGAAGGTGCCAGAAGGATGGCCCCGGCATGCATGGCCGTCCCCGCATCTTGGGGGTAAGGAGCTACCAGAGGCGCTAGCACGGCCGCCGCAACAAGAGCCAGCGCTATGACCGCGCCGGCCGACAGCAGGGGGTTCCGCCGCACGGCAATGACCGCAGTTCGAGTCCGTGTGTCTGCCAAACTAGGCGCCTTCACCGTACTCGTATGCGTGGATCGATCACCGCTTGAAGCAGGTCCACGATCAAGTTGCAAGTAACATACACAATAGCGATCACTAGCGTGACTCCGAGTATGGCGGGAGTGTCGAGAGACGCGATCGAGTCTGCAGCGTAGCTACCGAGGCCAGGCCAATCGAAGATTGCTTCGACAAGGAAGAGTCCAGCGAGCGAGTAGGCGAAGACTAGTGCAGCTACGGTCAGCACCGGGTTGAGAGCGGACCTCATGGCAAATCGACCGTAGACAGTGCGTTCAGAGAACCCGAGGGCTCGAACCATGAGGATATGGTCCTCACCGACCGTGTCGAGCACGGAAGCCCGGACCATTCGGGCGATGACCCCCGCTGGATAGGCCGCCACAACAACTGCTGGCAACACGAGGTGCCGGAGAGAACTCCAGAACACTGGCCAGTTCCCGCCAATCAGTGCATCCACGATGGTCATGTGCGTGTACTGCCAGAGCGGGCTGGTGTAGTTAAGGATGTTGTCGTACTGGCCGCCGACGGGAAGCAGCCTAAGTCGTTGAAAAAACAGCAATTGGAGGATCAGCGCCAGCCAGAAAACTGGCACAGAAACGCCGGCAACTGCCGCTAATCGAATCAGGAGGTCTGGCGCCTGCCCGTGCCATCGGGCCGCGGCCAGACCCAGCGGGATTCCCAGGCCAAGCCCCAACAGAAGCCCTGCGCCGGCCAGCTCCAGTGACGCCGGGGCTCTTACCGCCATGTCTTCAAGCACTGGCCTATGCGTATGAATCGACACGCCCCAGTTCCCGGTAGCTATACCCCGGACATAGTCGAGCAACTGGGCGGCTACAGGACGGTCCAGACCAAGAGTGTGCTGGGCCGCACTCAACTGCTCCGGCGTTGCGTGCATTCCGACCCATGCCACCGCAGGGTCACCGGGGACTACCCGCGCGATGACGAACGTCAAAAGCACAACCCCCGTCACCACAAGCAGTCCGAGGCCAATTCGCCTCAGGACGTACTGAATCAAGGCTGCGGCGTCAGTGAATAGACGAAAGCTACGTTCGGATAGGCGGGGTTCTCAACAAAGCCCCCGACCGACTTCGCGAGTACCCTCTGGTAAACGATAGTCGGGAGCACAACTGCCGGAACGTCGTGCAGTAGCGTCAACTGGATCTCTCTGTAGAGCTGCCCAGCCCCAGCCCGATCATATCCGGTTAATTTCGCCGCCTTGCTGATCATCGAGTCCAACTTGGGATTGGAGTAGTAGGTCGCGTTGTAGTAGGGAGGATTCTGAGTAGTGAACATGTTAGCGAAGTAAGAATACGGATCCGCGTAGTCGGGCCACCATTCGTATATCGCAATGTCCTGGCGTTCTGACGGATTAGACGCGCGGGTTCTATCCCAAAGGACCGACCACGCCTCCGGCTGAACCGCAATCTGAATATTGAGGGGAGCCAAGCTGGACTTCATGACGGCTGCCGACATTGCCTCAATGTTGTCACCCGTAATGTAGGTGAGCTTAAGGTGTATCGGTTTTCCGCCTGGCCCATAGCCAGCCTCCGTGAGCAGTGTCTGGGCTTTGGCCGAATCGTAGGTGTAGTTCGGCAGGTCGTCGAAGTGCCCCAACAACCCGGGCGGGATGAGACCACTCGTCATTTCCACATTGCTCTGTAGAACCGCGACGAGTGTGTCGTAGTTGATCCCGTATGCGATCGCCTGGCGAACCCGGAGATCATCGAGGGGCGGGCGTTTTGTGTTAAGCATCGCGAACAAGCTCTCGAAGGACGGCGTCGAAACAGTCTGCAAGTTGGCATCCTTCTTGAAAGAAGCGAACAGTTGTGGAGTCACGATGTTCGCATAGCTGGCCTGACCGGCACGGAGGAGCTGGGCAGTCGTCGTCGGCGTTGGAACGTTCCAGAATTCGACTCGCTGGTAATGCACACCCTTCCAGCCACCCCAGTACTCCGGGAAGGCTTTGAGCGTCACGACCACTTCTTGTCCCGGGCGATACGTGTCGACAGTATAGGGACCCGTGCCCGCGTCCTGGCCACGATTGAACCACTTCGTCAATTTCCCCCCACCAGCAGCCTTAGTGTCGTAGATCCATGCCGAATAGCCAGCCGACGCGATCAGATCGATCGCTGCAGGGTACTTCAAGTGGAAGACCAGGGTTCGGGAATCCTTGGCCTCGATGCTCTTCACCGAATCCCAAATGTATGACGCACCCTGCTTTAGCTTGATAGTGCGGTCAATCGCCTCCTTGGCGGCTTCGGCCGTCAACACGCGTCCGGTATGAAACTTGACGCCCGACCTCAGTGTGAACGTCCACTCTGTCCCGTTCTTGGCCGAAGTGTAGGACTCAGCAAGAAGTGGCTCGACCTTCTGAGTACGACAGTCATATCGCGTCAAACCCTCATAGACGTTCGTCATGACCGATATCTCGTTGGAGTACTCGATTGACGGGTCCCACCCCGTGGGGATAGGGCTCCATTGTTCCACGTCAACGAATGTCTGCTGCAGCACTGAGGACTGCGCAGTCGGAGTCTTGGCCACTCCTCCGCAGCCCCACACGAGAAGCAACGCCAACAGTGCCAACACACCAGCCGGGAATTTGTGGTCCGCCCTCAACATGAAGATCACCCTCTCTCGTCAACCAAGACCGCGGCCCCGGTAGCCGTGGATCTGTTTGTCGCTGGCCGCCTGCTCACGGATCGCGCCGAAGCACGGCGGGCGCCCGATCTGACGCGGAGGGCCAGGGCGCTCTGGCTCACACTCGAACCGCGATCACGCCCATCTCAATTCGTCACCCCCAGTCCTTCTTGACTGACGAATGCGTGCGGGTAGTCACACCGCGCTCGCTCTTCAGAGACGTATCCCTCGCGGATGTCCGCTATGACCTCGCCGGGGTCGCGCTCCGCGGGTGGACCATAGCCTCCACCGCCGCCTGTCAGCACCTCTGCCACAGTCCCCTGGGGCAGGCGCAGCGCGGTAGCCTTGCGATAGCTCGACGTGGACCCGTCCGGCCAGTGAACGACGAACGCGTTGCAACGTCCTTGGCAACCGCCGAAAAGACCCCACGGTGGCGTTCTTTGCCGCTCCACCACAGCTGTCACGTAACAGTCGCGCATCGCGCGGTATCTGATGTTGGTGCCAGGGCCACCTCGATACCGACCAGCGCCCGCTGAATCCACAGCCAGCTCGTAGGTTTCGACAAGTAGGGGCCACCGCGACTCAACAACCTCCACGGGCGTATTACGTATGCCCGAGCATGAGATGATTATCAGGGGGCCTCCACCGTCGCCCCCGGAAGTCGCACCGTGGCCCACCGGCTGGTCCATGCCGCCGATCCAGTAATTGTCGCTTGCGTCCTTGCCCCAGATGATCAATGCGCATAGATCCCCGCCGCTGCCTGCCGAAACGGCGTCCGGGATTACTTGAGCCAGGGCCTGACCGATGCCCTCGATCGCCTGGTCCGAGGCCCAACCATACAGGAAGATTGGCGCGGGAGGCTGCGGACAGAATAACGTGCCGAGGCGCGCTCGCACCTCAAGGGGACGAAAGTGCCCCTCGTTCGGCATCTCGTTGCCGCCGACAAGCCCCAGCAGAGCGCAGCGGGCCGAAGAGACCGTAGCGGGGAACGGACAGTTGATGGGTCCGGCGTCTTCCGGCGGCGCATCTGAGAAGTCGATGACAACGTCGCTGCCGGTAATCTCGACGGCCAATTGGAAAGGCACAAGGTCATCGGTCAGGCCGTTATCATCCAGAGCGCATTTGACGATGTAACGCCCGTTCGGTATGCGCTCAATGCACTTCCGAACCATGGTCTCACCGTGGTCGAACATCCGCTCCATGGAGAGCTCGAACGTCTCGGCGCCATGCCTTGTCCTCAGTTCGACCAACGCATCGGCTCCCATGCGAGCGGCGGCGATTTGCGCATTCAAGTCACCCTCGAGCGCATGCGGAGAGCGGGAATTGGCCAAGACCGTCCGGTACATGTCTTTCTGAAGCTCGCCCCCCTGAAAGAGCTTAACCCCCGGGAAGATAACACCCTCCTGGAAATTATCCGTGGTATCGGTGCAGTAGGGGTCTTTCGCGGCGATGTCCAGGTGATGAGCCTTGATCACGGCATAACCCACAAGCTTGCCGCCGTCGAAAGCTGGCACGACAACTACGGCGTCTTGCGGGTGTGAGCCATTGTCATATCCGTTCGTGCTCCAGAGGACGTCGCCACGATGAAGGGACCCGGGACCCCCGACGTTGCGCACGGCTGCTTCGAGGCAGTAGCCCAGCGTCCCAAGAAAAGATGGCAGCGCCCGCGCCTGCGCGAGCATTCTAATCTCGCTGTCATAAAGAGCGCAGGCGAAATCAATCATGTCGTAGATCACTGGGGAAAAGGCGGCTCGACGCAACGCAAGCGCCATCTGATCCGCTACGGCGTTGAGTCCCTGACGGATGACCTCCGTGGTGACGGGGTCCGCATCCGCCACGCCCGAGGCCTCGCGGCCGGCGACGCGGGAAATCACCAGATCACCCTTTGCCATCTACGCCACCCCCACATCGTTCAGGAACAGGATCCCGGAGGGATGCACGCTCAATTCAAATCCAGCGTCGACGTAGGTTGTAGCCGTCTCCTCCAGCACGATGACCGGGCCAGGAAGCGTCGTACCAGGGGATATCTCTGAACGGCTGAGTAGAGGGAAGGAGGCCCGCTCGCCACGCGTAAAGGAATGAGCATCAATGGCGCCCCCCGCGGCGACTGGCAGGTGCTCTGCAACTTGCCAGTCGCTCCGCAACCTCGGTAACGGCGTCCGCAAGGTGGCTCGCACGGAGACGATCTCCACTGGCTCAGTGAGAGTGTGTCCATACGTCCTCTCGTAGTCCTGCTCGAAGGCCTGATGCACCCACCCAGACTCGACTGTCACGCGCCCCCCCTGAAAAGGTACAGGCACCGTGAGGGTGTAGTCCTGTCCCGTGTAACGCAGGTCCAATGCTGCTTCAGGCACGTCTTCCAGCTGATCAGCTCCGGGCCGCTTGGCGTCCTGATGACGGTCATCGAAGAGCGCTCTCAGAAGTGCGGCGGCTGACGAAAGGCCCTCATCGTCCAACTTCCTGATGTGGGTCCGCGCCGCAGATCGCATTATGTCCTGGGCCAGAAGGCCCCATGCAGAGAAGTTTCCCGCGTGTTTCGGTACGACGACTTGACGAATCTGAAGCTCTCGCGCCAACAGGGTGCCGAACAGCGGTCCCGCCCCCCCGAAAGCAATGAGGCTTGCCCTGCGCGGGTCTTGCCCCTGCTCGACGGTCACCGAGCGAATTGCGCCAGCCATGCTGGCACTCGCGATCTTGAGAATTCCTTCGGCGACGCCCCCGACGTCCAGCCCAATCGCCCTGCCCAGCGGTTCGAGTGCCCTTCGCGCTTTCGTAAAGTCGAGTCTCAGGCCCCCCGCCAATTCGCCATGGCCGAGCAGCCCAAGGACCGCGGCCGCATCTGTGACTGTCGGCTCGGTGCCTCCACGACCATAGCAGGCGGGCCCAGGCACAGCGCCTGCACTCCGCGGCCCCACCCGAAGTAATGCGCCAGCGTCAACGAAGGCGACTGAGCCGCCTCCTGCGCCGATTGAACGCACATCCACCCACGGCGCCTGCAGGGGCATTCCTGCAATTCTGCCCTCGTGCTTGACCTGAGGGTGCCCGTCAACGATAAGGCAGCAGTCGAAGCTCGTCCCCCCGACATCCGCGCTGATGCCGCTAGGGATTCCCAAATCCGCGCAGACGTGTGCGGCTCCCACTGCACCCGCCGCGGGTCCCGACATGATCGTCTCAAATGAACTAGTCTTAGCCTCCTCGAAAGTCATGGCACCGCCCCCAGAGCGTGTAACGAGGCACGACCCATGGAAGCCGAAGCCTTCAAGGTCCTCTCGCAGGTGCTGCAGGTAACGTGTGGTTTGGGGCCTTACGTAGGCGTCAATTACTGTGGTTGACGTCCGCTCATACTCACGAAACTGCCCCGACACCCGGTGAGAGAGCGAGATGTCGCCGGTGAAGCCAGCCTCCCGCAGGATTCGCTCCGCGGCGAGTTCGTGCTCGGGGTTGGCAAACGAATTGAGAAACACGATGGCAATGCACTCCACGCCCTCGCTCACGAAGACCTCAAGCGCTCCGCGCACGTCAGCAGCAACCAGTGGCGTCTCGACCACTCCGTCGGCGCGGACGCGCTCCGTCACGGGCAGACGCAATCGCCGGGGGACGAGGGGCGGCGGGGTCGTCCATTTGGCGTCATACACCGCCTCGCGGTCTCCCCGCCGAATCTCCAGCACATCGCGGAAGCCTCGGGTGGTCAGCAGGCCGACAACCGCGCCTCGGCGCTCAAGCAGAGCGTTCAACCCGACTGTGGCAGCGTGCAAGAAGAAAGTCGAGGACTGAAGCAAGCTGCTTGGCACGTGCGCTCGTATGACACCAAGCACTGCTTCTTCGGGAGCCTCAAGAGTGGTCGGCAGCTTCGCCACCCCCACGCTTCCGGTCTGATCGTCCAAGAAGACGAGGTCAGTGAAGGTACCGCCAACGTCTACGCCGAGTCGACTTGACACCCGCGTCCTTCCCTCATGGTCGGCATGGAGACTTCCGTGGTGCCCGAGTCGGAGCACCAGGCGCGAACTTCTTTGTATGCTCTTCTCGGAAGCAACCGCAACTCGAGCAGCTGCTCTTCCATAATGCACAAATCCTCTCGGAACGCAACGGTCGGCTGCCGTCCGAGAGGCCGCCACGTTTCCTAGACTCGGCGATAGGTGTTGCGTTCCAAGTAGGCACACATGCGCGTCCGCGTTCCAGAGCACACGGGAAAGAGGTCCGTCTCCTGCGGCTGTCCCCGGCGAGCCTTATCCTAGAAAGTGCTCGTGCGGAGCGCACCGCCAGGTCGGTGTCGTTACGCACTGCCAAAAGCAACTGCAGGTGGAGGAAGGTGAGGGCCTTCGATGGGCGGTCCCAGTAGCGGCCGGCGGCGGCGCAAGACGACCGTCGAGGCCTGCCGCGTCCTCGATATCGGCGCGCTCTGCAACGGAGGTGCCCTGCGCCGCTTGCCGCGCGGCGAGATCGTCTGGAGGAGCGAGCACTCGGGGCGCACCCTGGCCGCACGCGGCCACCCTCGAGCACGTAGGCCGGGCCAGAGCACGAGCCATGGACGGTGTGCCCATCCCCGAAGCGCACGTCGCGCGCCGGCGAGCGGCCAGCGAGGGTGAAACCGGAGGGCGTGGCGGCAAGCGCCGCCTGCACCGCGCCCTCGTCGATGAACACGCGCCGGCCATCGACGCGCGCACCGTGCGCCCGCAGCAGATTCACGGCCTCGTCGTCGTGCATGGCCGCCCCGGTTCTCGCGAGCACGCGCACGGCCGCAGCGTGAACCGCCTCGATGTCGGCGGGGGCGAGCATCGGCTACGTCCTCGCCGATCGCAGCGGGCACTACGCGCCCCACCGCTGGGGAAAGCTCGTGATCGACCTCTACCATGAGTACGAGGCCGACCGCGTGGTCGCCGAGGGCAACAACGGCGGCGATATCGTCAAGGCCCTGCTATGCACCATCGACCGTGACGTGCCGATCCGCATGGTGCACGCCTGCCGGGGCAAGTTCGTGCGCGCCGAACCGATCAGCTCCCTCTATGAGCAGGGGCGCGTGCACCACGTCGGCAGCTTCCCCGCCCTCGAGGACCAGATGGCGAGCTTCACGCCCGATATCG
>Ga0209540_10002809_pt1 | contig 12170 bp, 11 predicted proteins | sample BarGraIncu01121A_FD_184501 | JGI IMG/M metagenome (GOLD analysis project Ga0209540, IMG submission 184501) | Arctic peat soil microbial communities from Barrow, Alaska - Barrow Graham LP Incubations 011-21A (SPAdes) (version 2) | ecosystem: Environmental > Terrestrial > Soil > Wetlands > Peat... | reverse complement strand
ATGAGGCGACGTACGTAACGCATGTCGCACCTCCTTGGGCTGGGGTCCGGCGTGGCAGGCGCCGGGTAGGGCTGCTGACAACTCCATTCGACGCGCAGGCGATCGGAGGGCTCTTGGCAGCGGCTCGGAAGTGACTTGGAAGGATGAGCAGAATCACAGTTGCCCGCTGTCTGCGGACGCCTTTGCGCTCTTGCGTGCCGGCAATGTGGGTCCTGCGGTCATGTGAAGCACCCCAACCACTCCCCCATTCGCGGTACCATGTAGTCAGTAGGCATCCGCCGAACCCGGAACATTGAACCTGACTGCGGCGTTGTGCCCAGTGAATCCCCGCGCAAAACCAGCGCGGGCAGCACGTTGGGAGTACCACATGGCCGAACGATCACTTCGTGGCACGAATCTGAGTGCGCTGAGCATGGAGACCGACACGAACGTCGTGCTCAGCGAACGCCAGATCGTCCGCTACATATGCCCTGAGAAGCACATCAGCGAACTCCCCTTCTCTGTCGAGGCAGATGTCCCGTCGGTATGGGAGTGCCGTTGCGGCGTGGAGGCCCGGCTGGTGGACGGACCCGACCCGGAATACAAGAACGTGAAGGCTGTTCGCACCCACTGGGACATGCTGCTCGAACGTCGGTCCATTCCGGAGCTCGAAGAACTACTCAAGGAACGACTGGCGCTGCTGCGGGCATCGCGCGGAGAGAAGCCGCGCCGCAAGCGCAGCGCCTGACGCTCCTGGCTCAAGGACGCTTCGACCAACAAGCCCCGTGCCGCCTTCCCCCCGATGGCCGCGGGGCTTGTTGCTGTCCTCATGCCTCATGCCGTATGCCGTATGCCGCAGGACGCGGCTCAGATGACCTCGCCGCGAACGAGGCCCGACCCGCCCACCAGGCGCCGTTCGACCACGCGCTGCAACCACCGCCGGGTGATCGGTCTGGTAAACGGCAGAATGAAGAAGAAGCCGACGACGTCGGTCAGGAAGCCCGGAGTCAGCAGCAGGGTGCCGCCGATCAGGACGAGCGCCGCGTCGGCCAGCTCCCGCCCGGGCATCTGGCCGGTGTTCAGGGCCACCCGCAGAGACCGCCAGGCGCGGCCACCCTCGCGCTTGACCAGATAGGCACCGAGGGCCGACTCCACCAACAACAGCGCAATGGTCTGCCAGCCCCCGATCACGTTGCCCACTGCGACGATCAGGGCGATCTCGGCCACCGGTACGACGAGCAGTGCCAGAAAGACATACCACCCCCATCGCGGGCGTCGACGACCAGAACGGGTCAACCGCCGAGTCGGTGCCACCGTGGCTCCCTTCGGAAGAGTGACCAAACCTGACCGAGCCGATACCGTGCGCCCCACGTCGTGATGCTGCGCAACGACTCGTTGACGATGTCCTGGCTCATCTTGGAGTCGCCGATCGTGCGTTCGACAAAGGTGATCGGCACCTCGACCACGCTCAGGCCGGCGCGTATCGCCCGCCACGCGAGATCGACCTGGAAGCAGTATCCCTGGGAAGCAACCTCCTGCAGGTCCAGGGTGCGCAGCGCCGACGCGCGGTAGGCCCGGAATCCCCCGGTGGCGTCACCAATCGGCATTCCGAGGAGCACCCGCACATAGACATTGCCACCGACGCTGAGGGCCTTGCGATGGATCGGCCAGTTGACCACGGAGCCGCCCGGTACCCAGCGCGAGCCGAGCACCACATCGGCGTCAGCCAGTGCCATCAGAAGGGACGGCAGCTGCTCGGGCTGGTGGGATCCGTCGGCGTCCATCTCGACCAGGACGTCGTAGCCCCGTTCTAGGGCCCACTCGAATCCGGCGAGGTAGGCAGCGCCGAGTCCCTCCTTGCTCTTTCGGTGCAGGACGCGAACCTGACCGTCAGCGGCCGCCAGCCCATCGGCAATAACCCCGGTGCCGTCCGGGGAGTTGTCGTCGAGAATGAGGACGTCCGCCTCGGGCACTGCTGCGCGCAACCGCGACACGATCAGCGAGATGTTCTCACGTTCGTTGTAGGTCGGGATCAGCACCACGATCTTGTCGATCGGGGGCCGAGCCTGCGGTTGTGTCATTGGTTTCCTTTGTGAAGGTCGAGCCCTTTGTGAAGGTCGAGCCACCGACCCTATCGGCGGCGGCGCTGGCGCCTCAAGACCAGCAAAGTCAACATCGTCGCAAGACCCGCGCCAGCGAGGTTCTCGGGCCAAGGGCCAACCCGGTCCGCGACGGTGCGCTCGGTGCGCAGCGGAAGATCGGCGGCAAGCACTGTCGGTGTGAACAACGTTGTGCGCTGGTGAGCGGTTCCATCGGGTGTGATCATGGCGCTGACCCCGACCGTGGACACATGCACAATCGAACGGCCATGCTCGATGGCACGGATCCGGGAGATGGCGAGCTGCTGGACAGACTCATCCGTGAACCCGAACGTGGCGTTGTTGGTCTGGACGAGCAGAACGTTGGCGCCGTGATCGACGGTGCCCCGGATCAACCCGTCGTAGGCCACCTCGAAGCAGATGATGGGGCCGGCGGCAATCGTCCCCCCGCCGCGGGCCGGCACCCGGAACACACCGACGCTCTTGCCTGCTGTGAAGTCCGAGTAGACCAGATCGACCTTGTCGCTGAAGTGGCGGAAGAACGAGCGGTACGGGATGTACTCGGCGAACGGGACCGGATGTCGCTTGACATAACGCGCGCTCAATCCCCGGCCGGGGAGGTACAGGAGGCTGGCGTTGGACACCATGGGCCGTGGCTCCTCCAGAACGGCGCCCAGGACGAGCGGTGCGCTGATAGCGTCCACGGCCCCGTTAATGACGTTGGCTGCGTCGGGGTTGCGCAGTGGGTCGATGTCCGAAGCATTCTCCGGCCACACGACGAGGTCGGGTTTGGACCGGGTCCCGGCTTTCACCGCTTCAGCCGCCTGCAGGGTCGCCCTTGCGTGGTTGTCCAGGACAGCCCGACGCTCGGCGTTGAAATCCAGACCGGGTCGAGGCACATTGCCCTGGACCGCAAGGAACCGTCCGGTCGGCCCATCGGTCGGTCTGGGGATGAGTAGAGGCAGCAGCAGGACGGCGATCGCGCAGGCAATCACGCTGGCCGGACCCAGCGTCGCAACAAGGACGCCAGACGGCCTGCCACCACCACGCACACCGGGTTGGCCGGCTGATCGGCGGCTAATGATCAGCCGAGCAACGCCTGCGGCAAGAAGTCCACCCGCCAACGCCACCCCGAACGTCACGGCCGGGGCGCCACCGAGGGCGGCCAGGGAGGCCAGTGGCGAGTCGGCCTGGCTGAAGGCCAGGCGTCCCCAAGGAAACCCGCCGAACGGAGTGTTGTCCCGCAGGGCTTCCTGGGCCACCCAGGCCAAGGCCACGACCATGGGCCGTACCCTGCCGACCCTGGCGATCGACGGTCCGCCCTGGAGCAGTGCGCATGCCAGACCGAGCAGCGCGATATAGAGGGACTCGAGCACAGCGAGGGCGATCCACGGGAGCGCGCCGACGTAGACACCAGACCAAGACAACAGCGGCAGGAAACACGCAAGCCCGCTGACCAGTCCGAGCAGAGCGCCCTGCCATGCAGGCGCTCGGCGTGTGGCCAGTGCCAGGAGCGCGACACCGATCGGCGCCATGATCCAGAGGTCGTGCGAGGGGAACGCCAGCCACAGAGCCAGACCAGAAGCAATGGCAAGTGGGTAGCGATGCACCGGTTCAGGCTAGATCACGACCGAACGGCCGTGCACCGCCGCACCGTTGTGCACTCAGTCCGTGTTCCAGTGATGCGTGCATCAGTGGTGGGTTGGACCGGATGCGGCAGGGCCCGTTGCCGTTGGGACCGGCTTCGGAGCGACTGGATGCCGATCCGCCGTCGTTGTCTACTGAGCACGCGGCCCTGCCGCCAACCGCCTCCGATGCCATGCGAGGTGCCACCTGACAAGGAATCCCGTCGATCTGGTTTGTCATGACAGTTACACACCCCAACTGCCACGGGTCCCGAAGATCCCCATGCCCTGTGACCTTCGCTTCTTCCTGTTCTAGCGGCGGCCAACGGTCTCGAACATACCGCTTCCACCCCTACTGTCAACCCCGTGTTCACCTGCAGCGATGCACAAAACCGCAGGTCAGAGCCGCGCCGAATTCTCCTGCAAATACAGAGTTCTTACCCGGTTTCGGCGTGTCGTCGACAACACGCCGAAACCGATCAGGTAATGGCTGGCACGACGACGACGCCACGAGCGGTGGTCGCGATGACCGGCTCGTCCAACAGGTCTGCCGCGGACTCGCCGCCAACCGGACTGCTCCGCGTCATGACCCGAAGCTCGAAGGTCATCTCACGACTGCGCGAACCAACCCGGACCAGGGTGGCTTCGATCTCGATACAGGCGCCCGCCCGGACCGGCGCCTGAAACTGCACGTCGCTGTAGGAGGCGAACAGGCCCTCATCGCCATCGGTGCGGATGCACATCTCGGTCGCGACGTCACCGAACGCCGCCAGCGAGTAGGCGCCGTCCACGAGGTTGCCAGCGTAGTGGGCGTGGCTGTACGGGACGTAGCGGCGGTGAGTCACCGTCATACCGACTGTGGCTGGTCCGTGCGTGCTCATCAAGACTGCTCCTTCGTGTTGGTCATTGCTTCGGTTCCTGTCTGGGTCCCTGCCTGGGTCATTGCGTGGACGAGATAGGACGCGACCTCGCCGGGCGTCGTGCCCTTGCCGAAGATCCGGTCGACGCCGAGCGCGTCTTCCGAACCTTGCTCGAACCGGGGGCCGCCGACGATCAGCAGTGGCACCTTCCCCGCGGGGTAGGCCTCGCGGAACGCCGCCGACATCGTCATGGTGTTGTGGATGTGGCGGTCCTTCTGGGTGACAACCTGGCTGACCAGGACCGCGTCGGCCTTCTCGGCGCGGGCACGGGCCACCAGCTCGGGCACCTGCACCTGCGCGCCACAGTTCACGACCCTGATCTCGCTGTAGTACTCCAGGCCCTTCTCCCCCGCGAACCCCTTGATGTTCAGGATCGCGTCGATGCCCACCGTGTGGGCGTCGTTGCCGATGCACGCCCCGACCACGACGAGCTTGCGGCGCAGTCGCTTCTTGATCGCGGCGTTGACGTCCTTGGCACTCAGCATCGCGAACTCGCGCTCGATGACCACGACCTCACGCAGGTCCACGAGGTGACTGACGGAGCCGTAGACGATGAAGAAGGTGAAGTCCGAGCCCATCGCCTTGGCATGGACGAGCAGGGCCGGCGCCAGACCCATCTTGGCGGCCAGCTGGAGCGCAGCGCCCTCGGCCCGCTTGTCATGCGGGATGGGGAGGGTGAAGGAGACCTGGACCATGCCGTCACCGGTGGTGTCACCGTACGGCCGGATGATGTCGGGCAGGATCTTCGAGCCTGTATCGCGGGTGTTCACTTTCCAGTACCTGCTTCCAACAATGTGCTGGCCGGGTTGTCGTAGCCGGGTGCGCACTTGACGACGCCGTCCAGGCCCTTGCCGGCATCGGCCGGACGCTTCATCAGTCCGAAGGTGCCGTCGCTGATCGCCTGCAGGAGCGGGACCGACCCAGGTTCGCCCTTGTCATTGACGATCTTCTCCAACAGGTCGACGGCCTCGGAGAGCACCTGGCGGGCACGGCTCTGGATGAACCCGTCGCGCGGGGGGTGGAAGTCCTCGGCCAGTCCCCCGGCCGCGTTCAGGACGTAGCGGACGTTCTGCAGGGCCAGGTCACGGTCGGACAAGAACGGGGTGACCACGGCCTCGGTCATCATGCCGACGAGCAGGATGTCCTGACTGGTCATGGCCCCCGCGAGGTTGAAGAAGCCGTCCAGAAGATAGCCGCGGAACACATCCCCGGTCATGTGCTTGGTCGGCGGCATCCACTTCAGCGGCGCCTTCGGGAACAGCTGTCGCGCGAGCAGAGCCTGCGCCAGCTCCATCCGGAACGAGTCGGGGATCTCGGGACTGATCTCGAAAGCGTGCCCCAGTCCCAGCTGCCAGTCCTGCAGCCCCGCCTCCTTGGCGAAGTACTCGTTCATCAGCTGGCTGACGGTGACCGTGTGTGCCGCATCGACCGCATCGGCCGTGGTCAGGTAGTTGTCCTCGCCTGTGTTGATGATGATGCCGGCGCGGGCGTGGATCTGCCGCGAGAACCTTTGGTCCACAAACGTTCTGATCGGGTTGATGTCACGGAAGAGAATGCCGTACATCGAGTCGTTGAGCATCATGTCGAGCCGCTCGAGCCCGGCCAGGGCCGCGATCTCGGGCATGCAGAGGCCGGACGCGTAGTTGACCAGACGGATATAGCGCCCCAGCTCCTTGGACACGTCGTCCAGGGCGGCCCGCATCAGACGGAAGTTCTCCTGGGTGGCATACGTGCCGGCATACCCCTCACGGGTCGCCCCCTCAGGCACGAAGTCGAGCAGCGACTGCCCGGTCGACCGGATGACGGCGATGATGTCCGCACCCTCTCGTGCCGCGGTCTGCGCCTGCGGGATGTCTTCGTAGATATCACCGGTCGCCACGATCAGATAGATCCACGGCCGCTGCTTCGGGTCGCCGTGTCGCTTGATGAGGCGGTCCCGGGTGGCGCGGTTCTTGTCGATGCGGGCAATGCCGGGCTTGACCGAGCGCAACGCGAGGCTCTGCGCGGCATGGGCCTCGCGACCCTGTGGAAGGTGAAACGACACTGAACCGGCGGCGGACTTCTGGGCCAGCGTCAACAAGTCAGCCGCTTCGCCGCGACGCAACGCGTCGAACACCGGCGTGGTCACGCCCAGCTCAAGCCCCACCTCGCCGCGGACGGCATCGACCAGGTGGTTGACCCAGGGCACGCCTTCGTGATCTGCACCCGACAGGCCAGCCAGCCGCAGCACAGCCCGCTCGACGGAGACTGTGGTGTGCGTCTTGGCGATCTTGACCACGGGTGAGCCGGCCTTGCGGGCCAGGGAACGCGCGGTGCGGATGACAGCCGGGTCGAGCTCCAGCTTGGCCTTGGTGCTCATGACACCCCTTCCAGTTCGAAAACGGTGCGACCGCGTATGACGGTGCGCAAGTTGGTGGGCAGTGTGGCCCCCGGCGACAGATCCGGCAGGCGTGCCAGCGTCAGTCCACGGGACGGCGCGTGGCTGCCGACGGACCAGAGCGCAAAGCTCGCCGGCTGGCCAAGGCCAAGATAGCCGCAGTCGTCGATGCCGGCAGCGCGCCACCCTCCGCGGGTGTGCGCCAGGAACGCCGACTCCGCCGAGATCCGCTGGGCCGTGTCGTAGTGGTTGACGCAGCCGCGAATCGCCTCCCAGGGCGCGAACGGCGTCACGGGGGTGTCCGAGCCCAGGGCCAGGGTCATACCGGCGGCGTTCATCGCGGCAAACGGGTTCATACCGCCAGCGCGCTCATGGCCCAGGCGGGCGGAATACATGCCGTCGGGCCCGCCCCAGAGGGCTTGGAACGCCGGCTGGACCGAGGCGGTGACGCCGAGCTCAACCAAGGCCTTGATGCCGTCGACGTCCACCATCTCGAGGTGCTCCAGGCGGTGACGTGCCGCAGTGACCCTGGCCACGCCGACCTGGTGTGCAGCTGCCTGGAAGCCGGCGATCGCAGTATCGACGCCGGCGTCTCCGATGACGTGAAACCCGGCCTGTATGCCAGCCAGCGAGCAGGCGACGACATGGTCACGGACCTGCTCGACGGACAGGTACGGATGCCCGCATCGGGCGGTGTGGCCACCGTCCAGACTGTCCTGACCATCCGCATACGGCTCTCGAAGGGATGCGGTTCGCGAGCCGATCGAGCCGTCGACGTTGAGGTCGCCGGCGAGCCCCCGGGCGCCCATCCGACTGGCCAGCGCTCTGGCTGACTCCTCGTCACCAACGAGCTCAGCCCAGTACCCGATGACCTGCGGGCCGTGGCCACGCAGCCCGGCCGCGAGCACATCCGCGAAATCGGCTTCCGAGCTGAGCGTGGGCCCGCCATTCTCGTGCACCAGGCCGATACCGGCCGCGGCGGCGGCCTTCAGCGCTGCATCGATGTCGGAACGACGATCGGCTGCGCTGATCCCGGAGTAGAACGCGTCCCGAGCCGCGTGGTGCGCCTCAAGGGTCACCAGCCCACTGTCGTTCCAGCCCGGGTGGTTCCGGGCGCCGGATGCGGCCGCCAGGGCCGAAGAGATCACAGCCGAGTGACCGTCCACCCGCGGGGAGTAGGCCACCCCGCCATACGTCGCGCGGTCGAGCTCCTTGCTTGTCAGCGGACGCTTCTCGGGCCAGCCCTGCTCATCCCAGTTCGGGGCGTAGACCAGACGGCCCCCCCGTTCACGGGCAGCGCTTTCGATCCTGTCCAGCACCTGACGCACAGACAAGGCATCGGTGAGGTCAACACTGCGCAGTCCCAGACCAGTCGCCGACATATGGACGTGGGCATCGACGAAGGTAGGGGTGACCAGCGCTCCTTCGAGGTCGACCACCGCGTCGACCCCGTCGGCGTGTCCGGCTGCAGCCTCATCGGAGCCGATCCACGCGACGTGGTCGTCGGCAACGACAAAGGCCGTCGCGAAGGGGTCAGCCGCGCCGTAGACGAAGCCGCCGCGATACAGCGTGGACGTACCTGACTGTGTTGACTCGTCCAGCGGCGATTCGGTTGTCACGAGGCCTCAGTCTGCTTCGTCTCCAGTCGGCTCTCGAACAGCCCCCGCACCGCCGCGTTGCCACGCAACAGCTTCAATGCATAGTCCGCGTGACCGGGGACGTACCCGTTGCCGACCAGCATCCGCACATCTGCAGCCAAGCCCTCGGCCCCCAATGCGGCCGCCGCGAAGTTCGTCGCCATCGAGAAGAAGATGACCGTGCCGCCCTGTGCCGTCGACAGGATCGCCGGCTGCTCGCACCCAGGGACGTCGACACAGACGACCGTGATGTCCGCCGGACCGCCGGCCGCCTGCACTGCGCCGGACAGCCCAAGCGGCGAACGTGCGTCTGCGATGACCACATGATCGGCCAGCCCAATGCCCTCAAGCATGCGCGCCTCCCTGCGGTTGGGCACGACCGCGACACGCCGTCCGGCCCCTGCGTCGCGGGCCGCCGCCAGGGACATCGACCCCGACTTGCCGGCGCCTCCGAGGACCAGTACGGAAGGCGCCGAACCCTTCGCGACGTACTCGCGGACCAGCCGGGACACGAGGGCGGGTGCACCGCAGACATCCATCACCATCAGTGCAAGCTCGGGGTCGAGGTCGGTCGGCAACACGGCCGCGATGGACCTACCGAAAAGAATCGCGTGGCCGGCAGCGGGCACCCGCTCCCCCATTCCGTCCCATCGGGCCAGACCGTCGGTGATCTGCAACGGCGTCAGAGACAGGGACACCAACGTGGCGACGTGGTCGCCGACGGAAAGCCCGAGTGTGCTCTGCTCCCCCACCTCGGCGACCGTCCCGATCAGCATGCCACCCGAGCCGGTGACCGGGTTCTGCATCTTGCCGCGGGTTGCCACGATGTCCAGGACCGACGCGCGAATCGCGGCTCCGTCGATCTGGTCGTCTGCGGTTCGGTGAATCCCGGCGAGCTGGCGATACGAGGCCGCGTCGAGGTTCAGGGTCTCAATGTCAATGCGCACCTCGTCCGGCCAGATCTGCGGCGAGGCGTCCAGTCGTTGGGCGGCCTGGGGCAACGTGATCTGGTCCCCCGACGGCTCGAGAACCCGATGCAGGCCCACGGGTGAGCTCTCGGTTCGTTCGATCGGCACGCGCCCTGACTCCTCCGACAGTCGAACCACTGTTTCCTCCTTCAGTTGGACCTGCATGAACAGATCTTGCGGTTTGGATGTGCAAACAACGCAGGTTCTCCCGTATCATGCCAGTTATGCACTCAAAGATCGAACAGCCCTACGCCTACCAGCGCCACGAGCTGGTCGAGCCAGACTGGACCCGCTTGCCCGGATGGCGCCACATCACGGCAACCGAGTGGGCCAGTGCCCAGTGGCAGCGGGCCCACTGCGTCAAGAACATCAAGGGGCTGCGGGCGCTCATGGGCGATCTGCTCACCGACGCGTTCTACGCAGACCTCGAGCGGGACCAGGCCGAGCGGGCCACGATGTCGATGCTCGTGACACCGCAGATGATGAACACGATGGTCCCCTGCGTGGACAGCGTGAGCGGCTCGGATTTCGTGCCTCTCGCCGGTGAGGAGTTCACCCGCGCCTTCTACGCCGATCCCGTCCGCCGCTACATGCTCCCGGTCTTCAGCGACCGACGCGTCGACTGGCCGAGCCACCCCTACTCCGCCCGCGACTCGTTGCACGAGCAGGACATGTGGGCCGTCGAGGGCCTGACCCACCGCTATCCCACCAAGGTGCTGGCAGAGCTGCTGTCGACCTGCCCTCAGTACTGCGGGCACTGCACCCGGATGGACCTCGTCGGCAACTCGACGCCGGTCATCGGCAAGCTCAGGTTCGACAGCAAGCCGGTCGACCGCTACGACGCGATGATGACCTACCTGCGCGCGAACCCACAGGTGCGCGACGTGGTCGTGTCCGGTGGCGACGTGGCCAACATGCCGTGGAAGAACCTCGAGTTCTTCCTGGACCGGCTGCTCGAGATCGACAACATCCGCGACATCCGTCTGGCCACCAAGGCACTCATGGGCCTGCCACAGCACTGGCTTGCCGACGAGGTCGTCGAGGGTGTCGGCCGGGTTGCGGCCAAGGCCCGCTCGCGCGGCGTCGCCCTGGCCATCCACACCCACGTCAACAGCGCCCAGTCGGTGACGCCCGCGGTGGCCGCTGCAGCCAGGGCCATGCTGGACGCGGGCGTCCGCGACGTCCGCAACCAGGGTGTCCTGATGCGCGGAGTCAATGACTCGGCCGAACAGCTGCTCGACCTGTGCTTCGCTCTGCAGGATGGGGCCTCGATCACGCCGTACTACTTCTACATGTGCGACATGATCCCGTTCGCCGAGCACTGGCGGCTCTCGCTGGCCGAGGCGCAGCGGCTGCAGCACGACCTCATGGGCTACCTGCCGGGCTTCGCCACCCCGCGAATCGTCTGCGACGTGCCATTCGTGGGCAAGCGCTGGGTCCACCAGGTCGACTCCTACGACACCCAACGCGGAATGTCGTTCTGGCGCAAGAACTACCGAACCTCGATCGAGAGCGCCGACGCCGAAGCGTTGTCGCGTGAGTTCGTCTACTACGACCCCATCTACACCCTGTCCGAAGCCGGTCAGGACTGGTGGCGCGAGCACGGTGGGCTCGAGATCGCTCACGAGGCCGCCGTGGCCAAGGCCGCCGCGAGCCGGGAGGCCTCGATAGCCCAGCTCGTCTGATCAACGCACGCTTGCTCAGTTCAGACCGCTCCGGCGCCCGATTCTGTGGCCAGGAAGCGATCTGAACTGAGCAAACCAGCCTGAAATGAGCAGGGGGTCAGCGGTCGTTGCGCGGGGGTTCACCGGGGACGCGACTGCCGTCATCGTCTCTCCCGTCGTTCTTGGCGAAGAGCAGGTCCGAGATCTGAAGCTGCACCTGCTCCACGTTGGGGATGTCAGGCAGGACCACACCGGCCTTCTCTGTGGCGTCGGAGATGATCAGGGTGCCGCAACCCAGGAGCCGGTCAATCAGGCCCTTCTCGTAGGCAACGTCGTTGATGCGAAACAGTGGGATGTCACGGCCGGTCCGGGTGAGAATGCCATGGCGGGTGATCAACCGCCGGTTCGTGACGGTGTAAGTCGAGGTCAGCCAGCGCAGGAACGGGATCAACGACAGGAGAACAACCAACGGCGCGGCCACCACGGCGGCGCCGGAAGCCACCAGGTTGTTGTTGGGCGTCAGCATCAGGGCCGTGATGACGCCGGCCACGACCAGCACGAACAAGAACACGGGCCCGATCAGCGCCTTGCCGTGTGAACGAACGCTCAGCACGACGTGCTCGCCGTCGGACAGCAGCTTCTTCGAAATACCCATGCCCGCATCGTGCCAGACTCGTTGGTCATTACGAAGGTGGCGTGACGTCATGCCAAACCTGGCTCTTCACCTACACGTCGCCGCGACGGGGCAGCTGCGTTCGGAACGCTCCGGCTGGAGCGCGCCATCAGGCTATTGGCCTGACGGCGTGGGTCAACGGGTGCGGACGCTCCTCCCAGGGAGTCGAGAGCACCACGGTCGTGCGGGTCGAGACGCTCGCCGAGGATCGCACCCGGGCGAGCAGGT
>Ga0209540_10002807_pt1 | contig 12175 bp, 9 predicted proteins | sample BarGraIncu01121A_FD_184501 | JGI IMG/M metagenome (GOLD analysis project Ga0209540, IMG submission 184501) | Arctic peat soil microbial communities from Barrow, Alaska - Barrow Graham LP Incubations 011-21A (SPAdes) (version 2) | ecosystem: Environmental > Terrestrial > Soil > Wetlands > Peat... | reverse complement strand
ATTCTGGAGGAGGGGCTGAAGAGGATATGCGGCCTTCTGAACAAATAAAATAAAGAAATGGAACCAAAAGAGGCTGCACGCAAATTTATTTTGCTGCAGCCCAGTTTGTTTTAAATATAAATATGTTGTGCAAAACCTCACAGATAGTATAATAATACTAAGAATGAAGTTGGGAAAATTGTAATGATTTGTTGAAAGGAAGTGAAATATGCCTATTGGTGTTAAAACTATATATATAGATTCCTCATTCAAAAGTGTCTATGACTATTGCAGGAATCCTAAAAACTTGGGTAATACTCCACTGGGAATACCCGATAAAGGAGAGGTCGTTGGAAATGGTGATGTGGGGACTAGTGTAAGCTTCCCCTTCAGTATAAACGGAAAGAATTCCACATGCCTGTTAGAAATTGTCGAAACAAATATTGACGACATAGGGTTCAAGACAAAATACAAACTGGTTTCCGAACTTGGGGGAGAAGAAATCGGAGCCACTCAGACAGAAATAGGAATGCCCAAGGGCAGAGGCTGCGAATACACAATCGTTTATGAATACACCATACCGGACAGCTTGCTCGGAAATCCGGACGAAAAACAAAGCTTTGAAAAAAAGTTGAAAAACGATTACTTCCAATCTTTGAATAAATTAAAGAGATCTTGTGAAGCCTTGAAATGAAAAAGTATATGTGAAGGAGGGCCTAAAATGGATGATCATGATAAAAATCAGATGAACCACAGCGGCATGGATAACAGCGGCATGGATCACAGCAAGATGGGCCAGGCCAAGAAACAGGGTGAACATGACCACCATGAAATGATGGTGGCTGATTTCAGGAAAAGATTCTTCATATCATTGATTATAACAGTGCCGATACTCATGCTGTCGCCAATGATCCAGATGTTAGCAGGCCTGGAACTCAGGTTTGCAGGAGATTCATACCTGCTGTTTGCGCTGTCAACGGCGCTCTTCTTTTACGGGGGGATACCCTTCATCAAAGGGGCGGGCGATGAGCTGAAGAAAAAGTCGCCGGGCATGATGACACTGATTGCCCTGGCAATAACCGTGGCCTACGTATACAGCTCGCTTACGGTATTCGTCCTTAAAGGCAGCGATTTTTTCTGGGAGCTGGCGACACTTATCGACATAATGCTTCTGGGCCACTGGATAGAGATGAGGTCGGTGATGGGAGCCTCGATGGCTCTTGAAGAGCTGGTCAAGCTGATGCCGGAGTCTGCCCATTTCATCATGGAGGATGGCGACGTGGTAGAAATGCCCGTGGAAGAGCTGGAAGCGGGCGACAACATCCTGGTGAAGCCCGGTGAGAAGATCCCTATAGACGGACTTGTTTTTGACGGAGGGTCATCTGTCAACGAGTCCATGATAACCGGGGAATCCGTTCCTGTTGACAAGAAAGCCGGAGATGCCGTAATTGGGGGTTCCATCAACGGGGAAGGCGCAATTAAATTCAAGGTAGACAAAACCGGTGAGGATACATTCCTTTCCCAGGTAATCAAGCTGGTCAGGGAAGCGCAGGAATCCAGGTCTGACACCCAGCGCTTTGCGGATACCGCTGCTAAGTGGCTGTTCTACATAGCTCTAGTTTCAGGCATAGCCACATTTGCTGCATGGTTTGCATTGGGCAGAGACATAAATTTTGCCATAGAAAGAGCTGTGACTGTTATCGTCATATGCTGCCCCCATGCACTGGGGCTGGCAACACCTCTGGTAACAGCAGTATCCACAAGCATCGGCGCCAAAAAGGGGCTGCTTGTCAGAAACCGTGCGAATTTTGAAAATGCAAGGAAGCTCGACGCAGTGATATTCGACAAGACAGGAACACTTACAGAAGGGAAGTTCGGTATAACTGACATCCGGGAGATAGGGGTGGCCAGGGAAGAACTTCTGGGGATAGCATACTCAGTCGAAGCCCAATCAGAGCATCCGATTGCAAAGGGCATAGTCGAGGAGGGCAGGAAGCTGGGACTTACGCTCAGAGAGGTCACCGGCTATAAGAATATAACAGGCGAAGGCCTCAGGGCATCGATAGACGGGAAGCAGATAATGATAGTGAGCCCGGGCTATGTCAAAGCCCAAAAAATTGAATTTGACGAAGCCGATTACGAAGCTCTTGCCGGTGAAGGGAAGACGGTAATATTTGTTCTGCAGGACAACAAGCTCCTGGGCTATATAGCTTTAGACGATATCGTAAAAGACACTGCGGTTGAGGCCGTCAGGGCATTGAAGGATATGGGCATAGAATCCTACATGCTGACCGGGGACAACCAGAAGGTTGCGGACTATGTGGGCCGCAAGCTTAACATAGACAAGATATTTGCGGAGGTGCTCCCGAACGAGAAGGCTATGAAGGTCGTTGAGATACAGAGCAGCGGCAGGAACGTGGCAATGACGGGCGACGGGGTCAATGACGCTCCGGCCCTTGCTAAGGCCGATCTCGGAATAGCAATAGGAGCCGGCACTGATGTGGCGATCGAGACCGCGGACATAATACTGGTCAGGAGCAACCCTCTGGATGTTGTCAGCATCATAAAGCTTTCTAAAGCGACTTACAGGAAGATGAGACAGAATCTCCTCTGGGCAACAGGCTACAATATCGTAGCCTTGCCGTTAGCTGCAGGAGTGCTTTACAACCAGGGCATTGTGATAAGCCCTGCTGCAGGGGCTGTCCTCATGTCCCTCAGCACCATAATCGTAGCTATGAATGCAAGGCTCCTTAAAATTGAATGAAAAAATAAAGATGGCGGATAATCTTATAGACTATCCGCCATCAGCAGCTATTTCCTTCTTAAAAAATAGATCAGGCAGGCCACAATAACTATGAAAAGAAGCGGGCCTCCGAATATGAACTTGAAAACCAGCCCTATTATAGAGAAGATAAGCCCTATCACAGCTGCAATAAGAAAGAAAGGCAGGGCTACCGCAAATAGCACCATTGAACCGAAGACTGTCACTGCGACAATAATGAACAGAAAAAGAAGTAGAAATTCTCCCATAATATTAGCTCCTTCCGCATCAGCTTGGATACATTAAAAATAAACTTGTAATAAAGTAAATGATACCACATAAGCGGCGGAATACAAATGCCGAATATCACCGTTTAGTTTAATTATACTCGATTATGTAAAAATATCTAGAGATTCCGAGCTGTATATAATTATTTCATTATTTATATAGCTTTCGCAAACAATATAATAAGAGTAAAATAAGTTTAGACAGAAAATTCCGAAAAACCTCACGGTTAATTTCAAACTACAAAACTAAATGCTTGGATTGCAAGGAGAGGGGAGTTATATTGGGGAATAAAGAGAATGTTAAGGTTGGAATTGGTTTTGCGACTGGGAGGAAGAACTTTCAACAAGTACTAAAAACAAATATTCAAAGCTGGAAAGAATCCGGCCTTTTAGATAATGAAATGTTTAGCTTAAATCTTTTTATTGCATATGATCTTACTTATCAGGATACAAAGATATCTGATTATAAGAATATTGATCCGAGCCTGATGGAACAGATTGACACCTGCAAATTCATAGGAAAAACTTCCATAGAAGAGGATATCGACCAATTAGTTAGAGAGAGAGTTATAAGCCGCAAGGAAGCTCAAATGATTTTTGCAAAGGGCTATGCCGGCCAGCGTAACATAGTACTTTTTGAAGCTATAAAGAATAAGATGGATTATCTGAGTTTTTTCGATGACGACGAATACCCGATGGCAGTGACTCATAATAAAAAGCATGCAATTTGGACAGGACAAGGGGTTCTGGCAACACATTTGAAATATATAGATAAAGCAGATATCACCCATGGCGGCCACTGCGGATATATATCTCCTATTCCTTATCTGGAATTTAATGACGTAATGGCTGAAGAAGAGTTCCATGTTTTTGTTGAGGCTATAAGCAACGAACTCGTAAGGTGGGACAGGCTTAAAGTAATAATGGGAAACGGCGGGGTGACATATGCCGATTCGAATACGCTGAACAGTGATCATGCATCGGAGGTGCGGGTTAATCATCATGCCAAGTTTGTTTCAGGCGCAAATCTGGGTATTAATCTCACCGATACCCAAAAGGTTTTTCCTTTTTACAATCCCCCGGGTGCAAGAGGGGAGGACACTTTTTTAAGCACCTGTCTCAGTGACAGAACTGTGCTGCGAGTGCCTTGTTACGCATTCCATGACGGATTTTCTGCCTATCATTGCTTGCTTGACGGAGTGCTGCCGACGCAATTGAAGTTTATCAGGGCTGACAGTGAACAAATCACCAATCGCTTTTACAGAGCCTGCATTGGGTGGATAAGGTACAAGCCGCTGCTTCTCTATATAACAGGGAAGGATAGTTACGAAGAAAAGATTGATGAAATGAAAAAAGGTCTGCAGGAAGTACTGCCGAAAGTATGCGCCTTTTTTAATGATCCGAATTTCAATAACATACTGATTGAACTGGATGAGTACGATAAAAATGTCGAAAATCATTACCAGGCATTTAAAGAAAACCAGGTGGTATGGGCAAGAATCATGGAGCACCTTTCAAAAAACAGCCAATATAATTCATAAAGAATATTTCATTATGGGAAAGTGAGGTAGCTGAATCTATGAATTTTGATCCTTTATATAATCCGTACAAAACCTCAAGGAACGTTGTATATGGCAAGAGGGGAATGGTGGCGGCCTCAATGCCCTGCGCTGCAGAAGCAGGGCTTGAAATGCTGAAAAAGGGCGGCAACGCCATTGATGCAGCCATCGCTGCCGCAGCAGCGCTGACAGTATGCGAACCAACCTCCAACGGGGTGGGTGGAGATGCCTTTGCAATAATATGGTCAAAAGGCAAACTGCACGGCCTGAACTCAAGCGGACCGTCACCCGCAGGCATGTCGATAGAAGAGCTTAAGAGCCGCGGCTTCAGGGAGATCCCCGAGTACGGCTGGGAAACTGTGAACGTTCCTGGGATACCTGCGGCCTGGGCTGCGCTATCGGAGAAATTCGGAAGACTGCCTTTCAGGGAACTTCTGGAGCCGGCTGCGGAATATGCCGAAGGCGGATACGCTGTACAGCCGGTCTTGAGCTTTTACTGGAAAAAGGAGTACAGGCGGATGGTGGAAGGCCTCAAAGAGGACAAGTTCAGGCACTGGTTTGAAGCTTTCGCACCAGGCGGGCGGCCCCCTGAAGCCGGTGAGATATTCAGGCTTAAGGAGCTTGCAGGGACACTGAGGAGCATAGGAGAGACAAAAGCGGAATCCTTCTACCGGGGAGAGCTCGCAGAACGCATAGACGATTTCTCAAGCAAAACAGGAGGCTACCTCAGGAAGGAGGACCTTGCAGCATACAGGCCGGAATGGGTTGAGCCAATAAGCGTAAACTACAGAGGGTACGATGTGTTCGAGATTCCGCCCAACGGCCAGGGAATAACAGCTCTCATGGCGCTCAACATACTGACGGGCTTTGACCTGACAGGGCTCAGCGGTGTGGATATCGCCCACAGGCAGATAGAGGCAGTTAAGCTGGCTTTCCAGGCATCCCTGGAGCATGTGACAGATATAAGGAGCATGAAGATTAAGGTGGAGGATCTCCTGTCGGATGACTTCGCGGAGGACAACAGGAAAAGGATAGGCAGGGAGGCAATCATACCTGCGCCTTCAGAGCACAGCGACGGCGGGACTGTGTACCTTGCAGCGGCTGACGACGATGGCAACATGGTTTCCTACATACAGAGCAACTACATAGGTTTCGGATCAGGGCTTGTGGTTCCGGGAACCGGGATCGCACTGCACAGCAGGGGTAGGAATTTCTCCTTCGACAGCAGCCACGTGAACGCCCTTCAGCCGAACAAGAGGCCTTACCACACAATAATCCCAGGATTCCTGATGAAGGCAGGACAGCCTGTGGGTCCGTTTGGGATAATGGGCGGATTCATGCAGCCCCAGGCCCATGTGCAGGTGCTCATGAACTGCATTGACTTCGGGCTGAATCCCCAGGCCGCACTTGATGCGCCTCGGTGGATATGGATGCAGGGCCGGGAAGTCAGGATTGAGAAGAGCTTCGAAAAGTACCTCGCGGACAGGCTTGAGGAGCGCGGCCACGAGGTGAGCTTCGACCGGGATGACCTTCTTTTCGGCAGAGGCCAGATAATATGGAAGGATGCAAACGGAACCCTTGTCGGCGGCACGGATTCAAGGACCGACGGGAATATCTACAGCTGGTGATTGAAAATTTTCTGGGACGGTTAACAAATAATTGCTTTTTTAAGGCAAATTACTTGTTAACCGTCCCAAAGTTTTGCCCGAAAAAAAGCAGCTCATTCCTTTCAGAACAAGCTGCTGATTAAAAACAATTGTTAACCGTCCCGACTATTCAGCCAGGAAGAATTCATCCTCATCGCTGTACGGTATCTCTTTTTTGCCAAGCAGGTTTATCACTGTGCCAGTAACTTTTCCTAAGATAAAGGCGACGCATACTGTCACTAGTATTCCTGAAAGCTGAACAAAAGGGCGTCCCGTTATAAATATTGCAACAATTCCGCCGAGTATGCCCGGCATGCCGTGAAGGTTGTTGATGCCGCAGGTATCCGTTCCCTTAATAAGCTTTTCAAGCTTCGGAGCGATTATGCTGTAGCCTATAACGCTAAGGGCTCCGGCAGCAATTCCTATGAGAAGAGCATAGCCTGGCGTAGTCATATCACAGGTGGAACCAATTGCGACTCCTCCGGCAAGGGCTGCATTTGCAATATCTTCTATTTCAAGCTTTCCTCTTATGATTTTAGAGAAAACGTAGGTAGCAAAGGTGGCTCCGCACAACGCGAAAATTGTATTGATCGCTGTCAAAACAACCCTATCCGGTGCCACGATGGCACTAGTGAAGGATGGCCAGAAAAGCCATAATATCATGCTTCCCAACAGACAAAACTGATTTGTCGAAGGGGTATTTTCGCAGACCGGATCATTCTTGAATCTCGAGAGTGTATTTGCTATGACTCCCAAACCGAAATAAGCGCCGAAGGCGTGAATCACGATGGAACCTCCTGTATCAAGGAAGCCTTTGAAAAGTCCGCTCTCCAGGATAAGCCATTCATTAAATATATATGCAGGGACAAATAAAAGCCCCATAGCTACGTACTGATCCATTTTAAGCCTTCCCAGAGGTGCGCCAATTGCTATAAGCAGGCTTGCCGCAGCAAATTCCGCAAAGAGAAGGGTGTCTATGTTAATTGTTGACATAGAGAACTCTTCACCACCAAAGCTTTTTATTACCATGTACATAGGTATCGCTATGCTTACAACCAGGAAAGTTGCGGTTATAGAACTGTACCCGTGATTCCTTACGAAAACCATCAGGAAACCGAAACCCACGAGCAGCATAGCCAGAATGTGAATTGAACGCTCATATTTCAAAGTGTCATAAATTGTACTGAACTGGGAAGTAGCTGCTGGCGTTGTTAAAGATTCTGCATTGATGGCTGATATGCCTGAAGCCACATTGTGATTGAATGATGGCACTAATACCAGTGCAGCGACAATGAAAATCAACAGAAATGATAATAGCAGCTTTTTGTTTACCGATGTTGGTTGTACTTTTTTCGACTGTTTTTTTAGTGAATGCTCAGTCATTTTTGAATCCCCCTCCAAATATGATCGTTTATTATATTTAAACAATCTAAAATATGTGCCATGAGTGACTCAATTGAGACAAAAATGTCACACAGTTTTAATAATAACATTTAAACGTTTACAATGGAAGGGCAATTGCTAATTATTTAACAAAAAAATACTCAGATACAGTTATTATTTGTTAACCGTCCCAGCTTTTCACCAGCTTTTCACTAATTTTTCGGCCGAAAAAAACAGCCCGGTCCCGGAGAACCAAGCTGTTAGTTAATCAAATTTCTTATTTCCTTAACTTGCTTATGACGCCCTTGTAAATCTTGGCCGGGCTTATCTCGATGTTGAACTCCCTCTCGAGCTTGTTGATTAGAGGGATTTCCTTTTCGGTCACAATGGATATGCAGGTGCCTGGCATGCCCTGCCTGCCTGTTCTTCCAGCCCTGTGGAGGTATTCCTTGTGGTCCTCCGGCAGGTCCAGGTTGAATATGAGGGATACTCCGGCTATATCCAGGCCTCTTGCAGCAAGGTCTGAAGCGACAAGGAGCCTGTATTTGCCGCTCCTGAAGCCTTCCAAAGCGTTCTTCCTGTCTTCCTTGGCGGCGGTGCCGAAGATGCTGTAGGCATTGATGTTGTGGAACTGGAGCTTTGAGGTAGTTATCTGGATGTCGTCGGACTTGTTTATGAATATTATCGCCTTTGACGGCTCGGTTGCTGCCACGAGCTTCCTGAGCATTTCGATCTTTTCCCTCTGCTCGCACTGCACGTACAGGTGCTCGATGTCAGGGTTGACCATGTTCTCTTCCTTGACCTTTATGACTTCAGGGGTTTTCATGAGCTCCTTCGCTATGCTTACAGCCTTTTCGGTGACTGTGGCAGAGAATACCATGAGCTGCCTGTCTTTCATGGTGGTTTTTATGATAGCCTTCACGACAGTTATGTTCTTATCGTTAAGAAGCTTGTCGCCTTCATCCAGGATGATCGTCTTTATGGTCTGGGCGTTTATCTTCTTCATCTTTATGAGCTCGATGATCCTTCCTGCGGACCCTACTATTATGTGGGGTTTCTCCCTCAGCTTTTCTACCTGCCTCTTCACGTTGACATCCCCGATAATCGAGGCTGAGGTGACTGGGATCCCTGATTTCTCAGAAAGCTGCCTCACTGTATTTTCTATCTGCATAGCCAGCTCGTGGGTCGGCACAAGAACCAGAGCCTGCATCTCCCTTTTCTCAGAGGCTATCTTTGTGAAAAGAGGAAGCAGGTAAGCTAGAGTCTTTCCGCTGCCTGTCTGGGACTGCCCAATGACATCCTTGTTGCCCAGCGCCCAGGGGATAGCCTTCTGCTGTATTTCAGTCGGTTCTGTTATTCCCATCATTTTCAAACCATTAACGAGGTCCTCGCTGAGGCCCAATTTATCAAATGTATTTTCCATTCATATCTCCTTCAAAATCCTATATCTTCTTTAATGAGTACAATGAGTACATTTAATTGTATACTCAGCAGGTTAGGATGTCAATAACTCTGCGCTTTTGTTTTGTTATCCAGATGTTTTTGTGGTAAAATGGGTATGCACCCCCGGGGGTCATTAATTTTGTGTGAACAATTTCAATTTAGAAGAAAAATATTAGGATATATATAAAAGGAGATTTTTTTATGGATTTTACACTGATTGCTACAGCCACCTTCGGACTTGAGAAGGTGGTGGCAAACGAACTCAAGGAGCTCGGATACGAGGACCTTCAGGTGGAGAACGGCAAGGTAACCTTCCAGGGGGACGAGATGGACATAGCAACCTGCAACATGTGGCTCAGGACCGCAGACAGGGTGCTTATAAGGCTTGCGGAATTCAAGGCTATGAGCTTCGAGGAGCTTTTCCAGGGTACAAAGGCAGTGGAATTCGGGGAACTTATACCTATAAACGGCTTCATGCACGTTACAGGCAAATCCATAAAATCACAGCTCCACAGCGTTCCCGATGTTCAGTCAATAGTCAAAAAGGCAGTAGTCGAGTCCATGAAGACGAAATATATGAGCGACACATTCCCTGAGGACGGAGCGGAGTACAAGATAGAGGTCGCCATCCTCAAGGATATTGTGACACTGACGCTGGACACCACAGGGCCAGGACTCCACAAGAGAGGATACAGGGAATTTGCCGGCGGCGCTCCCATAAAGGAGACCCTGGCTGCAGCAATGGTGCTCATCAGCGGCTGGAACCCGGACATACCTCTCATGGATCCTTTCTGCGGGTCGGGAACCATAGCGATCGAAGCTGCAATGATAGGCAGGAACATAGCGCCAGGCCTCTACAGGACTTTCGTTTCCGAACAGTTCGAGTTCATAGAGCACGAGCTCTGGGAGGATATAAGGAAACATGCGAAAAACTCGATAAACAACAAGGATTTCAGGATACTCTGCTCGGACCTGGACGGAAGGGTGTTGAACACAGCCAGGGGCAATGCTAAAAAAGCAGGTGTAGAAGAGAATATAGCCTTCAAGAGGCAGGACGTAAAGGAATTCTCCAGCAGCAAGAAGTGCGCATATATCATAACCAATCCGCCTTACGGAGAAAGGCTAGGGGAATCCGAGGACGCCATGGCACTGTACAAGACCATGGGTGAGGTGTTCGGGAAACTTAACAGCTTCGCTTACTTCGTCATAACCTCGCATCCTGATTTCGAGAAATGCTTCGGAAGGAAATCAGACAAGAACAGGAAGCTGTACAACGGAAAAATCAAATGCTACTATTACCAGTACCTGCTGCCAGAAAGCTGCAGGGCAAAAAAATAAAACAGGAATCCCCAAATCCTGGGGATTCCTGTTTTATTTTTTGCGTATTCTCCCGCCAAACTACCAGACGTAGGGGATAAGTCTGTATTTCACATTCTTCTTATAATCTTCGTAACCTTCCAATTCGTTGGCAAGCATTTTCTCTTCGCCAATTATCCTGCCCATTAAAGAAATAACGGCAATAACTCCGATCCCCAAGCCGTACATCGAACCCAAAAGCATGGGAGCCCCAAGGACCATCAGGACACAACCAAGGTACAACGGATGTCTCACGAAACCGTAGACGCCTGTCGAAATAACGTGCTGTTTACGGTCGGTCTGTACTCTGACCATTGTTGAAAGAAATGTGTTTTCGACGGTAGCTCTGAATATAAGATAAAGGGAAGGCAGCAAAGCTATTCCCCCTAAAATCTTTATCCACAGCGGGAATGGCGGTGACCACCCAAACCTTTTTGAATCCAGCGGCATTATGATAAACCATATAATCGCCATTATATAGCTTGCGGTCAGGAAATATTTGTCCCAATTTTTCTGGTTATCGGAGCCCGGCATTTTTGATCTTTCCGCCAGCAAAGCCGGATCCTTAAGGTATAAATAGATCATATTTGATAGGACCATTGCATCAAACCAGAGACTGAAAAGCCATCCTTCGATCCAAAGCCAGCTGCCTGATGCAAACAAAATTACTGCAGGAAAGATTACAACGGTGCTTAATGTACTAAATATGAGTTCGCTTAGCTTCGTTTTCCTCTGCTCAGTTGCCATAGCGGATGCCTCCTTTACAATCAAACTAAAGACCGCATTAATCACAGCTTCAGTATACAGAAAATCCCTATTCGATTCAAATAAAATCCGCGGAAGGCATAAATAAGGATTATTCCAAAAAACAACACTTAAATAGAACATTCACTGATGGGGCGGTCAGACATATTATCAAAGAAAAAATACAAAAAAGCTGAAAGTGTGTTATTATATTTAATTGAGAAAGAAAAACGAGGTGTAACATGGAAAACAAAAATTTCAGGGATTTCGGTCTCGATAAGAGCATTTTGGATGCGATAGATAAGCTGGGCTACACAAAGCCGTCAGAGGTCCAGGAGCAGGTCATACCGCTGGCACTAAAGGGCAAGGACCTTATAGTGAAATCCCAGACGGGAAGCGGGAAAACGGCAGCATTCGGCATCCCCGTATGCGAGAAGCTAGATATCGAGGAGCGCAGGCCCCAGGTGCTGGTGCTCACCCCCACAAGGGAGCTTTGCGTCCAGGTTAAGGATGACATAAGCAACCTGGGCAGGTTCAAGAAGGTCAAATGTGCTGCGATTTTCGGGAAGCAGCCCTACGATGACCAGGTCAGGGCTCTCAAGCAGAGGACCCATGTAGTTGTGGGAACCCCGGGCAGGACCATGGACCACATTGAAAGAGGGACGCTTGACCTGACTGGCATAAAGTACTTCATCATAGATGAAGCCGATGAGATGCTGAAGATGGGCTTCATAGACCAGGTGGAGGCCATCATAAGATCACTTGAGAAGGACAGGGTTACAATGCTGTTCTCCGCCACCATGCCCCATGAGATAGGGAGGATCTGCGACCAGTACATGAAGAACCCGCAGACAGTAGAGATAAGCCCTGAAAACGTCACTGCCGAGAACATAAAGCACATATTCTTCTGGGCAGAGGAAGACAAGAAATTCAGCATGCTTCTAAAACTGCTGTATTCAGAAAACCCCGAGAGCGGCATAATATTCCTGAGCACAAAGGACAGGGTAGGGCACCTTG
>Ga0209540_10002806_pt1 | contig 12177 bp, 15 predicted proteins | sample BarGraIncu01121A_FD_184501 | JGI IMG/M metagenome (GOLD analysis project Ga0209540, IMG submission 184501) | Arctic peat soil microbial communities from Barrow, Alaska - Barrow Graham LP Incubations 011-21A (SPAdes) (version 2) | ecosystem: Environmental > Terrestrial > Soil > Wetlands > Peat... | reverse complement strand
AATAGACATTATTAATTGGACAACAGCTTATAGTTGGGGTAATCATGCATTAGCAGGATATTTAACAAGTTTCACCGAAATCGACCCAACGTTTACAACAAATTTTGATTTTACAGGTGCCATAACCAATGATTTACTTCAATTCAATGGCACAAAATGGGTAAAATTTACACCTGATTTCTCATTAACTAATCATACACATGCTGATGCTACAACAAGTGTAAGTGGCTTTATGAGTGGAGTTGATAAAACTAAATTAGATGGTTTACAAAATGCAGATGGTTCTGAAACAAAAATAACCGCAGGTGGCAATACGTCAGTTACAGGAAATGGTACAATAGCCACACCTTATGTGGTCGGTGCAAAACCTCATATTATTGGAGAAAATTTGGGTGGCGGTAGAGTGTTTTTTGTATATGATAATGGACAACATGGATTAATAGCAGCAGGTAATGACTTAGGCATGTTCCCTTGGAGCAATTTTGCCGTTTCAACTTCTATATATGTTGGTGCTACAAGTGATGGATTAGGTTCAGGTCAAATGAATACTGCAATAATAATATCTGCTGAAACACCACCCAGCGTTCCATTTGGTAGTTTTGCTGCAAGAAGATGCACAGAATATTTTTTAATAGGAACTGATGGAGTTAAATATGGAGGATGGTATTTGCCATCAATGTATGAATTAAATTTATTATACTTGCAGAAAAATATAATTGGTGGGTTTCAGTATGCTTTTTATTGGAGTTCTAATACAGACCTTAGTAATCCTTCTTTAGCGTGGGGCATAGATTTTAGTATTGGTGCGCAATCATCCTATAATAAAAGTCAAACTTGGTTTGTTCGTCCAATTCGAGCATTTTAACTATTTAACTATTAGATTAATACCGCCTGTTGAGGTCGATTTTTTTGAAATATGAGTACTTATGATGAACTACTTGTATCTAAAGCAATGTTTGATTTGTTGCCAGAATTATCAAATTGAAAAGAATTCTTGTAATAAATTATTCATCAGTATTTGCCGCCTTTTTAAAACATAACGGTCAGACATGACCCAGAGGCGGTACTTCATTTTTCCTTTTAGCACGAGGTTTGCAGCGAGACAATTCAGATAGTACCGCCTCTTTTCATTGCCAAGTCCTGCAAATAATCAAAATCACTCAGTACCCACTATAGAGCTGAATACGTAGACAGGGCCGGAAAGGTTCAAGCCTCTTATTTTTCCAAGGGAAGGCTTTTTTGCCGAGCATATTCAATCATAAATTCATAAACTTTCGTTTTATCTTCTAACTTCCATTGGTCAAACAGTAATACTACCACTTTCTTCTCTTTCCTCTGGATTTCAATTTTTTTATTTCTCAATATGATTTTTTCAATTTCATTATCCTTGATAATAATCTCTCCGATCTTTGTTTTCCACTTTATTTTCAGATTATCGTCACCGACCACAAATCTGGTTTCATTATTCCCCACTAATGGAGTAAGAAATATAACTCCCATGAGAACAAATGCAATTGAAGTTATGCAGTATAATAGTGTCAAGGGTTTATCCTGTAAGAATAACAGTTCTGCAATGCCAAACAATATCCAAAATACTCCTATTATTCTCTTAAACATACCCTGTCTTTTGTGTTTGAAAATTAGGTTTTCCATGACAATATGATTTAAATTAGCTTGATGAAATTACAAAAGAAAAGAACACAAGTCAAATGAAAAGCCCCCGGAGATGATTTCCGAGGGCTGGTAATAAGTTATTATTCAATATTGGATCAAAACCTTATTGTTATTCCCAATCCAATCGCCATTGAATTTTCTGACACAATATTAAATTTCTGCAAAGTTAAGCTCAGCTTTAGCCTTTCTACTACCTCCGACTGCCCATAAAGGGATGCCAACTGCAGTACAAGGAATGCCAACAAGACCACCAAGTCATGTGACATAAAAAGCACCCAACAAGGCACCATGCGGGTCTTCAGGCGGGCCATTGCCCGGAGTGTTCCACATAATTATTCCAATAACAAAGCCTGTCGCAAATACACCGACACCACTTAATGTTAAAACTCTCCCTGCATTTCTCATTGCAACTGCTTTATCCTTGTAATGATTAAGCTGGCCAATATCTAATGTATCAAGATTAATTTTATTTTGTGCCATCAGGTTAAGTGCAAGTCCAAAAGCAAAAAGAAATATAATGACTCTTTTCATTGGGGATCATATTATGTTTAACGTCTTCAGGGGAAAGTCATTATCAAAGTTATACTTTGTTTAAGCCAAAGTCAATTTTATTTTAACAAAAGCCCCCGGGTATTGATTCCCGATGGTTTATCTCTCACTGCACCCTTGCAGAGGGTTTGCATGATGTATTTATTAATTTATATAGTAATTATCTAAAGCACCTGAATGTTTTGATAAAATAATCAGATTCTAATTTGGCATACTTATCAACGTCTTTAAGATCAACATTAACTATAGTATTACCATCACCGGAAAACTGTATTCTAAGCAAGTCCATAGGATGACTTCTTAGAAACTTTCTTGTATCTATATCAAGAATACCATTCGAAGTAATGCTTTTACCACAAGGTGTTCCACCAATAAGATTAATTGTTAAAATGGTTTCACCGGATTTGATCAAGATTTTACTGTCTTTATTAAAACATAGGCTCTGTGAAGTGGAGGTTTTTATCCAAAGCGTATAGGTAGTATCTTTTTTTTCGATATTTTCAGATATAGAAAATTTATAGTCGCCTATAACCTCACTATTTTGGGTAGCATTCGTACTGGCATTATAGCCCACTATTTCCCAGTTTGTAGTCTTAGCCGTTACCCCAGTAAAAGGATCAACTTCATTTTTTTGCCAATTACATGGGGTCGCTTCATTTATAATCTGACCTTTATTTTGTGTGGCTATTTGGACTTTAACCTGACCTTTTTTTTGCGGGGACACCTGACTTTTAACCTGACCTTTTTTTTGTGGAGTCACTTGATTTTTAACTTGACCTGTAATTCGCGCAGATATTAAAATAAAGCAGAATAATAAGATACTAACTGAAATTAGTTTTTTCATAATCTTAAGTATTTAGTCATTCAAAGTTACTAATTTCCCAAGAACAGGATTATTAAAACAAAAAGTCCTCAGAGCTGATTTCCGAGGACTTCGTTGTATAGATTAGAATTGATAATGTTATTTCAGCCGGACATATTTCTCAGTAGTGAATTTTTCTGGTAGTTTCCAATTTTCATCAGCTGGCTGTCTTTGAATAAGTGTATCGTTTCGGATTTCCCATAAAAACCTTTCTGATGTGCCAATATTGGATTTAGTTCTGGCATATATTCTTTTAGTTTGGAATCCTCCTCCGTCAAGTTTATAAGTTCCTGCCCCATAGTTATCCATGACCAATGTATCTAACTCCATATGACCTACAAAAGTATAGTATCCGTCATTCCAGGTTTTTATTTGCCCCCCCTTAACTTGAGCTGGGAAAGTTACGTCTCTGGAACTCCACGAAGCATAAACCATTTGCCAAGCACCCTCAATCGGTGATTTCTTTTCTTGTGTGCAACCCCCGATTATCAATGCGATAATTAGACTTAAAAAAATAGCTCTTTTCATATATACAGGTTTTAGTTATTAATTTAAAATCAGTCAGAGTTATTATCAAAGTTAGGCCTTGTTTAAGCCAAAGTCAAATTTATTTAGAGCAAAAAATCTTGGAGGAAATTTTGGGTTGTATCGTTATTTATTCGTCATGGATAAAAAACTTACAAAAGTTATTATGTCCAAAGACCTATCTAAAGAATAACCATTATAAAATTTGGTTATGGCACGCCCGAAAATTTACATTGTTGAATATATACCGACAAGAACGGGATTGTTCAATATGATTTCACCTTCCAGGCCATGAATCCGAAAGAGGCAAGACTGAGTCCGGTTTTTTTCGTTTAGTGACCACCCAACCAGGATCATGCAATAATCCTGCAAAAAGACTATAAATGGGAGAAGTGAATGGAAAAGCTAATGACCCGGACCATAGTTGGCCGGAATAAATTTACAATCTCTATCCAGAATTAAGGGCTTGTTGTTTAGTTATGTATGTAAAGTGAAATCTGATTGGTTAAATGTTGTCAGATAGTCCGGCTTTTGTAAAAAAATATTAATTTAACTTTATTCCTTTTTTCTTTTTTCTTTAATTCCTTCCCTGGGTTTCAGCTGGCACATGCAGGAACCAGACAACCTCTCTTCAATATTTGTTTTAAGCGGCAACCCGTCACGTTCCCAGTCAACAATCCCCCCCGCCATATTAGCAATTCTCTCAAATCCCTTATTTTTAAGAAAGACTACTGCTTCTTTACTTCTTAAACCAACAGTATCTGCAAAAATGAGATTTTTATCCGCTGGCAGTTTTGAATATTCATGCTCCAGTTTGCTTAATGGGAAAAACAGAATTTCAGGTACATCAAATTTTTTAAAATTATTCAGATAATCTTCCCTGACATCAACAATAACGGCTCCTTTACCGCAAAGCTCAAAAGATTCTTTGGGGGATAGATTTAATATTCCGCAACTCATAAAGCCGATATTATCAAAAAGAGAATCCATCTAATTTAATTTGACACCTTTCATCTGCAATATCTTTACCAGATCTTCTTCGGGAAAGAACCCTACATGCCTGTAATATTCCTTGCCGGTTTCGTCAAGAAGTACTTGAGTTGGGATTGCTTCAATACCATATTTAACACCAAAAGACTTGCCTGCCTCTGTCCAAACATCATGAAATTCAACTTTTACCTCTTTGCCGTATTTCGCTTCAATTGACTTCATTACAAGTTGCATTTGCTGACAAGGAATGCATCTGACAGATCCCAGCTCGATGAAAGTTACCTTATAGTTCTTATCAATTGTTTGATTATCAGTGGCAGATTCCTTTGTGATTTTTTTCTTATCAACTGGATTTGAACTTTGACCACATGATGCTGCTAAAAAGAGGGTCATCAGAAGAAAAGTTATAGGTGCCTGTATTAATACTTTCATTTTATTTAGTTTAAGTTATTGTCAATAGTATTTTGAATTAATTTTTCAGCCTTCTCAAAAATGTCCGAAACAGGCTTCTGTTTTATCATCTTTCCAAGTTCTATTGCCTCACTTGCCTGTTCAACAGTGCAGCCTATTTCAAGGGCTTTTTTGAAATGATAATTAAGACATGACAGGCATCCGCCCGCAATAGATGCTGATATACCTGCAAGCTCTATTGTTTTTGCATCCAGATGATTAAATTTTCCCATAATACTAAATCTTAATTATTTCTATATCTGATCCTCAACCGACCTGACAAGTAATAGAATACTTATTAAAATAAGATATTAAATAAATACCCCACAATCATTATTCCAACTCCCACAATTCCTATAAATGTGAATATCAAAGGAAGTTTTAATACTTTTCGCAGTATAATCATTTCAGGTAATGACAAACCAATTACCGCCATCATAAACGCCAGGGATGTTCCCAGCGCCGCTCCCTTTTCAATAAGTACTGAAACAATTGGGACTATCCCGGCTGCATTGGAATATAGCGGAATGCCTATTAATATTGATAACGGAACCGAATACCATGCAGATTTACCCATCAGTGCTGCCATAAAATCTTCCGGGACATACCCATGTGCCCCGGCTCCGACAGCAATACCCAAAGCTACATAAAGCCATACTTTTCCGACGATATCTCTGATTGCATCGTACCCAAGGCTTATCCTGCTGCTGAATTTCATTTTTCCTTCTTCGTCGTTATTCCCGCCCAGGTGTGTCTCATATACCCATGGCTCAACCCATTTTTCGAGCTTTAACAAACCAATTACCCAGCCGGCAATGATTGCTATAACCAAACCTGTTCCCACATATATCACTGCTACCTTCCACCCGAACATCCCGTACAGTAGAACCACCGCCACTTCATTGATCATAGGAGATGAGATAAGAAAAGAAAACGTGACTCCCAATGGAACACCGGCTTCTACAAATCCCAGGAATAAGGGGATTGCCGAACACGAACAGAACGGAGTAACAATTCCGAGCGCCGCTGCCATAACATTACCCGTAAATGTTTTCTTCCCTTCAAGTGCCTTACGTGTACGCTCAGGTGTAAAATAGGTCCTGATAATACCCACGAGGAATATTATAAGAGTCAGCAGCATCATTACCTTTGGAAATTCAAAAACAAAGAAACGAAGAGCTTCAGTGAGATGTGCCCCTTTTGTCATTCCGAAAACTGTATCAATCAACCAATTGGTAACCGGTTGAAGGTTATGGTAAATAATATACCAGACAGGTAATAATACAATTGGTAACCAGATATTTGTTTTAATGTTTTTCATTTAATAAGAATTGATATTTCGTCATACTACGAAATATTTATGCAAATTTTTTATAAGTAAATCCTGATAATATAATAAACGCCAACAATAATGAAGACGACAGCAATGACTCTCCTGAACCATAGTTCAAATACTTTTATCTTATTGTAAAGACCTCCAATTCCAGATACAGTATAAGCCAGCACCCATGCTAAAATGATTACAGGTATCCCTGTTGCTATAGCAAATATAACCGGCAGATATAATCCGGATGCAGTTGATAAGGTTAAGGGAACAAGCATCCCAAAATACAATACTCCGCTGTAGGGGCAAAAAGCAAGAGCAAAAACTATCCCCAGTAATACTGCATCAATAAACCGCCACGACTTTCTCTTTTCCATCTTTTCCCAAAGTCTGCCAATCCCGGGAAAATTTATCCTGATGATGTCGAGCATGAATATTCCGATTAACAATAAGAGCGGTCCGATGATTTTCTCACCATACCGCTGGAAGAACCCCGAGAATTTAAACTGGTCTGCACCAAAATAAATAATGAGTGGGATTAAAGTATATGTAATTGCTCTTCCAAGAGTATAAAACAATCCGTTAAAAAAGACCCGGTTGCGGTTTTCAAGATCTCTGCTGATAAACCCGATGGCTGTAATGTTTGTAGCCAGCGGACATGGACTGATAGCTGTCATAAGACCAAGAAGCAGTGCCGTAATCCATGGCATGGAACTGTTATCAAGCAGATTTGTAAGAAAATCCATTATAAAAATATTGGTTTAACTGGCGCAAAAAAGAGAATAGACTTTCTGAGCAGACTATTATTTAATGAGAGGATCTATCTTCGATTTCATGACCTCAGTGAATTTTTGTGGCTGGGAAATAGCATAAAGAAACCCTTCATTTGTAATATTGATCTTCTGGTCACCTTTTACAATCAGTAGAGTTTGACTGTTAACACCCAGTTTTTCACCAAGTGATTTCCCGGTTGCCTCTTCAAGATTTAAGGCAGTAAAACTAATCTTTCCGGTCTTTACATGATCGGCATAAAGCATTTCAATATTTTTTCTGGCTTCTGCTTCCACTGCTTTGCAGGTTGCACAACGGACTGTCATGTGAAAGTAATAGACCTCAACATCTCCATTATTGGGAATTGCAGTTGCAGATTTCTGGTTTGTCTGTGCATTGCCTGAAATATTAGCAAGAGCTATCAGTATGAAACTTATTGACAATAGTTTTCTCATGGGATTATTATTATCTGGTTAAAAATTGTTTAATCTCTTCAGAAGACGGAACGCGTCCTTTTACTACAACCTTGCCATCCACGACCAAAGCTGGAGTTGTCATTATGTTGTATTTCATAATTTCAACTATGTCCTCAACCTTTGTGATGTGAGCATCTATCCTGTTATCCTTTACCACTTTGCGGGTAAGTTCTTCGAGGGTTTTGCATTTTGAACAACCTGTTCCCAATATTTTTATTTCCATAACATTATTATTTATTGTTTCCTGTTAAAAAAAGTACCAAGCAATTCTTTCGCTTCAGCCCACCCGGTCTTATTTATACAATATTTTATATAGGGAGGATTTATCTCACCCTGGATAAGTCCTGCTGCTTTAAGCTCGCTCAGATGCTGGGAGAGAGTCGATCTGGCAATCGGAAGTTCTTCTGCCATATCGCCGCTATAACAGCACTTATCAGTATTCTTTACCAGAAAATCCATTATAAACACTCTTACGGGATGTCCCAATGCTTTTGAGTACCGTGCAATCTTTTCCTGTTTATCAGTGAACACCTTTTCCTTTATCTCCATTTCATTTAGTATTTCGTCTAATTGCGAAACAAAAATATAAAAAATTCAATTCACCTAATAGAATTATATGCTTTTTATGGACTTTTTTAAGCTTTCATATTCTGTAGCCTTTGAGAGAACCAGGATGATGGAGTTATTACAAATTTGAAAAATCAGACGAACTGAACACCTTTATTGATTTGACCTACAATATATTCAATTTATTTTATTCCTTTTTTTTATTGACCACCCATCAGGATCATGCAATAATCCTGCAAAAAAGACCAGAAATGAGCGCAGCGAGTCCGGGTTTTTTCGTTTAGTGATCACTAAGATTGAATCAGCATTTCTTTATTTGCCTGGTAAAGTCTCATACTCTCCAGAATTATCTCATAGGCTTTCTCCCTGTTCATGAATTGCTCCACGATGACATTTTTATGTTCGAGCGTTTTATAGTCCTCGAAAAACCTCTTAAGCTCTACGAGGGTATGAGGCGGAAGCTCTGAAAGATCATTTATATAATTGACTGACATATCGTTTCCGGCAACCGATATTATTTTATCATCACGCTCATCACCATCGACCATTTCCATTGCACCAATCACTTTTGCCTCGACAATGCACATCGGAGAAACGTCAATTGAACATATGACAAGAATATCGAGCGGGTCATGATCGTCACAGTATGTCTGAGGTATGAAGCCATAGTTAGCCGGATAATGAACTGATGAAAACAATACTCTGTCGAGTCGCAACAGCCCTGTCTCCTTATCCATTTCATATTTACCCTTTGATCCCTTTGGGATTTCGATTATGCTTTTCACATAAGCCGGCGCATCTTTTCCTGGTTCTATACCATGCCATGGATGGGTGAATGTTTTCATATTTTTAATTAATAAAAAGATGGGTGAGTTCTTGTTTTACCTCTATAAATTTACAAATTTCATTATAATATCGATAAGCCAGCCAGGATAAACGCCTAATATTAATATACTTATGGTAATCAGGCAAAGAGTGATATTCCCAATTAAAGAGATTGCTGGCAACTCAGTTTCATTAGCAGGTGAGAACATGGCGGTAATAACTCTGAGGTAATAGTACAAACCGATGACACTGTTTATAATCATCGAAATAATAAGTACCATAAGTCCTGCCTTCATCCCTTCAAAAATCAAATAGAATTTTGCAACGAATCCTGCCGTAAGAGGTATCCCCGCTAACGATAAAAGGGATAGCGTAAACACTATCGCAACCCATGGCCTTTTCCAGAAAAGTCCTTTGTAATCTTCTATTTTTTCTGCTTCATATTTGCAGGTTGAAAGCAGTGTTATTACTCCGAAAGCCCCGATTGTCGTAATAATATATGATATCAGATAAAAGACTGAAGCCTGTATACCTTTATTTGAGCCTGTAAGCAGGATGATTATAAGATATCCCATGTTTGCGATGGAAGAATAAGCCAGCAGCCTTTTAATATTCTTTTGCCTGATCGCAAGCAGGTTGCCGATGAACATGGAAAGTATTGCTATACCCGATATTACAATTAATAAAGAACGGTTATCAAACCCCCTGATATTGAAAAAGAATCTTATAAGAACTGCCATAACCGCACCTTTCGAAACTGTGGCAATATATGCCGTAACAGGCGCGGGTGCTCCCTGGTAGACATCCGGGGTCCACATATGGAAAGGCACTAATGCAAGTTTAAAACCTATGCCAACCATCATCATTGCGAATCCGGAAATGACCAGGGTAGATAACTGACCACTCTCACCCAGGGCTGAAACTATTCCGTTAAATTGCATAGTGCCTAATGCAGTATAGATCAATGCCATACCAAACAATAAAAATGCTGAAGATACCGAAGCCAGGATAAGATATTTTATCCCTGCTTCAATTGAGCTGTCTTTCGATCTCTGAAAGGCGATTAGTATGTAAAGGGAAATGCTAAGTGTTTCTATGCCAAGGAAGAATAGTATGAAATGATTAGCGACAGCCAATAATGATGCTCCAAGAGTTGAGGTAAAGAGAATTATATAATATTCTTCCCTGACCCCGTCAAGTTGTTTTATATAATCATAGGAAAGTAAAGTAACCAGCAATGCCGAAAAAATGATGATTCCCAGGAAAAACAGGCTGTAAATGTCAATGACGAATAAAGGTTCAATTGAATGTGGTATAGCAGGAACAATGAAGAATATTGATGCAAAAGCGGTCAGCAAAGACAAGATGGAAAAACCGTAAACAACTTTATAATTTCTTGTAACAGAAATCACAATCATAATCACAACAGGTGCTATGGCAATTATAATCAGAGGCGCTAAACTCAAAAAATCTGTTACGGTCATCTATTAATGCTTAAAATATAATTTCGATATCTGAAAAAATGATATGTTCTTCTCCGGGTTCTCATTTTTGCTGATGCCCTGATCCTGAATACTCTTTTCTCTTTGTTCATTCAAAGTCTTTAACAGGGCAGGCCTGGCAATATTAAAGACAGGCTTGGGAAAGAGACCTAACCCGACAATTACTATGACCAGCAAGGCGGTAACAATTTTTTCACGGACATTAAGATCATTTATATCCCAGTCATAATTTTTATTTCCAAGAAATACTTTTTGCACTATCCGGAGAGAATAAATTGTTGCTGCTATAAGCCCAAGGCATGCAAGGCATGACATCACTATGCTTGCTTTGAAGGCTCCGATAAGGATAAGGAGTTCTGCAATAAAGTTTCCTAATCCGGGTAACCCTAATGAAGCCATCGAAAAGATGAGTCCCATGGCGCCCATTACAGGAGCTTTTCCCCAGAGACCGCCCATCCTGTTCAAATCACGGGTATGAATTCGTTCATAAAGCTGGCCGACCAGTATAAACAGAGCGCCGGTGCTGATTCCGTGAGCAATCATCTGCATGACAACACCCTGGTATGCTATCTCGTTAAAGGAAAAAACTCCAAGGATCACAAAGCCCATATGGCTTACACTTGTGTATGCAACAAGTCGTTTAAAATCGGTCTGTGCGAATGCCAGTTTGGCTCCGTACAAAATACCAATAACGCCAAGCAGCATTCCAATGGGTGCAAAAGTTACCGCAGCTGAAGGGAATAAAGGGACAATGAATCGCAGCAATCCGTAAGCTCCGGTTTTTAAAAGCAATGCGGCCAGAATAAGACTTCCTGCTGTGGGAGCCTCAGTATGAGCATCAGGCAACCAGTTGTGCAACGGTACAACCGGAAGTTTTACCAGAAATGCTGCCAGGAATCCGGACATTATTATCAATCCTGTAGATTTGGACATTTTAGTACCTAGCAGCTGTATGTAATCGAATGTATATGAGCCGGTAGAGTGTCCGTGGACAAAATATAATGCAAGTATCGAGATAAACATTAACAGGCCGCTTGCCTGCGTATAAAGAAAGAATTTGTTGGAAGCTGCTGTCCTGTTTTCATGTCCCCATATACCGATAAGAAAATACATTGGCACCAGCATAAGTTCCCAGAAGAAATAAAAAAGAAAGAGATCGAGCGAAAGAAATACACCAATAATACCTGCCAGTATCAGGAGCAGATTGAAATGAAAGAAGCCGACTTTTGAGTTAATCTCTTTCCACGAAATAATGACTGAAATGATCCCAAGAAAAAAAGTCAGAATGAGCAACAGTAAACTCAGCCCGTCAAGGGCAAGATGCATGCTTATGCCGAATTGAGGTATCCATTCAAGATTAATATCAACTATCCATTTATTACCGGGTAAAACTGGTTGTGATACAATCGTAAGGATAAGGAGAAGGTCTAAACTCAGGGAGACAATAGAAATTATCCGGGACCATAACGGGCTCCATATTCCTGCAATCCACGCAAGAAATGCTCCTGTCAATAGAATAGCTATGAGATAAACCAGTATCATTTAAAGATCAGATAAGTCAAAATCAATACAATGCCTATGGTAAACGACATTAAATACCATCTCAGTTTCCCGTTCTGAAGGAAGCTAAGCAATCTGTTGGCCAGAAGGGCCAGCTTTGAA
>Ga0209540_10002803_pt1 | contig 12188 bp, 10 predicted proteins | sample BarGraIncu01121A_FD_184501 | JGI IMG/M metagenome (GOLD analysis project Ga0209540, IMG submission 184501) | Arctic peat soil microbial communities from Barrow, Alaska - Barrow Graham LP Incubations 011-21A (SPAdes) (version 2) | ecosystem: Environmental > Terrestrial > Soil > Wetlands > Peat... | reverse complement strand
TACCGCCGGAACCGGTCAGGACACCTTGCTTCTGGCGGAATGCACTGGAGCCAGCGGGTGCGTTTATGCCTTTGATATTCAGGAAGAAGCCCTTAAAATTATACAGGACAAGCTTGTAATTAAAGGAGTAGAGTCCTTTGTAACATTAATTCACCAGGGTCATGAAACAATGAAAGAAGTTTTGAAATCTAAAGGTGTTATGAACAACACCGTTAAGGCCATTGTTTTCAATCTGGGGTATTTACCCGGTGGAGATCACAGTGTTGCAACATCCGGCACTACGACACTTATGGCTTTGGAGGGCGCTTTAGAACTATTGGCTCCCCAGGGAATCATAACGGTTTGTCTTTATCCCGGTCATTCAGAAGGGCTACGGGAATCTGAGGAAGTTCTGAACTGGTGTGAGAGCTTAGAAAAACCCTTTGTGGCACATCATTTTCAGACTTTAAATCGAAAATTACCGCCAACATTAGTCATTATCCAGAGAATGAGGTAAATATGGAAGAAAAAGCCAATGGGAAAAATGAAAATAGGGATATTTTTTCAGCCATAAAAAAGCACTATCCCAAATTAAGTAAAAGTCATAAACTGATTGCGAATTATGTACTTAGTCATTATGAACGGGTTTCTGAAATGTCAGCCATAAAAGTGGCGAAAAGCGTTAAAGTAAGTGAAGCAACTGTGGTTCGTTTTTCTGTGACTTTAGGTTATGAAGGTTATCCTGAATTTCGTCGGGCTCTGAAGAATGAAATGAACAGCAAGCTTACCACCATCGAACGCATTAATATGACCCTCAGAAATGAGGAAAAAGAAAAAGCACTTCAGGAAACGGTTCACAATGTATTAAAAAGCGATGCAGCAAATATTAATGCAACCTTTGAAAATTTTGATTATGAAATTTTCAAATCTTCCATTGATTTAATTTTAGAGGCAAGAAAGGTTGTCATTATCGGATTTCGTACCACCACCCTGTTAACCGAACATTTAGGTTATTATTTAAACCTTATTTTGGATAATGTTCGGGTGGTAAACTATGGGGTTTCAGATATTTATGAGCATTTGATTAAGGTTAATGAAAAAGACGTGGTCATTGCCATCAGCTTTCCACGCTATGCCCAAAAAACATATGAAGCTGTGGAATTCCTAAAAAACAAAGGGGTTAAAATTATTACCATTACCGATAATGAAAATGCCCCGATTAATGCATTTACCGAGTATCGTCTTATTGCTAAAAGCAACGTTTATTCTTTTGTGGATTCTCTGGTAGCACCACTTTCCCTGATTAATGCATTGGTGATTTCTGTGGGGCTTCGCAATATCGGGCAAACCAAGGAAACCTTTAACGAACTTGAAGAAATTTGGCGGGAACATTTTATTTACACAGGCGACGATTTGGAAAATGAATTCATGAAAGAACATAGGGAAAAAAATGAGTAAAATAGCAATAATTGGAGGCGGCCCATCAGGAATGATGGCGGCTGTGGCAGCAGGAAACAATGGACACACCATTGATTTATACGAAAGTAACGAAAAGCTTGGCAAAAAGCTTTATATTACCGGCAAAGGCCGGTGTAATCTAACCAATGCCTGTGATATCGGAGACTATTTTGAGAACATTGTTCACAATCACAGTTTTTTATATAGTGCATTATATTCATTCACCAATGAAAGCCTCATGGCGTTAATGGAAGAAAATGGTGTTCCCCTTAAGGTAGAACGGGGTGAGCGGGTTTTTCCTGTTACGGATAAATCAAACGATGTTATTAAGGGATTTAAAAGTGCTATCAACCAAAAAAAATGTCGTTTTCTTTTAAATGAAAAGATAGTCGATCTGGTTGTTGAGGAGAATAGCTTAAAAGGAATTGTTTTAGAGAATGGAGAGTCACGGCTTTACGATGCAGTGATTTTAGCAACCGGAGGAAAAAGCTATCCCTCAACAGGATCAGATGGGAACTTTTTTGATGTATTAGAAGGAGTTGGACACCGCATTAATTATCCAACACCAGCCCTGGTGCCCATGAACACCAAAGAAGATTGGCCGAGACAGCTTCAGGGATTGGCACTGAAAAATGTGACATTAACCCTGGTTAAAAAGAATCCCAAAGGTGATGTAAAGGTGAAATCCCTGATGGGGGAAATGTTATTTACCCATTTTGGTGTTTCAGGACCTTTGGTTTTATCCCTTAGTTCATATATTTCAGCGAGCCCTAAAACCTATTCTCTAATTCTTGATCTGAAACCCGGACTTACCATGGAACAAATGGAAAACAGAATTCAACGGGATTTTGAAAAATACAATAATAAAGACTTTATTAATGCTCTGGGAGATTTATTGCCTTCAAAAATGATTCCCATTATGGTTGAACTTTCCGGGATTGATCCAATTCTTAAGGTTAATCAGATCACAAAAATCCAGAGGAAAAAACTGATTGAGTGTTTTAAACACCTTGAAATCTCCATTGCCGGTCTCCGTGATTTTACAGAAGCCATTATTACTTCAGGAGGCGTGGATGTCAAGGAAGTGGACCCGGGAACCATGGAATCCAAAAAAATAAAAAATCTTTATTTTGCCGGAGAAATGCTGGATGTGGATGCCCTCACAGGCGGCTTCAACATCCAAATTGCAGCCTCCACAGGCTGGCTGGCCGGCAACGCCATAGAATAAGGAGAAAAAGATGCAAATAGCCATTGATGGTCCTGCAGGCGCAGGAAAAAGTACCATTGCAAAAAAAATTGCAGAATCCTTTGGAATTATCTATCTGGATACCGGGGCAATGTATCGATGTATTGCCCACAGTGTTTTAATCCAGGGGGATAATTTCAATGACATTGAAAAAATTATTAAGCTTGCAGAAGAGGCTGTCATAAAGTTTCAGGGAGACCATGTTTTCTGTAATGGAGCAGACGTAACGGAAGCCATTCGTGCGCCTTTAGTATCCCTTCATACCTCGGATGTGGCCTGTATTAAAGAGGTCCGGAAGTTGTTGGTTGAACAACAGCAAAAAATTGCACTTGACCAGTCGGTTATCATGGATGGCCGGGATATTGGCTCAGTGGTATTGCCTCAGGCTGACTATAAATTTTTTCTGGATGCAGATGTGACGGAACGTGCCATACGAAGAAAGAAAGAACTGGATGCCAGAGGCATTGAAAAAAGTTTGGAAAGCATTAAACAGGAAATTGAAAAACGGGATGACAATGATCGAAATCGATGTGAGGGACCTTTAGTTCAGGTGGAGGATGCCATTTTAGTTGATACCACAGGAAAAAGCATTGAAGAAGTTTGTGATGTGATAAAAAATCATATTAGCGGGGTTTGGGTATGATGTATAAAATTGGCCATTTCATTGTATACATCTTGACTCTCATCTTATTTAAATTCACGATTACTGGAAAAGAAAACATTCCAAAAACTGGAAGTGCCTTGATTTGTCCCAATCATGTGAGCAACTATGATCCTCTTGCGGTTGCTTGCATAACCTCTAGAGAAATACATTATATGGCAAAGTCCGAACTTTTTAAAAATCCTTTATTTGGTTGGTTTCTAAGGAAAGTCCATTCTTTTCCAGTCAACCGGGACGAGGTTGGCATTGATACGATTAAGACATCTCTTAAGATACTTAAGAATCAGGAACTTCTGGGTATATTTCCAGAAGGCAAACGTGTGGATGCCGGTGAGCGTATCCAACCTGCCAGTGGTTTTGTTGTTTTTGCCATAAAAACAAAATCACCGATTATCCCAGTGAAAATTTCCGGGAAATTTAAATTCAGACATAAGATTGAGATCGTTGTAGGAGAACCTATTTATCTCACAGAGCATTACGGAAAAAAAATATCCGAAAAAGAAGCAGAGGCCCTGAGTAAAAATATAATGGATCATATCTATGGTTTAGAACAAAAAGTCGTTGTTTAGATGGAAATTATTATAGCAGAAAAAGCAGGATATTGTTTTGGCATTGAAAATGCCATGAAATTGGTGGTTGATACAATAAAATCAGGGTATGAAAAGATATATACATTAGGGCCCATTAGTCATAATACCCAGGTAACCGAGTCTCTTGAGGCCCAGGGTCTCACAATCCTGGCGGATGAGGATGTGGCAGAACTTGAAGGTGGATGCATTATTTTACGCTCCCATGGGGTCGGTAAAAAAATCATCGAGACCATTCAGAAAAAAGGGATTCCAATTATTAATGCGACTTGCCCCTTTGTTCGGTTGGTACAGAAAAAAGTGGAAAGTCATTATGAAGCCGGTTATCAGATTGTAATTATTGGAAATAAAGATCATCCTGAAGTGATTGGAGCCAATGGCTGGTGCAATGATACAGCATTAATAATAAATGATATAAATCAGTTGGAAAAAATTGAAATTTATGATAGAATATGTATCGTGGCTCAAACCACTATCATTGAATCTAAATTCAATGAAATTTGTGATGCAATTAAGTCACAAGTTAATGAAGTCGTTATATTTAATACTATTTGCAGTGCTACAGCTGAAAGACAAGCAGCAGCAGCAAAAACTGCAAAAGTGGTAGAATATATGATCGTAATTGGTGGATATCACAGTTCTAATACTCAGAAACTGGCTGATATCTGTAAGTCCTATTGCGAAAACACTTGTCACATAGAAACCATCCGAGATTTAGATTTCACTGAAGTAATGAAATATCGAAAGATTGGCATTACCGCAGGGGCATCAACACCGGACTGGATCGTCAAGGAGGTATTGGAAGGTATGGAAGAGCAAAACAAAATTGCTGAGGAAAACGTGGTCGAAGAAGTGGCGACTGATGTACAACCAACTGTTGAAGTAGAAGCAGCTGTTGAAGGTGCACCAACTGTTAAGGTAGAAGAAGTGGTTGAACCAATTGAAGTGGTTGCGCCAGTAGAAAATGCCGTTGCAGTCGAAGAAATAGACGAAGATGATGATGCGAATTTCGATTTTGCAAAATCAATGGAAGAATCTCTTAAGACAATTCGTCGCGGAACCGAAATTGAGGGTGAAGTCATTCACATCGATGAGGATGAAGTTATCCTGAATATTGGATATAAAGCAGACGGTATTATCAAGAAAAATGATTTTACATGGAAAAGCGCTGAGGTGTTATCGGAACTTGTTCAGTTAGGTGATAAGATTTGGTGTATTGTTACTGATTTAAATGAAGGTTCAGGAAATGTTAAACTTTCAAAAATCAAATATGATAACCGATTGGTTCAAAAACAGTTAAGTGACGCCTATGATAATAAAACAATCTTAGAAGGTACCATCAAAGATATCTCTGGAAATGGTTTAATCGTAGATATTGGGTTCACTGATATTTACATGCCAGCTTCACAATATCATGTACGATATGTTAAAGACTTAAATACGCTTCTTGGAGAAAAAGTTAAGGGCATCATCATTGATTATAATCCAAAGAGACGCCGTGCTATTCTTTCTCAAAAAATCCTTCTTGAAAAAGATATGAAGGAAAGAAGAGAACACGTTAAAGAAATGAAGGAAAAACGTTTTGCAGAATTAAACATTGATGATGTGGTTAAAGGGGTTGTTAAAACGATCACTAACTTTGGTATTTTCGTAGATCTGGAAGGCATTGATGGTTTTGTACATCGTTCCGACTTAACCTGGGAAAAAATCAATGAACCAAAAGACATCGTTGAAAAAGGTCAGGAAATTGAAGCAAAAGTTATTGCTAAAAACGAAGAAGACAAGAAAATAAAATTAAGCGTTAAAGCTTTGTTGGATCGTCCATGGGATGATTTTGTTGCAAAAAATAAAGTGGATGATCTTGTTGAAGTTACCATTACCAATATCTTGGATTTTGGTGCTTTTGCACAAGTAATTCCTGGCGTTGAAGGTTTGATTCATGTTTCTGAAATCAGCTATAGCCGAGTAGAATCCGTTGCTTCAGTATTAAAAACCGGGGATGTTTTAACCGTTAAAATCATTGGTATAAACAGTGAAAAAGAAAAAATAAGCCTCAGTAAAAAAGCAACAGAAGAAGCTCCTGCACGACCAGCTCCTACTCAAAGAAGTAGCAGTTCAAGCAGCAGCTCAAGCAGCAGCTCAAACACTGGAAGCAGAGATCGATCAAGCAGCTATGGTGGTGGCGGTGGAAACCGACGGCCACAAGCCAGTAACAGCAGCAATAATCGAAATAAAACCGTATATGAAGAAACAGCCAATGTTACACTTGGTGATTCTTTCGGAGATTTATTCAGCGGTCTTTCCTTTGATGAAGAAGACGAAAAATAAAACCTTTTGTAAAAAGGTTAAAGGACCCACACCTGGAATTAGATTTCCAAGTGTGGTTTTTTTTATTAATTTTTAAAAATACTCTTGATAAATAATATAAAAGTGCTATAATTACATTAAATCCAAGTGGAATACTCGGAAATAATTCGGGGAGGTTTAAACTTGAGACTTTCCACAAAAGGGAGATACGGTGTCCTCGCTATGGTTGAGTTAGCTCTTCATTATGGACAGGGACCGGTTTCAATTAAAGAAATTTCTGAAAAACAAAAATTTTCAGATTCGTACATGGAACAACTTTTTTCAACATTAAAGAATTCAGGACTCGTAAGGAGTTTAAGAGGTGCTCATGGCGGGTATGTGTTAGCAAGAGATCCATCTGACATTACAGTCGGAGATATTATCAGAGCGCTGGAAGGACCCATTGAATTAGCCGAATGTATTAACGAAAACGATAACTATGACTGTGTAAAGTCCCTGGAGTGTCTTACGAAAGGGCTTTGGGAAGATATGAGAGATAGCATTAATGATGTAATTGATCATCGGTCGTTACAGGATTTATTAGATAAGTAAGTCAAAAGAAGGGTATAAATATGAAAAGAATATATTTAGATCACGCAGCAACAACACCCATAGATCCAGTTGTTTTGGAAGCGATGCTTCCTAGTTTAACAGGAAATTATGGAAATCCATCTTCAATCTACGCTGAAGGGCGAGCAGCAAAAAAAAGCATTGAAGCAGCACGCTTACAGATTGCCAACGCTATCAATGCGGATTTGCGGGAAATTTATTTTACTGCAAGTGGATCAGAAGCCGATAACTGGGCAATTAAAGGCATTGCTATGAAAAACCAGGCCAAAGGCAAACACATTATCAGCACAACCATTGAACATCATGCAGTGCTGCATACCTGTCAATATTTAGAAAAACAGGGTTTTGAAGTTACCTATTTACCAGTGGATGAGTATGGGCTTATTTCACTTGACGATCTTAAAAAAGCGATTCGCAAGGATACAATTCTGGTATCGATTATGTTTGCAAACAATGAAATTGGAACCATTGAACCCATTAAAGCCATAGGGGAAATCGTAAAAGAAAAAGGGATTATTTTCCATACGGATGCCGTTCAGGCTTTGGGGAATATACCGGTTGATGTGAAGGATTTAAACGTTGATCTTCTGTCTCTTTCAGCACATAAAATTTATGGACCAAAGGGTATTGGGGTTCTTTATATAAGAAAAGGCGTTCCCATTGACAACCTTATTCATGGTGGCGCACAGGAACGAAAAAAACGTGCAGGAACAGAAAATACAGCTGAAATTGTTGCATTTGGAAAAGCAGCTGAGTTTGCTATCCAGCATCTTGAAGAAAATGCAGTCCACATGAAGACATTAAGGGAAGTCTTAATTAAAGGGATCATGGAAAAAATTCCACAGGTTCGATTGAATGGACATCCGGAAATTCGACTTCCAGGAAATGCGAACTTCTGTTTTGATTATATCGAAGGTGAATCCATTTTATTAAGCCTTGATATTATTGGCGTTGCAGGTTCAAGCGGATCAGCTTGTACTTCAGGCTCACTGGAACCATCACATGTACTTCTAGCCATTGGATTACCCGCAGGCGTCGCACATGGTTCGCTTCGATTATCCATTGGTAAAAGTACAACCTTGGAAGAGATTAATTATGTTGTAGACAATCTTGCTGAGATTATTGAACGATTAAGAAAAATGTCACCCATCACTGCTGAATGCCCTATTGATGACGCGGTTTTCGATAAACCAGATCATCATTAAAAATTAAAGGAGAAACTAAAAAAATGGAATATACAGATATTGTAATGGAAAACTTTACTTGCCCTAAACATGTGGGTGAAATGAAAGATGCTAATGGCGTTGGTCAGGTAGGAAATCCTACTTGTGGGGACATCATGAAAATTTTCTTAAAAATTGATGAGAACGATATTATCAGAGATGCTTCTTTTAAAACCTTTGGTTGCGGTGCCGCCATTGCCAGCAGCAGCGTGGCAACTGATATGATTATTGGAAAAAGCATCGAAGAAGCAGCCAATCTGAGAAACTCTGAGGTTGTGGATGCTTTGGGTGGTCTTCCCACTCAGAAGATTCATTGTTCGGTTTTAGCAGCTGAAGCTATTCAGGCAGCTATTCTGGATTACAAAAAAAACAAAAAAAAATAAGACGAATATAAGGCGGTGTTTCTATGAAAGTAGAAACACCGTTTATTTTTTTATATCAGATATTCACACTGTGAGGAAAGACCATTGCCATTCGGGTTTTTTTAGTGTAATATGGAACACAGGACAAAAAGAAATAAAAGGAGTATTGAATGAAGGCAAATTATTTGCTGAACGTTGAAGTGATCTCAAAAAAAAATGGGAGACGTCACGGACTTGTAAAAAGCCTGGTGGTAGTGGATCATGTATTGAAATACCTGGTGATCAATCCGGGTAGTTTATTTGCAAAGGCCCAATTCTTTGAGCCTGAGAGTATTGAAGACGTTGATTATAAACGGCTAATCATACCGGATAGCAGTAAAATAATTAAAATCAAGGCAAAAGAGGTTAAAAAATATCTGACAGAAGCGTTTTCATTAATGGATTATCCGGTTGTGGATATTAATGGAAATAAATTCGGACGGATTGTTAATGCAACGATCGATGATAAAACCTTTGAAATCTCAGATTATGAAATATCAAGGAGTTTTTTTGATGACCTTGACTATGGATTTGGAGTTGCGGAATCTGAGGAACTTATTTATAAAAATCGGATTCTATCTTATCAAAATGAAATGTTTGATCCGGATTTTAAATCCCAGGGTGCAGGTATTGCAGGAAAACTATTGGGGGTGAAATAGATGCAAGTATCACCAGATAAAAAACGGCTTTTGATCATAAACAGTATTGTGATATTGATTATCGGTATTTTATTTTTAGCTATTTGGCCTACACTCATTGGTATGTTTATGCCATTCCTAATGGCCATTATTCTTGCTTATCTGCTTAATCCTCTGGTAGGGATTTTTGAGCGTCGGGGATTTAGCCGTGGAATATCAGTACTCATTGTCTTTGTGATTGTGCTGGCGGTAGTGGTCAGTGTTTTTATGAGCTTTGTACCAAGTCTCATTAGCAGTATTTCAGGGATGATCAGCAGTATCCCAAATTTTGTCAGTCAGATGCAACAATACAGCACAGATATAACTAATTATGTGACGCAAATCAGTAATTCTCAGATCTCTAAGTATTTTAATATTGAACAGGCATTAGGAAGTGTTGTTCAAGGATTTGGAGTAGCACTCCAGGGGATCAGCAATGCCATTATTCAAAATAGTGGCCAATTGATGAATATCATTATTATTCCATTGGTTACCATTTTCCTATTAGTTGACAAGGAATTTTTTATCAGTGGCATCATGTATCTGGTACCCTTGAGATTTAGAAATGATACCTTGAAAATGTGCTGTGATATTGATCTTGTCATTGGTGGTTTCATTAAGGGACAGGGCCTCACTTCTCTGATAGCAGGTATTGCAACTGGCATCGGAGCTTTTGCCCTGGGAATTCCCTTTGGCAGTATTATTGGAGTGGTCGCCGGTATCACAACAATGATCCCGTATTTTGGCCCAGTGGTGGGGATGATTGTGATTATCTTTATCGTTTTATTTACCATGCCTGGTATGATTATTCCAATGCTTATTGTTATTGGAGTGGTTCAGGCGGTGTGCGGAAACTTTCTGGCACCAAAACTCATGTCTGGTAATGTTGGCCTTCATCCGGTGTTTATTATCTTCTCAATTTTCTTTTTCGGCGCATTATTTGGCGGATTGGGTATGATTATGGCCGTTCCTCTGGCAGGAACCATTAAGGTGATTGTGGGAAATATTATTGCCGGGTTTGCTTCAAATGAAGCTGCTTAGTTAAAAAAGATTGATATTTTTATTAGACAAACAAAAGATCGTGTCAAAAAGGAGAAAAATGAAATCATTAGGATTAAATGAAATAAGAGAAAAATATTTGGAATTCTTTGAATCAAAAGGCCATATGCGTTTAAACAGCTTTCCGCTGATACCAATAAATGATAAAAGTTTGTTGCTTATTAACTCAGGAATGGCGCCTTTGAAACTCTATTTTACCGGGGATGAAATTCCTCCCCAAAAAAGAATCACAACCTGTCAAAAATGCATTCGGACACCGGACATTGAGAATGTTGGAAAAACGGCGCGTCATGGCACTTTTTTTGAAATGCTCGGAAATTTTTCTTTCGGGGATTATTTCAAAAAACAAGCCATTCCCTGGGCATGGGAATTTTGTACTGAAGTTATGGAAATACCTGAAGATAAAATCTGGATTACCGTTTATTTAGACGACGATGAAGCTTTTGATATCTGGCATAAAAACGTTGGCATTCCAAAGGAACGGATTGTACGATTAGGGAAAGAAGATAATTTTTGGGAACATGGTTTGGGACCTTGTGGTCCTTGTTCAGAATTATATTTTGACCGTGGCGAAGAATATGCCTGTGATAGTCCAATCTGTGGTGTGGGATGTGATTGTGATCGCTATGTGGAATTTTGGAACTTGGTATTTACCCAGTTTAATAAAGATGAAGCAGGGAATTATAATCCGCTGCCAAAGCCCAACATTGATACTGGAATGGGCTTAGAACGTTTGGCTGTTGTCATGCAGGGTGTAGAAACGATTTTTGAAATTGATACCGTAGCACATGTCCTTAATTATATCTGCAAAAAAGCCGGGGTAACCTATGGGAAAGACCCTGAAAATGATGTCTCTATTCGTGTCATAACAGACCATATAAGAAGTGTGACCTTTATGATGGCTGACGGTGTTATGCCTGGGAATGAAGGCCGCGGTTATGTTTTAAGACGACTCCTTCGCCGGGCAGTACGTCATGGTAAATTATTGGGAATTAAAGACCTGTTTTTATTTGATGTAGCAAAGGAAGCCATTCGAGTTTCAGAAAGTGCTTATCCTGAGCTTAAAGAAAAACAGGATTTTATTCAAAAACTGATTCGAATAGAAGAAGAAAATTTCAAAGAAACCATTGATCAGGGCATGGTTATTTTAAATAAAGAAATTGAAAAAATATTGACAATGGAAGAAAAAGTTTTTCCAGGCAGTGTCGCATTTAAACTCTATGACACCTATGGATTCCCATTTGATCTCACAAAAGAAATTATTGAAGAACGGGGACTAACCATTGAAATAGCCGAGTTCGAAAAAGAAATGCAGGCTCAACGAAACCGTGCCCGCCAGGATCGCCGGGACAGTGATTTAGCAGTCTGGGTGGATGATCCTTTTAATCCATTGGGAGCAGAAGCGGTTAATACATTTGTTGGGTATGATAATTTAGTAGCAGAAGGCACCATTCTTGGGCTTTATGTTAATGATGAGTTAATGGAAGTAGCAATGCCAGGGGATGAGGTTTTAGTGCTTTTAGATCAAACCTCTTTTTATGCTGAAAGCGGTGGTCAAACCGGAGACCATGGAACTATCCAAAAAGAGAATGGGTTCATTGAGATTAATGATTGTAAAAAAGGAAGTCTTGGACGTCACATTCATTCAGGGGTTGTAAAATCAGGAAGCTTTAAAGTCGGAGAAACGGTTATTACAGAAGTGGATAAGAAGCGAAGAGAAGCAGTACAACGAAATCACACCTCAACACATTTGCTTCACAAAGCTTTAAAACAGGTTTTAGGAGATCATGTTGAGCAGGCAGGTTCTTTTGTATCACCAGATCGTTTGCGGTTTGATTTTAACCACTTTCAGGGAATGACCCGAACTGAAAAACGTCAGGTGGAAGAGATTGTCAATGCTGCTGTTTTGGAAGCTTATGACGTTTCGATTTTCGAAACTAACATTGATAACGCAAAAGCCTTGGGGGCAACCGCTCTTTTT